>Ga0265295_1000380_pt1 | contig 90697 bp, 100 predicted proteins | sample Munlansysbiofilm_FD_192503 | JGI IMG/M metagenome (GOLD analysis project Ga0265295, IMG submission 192503) | Leachate microbial communities from a municipal landfill in Southern Ontario, Canada - Methane capture system biofilm | ecosystem: Engineered > Solid waste > Landfill > Unclassified ... | reverse complement strand
GATGTTTCTTAATGAACTCGTTTTAAGAACATCGTGCTAAAAGTCTAGAATGATATGAATGATACAAATTAGAATATCTTATGCTCACAATAATTAAGACAGGAGATATAATATGGATGCTCTATCAATCATTATTTTTTTAATAGAATTCATTATATTATACAAACTATACTATGTATTATGGAATCGGTTTATTGATAATGATCCAGACATGAAACACTCCCGCCTTGAAAATGATGTTTTTAAGGTTGCTTATGTAACTGCATCATTATATCTCATGGAGATATCAGGTGTTCATTTTTCCAGAATGTTGATTGAAACTGGAATTTTGTGGGTATTAGCAGTGATTGTTGTATCATCACTTCTTTACAGGATTACAATATCAATAGAAGACCGTTTAGAATAATATCAACATGGGATTGCTTGAACTGTCAAATAGCATTTACTGTCAAAAAATAGTTCTTGAAAGAGAAGACATTCTATACTATAAAATTGCCCGAGGCACAGAAATGAGGTAAGAAAGAAATGGAAACTAATAACACATTTAATGTGTGGATAGTTGCAGAAGAAGAATACAGAAATATCTGTCTGTATTCCAAATGTTTTAAAATCAATAACTTTTTTGATATTAATTTTATCAGGATCAATGTGAAATTGTGTGTTTATTAATCACTGATCATTTTCAATAAATTCCTTGACAAGAGTTGACAAAAGTAGATTTACCTGATCCATTCGGACCCGCGAATATTCGAATCCGCTTCATATTTTATACACAAGTTTCTTTGGAACAACGAATGCATTCTCAAGTGTTTTGATTTTTTCGATCCGGCCATCTGGGAATTTTCTGACAATAGCATTACCCAGTTGAATTGTAATAGCTCTGCCATTTTTGAGAGCATCGTGTGCCGCATCAGATGTTGCTTTTCGTGCCATTTCTTCAATGCATTTAGATTGTTCATCACGTGGTAAATTTGCAATGTTTATACATGTGGATATATCAATTTGTCCAGTAAAGTTAGATTGAACATTTGACTGCTTGGTTATTTTTTCCATGTAATTTCTCCATTGCTTTGATACATTTTTATATATCGTTGGGTACATAAATACGTTTGTTTCCATTGCACAACAAAGTCTATATATTGAATGTGATTTGAGCAACAACCTGAATTCTCGGTCAAAAGCAGTACTATTCGTTTAAGCTGACAAATCAGAGGACATTTGCTTCATTTTTCAACTACAAATGTCATTGATTTTACTAAGCCTGATTATGCTGTTGAAATGTAAAATTTAGATGATGTTAGGCAAAAGATACTGGGTATATCTTCTACCTGATGAAAAGTTCTTGAAATGTACAAATCCTTCTCTGTGCAAGTAATTAATATGCCATTTAAGCCGGCGGCAGTAGTTAACTATAAAACAATTGACGATATATTTCTAGGTACAGTTGTTGATTTTTGGGAACTAATATTGGGGATAGAGGATTCAACAATTGATTTAAAACTAAGCTTCTTCTGTCAATGAGCAATTCCATAGGCATTTTTAGATTTAGACAAGCTACAATAGAGCTAATAATAACTTATTCATTTGGTGTCACAGTAGAAGAATTAGAAAATCCAATAAATAATTTTAGAAAGGAGTGTATAAATCAATGAAAAAGCAAATAAAAAACAATGTATCCTGGGTAGGTAAAGTAGATTGGGAGCTAGAAAAATTTCATGGAGATGAATATTCAACACATAAAGGTTCCACATATAACTCTTACTTGATCGAAGAAGAAAAAACAGTTTTAATTGATACTGTTTGGGCACCTTTTGCAGAAGAATTTGTAGAGAATCTAGCCAAAGAAGTGGATTTAGAAAAGATCGATTACATCATCGCGAACCATGGAGAGGTAGACCATAGTGGTGCCCTTCCAGCGTTAATGAAACTCATTCCTGACACACCCATTTATTGTACAGCAAGTGCTGTTAAATCTTTAAAGGGGCAATATCATGAAGACTGGAATTTTAAAGTAGTGAAAACCGGGGATTCAATAGATATAGGAAATGGGAAATCGCTTGTGTTCGTTGAAATGGCAATGCTACACTGGCCAGATAGTATGGCAACCTATCTTACTGAAGATAATATTCTTTTTAGCAATGATGCTTTTGGACAGCATTATGCAACTGAAAAACTATACAATGATTTGGTGGATCAATGTGAACTTTATGAAGAAGCCATCAAATATTTTGCAAACATTTTAACGCCTTTTTGTAAAGTGTTAAGAAAGAAATTAGCCGAAATTACCGCTTTAAATTTACCTATAGACATGATTGCCACAAGTCACGGTGTTATTTGGCGAGATAATCCTATGCAAATAGTTGAAAAATATTCTCAGTGGGCAAATGATTATCAAGAAAATCAAATTACCATTGTTTATGATACTATGTGGAACGGCACAAAAAAGTTAGCTGAAAAGATTGCAGAAGGAATAAACCTAACAGATCCAGATGTTATTGTTAAAGTTTATAACATCACTAAAAATGATAAGAATGATGTGATTACTGAAATCTTCAAATCAAAAACTGTTATTGTGGGTTCTCCTACTATTGGAAGCAATATTTTACATTCAATGGCAGGCTTTATTCATCTTGCAAAAATCATGAAATTTAAAAATAAAAAAGCTGCAGCATTTGGTTGCTACGGCTGGAGTGGAGAATCAGTAAAACTACTTAATGGGTTAATGGAAGATGCTGGTTTTGAAGTAATTTCAGAAGGATACAGAAATCAATGGAATCCTGATTTAGATGCAGAAAATGAAGCAATAGAATATGGTAAGAAATTAGCCACTCTATAATAATGAAATGCAAGGTAAAATAGTTACAAACAGTAGTAAAAGCTATGAAGATTAATGGATAAGTGCAGTTTCACTTGTTCGTGAGCTCCATGGCTTTTTTGCATTTCTATTTCTTGAAAGATTATTATTAATAAAACAGCTCTGTAGAAAACCTATTTTACACTTGATTTTAGCATAACAATTTAAAAAAGATTAATCCCCTGAGTATTACTTAGCGCAAGAATACACGAAGGAATGATTGTGTTTGTTCCATATTGAAAATCTGGGATGAATTTTAGTAGCAAATTCTATTTAAACAAGCTTTTGACAGAGTCTATAATCGCTGATATTCCTTTTTTATGTGATTTTGACCTTGTTTGTGTTGTACTTGTTTGTTTTGGTTCTGGCTTATTTTTTATTTTATGAATTGGCTCAGCAATTCCTTTTTTGTTCCCACAATAAAGACATTCTTTCTCATAATAGTCGAAGTATTTATCTTTTCGGATGAATTTTCTTACATATTTATGAGTGCAGTTTCGTTTCGTGTCTTCATCTGCTTTTTCTTGACATTTGTTGCAAGTGTTTGTTTTAACAAAAGTGTCTTTTCTTTTATATGATGATTCAACACAATCTAGACAAAATGTGCCACCACAAACCGAGCAGATTAATGACTTTTGTTTCTCGATAATTACTTCTACAGTTTCATCGATTACTAAACCGTTCTCTATTTTTGATTTTGGTTGTTTTTCCTTTACTAACTCACTCTCTATCTTTTTTCCACAATATTCACAAAATAAAATAGATTTTTGATTTGTATTCTTGATATATTGAATAGATTCTGTATTAACTTTTACACTATGATTTCTTTTGGCATTATTGCCAGTGTAATTTCTGTTGGTATAATCTCTATCAGCTAAACCCATTTTTAGACATCCCTTATTATCTCATATACACAAAAACCCCATGCCTTCTGAATGATCTATATTCACTAAATGCTCCCAAGAGCATCAAACAAATACCAGTTATCCAGAATATATTAGAACTTGTAGCATCATTAAAAGCCATTATAAAAGTTCCACTACCAAACATTATGAACCCAAAGAACATTAATATAATTCCTATTAGACGCAAACCCCAACAATACAAATCATTTTCTAAATTGAAAGAATCTAAAATTTTAGCTAGAAGCCAAGTAGAAGCTAAAACGACATAAAGAAGTACAAAGAACATAAGAGAATCAAACATTATTCCAATAGTTGAATTGTATCTAATATGTTCTGAAAAAACAACAATCGATACGGCAAATAAAAGCTGTTCAGTTATTTTCTTATTCTTTCGTATAATACGGTAGTCCATCAACCAATACTTGAAGCCTGTCCATATTGCAACTAAAATTAATATTGTAGTAACAACTTGGGTAATATCTGAGAAATTAAAACTGTTTTGAAAATCGGTTATAAAATACATAATTTGATTTTGGAAAGATCGGTCAATCGAACCTCCAGATTTATTGTCTGAGTTTAGAATTATAATCGTTAATATACTCAAGATAGGAATAATTTTAATATAATTTTTATATTTTGGATTATTTGTATACTTTGACAACTTGTATTTCAAATTCATTTAACCAACTTCGCATTATTATAATATAAAATTATATTTTAAAACATGTACTATAAATATTTTGTTTATTGTTTTAATCATTATACATTATAACTTAAAAGAAAGAATTCTATTTTTGAACCTCACCTATACCAAAAAATGACTATGCAACATGCTTTAGTCCAAACTTGATTCAACAATAAATAAAAAGTGTTAATCAAAAGTTTGATAAGAAAAACATATAATCCATTCTATCTGAGAATAATAAACAAACACACCCATAATTCGCATCGAATAATCTCAGAACACTCAGTATAATTGCCTTTCAAGTCGATTTTTCGGACAAAGCGTATTTATGGATTAAGGGCCCGTATCTATAATGAAACTGACAATCTGTAAATACCCTTTTATAAATTCAAGCTGTATTTAGTCTAAATAAATTAATCCGGTATCTTATCAATACCGTGTACTGGTTTTTTAATAAAGCTTAACCGTGGAGTGTATTATGGCTGAGGATAATGACAGTGGGCCACATATAAAGGCAGATGTTCCTGTAATTGAACTTATCGATCTTTGTAAGGGTTATCGTGTGGGGGATATGGATGTGCCCATACTTAAAAGTATAAACCTTCGGGTGATGCAGGGAGAATTCGTTGCCATAATGGGTCCTTCCGGTTCGGGTAAAAGTACGTTGATGAATATGATCGGCTGCCTGGACAGGCCAAGCTGCGGGCAGGTCGTTGTGATGGGGAAGGATGTGAACACACTCTCAGATCTTGAACTTGCAAAACTTCGCGGACTGGAAATAGGCTTTGTTTTTCAGACTTTTAACCTGGTTCCACGACTTACAACTCTGCAAAACGTTGAACTTCCAACTTACGCTAATAAAAAACCAGGCGTAGATGCCAGAAAAAAGGCAAAGCAACTTGTAGAACTGGTTGGTCTTAAGGATCGTATGAACTACAAACCATCTGAAATGTCAGGGGGTCAGCAGCAGAGGGTTGCAATCGCAAGGGCAATAATCAATGATCCTTCCCTCATTCTTGCAGACGAACCCACAGGCAACCTGGATTCTGTAACAGGCAACGAGATCATGGGAATATTCTCAGATCTTCATAAAAAAGGAAGGACAATAGTTATGATCACACATGATCCTGATCTGGCAGAATATGCAGACAGGGTCGTACATCTGAAAGATGGAGTCATTAGTAATAACTGAGGAGAGAATATGTCTGGAATAAATAGGTCGGTCTTTGCTATGGCCGTTATATTAGTTTTATCACTTTTAGTACCATTGAATGCATCTGCAGCAGATGGTGCGGACCTTAAGGTAAGTATCCTTAAGTACGAACCAATTCCTGCAGATATCGGAGAATATGTGGATGTATGGGTCAAGATAGAGAACCTGGGGTATGCAAAAGCCGATGATCTAAGCATTAAAATAGTACCTGATTATCCATTTTCCATAGACAGTGCTAAAAATGAACTTGTCGATATTGGCATACTGACCCCTGGTAATGCTGCAGTTAAAGAATTCAGGCTCTTTACGGACAGTGGGGCAAAACAGGGTGTTGGAACTTTTGAAGTATGGTATAGGGAAGATGTCGGTGGTACATGGTTTAAAAAGGAATTCAATATCCGGGTGGGTTCTGACACTTTTGACAGCAAAGGAACCATACAGCTTGCTGGAGATGTTGTAAAAGAACCCCAGGTTTTCATGCCCGGTGATAAAGGCACGGTCTCTTTCAAACTCAGTAACAGTGCCACCGCTTACTCTGTGACCATTGACGGAGTGCAATATGATACCAATGCAAGGATACAATCTGCCTCTCTTGAAGGTCCTGAAGGAATTGAAGTAAGCACAGACACTTACTATGGAAATGGGCTCATCGGGCCGGGTGAATCAGTAGATCTTACCTTTAATGTGGAAGTGGATGAGGAAATCCCTGATGGAACATATTATCTTGATTTTTCCATTGTGGGTAGTTCACATTCCTACAATAACAACTGGCGCATACCTGTGAAGGTGGATTCAACATCTGTGCGTGTTATTCCTTCAAAGCCGATAGTACTTGAGAATGGAAAAGGGACATTCGAATTTGATGTTGCCAACATTCATCCTAATATGCTTTCATCTGTAAGTGTGCAACTGGAAGCTGAAGGTGTTGAATTCTCCCCCAGAGAATACTTTATAGGTTCCATGGACCCTGATGAGCTCTTTACCATCGAGATAGATGCAGAGGCTGTATCAGAGGGCATATCATTCCCTGTTGATCTTGTGATCAATGCGCAGTACAGAAATGGGCTGAACGATCATCAACAGCAATTGGATGTTCTCCAGTTGAGGCACAAGGTAGTTGAAAACTCAAATCAATCCAATATTTACATAGTATTGCTTCTTTTAGTGCTCGTTGGAGCAGGTGCTTACGTCCTTTACAGACGCAGAATGAATAAACAATAAAAGGTAAACATCACATGTTAAGTCTGGCTCAGGCGATAAGGATCTCACTGGGTAGCATCAGCAGCTCTAAGCTCAGGTCTGCTCTTACAACCTTAGGAATAATCATAGGCGTTGCAGCTGTGATAGCCAATGTGTCACTGGGAGCCAGCTTTAGTCAGTATTTCAATGATGAGGTCGGTGCTGTGGGATCTAATTTCATTGTCATTTACAGTCAGAACATCGATGTATTCTTTGATAAAGAGCTTCAGATCATCAAAAATACCCCGGGAGTGGAGGGTGTCTCTCCCATAAATCAACAGATGGCAAAAGTCAATTATATGTCGGTCTCAAGGCAGATCGATATACAGGGAGTTACTGAGGACTATGATGATGTGGCCAATTTTGAAATGGAAAAAGGTACATTCCTCACGGATAAGGATAGTTACGTTGCTGTCCTTGGTGCCGACGTTGCCTATGAGAAATTCGATAAGAAGATATCCACCAAAAATCCCATTGATATTACATTCAGGAGAGAAGATGGTGGGATTGTTACTAGAAAATTTGTTGTCAAAGGCGTGATCAAGGACCCAAACACAACTTTTACACAATCAGGAGTGGAACCAGATGTCCGCATATTCATTCCAATAGACACTATGAACGAGATACTTGGCAAAGATGATTACGGAGGTTTCTTCGTGAAGGCACAGAGCCTGGAAGTCGTCCGCGAGACTGCCGATGAGATAGACAGGCGCCTTGCACGCAGCTTAGGTATTCCGAGCAGGGATCTGGAAAATGATGATGCAAAACCCTATGTTGTCTTTGATCAGATCGAGATACTGGAACAGACCAACCAACTTTCTACAGCTCTTTCATCACTATTGACCTCTGTTGCGCTTATATCACTGCTGGTAGGTTCCATTGGAATAATGAATATAATGTTTGTGACTGTTGCTGAAAGGACTCAGGAAATAGGACTGTTAAAATCACTTGGTTTTAGTGAAAAAGATGTCCTTTCACTTTTCATAATAGAATCGATAATATTGGGCCTTATAGGTGGGATAATCGGTATGACCCTAGGAATTGGGGCGGCTTCTCTTGCCAATAGTTTCCTGAACCTGCCTAATATCTTCCCTTTGAACCTTATCATCCTGGGATTTATTGTATCCATTATGGTGGGTCTGCTTGCAGGTGTTTATCCGGCAAGGAAGGCTTCACGCATGGATCCAGTTGAAGCTTTGAGGAAGTACTGAGCATGATAGGCCTAAAACATGCATTTGTTATTGCTCTTGGAAGTATAAGCAGTGCAAAACTGCGCTCCACCCTTACAGCCCTTGGTATTATAATAGGCGTTGCTGCAGTTGTGGCAAATGTCTCCCTTGGTGCAAGTTTTAATCAATATTTTACAGATGAGCTTGGCTCACTTGGTTCTAATTTCATTATTATATACAGTCAGGATGTCAATATATTCTATGACAGTGAACTGAAACTTATCAGAAATACACCGGGAATTGATGCTGTTTCACCATTCAATCAACAAATAGCGCCTGTAACATATCTGTCTTCTACAAGGCAGATAGAAGTACAAGGGGTGACCGAAGATAATCAATATATATCCAATCTCCAGGTGGAAGAAGGTAGTTTCCTCACAGACAAGGATAAATACGTGGCAATTCTGGGAAGAGAGGTTGCAGAGGAAAAATTTGACAGGAATATATCCATCAAGAACTATATCGACATAACCATCAAACGCCAAGACGGGACAAGTGTGACCCAAAAATTCCGGGTAAAGGGTATACTTGCAGGAGAGGACAATAGTTTTGTATCGGGTGGTCCTGACCGTGATGCAGCTATATTTGTTCCTATAGCCACATTGAACGAAATGCTCAATGTCACTGATTATGGTGGTTTTTCGGCAAATACAGCAAGTGCTGAATCTGTTAGGGAGGTTTCAGATGAAGTTGACAAACGTCTTGCAAGGGCACTGGGTGTATCTTCCAGGGACCTTGATAATGATGATGCAAAACCCTACCGTATCTTTAACCAGGCAGAAATAATCGAGCAACTTGATTCTCTTTCAAATTCGCTGACCATACTTATCACTCTTGTAGCTATAGTGGCCCTTATTGTGGGTTCTATAGGCATTATGAATATAATGTTAGTTACAGTTACAGAAAGGACCCGGGAGATAGGTCTGCTCAAATCTCTCGGATTTACAAGATCGGGTATTCTTGTACTCTTCATTGTGGAGTCTATCATAATCGGAGTCATAGGAGGTATACTTGGAACCGGTCTTGGAATGCTTGGATCTTATGTCGTAGAGCTGTATCTCGATCTACCTCATGTGTTCCCTATTTATCTTATTTTTCTGGGTTTTTTCATATCAGTACTTGTTGGACTGGTGGCAGGTGTCTATCCGGCTAACAAGGCAGCAAATCTTGATCCTGTGGAAGCTCTTCGGCACGGCTGAACAGGTCCTGATATGTTAATATCTCTTTTATCAGCATTTTTTACATATGGGCAAATATGTCAATAAATCGCAACGTTTAAATACTTATGACATATAGCATAGTTCGTCGATAAATAGTCGAGTTGGTGTAATTAGAGGTGAGTACAAATGGTTGATTACAATGGTGCTTCAGGTGATATTAATGTCATTAATATCTCGGACCTGAAAAAGAGTTATTTCCTTGGCGATATGGAAGTACCTATCCTGCATGGGATAGACCTGTGTATCGAAAAAGGAGAATTCGTTGCGATTATGGGGCCTTCCGGATCGGGAAAAAGTACCCTGATGAATATGATAGGATGTCTTGACCGACCCACTGCAGGTAAGGTCATACTTATGGGAAAGGACATAAGTTCCATATCTGATGATGAGCTTGCAGAGCTCAGGGGCTTTGAAATTGGTTTTGTGTTCCAGAATTTTAGCCTGATAACACGTCTGAGTGCCTATGAAAATGTAATGCTGCCAACTTATTCCAATGCAAAGAAAGGAGTGGATACAGCTCAGAGGGCCAGGGACCTGCTAAAACTTGTGGGTCTTGATGACCGTATGGGTCACAAACCATCGGAATTATCAGGAGGACAGCGTCAGAGAGTTGCAATAGCCCGGTCGCTGGTCAACGATCCTTCCCTCATACTTGCTGATGAACCCACAGGAAATCTGGATTCAAAGACCGGTGAAGAGATTATGGAGATATTCTCAGACCTCCACAAAAAAGGAAGGACAATAGTTATGATCACACATGACCCTGAACTGGCAGAATATGCAGACAGGGTAGTTTACATTAAAGACGGATATATCGGAAATAATTGAGGTGGGTTAGAATGAAAACAATAAATATTCTTAAGAGATCTTTTTACATTTTACTCTGTATCGCGATCTTAGGTACTTCTTTCATGACACCGGTTTCAGCAGCTTCAGCATCCTCACTAAGGGTTGATATTATTGAATATGATCCTTTTCCGGCTAAGATCGGTGAATATGTTGACGTAAGTGTTAAAATTGAAAATATAGGCTATGGACGTGCTGATGCAGTTTCCATAAGGATGGAACCTGAATACCCGTTCTCCCTTAATTCAGAGAACAATGCAGTAAAGTTTATAGGCATACTTTCACCGGAAAAAGCGGCGGTGCATGAATATCGTCTTTTCGTGGATGAGAACGCAAAGACAGGTTCCAGTTCAGTGGACATTTATTATCAGACATATAAAGAAGGGGCATGGTATAAGTCATCCTTTGATCTTAAGGTAGGGTCCAGTACATTTGACAGTAAGGGGACCATAGAACTTACAGAGATATCCTGTGATCCTGTGGTATTTATGCCGGGAGATGTCGGGACTGTGAGTTTCACCCTCAGCAATACAGCAACTGAAAGTTCCGTAACCATTGATGGTGTAGACTATGATACCAATGCACGTGTGCAGTCCGGTATCCTCAAAGGTGTTGAAGGTATCGATGTCACAAGCGACAGTTATGAGGGTTCCGGTATTATTGGTCCGGGTGACTCTATAACTTTAAGTTACAATATTGAGCTGGCTGATGATGTGAAGGATGGTACCTACTATCTGGATTTCTCCATGCTAGGCAATTCTCATACCTATAACAATAACTGGAGGGTTCCTGTAAAGGTTGCTTCCTCATCTGTCAAGGTCATACCTTCAAAACCACTGCAGCTTAGCAATGGGGAGGGCACGCTTGAGTTTGACGTTGCTAATATACATCAGAATTCCCTCAGTTCTGTCAGTGTGATGCTGAGTGCAGATGAGATGGATTTCTCTCCGGCTGAATACTTTATCGGTTCAATGGACCCCGATGAACTTTTTACCATTGAACTGGATGCAAAAAGTAACAGTAAAAACTCATCAGTTCCGGTCACCATCACCGTTGATTACCGCAACGGCATAAATGAGCACAGTACCGAAGCTGGTGTACGTGAAATAGAACTGCTAAGCGAGGGAGGGGACAATAGCGCAATTCTTGTAACAGCAATCGCACTTGCAATATTGCTTGGGATCCCTGCGGTTGTGTTTATGAAGCGCAGGAAGCAGAACAACTAAGGTGTAATCATGCTGAGTCTGAAACATTCCTTAAAAATGGCAATCTCAAGTATCAGCAGTTCAAAATTGAGATCAGCACTGACAACTCTTGGTATTGTCATAGGTGTGGCAGCTGTCATTGCCAATGTATCACTGGGAGCCAGTTTCAACCAGTACTTCACTGAGGAAATAGGTTCTGTAGGTAACAATTTCATCATAATTCAGAGCAAGACCTCAAATTTGTTCCATGATAAAGAAATGGAACTTGTGAAGAACACGCCCGGTATTGTGGGTGTGTCTCCTTTAAGTTCACAAGTCGCTGAAGTTAAGTATTTTTCCAACACCAGACAGATAATTGTTGAGGGAGTCTCTGAAGATTACGATGAAGTGGCAAATATTGAACTGGAAAGTGGGACATTTATTAGTGACAAAGATAAGTATATGGCAGTGCTGGGTCACGATGTTGCGTACGATAAATTCGATCGTAAGATATCAAATAAAAATACCATAACACTCACCTTTACAAGAACAGATGGAGAAACTATAACCCAAAAGTTCAAAGTAAAAGGCATTGGTGCAAGTCCAGAAGAATCATTAGTGGGTGGTTCTGGGTCTGATGAATCTATATTCATTCCTATTGCAACCATGAACGAGATTATGGATGTAAATTATTATGGGGGATTTTTTGCAGCATCGGCAAGTATGGAATCCATAGATGATGTTACCGATGAGCTTGATAAGAGGCTTGCCCGTAATCTAGGCGTTCCTTTCAGGGATCTGGATAATGAAGATTCCAAGCCTTATTCTCTTATGAATCAGGCAGAGATACTTGAACAAGTTGGTCAGTTATCAGATTCTCTGAGTTTATTGCTCACAGCCGTTGCTGTCATATCTCTTATTGTAGGTTCCATTGGAATCATGAATATCATGCTGGTGACAGTTACAGAAAGGACGGGGGAGATAGGACTTATGAAATCCATTGGATATAAGAATCGCGAGATTCTGTCCCTGTTCATAGTGGAATCTGTTGTAGTAGGCTTGTTTGGTGGTATATTGGGAATTGGCTTTGGTATGGCGGGAGCCTATCTTGTAGAAAGTGCAATGGGTCTTCCTCAGGTATTCCCAATGGACATGATCCTGATAGGTATGCTGGTGTCACTGTTAGTTGGTTTGCTTGCAGGTGTCTATCCGGCTAACAAGGCTGCCAAAATGAACCCTGTAGATGCTCTTCGGCACGAGTAAAATAAAAAAAAATCGGAATAATCAATAGAAATAACAGGATAATGGAGGATAAAATAAGATGCTTGATGAACTTGTATTTGCGATAATTCCATTTACCATGTTCTTCCTTTTCTTTGGAATAGGGATACTTGGAACTTTGTTCTGGTTGTGGATGCTTATTGATTGTGCTATGAAAGAACCCTCGCAGGGAAATGATAAGCTGATCTGGGTAATTGTTATTGTCTTTACTAATCTGTTAGGTGCTCTTATCTACTTCTTTGTAAGAAGACCAAAACGAATTGAAGAATATGGCAGGTAAATATCAGTATTCAGTACACATCAGATAATATCAGAGAACTTCAGGGAATATCAGGTATCTAGCTATGGTAAAAACGAGGCGAACAAATGGCTGAAATAGAGACTTCTCTTCGGGAATTTGTAATGGTTGCTTATAAGAAGCAGACCTACATGAATATTCTATATCTGTTGTTCTCATTCCCACTGGGAACAGCTTACTTCGTATTTCTGGTGACCGGTCTGTCACTGGGTTTTGGACTTTTACTTGTCTGGATAGGTATTCCTGTGCTTGTGCTTGTTTTTCTTGCATGGTGGGAGATTGCATCATTTGAACGCCAGATGGCAATATGGTTATTAGGTATTGATATTCCTCCCATGTCGCTGAAACCTGTTAATGAAAAAAGTATTCTTGGCAGAGCTTTATACAGGGTAAAGAGTCCGGTTACCTGGAAGGCTCTCTTATTCTTGCTGGTAAAGTTCCCACTGGGGATACTCTCGCTTGTAGTTATGGCATTTTTGGTGTCTTTGACATTAGGGATGTTAATAAATCCAATTCTTTATCTTCTGGGTGAGAGCTTTGTCAACAACTTACAGGAAGCTATTCTTGTTTCTATCTCAGGTATCTTTGTAGGGCTGGCATCCATGCATGTGCTAAATCTGCTGGCACATATTTCAGGAAGCTTTGCTAAAAGGATGTTAAGTAACTCTGAAAAACAGGTTGAAGTTTATTTGATCGAAGAAATGGATTCTTAATCTTTTATCTTGTTGAGGTTGTTATAAAACTCAAGTATAAGTTTTGTTTTTTTATTGTCAAGATTCAACCGGAATGTCCTTATCTGCTTGCCAAGGGGTTTTTCGATAACAATACCACTCTTGATCAGTGGCGTTATAACCCTTGCAACACTGGAGTGTGACAATCCCGTCTCGTCTGCAATCCCAGAAAGATATGTTGATTCTTCATTGTGTGCAATAAGGTTCTTCAGAACTGTCATCTGGGCCGTTTTTCCAAAAATCTCTTCCAGCGCATCCATTTATATCTTATCTAAGTATTCTGTTATGGCTTATAAGATTTTCTTTTATCGGACAAGTTGTTTACAAAAATAGAAACTCTTTCATATTTAGAAAGGTTTTAATATCATCATTCTTCTATATTTTATGAGCTTGTTTCAGGTAGAATTATCATGCACTCAGAAAACATTAACGAGAAGATTCTTTCGCTTCTGGAAGAGAACCCTGGGATAACTACCGGGGATATCTCCAATAAATTGTCAGTTTCCAGGTCGCTTGTCGAAGATACGCTAAAAACCATGTCGGATATACGGCAAAAGATTCTCATAGTTGATGATGAGATGGATGCTCTGCTGGCACTTAAAGTAGCGTTAGAAACCGAAGGGTATAGTATTGCAGAGGCGAAGGACGGCTACGAGGCCATAGATAAAGTACATTCTGAAATTCCGGATGTCATACTGCTTGATCTTATGATTCCCGGAATCGATGGTTTTGAAGTCTGCAGGCAACTAAAATCCGATCCTATGTATAAGTATATTCCTGTTATAATGCTCACAGCACGTGGAGAAGTCGATGACAAGGTTGAAGGAATTGAACTTGGTGCAGATGACTATGTGACCAAGCCATTCAACCTTAAAGAATTAAAAGCACGCATAAAAATGATCCTGAGAAGAAGCCAGGACATTTGATAATTTTCATTTTATCCATGTGGAACCGAAAAAGCAGATGGTATTTAATTATTTTTGCTGCAGTAGTCTTGCTTTTGATAAGTTCAATAGTCTTCTTATGGATGAAGACCAATATGGAAGTTCGATCTGTCGTCGAAGAGCAGTACCAGAATCAGCAAATGTTATTAATTCGTCAGATATCTGATAATATAGAAAGATCCCTTAGTGAGAAGGTTTTGTTATTAGAGGTTATTGCAAAAAAAGATACTGGAGTTCCACCGGACAATTTTGCATCGGATCTTAAAAGTGTCTATGATGTTGCAGGCATGTTCTATGTGGTGGAATATGTCTCTGAGAATGGGACAATTATTTCAGGCTATCCTGAAGAAAATACTCCAATTGGTTTAAATCTTTACGAGAATGATCAATCTCATGCCTTTGAACTCGTAAAAGAAAGCAGGGATGTCTTCATCACGGACCCTTTAAAGCTTATGGAGGGCAACCATGGTTCTTTTATTTGGGTTCCTGTTTATGAAGGCGATGAGTTCAGAGGAACTTTTATTGCTATTATACAGGAAGCTTACCTTAAAAGCCGATATGTTGTAGAATCCAATTCATCGAGTTATGTATATATTCTTGATGACCGGGGAAGGTTACTCTATGATGGATCCGGAAACTATGAAAGAGGCACTAATTATGCTGAACTTTTAGGTCCGGATTCTTCGGGATTGCTGGATATTATTTCAAAACAGGTGAATGGAACAGAAGGAAATGGCAAGTATCTTGTTTTCGATAATCATAGTGTAGTTGAGGAAAGGCTTGTATCCTATTCTCCTATGAACTGGTACAATCAGAAATGGTCACTTGCGCTCACCAGTCCTTCTTCTGAAGTGGACCGGCTTATTGTGTCGGTTTATCTGAAATTGTTCATTGTGGCTGCTGTTTCAGTTCTTTTTATCATCTTTGTGAGCTCATTCATTGTTGTTATTCTATTGAACTGGAGTAAAAGTCTTGAAAAAGAGGTAGATGACAAGACCCTGGAACTCAAGGAATCAAACGATTCGCTAAGGACAGCAAACACAAAACTCAAGGAACTTGACAGGTTAAAGACTGAATTCCTATCAATTGTTTCTCATGAGCTTAAGACTCCGCTGACTGCAATGCGAACATCAAGTGAATTCCTGCGAGAGGACGATGCATGTGATGTTTCTCTAAGGCGTCAAATGCTTGATATCATCATAAGGAACATCGATCGTCAATCCCGGATGGTTGATGACCTTCTTGATGTTTCCCGAATTGAATCCAACCGCATAAAATTCCTCAGGGAACCGGTTGATATTGAGGATGCTATAAACATTTCTCTTGAGGTGCTTGACACTATTATCAGGGAGAAAGGCATGAGTGTCTTAGTAAATGTTCCTGATAATCTTTCTCTAATCAATACCGATAAAGACAAACTTGTTCAGGTGTTTGTGAATCTTTTGAATAACGCTGCAAAATTCAGTAATAATAATAGCGTAGTCACAATTGATGTCGATGATGCCGATGACTGCGTAAAAATAACTGTAAGTGACAATGGTATTGGAATGGGTCCTGAGGAACTAGAGAAGATATTCGATAAATTTTACCAGATCGACAGTAGTTCCACTCGTAAAGTTGGTGGAACCGGTCTTGGTCTGTTCATCGTCAAAGGTATTATAGAAGGTCAGGGTGGAACGATAAAGGCCCGGAGTGAATTGGGTAAGGGAAGTGTTTTTGTTTTCACACTGAAAAAACAACAACAATAAAAATAATAATAATAATAATAATAATAATAATAATAATAATAATAATAATAATAATAATAATAATAATAATAATAATAATAATAATAATTACAAAGGATGCATGGATGATACAATTAAGTTAAAGGTATCTGATCAAAAGCTGGCTACTGTTCTTCCGGGAACATGGGAATCATAAAAGTAAAATCACTTCCGCGTTTTATCTCACTTTCAACCTGAATGCTTCCACCATGCATTTCCACGAATTCTTTCACAATTATAAGTCCAAGGCCTACTCCTTCAAATTTACGAGTTAGCGCAGAATCAATTTGTGAGAATGGCTGGAACAATTTATCCATGTCTGATCTTTCCATGCCAATGCCTGTATCTTTGACAGATGCTTTTAACATTTGATTCTCATTCGATACACTAACTTTGACATTTCCTGAATCAGGGGTGAACTTTATTGCGTTGCTTATAAGGTTATAAAGAACTGTTTTTATTTTATTTTCATCAGCATTTATAGTCCTTACATCTTCTTCAAGCTTGAATTCGAGATTTATTTTCTTCTTTTTTGCCATTGGTAATGTTGAGTTCTTTACATCTTCAATTATTGCAGGGATAGAAAACTCTTTTATGTCGAGTTCTTTTTTGCCTTCTTCAACGGCAGATAGTTCTATCATAGAGTTGACTAAAAGAAGTAAACGGTTACCGCTTTGTTTGATAACATCGAGGTATTGTTTCTGGTCTTCATTTGTGGGGCCGGCATATTCTTCGTAAAGCAGGTCCGAATATCCTATTATTAGGTTCAGGGGTGTCCTTAGTTCATGGCTGACATTGGCAAGGAATTCTTTTTTAGTACGATATGCATTGTCTAATATCAATTTAGCAAAAACAAGTGCTTCTTCAGCATTTCGCCGGTCAGTAATATCTTCTCCTGATGCCAGTGCTCCTGTAATATTCCCTTTTTCATCTTTTAGCAGAATGTTATGCCATGCAAATATCTTTGTTTCATCTTTTATCTGGCTGGGTGTCTCAAAATAAGGGCGAAGCTCTATTTTTCCGTCCATCAGTTTTGAATAGTCTTTTTTAGCCTTTTCCCGATGTTTTTCAGGCACTGATAAATCAAACCAGTTCTTTGAAATAAGATCGAGCTCGCCACACCCAAACAGTTCCCCGCCCTTTTTGTTAATTAGTTTGATATTGCCCTCTCTATCCATGGCAAAAATAATAACTCCTACAATGTCAAGATATTTTTGTGCTCTGTCTCTTTCTTTTTTGAGTTTGAATTCTATCTGCTTCAGTCTGGCTATATCGACCATGAGTCCGTTAATACCCATGAACTTTCCATTTTTGATTATGGGACGGGATGTTGTATGCACATAACTTATTGAGCCATCTTTTTTGACTATCCTGAACATATAAGGTTTATGCTCTCCTGAATTTGTTTTTTCTATATCTTCAAGCAGTCCGCAAATATCGTCCGGATGTACATGTTTTGTAAAATGAGTCCCAAGAATATCCTCTATATCATAGCCGGTTATATTTTTAATAGCAGGGTTGATGTATGTGAAATAGCCCTCGGCATCCACTGAAAAAAGTACATCATTGAGGTTATTGAGTCTTTCAGTGTAAAACTCTACCACTTCTTTTGTTTTAGAATCGGATGCCTCTAATCTGGCATCTAGCTCTTTAATCTTATTTTTTAGCTTCCTTATTTCCTTCTGATAATCGTAGTTATAAGGTTCTTTTTTTGAGCTATGGTCTTCTGCTTCCATATTTTACTGACCACCATACAATTATACTATGTATGTTATATTTTATGATGTTATATTCTATACCTTTGCTTTATTATTAATGAGGGTTGCGCTCGGAATGGTCCAAGCAACAACATCGGCCAAATATGAAGGATGGATGATTCTCCATGTACTCTTAATCTCCTACACAAAAAGACAATGAATTAATTTCGGGGGCTGTTGCATAAATATTTATGAGACCGTAAATACTCATGTAATGTGTATTTGTCTATATATTTTATTGATATTTGAAAAAGCAGTACGCCGAGGTTGGGGGCCAGCAATATAGTTAAAAGCCTACATAGTAAAACAGGATTTTTCTTTATATATGCGTTGTGGGTAGAACTGACTGCTTTTTTCCTCAACAATTGGCTTCTATTTATTGGGAAATGCCGTGTTTCATGGCGAGCAACCTGGTTAAAAGTCCACAATAGAAAATGAATTTGTACTTATATATGAGTTGTGGATTAGTAAATGACTTTGAGGTGATTTCCTTCAGAAAAAACCTTGGCTAACAATTACTTGCAATATGATAAAGAATTAGTGAGGAAAGAGTACCTTTCATGTGTTCCAAAGTTAATTACGTAAAAGTACCCAGTAAATCTTGATTTTTTATTTCATTGGTTATAATGTATGTTTTGCGATGAATTAAAAAAGAAATGATGAAGTACATCATAAACGTTGAACTAATTCTTCAATGGTTTTCTTACAAAGTTCTCTTTGTTCCCTGGACACCTGAATAGTTTCACCATATACTTCGTACACGTGTCTATTCATTTTGCTCAGGGGAATTCCTTGATTAGCAGCTACCACACCAGCACTATTAAAATCACGAAGTTCAGAACTATATTCAATCTCAAAGTCTTCTTGATTACTTATTGTGTTGTCAATTGGGATAAATCGTGTTGGATGTCTCTGATATTCAACATACATTTTTGAAATTGCTTCGTTTGATAAGGCTTTAAATGCATGAGCTGCTCCTTTCTTTTGAGTAAAACGGTTTCCTAATAGAAGTGCAATTTTTGGTCTTTCAATACTGAAAGTAGTAACTTTTGAAGCAAATGTATAATTGCCATAAACAGGATGTAATGCTTCTGCTCCCCAAATAAGATTAAACAATCCTGTAATTGCAAAAATAGATGAATCATCAGCGTTAATTGGAACTAAAAGCTCTTTACCCGCGAGAATTGCTATTTGGGTATATATAGAAAAGCTTGGATTTGTATCTATAAAATATGTGCAAGGTCTTCCTTCATTAACTTCCCTTTCGGTCAACTTTTTAATAATAGAGTGTACATTCACCCATGGCCTATCAGTTGCGGACAATGGAGTAGCATCAGCTCTTTCTGAAAGCAATGGTGCAATTAATTCAAGATTTCCGTCCCCTGATAATAGATATAGGTTATCAGGTAAATTGCTATTTTTCTCATGAATATTTACAATATATTTACTTAAATCACTTACATCAGCACTTATTATACTATCTGCTATATATCCAACAACTGTCTTTGGAATTGTATCATTAATTAATGATTGCAGATGTCTCTCACCAGTTTGCCCTCCCCCCATGAGCATCATCGAAACATTTGCCTGTGGACACATATCAATAACCACAACATCACGATCAGGATTCATCTCTGCATAAACAGAAGCAATATGAAACGTTATTGTGCTTTTACCGACTCCACCTTTGTTATTCCATACAACATAGCTTTTGGTTTCCATTTTATCTCTCTTTCATGAATGTTAATGAGTTTTGAAACATTACTGTATATGGCCATCAACATACAAAAAAATATGACTATATACTAATCTTCTAGATGTTCTTATAGTATATATTTTATTCTTTTTAATTTGAGCCCATGTTCATTATTTAATAAATGATGATTATTGATCTTGGATTAATGCTGTCATTCATTGTAGCTTAAGCATCTAGCTCTAAATCAGGACATATCACCATTTTATACATCGCATTATCCTTCGGTATAAGAAGCAGAAGGAAGCCGGCTAAAGATAGCTCCATACACGACTCTAAACTGATGAATTCTCCTGGGAAATTGTACAATCATGAAATAGACGTATTTAACAAATTTAGAAAAAAATAGCAAATAAATTATATGTGTAATACTAAGCATAATGCATGGTTACAAAACTGCAAATTGAAAGAGCATATTTATTACTCCCACACCTTGTAGATCATGCCAGGAAAGGACAGACAGTTACCTATAAAGAAATAGGTGATGAAATTGGTGTTTTTCATAGGGGTTTTTTCCCTGCATTAGGATACATAAGGGATGAATTCTGCGCTAAAAGAGGATATCCTCTAATAAATGCACTTGTTGTTAGTAAAAGTACACAATTACCTGGAGAGAGTTGGCTTCCTTCTTCTGTAGGGGAATTAACACCTACGCAAAACAGGTTAAGACACGATCTTGAGAAAGAAAAAATATTTTCCTTCAAAAGATGGGATGATCTGCTTACAGATGTAGGATTTTAATCTACTAAAAAATAAGCAATTGCTATACTTTTTTTATTGAATTTTCTTCTTCATTTTTCCAACTAATCAGTCACAGTTTGAATGTGTACCATATGTTCTTAGCATTTTCCTGAGTTACATTTGGACCATATTTTGTATGGGTTAATTGAACATTGTATATATTTTGTAATTTTTTCGATCTCAAAGCACTGCACACAGCAGGTTGTCTTCTATCAAGTCGCATTTGGTCATGAACAGTTCCTGCTTTGATGATTACTTCTATTTTATTTTCAAATCTTGCAGGAACAAAGTATTTTTCGTTCACAAATTCACGGATTTCATCAGTTAACAGCAGTAATTCCTCCCAATTCCACTATTTATTTTGCAAACGTTGACCGCCGCATATAATGTGTTCCAATTCTGCCATCTCATTATCAGAAAGCGGTGTCTTGTACAAATTATTCACCAACCATAATCCACTTTCCCTTATTTTGTTCTTAGGAGAATGATTTCCAAACCAGGTTTCAGAGGGTCTACACTCAGTGCATAGAGAAACCGTAGATATTAATTTAGCTTCTAATTCCATCCTCTGATCCTTGTCATTAACTTCGAATACAACAAAGGAAAAATTGTCCTGAATATATTGAGTAACTCTTTTTTCAGTTTTAGCTTGCTTAGCAGGGTCGATACTACTAGAATACTTGTCTTTTGCTTCTCTCTTTGTGAGATCTAATTCCCATTGCTCAATAAAAGGATCATTATCCATGTTCAAGAAAGCTCTTCCGATATTCTTACGGAAGATACTTCGGTCTTTATTCTCATTTATGAAGTGCTGTTTAAGTCTTGACCTCAATTGATTCTTGCCAGTATGTGTGCCCACACGAACTATTCTATCAGTATCATGCCCATATTCACCCTTTTCAAACAATATGTAAATTCCATTCTTAGGAATCTTGTTTTCATCAAATGGAAAGTACATCCTTTCAAGCTCACCAAACAACTGGTGCAAATTGCCACATTTATCATTTATTGCTGACATAATTCCTTCAGATATTGTAGCTGTTCGCCTATTCTCATTCCTTCCAATGGAATTTCATAGCTGGATATATGAGGCAATAGAAATTTTCTGTACTTATCACCAGCAAGAAACACAAAATGATCGTTTTTGATGTCTGTAGACTCTTTCAATTGTGAGAGTACCTTTTTTGCCCATATTCTAATTTCACCTGTTCCCATGTTATTCAGGGTTTGATTATATGGTTCAATCTCTTCTTCGAAGCCCAAAAGACCATGTTTAGCAGATAATATGAATATTTTGTCTGCACCCATTGATTTGGCATACTGCAGATTATATTTAAAAAGGGTGCTTACATAGAGATCTTCAGCCTTAGCCTTATGTTCCAGCTTCTTGCTAACACACGATATAAGAACATTTGTTGCCATTTCAATACTCCATATGAATAGTTAATCTTGAAGAATCCCGTCTCTACAGAATACAATTTTTGATTCCAGATGTAATTATTATTCAGGCACATATGATATACTTTTTGTTTTTTTACTGACTCTCACTATATTGTGTTACACAACTGAAAAAGTATGAGCTTTTATCCTTTTATTTGAAGGTATCTAAAAAAGAAATATTTCACAGGCCACCTGCCACAATTGTGCTATTTTACTTTCCAGCTAACATCTATCATTTTAAAATAACAATCGGCTGCGCAAAATAATCAACTAGAATAATTCTGATTTGATTCTAAAAATTACAGGAGTACATAAATATAATAATCGCGTTTACATTAGTAATTCTAGTGTAGTGGTTGAGAAAAATGGTTGCGGGTACTCTTAACGATGGACAATTAAAAGCAGTGACCTATACAGAAGGACCGCTTCTTATCCTTGCAGGTCCCGGGTCCGGGAAGACACTTACGATTACCGAGAAGGTAGTTGACCTTATTGACAATGATATCTCAGCAGAGAGGATACTGGCACTGACATTCTCAGAGAAGGCAGCCGGTGAGATGCAAGAAAGAATCGAGAAACAGATAGGTATTGGCAGTGGCATCAACGTTTCTACATTCCATTCATTCTGCAATGAACTCATACGACAGTTCCCGCTGGATATGGGTATCAGCTACGGAACCCGGCTTATCTCAAAAGAGCATTCACATGTGTGGGGAATCAGAAACATCGATACCTTTGAATTTGAGAATCTTATCATACCACCAGTTCCATATGACCTGATAACAAGTCTGATGGAAGGTGTATCTCAATTCCAAGACCATCTGATAGACCCTGATGAGCTTAAAAATTATGTTGATAAGAGACTTTCAGATCCTTCAATTGATGATGAAGAGAAGGATACACTTCTGAAAATGGCTGACCTTGAAAGATTCTACAGGCATTATCAGGAGTATAAATGGAACAATAATTTTGTTGATTACGATGACATGATCGCCATGGCCTGCTCTCTTCTTGAGAAGAATAATGTCATCAAGAATGATGTGAAGAGCAGATACGATTACATATTGGTAGATGAGTTCCAGGATACAAATTATGCACAATTGCATCTTGTGCATCTTCTTGCTGATGGTGGAAACCTTACTTGCGTTGCAGATGATGACCAGTGCATCTATCGATTTAGAGGTGCATACCTTTCCAATATCAAGCAATTGAATGACCATTATTCCGATCTTGAGAAAGTAGCTCTGGAAGTGAATTACCGCTCTACCAATCAGATAGTAGAGCTATCCAAACAACTAGTATCCTGCAATCCCGAAAGGGAAGTCAAAGACTTCAAGGCCCACAATGGTGATGGAGAACTTGTTAAGGTTGTAAAGGCACCAGATGATGACAGTGAAGCTGAATGGGTGGCCAATGAGATAAAGAGACTTGCTAATGAAGAAGGTCTTGAGTATCATGACATTTACATACTCACTAGAAAGCGTGCAGATGGAGGGAAATTCAGCGATGCTTTGAAAGCATTGATGATCCCGGTGGAATATGTAGGCTTATTACAGTTAAGTGATTTTCCGGTTATTCAGGATGCTTTAGCTTATATGAAACTGCTGGCAGACCCTTTCAATAATGGTGTTTCTTTCGCAAAGGTTCTTTTCAGGGAAGGTGTTACGGAGCATAACCTGCAGAAAATAAATATACAGGCACTTCAGGTGAAGAAGGCAGATTCCACCCAAGGTGATGGAATATATTCTGTTCTTCTGAACGATTTAGATAATATTGATATAACGCAGGAAGAGCTTGTAAAATCCATCCTTTCTCGTATTGAAGAAGTCATAAGTTACAAAAAGAACCATCTTCCTTCTGATACGATAAAGTATCTTTTGACTCAAAAAACAGACCTGTATCGCTCTCAGCTTACTAAGGATGATGAACATTCCAGACGTAACATTAAGCTGCTGAATTCACTTGTCCAGATGGTGGCTGACCTTGAGCTTGTGGATGGGGGCTCAGAATTTGAGGCTGTCATGGAGCATCTGGCTCTTGTATTCAATATGGATATTGATGAGGGTGAGGCCAGTGAGGACAATACTGTAAAAGTACTGACAATCCACCAGTCCAAGGGTAAAGAGGCGAAGGTTGTCTTTGTATGTGACCTTGCAGCTAGGCATCTTCCTTTACAGCACAGGAGAAAACCGTTTACAGTACCAACGGATATGGCAAAAGGTGTTCAGAGGAATGCTGATGAAAAAGAGTTGCATCTAGAAGAAGAACGTAGGCTTGCATATGTTGCCATGACCCGTGCAAAGGAGAAGCTGTACCTCGTCTTCCCCGAGAAATATGCTGCTAATGTGAAGCCTTCAAAACCAAGCCAGTTCCTTGATGAGATTGACTATGAGAACAATCCGTTGATAGAACTCATTGAAGCAGCTAAAGCAGAAGTTCACCCTGGGTCTGTTAGTGTTTCTCTTCTACAAAGGAAAAAGGAAGAGTACGAGAACCTTGTGAGCATGTATGCCAGACAGGGACAACTGGATCAGGCCCTTGAGTCTATTGTCGTGCTGGCACAGTTAAAGGAACTGGAAATGAATGGCAATCTTTCAGCCTTTGACCTTGGTTCTTTCCTGAAGGTTTCCCCTCTGGAGCCTGCTGAACTGGATGACCTGGTGGGTGGGACGGTCCCTCCGCTTGTTGATCAGAATATGCGTTTCTCGGCTTCGAAGATTAAGGAGTATATGGACTGTCCTCTTAGATTCAAATATAATTCTGTGCTTCGTATACCTACTCCACAGAAAGGATACTTCAACGTAGGTACCAGTGTGCATGCTGTATACGAGGAAATGATAAGGCAGAAAATGCAGGGTAAAAGCCCTTCCGTTGCTGATGCCAAGACCATGCTCAACGATACATGGAATGGTTCTGCCTTCACATCAACAACCCGTGAACAGCAGGAAAAGAACAAGATGGAGAATATGCTAGACATCTGGTTCGATTATGAGAATACCAATCCAAATGAAACAATTGATGTTGAACAATGGTTCGATCTGGAATTAGAGGGCAATCATTTTGTTGGTTCCATTGATCGCATAGACAAAACTCCTGATGATGAGTATATAATCATCGACTACAAGACCGGAAAGACAACTCTTAGCAAGAAGGAGATGAAAGAGGATGTACAGCTGGCTCTCTATTGTCTGGCTGTTAAGGAGAAGTATGGGAAGCTGCCTATGCAGGCCGGGCATTTCTATGTGCACCCTGACAAAGCTAAAATGGCTTTAGTTGATGTTCTTGAGAAGGATGTTGATGCTGTGGTTGATAGGGTTAAAAAGGCTGTTGTGGGGATATTGGATGAGGATTTTGAGGTTGTTGAACAGCCGAATTGTCGATTTTGTGATTATAGTAATTTATGTGAATGGTTACACGGAAGTTAATGGTTTCTTTTTCGTGAAGACAAGCCTTTTACGCTTAATGCTCATAATGAAGAACGTCTGGATAAATGGGAAAAACTTGTTGCAAATGGCTGATTTTAATGGAGACATGTAGTCTCCTTTGTCTTCTCATGCTAGATTTAGGAGCCAATTCCAAGAGACACATAAGACAAATGTAGACGACAGACAGGAAACAGACACAAAGGACAAAGCGACAGACTTAGGAGACTAAAAGAGTGAAAACTGTCAAAATGGGATAATACAATCAATATCAATGACTATAATCAGGGGGATTGATGTAGAAACTTCTCTTTAAATGCCAATGGAATTATAATCGACCCTAAATTGCGTTCCACAAATGCTTTCCAATGAAGGTCGGTGATATCTACAGAAGGCGGTTTGCTATTGAATCGCCTTAAAGGATGACAAATGTCGTTAAACCAAGAACATCAACAAAAGATGTAACTTTCAGATACTTCTTTATACTAATATCGTTCCTTCTCATAAATGCATGGCTCTATCTTCAGAAAAGGCATTTCACGATAGTAAAACCAGGTCCAATAACTATTGATGAGGATAAGTTTCGATTTGCTAGGTTTATTCTGTTTGTTGAAGAATGGCTTAGGAGAAAGATAAGAATCCAGTTAGTAGTGCAATGTTTAAGGTTATTCAATAGTGGAAGGAACAAGATGAAAGTAAAACTAGAGAACTACTGAAATTACTTATTTTTATAGATAGAACATTAGTATTTATTGCAGAATTCAGCTCTTGGCCATATGGCCATCAATTTGAATGTCACAAGAGTATATCTTGATTGGATGTACTGTATTTTTTTGCACGGAAAAGCTACTTATATAATCTTAGAGATATAGATAAATACCTCCGTAATAGTCATTTCTATTTTATTTAGAATCCCTATTGCATATACTATATCATCAGATAAATGCACTTAATATTATATTTATTTGAGCAAATGTACAGTGATTAACAATATTATGGTAAATCATAATATCATAAATCAGATTTAAAGTTATCTAGATATACAAACAACAATCTTATTTATTGTACAATAAAAACACATATTGAATTTATTCTGCCACATTTCAAGAGTCTGTTTCTAAATTAAAATAAATAAATGGTGCATGGAAGTGACATAGATATAAATATGTTCATACTAATGTAATGGAATCCCCGATGAAACCCTAATACTTGAATTTACATTTTGTTAATGTGTGGTATGATGATATCTGATGTCAAAACTAAACTAATAACTGAATATCAAAAATTGGATGAGGATTTTAATACCCATACCGATAGTTCCTATCAATATTTAGTAAATTTTTCACAGACAAAAAATGAACCAATTAGCAGATGGTTCTATTATGTAGAAGGTTATTCTCCTGAGCTAGTGAAAAAAATACTTGATCATATAGATAAAAATGACAATAATTGTGTTGTGTTTGATCCATTCGCAGGTTCAGGTACAACTTTGCTGTCTTCAAAAATCATGGGTATGAAATCTATTGGATTTGAATTAAATCCTTTTAGTGCATTTATCATTAAAACAAAAACACAAAATTATACTAATTTAGACATAGAGAATGTCAGAAATTTTAAAATTCCTTCATTTGTACCAATAAATGATGTATATGATAAGTATGAACTAAGGATTATAAAGAATTTATTTAACGAAACTACATTGATAAAAATAGAATTACTTAAGAAAAAAATATTCGAAACAACTTCTGGCAAATCTAGAGATTTACTCTTCCTTGCGTTGTTATCTATCCTTGAGGGTGTATCAAACTACAGAAAAGGGGGAAATGGATTAAAGAAAAAGAAAATTCAAAAGGATTTTGATGTCTTTGAAGAATTTGATATTAAAAGAAAATTGATAATTGATGATTTAAAAGATGTGAAACATGGGATGGAACCTACACTCATTAATGATTCATGTTTAAATATGTTGAATTATGAAATAGGTACTTTTGATGTTTCCATATTCTCTCCTCCGTATGCAAATTGTTTTGACCCATTTGAAGTTTATAAGATTGAACTTTGGATTGGAGAATTTGTTAAATCCTACTCTGAACTTAGAAATAAAAGAAAACAGGCATTAACTTCTAACCTTAATGCCAATGTAAAGAAAGAAATTACTTCTCATCACCAAACACAAATACTCGAAGATATCATTGATTACTTAAATGGTCAAAAACTTTGGGATAAAAGAATTCCAAAAATGATTGACACTTATTTTTTTGAGATGAAACATTTATTGGAGATGATTTATTCCAAGACAAAAGTTGGTGGATACTGTATAATAGTGGTAGGTAACTCTGCTTATGGGCATTTAGCTATACCCACAGACATTATACTTGCTCAACTTGGCAAAGAAGTGGGATTTACTGTTTCTGAAATAATCGTTGCCCGAAAAAACGAAACGAGTTCACAACAGTATGATAAAATAGGTGGATTCATAGAATATATAAGAGAAAGTCTGGTTGTACTTAAAAAATGAATGAAGATATAATATCTGTTAATGAAATTCCCACTGGAGTTAAGAGAGGATCTACACTGGAAATAAATACCAACGATGTTGTATATTTTACACATGGTCTTTTTAAATATCCATGCAAGTTTATACCCCAAATACCATCTTGGGCAATAAAAAAATATACAAAACAAGGAGATTTTGTAATAGATCCTTTTGCTGGTTCAGGAACAACTTTGGTTGAAGCTGTTTTGCTTGAGAGAAATGCACTTGGAATAGATTTCGATAAACTTAGCCAACTGTTGTGTAAAACAAAGACAAATACACTAACCCAAGAACAGATTGATTTAGTTAATAAGTTTACCCTTAACATCTTTAATGAAAAAAGAAAAAAAGCCCAATTCTATCCTGACCTTCATAATATTGAACATTGGTTTCCTGAACAAAATATAAAAGATTTGGCTTATTTAAAGACTGAGATAGATTCTTTTTTTTATGAGAGTAAAGATGAAAAAGCCTACAATTTTTTGTTGGTGGTCTTTGCATCAATTATTAGAAAATGTTCTTTTGCTGATGACACATCTCCAAAACCATATGTATCTAGTAAAATTAAAAAAAATCCATCTGATGTAAAAGAATCATTTCAAAAAGCAATAGATTCCTCTTTAAAAAAAATCCATCCTTATATTTCAAAAGACTTAGGTGATGCAGTAATAATAGCAGAAGATTGCAGAAATATAGATGCACCAGAGTATACTGGCAAAGTTTCATTAGCTGTGACCTCTCCACCTTACATAAATGCATTTGATTATGTTAGATCTTTAAGGCTAGAAAATTCATGGTTGGGCTATTATGGCGATTCAAATATCATTGAAATTAAAAAGAAACAGATTGGAACAGAATGCATCCCAGCACAGATTTACAATCGTGATATAAATCTCACAGGCTACAATCAAATAGATAATATTATAAAAAAAATCGCAGAAGTTGATAAAAAACGAGCCTATGTTGTATATCAATTTTTTATAGATATGGAACAAAATATATCCGAGATACATAAACTCTTAGTTCCAAATGGTCATTACATAATTGTCGTAGGCAACAGTAACATAAGAGATGTCTATATATCTACTCATGAACTTTTAATAGAAGTGGCGAAAAAAAACGGATTTGAGTTAGAAAACTGCTTCTCATATGTTATAAAAAATAGATATCTCAGAATTCCTCGAAAAGGAAAAGGTGGACTCATAAAAAAGGATTTTGTTATAGACTTGGTGAAGAAAAATGGCTAGAACTAAGGAAATGTGGCACATACCTAAACGTGGAAACGTTCATCAAACTATATATTTAGTGCATTTACTCGCAACAGAAAGATTTTCTCGTAGATCTTGGTCAAGAGCAAAACAAGAAATGTTGGCAACAGAAATGGGTAAAGCTGGCGTAACTGCTTCCGGAAAAGCTTTAACTCATCAATCTGTACGAACTTTACTCGCAAATCTACCCAAATATTTGGGGTTTGTATATATTGATGAATCGTCAACTCCTTCCCAAATAATTGTTACTAACGCAGGTTACAAACTATTGGATGAGCATAAAATCGAAAGCATACCAAAGCATAAAAAGTTAGGAGATTACGATACTTCTGGTGATTTGATATGTATATCTGATGCATTTGAGGAACAGATGTCCAAGCTCATCATTACGAATCCTGTTATACTAAGAGATTGCAAAAAAATATTGGTTTTCCCATTCAGGATGACCTTGAAACTTTTGTTAGAACTAGATTATCTCGATAAAGAAGAAATAGGATACATTTTGTTCCATGCAAAAAGTGAAGATGAACTTGAATTATTAGTTCAGAAAATCAAAAATTTTAGAAGTATGCCCTCTGACAACAGAACTGCTGAAATAGATGCATATAAGCGTACTGAAGAAGGAAATTTAACACTAGTTCAAGCAGCGAGTTCTAATTACTACATCTATCTTTGCGAATCCACTGGAATCTGTGAAAGATTTAAAAAATCTGTCAATAAAACTCATCAAAGTAGCTTAACTGCAATCAAGTTAAAGAACAAGGATAAAGCGGCAAAAATTTTAGCAATTTATGGAGATGTTGAGATATATGACTTTGGTGACAACATTGCACTGTGGATTGAGTACTTTTCAGATCCCAATAAAAAATACCCTCCATTCAATGTAAGTTTAAATCTTGATGAAAAAGGAGAATTTTTGGTATTGATTCATAATGACCATAAAATAATTAGAAGCGATGTTTTATCAGAAGTGAGTGAAAACATAGTCATTCCTGTTTTTGACAATAAAAATTATTGTATAGATGTTTATGAATTAGACACGGGCAATAAAATATATTCAGATAAACTAATTTTTAACCGATTAAATAGAGAAATCACAATCTCTATAGGGGAAAACAAAGATTCATTTGCAATTACAAAGCAAAATATTATCACCAGTATAGATGAAATGATTTCTAGGAGGTACGAAGGTTTTGACAAAATGTATTATCATAAGCTTTGTACAATTCAAAAGGTTCTATCGCTTAACTATGTAGATAATAGAAGGATGGGAGGAAGATTAGAATATTTGTTCTTCAAACTACTTGATATTTTAAAAGAAGAGGGAGTGATTGATGATGTATATTGGTATGGTAAAATAGGTAAATATGGAATTGATGAGCCTGCCCCCGGTGGCAAAGAAGGAAATCCTGACATAGTGTTCGATATCGATGATTTTTCTTTTGTCTTAGAATTAACAACTATTATAGGTACAAGAGCACAGTGGAACAGCTCTGAAGCATCCTCTGTTCCTGATCATATTTGCAAATACAAGATGACAAATACAGATAGGAAAATTATTGGAATATTTTCTGCACCTTCAATTCATCCTCAAGTAGAAAAAAACCTTTTCTTGAATGCTAAAAAGGACAATGTCTGCATGATATTTGAACCCTGTAGTGAATTTGCTAATTTTTTAGCTTCCACTAATAGGAATGAATTACTTGAAAAATTAATAGACGATTGCAATAAACAAATGAGTGACACATAAACAAAATAGAATTGAGCCCATTTCAAAATTATGAATAATACTTCGTCTAATGCGATAATGGGGATTTGATGGAATTCAGAGAAATCTCTGATTAACAATAAAAATTTATTAAGCTTTATTTAGCACCACAACTTATTGTTGGGAGAAAGAGAGTTGGTGACCTTAAGGTCATCAAAGGTATTCTCTTTGTCCTGATAACTGGTTGTAGATGGGGAGATATGCCTGAATGCTATGTTCTTATGTAACTGCATGGAGATGGCTAAAAAGGTGGTCTGAAGAAGGAATATGAGATAAGATTATGGAATCCATTCGGGATTCCGCTTACAATGATGGTAAGTTCTCTATGGACATTGTATGTGTTGATAGTACTTTTGTCGAAACAATCATGTGAAAGTTACTCAATCACATGCTCAACACGATAGGCTCTTCCGTTGAAACTGCTTCCTTCTTCTTAGCAACCTGATATTTAGGTGGAATTCTACCAGTGACTCCTTCAATCTAAGATAGACCGCATTTGTAGAAAACATCACCACTCTTCAGTGTGACCTTGCTTCCACATAATACAAATGCTGCCTGTCCGGACAGTACATGTCCAATTCCTTTTTCATCCTCTGGATCAGATCACAGCAGTACTTTGATGCAACACCATAGTACTTTTTGAGTATTCTACAGAACTCGTCTACAGTCATCCCATTGTATATAAATCCACGAAGTTCACAAACGATTTGCCTGGCGAGTTCTTCTTCGGACACACTGTCATAGACTTCCATCTCATCTACTCTTGCAGTGGCCTGGTCTTTTTTGATTTCACCGATTATCCACCAGTGGATATCATGGAAATCAGGATTTCCACATTTTGTGCATGTTGTTTTGATGTACATTTTTCATTCACCCAAATTCATTCACTTTTGTCTTATTACTTGAACCATGGAAAAATGTTACCGTCCACTTTCTGTAAATATCACGGTTTTGTTGTTTTCTGGCGACGAAAGCGATTCTCCGATAATTGATTTGATGAGAGCTTTGCCTTCAGGACTCTTCAGATATTCTTTGATTACACCTTCGACCATGTCCCCAGTATCTTCAACATATTCACGCGTCGATAAGAATTGCGTGTCACCATCGCGCTTTGCTTGATCGTACATTAAAATGAACTGGGACATCGCGGTCGAGATAACATCGGACACCGATCCGAATTCTTCAGCATCGACCATCGCTTTTGCCCTATTCACAAGATAGGAACTCATGGCTATTGATACTTTTTCTTTGTTTCTCTTGACTACCATGGTAGTTACTTAGTAGTAACAACATATATACTTTTTTATAGGGCATTAGTAGGACAAAAACAAGAACATATAAATATCATGCAATTCTTATTTAGTGGTGCAATAGTAGTACTAAAGTACGGAGATGAAATATGAGTGAAAATTATCCCACGAGTTTCCGCCTGGCACGTGCTGACAAAGAAGATCTCTGTGATCTTGTGAAAAGTGGCATTTTCACAAACGTCAGTGATGCTGGAAGAGGCGCAATGCGCAGGGGAATCCAAGCAATCAAAGAAGAAAGAGGAATGTGAATGAAAAAAATGGAATATAATATCAATTGCAGCCACACCAATGGCTGGAATGGAGTGTTGACCAATGCCATCTGACTTTGCACGCGAGAAGGCATTGGCCGTCTATAACAAGGCACCTAAACAATGGGATGAGTTGGCGCTGATCCCTGGTGCCATGGGAGAATTGGCGTTGAGCGTTAAATTCCTTGCGGGGCTTGTGCATGGGTCGGTCTAGGAGCGGAGGCCATGCAGGTCGACCGATAGGATCCACAAAGGACAGGTTCTGGCTCAGTGAAGGTCACCAAGAACGCAGGTACAATCATGCCATGGACTTCTGCGAGCTAACGATCGGCCAGACCACAGAATGTCCTGTCTGTAAATGTCAAACTGCAAAATGCATCCAGGCAGGTGTTACGAAATCCCTGGGTGCAAAATCCTGGTGGAGATGTGAATGTGGTCACCAGTTTACCAAATCGATATCCTCTGAGAAGATGGCCGAGTACTATTCAGAGGACCTCCAGAAGATGATCGATTCCAGAGCTTCGGAGGCCACTGCATGACCATTGACAACATGCCAATCGCACGAACAAGAATCGTCGCCGAGTGTATATGCGACCATTGTGGCCATATTTTCGATGTGGACTGGCAGTGTAAGAACCGACCGGTCTACTGCCCGGAATGCAATGAGGAGGTCAGACCATAAGGTCACCTCACACTCCGGGACACTTGGGTCATTTCCGGGTTCGAGCCCTGGCCGGAGCTTCGGCCTGTATGATAACTGCAGGCTTCTTCTATACAACAGAAAGGAAGTGAGATCAATGACAGAAGAAGTTGAAGTGTACATCGATTTCGACCGAGTGCCAAACGGCATAGGTCGCATGAAGGACGACCCCCTCAAACACATCGATAACGCGGACGTTGCCAGGATCCAGCAGTGGATACGGACCAAAGTCTCTGGAAATAACGAGGTCTTTGCGGTCATAACCGGCAAAGCGTCCCGGTTCGTGAACATGGTAGCAACTGCAGAGTTGGCATCATGCAAGAATGTCACCCGGATAGGATGGTCCCAGGCAGGGATGATCCCCATCGTTGTGAAGGACCTGAGAAAGGGGGCGAACTGATGGAGCAGACCCAGACCATAACCTATGCCGAGCCCATCGAGATCTCAACGAAAGTTGGTGCAGATGTCGATTCAAAAGGTAATGTGAAACCGCATGCTGAGATTTCCATCAAAAGGAAGCTGGAATCGGATTGTGATGTTTTCGCGATCATTTCCGATGATGTACACGAATGTATGGACAAGGTGCAACAAACAGTTTACGAGATGTTGGCCGGAGATGGGGTGTGAGCATGGAAGTGAAGCTCGACAAGGACAAGCTTGTGCCTATCCTTGAGATGATGGGATACAACACCATCAACGGCACCGATGTCTGGAAAAAAGCCAGTGAGAACCTGGATGAGTTCGTATTCTGGGGAGTGGACTTCAAGAAGAATGAGATCTTCAAATGGGTAGAGGACCACCGGGAATACGATGTGTCTGATGACCCTGTTTTCATGGAACTCAAGATACTTGTGGAAAACTCAAATGAACAAGGTGGTGAATCCCATGCAGACGAACCTATCGCCGACCAAAGCAGAGAGGATTGTCAGGAAGGATCCACCAATGAAAAGAACGCATCACCGTCTTATGAAAATAGCGATACATCAGATGAAAGCCCATCACAGATACTGGAGCTCATCCACGGATATGTAGGAAACGATGTCCTCGAGGTATTCGGGGATACTGGTAGTGGAAAGTCGAAGTTCGCTCTGACCGTTGCAAAGGAGGCAATTACCTCCGGGAAGAAGGTATTCTACCTCGACACCGAGAGGAATCTGACGGAAGCGGACATTGCTGGCCTGAAAGGCTGTGAGTACAAGTACACCCCGGTCATCGAGGAGATCGATACCATATGCCAGAAGCTTCCTGCAGTCGACGTGGTCATTGTGGATTCCATTGGTTTCCCCATCCTTACTTCATACGCAAGGCTAAGTGTCAAACAGAAAGGTGATGCTTTACTCAAACTTATCGCCATATTCGGGGACCTGAAGAACTGGGCCTACAAGAACAACGGTATAGTAGTTGTCACGAACCAACCCGAGTCAGAGTTCAACAAAGCTCCGAACCACGTACTCAGACCCTTTGGAGACAAGAGCCAATTCGCAGCCAAGGAGATCTGGAAAACGGAGATAGTGGACCGCAAACCTGCGTACACCAATATCCGCATCAGTGCCTTCCGCAGCAGAAGCGTTGGCCACAGGACCAAGATAACGAACATGAAGATCAGTAGCAATGGCGTGGAGCTGAAAGCATGATCCTGTTAGGTACTGATCAGATAGAAGATGTTGCACTTGATAAACTGAAAACAGGATGGGCTGTGTTGTACGGCCATCCGGATGTATTCAGATTCTTGGAATACAGTTTGTACAAACCAGGAACAAATGCAAATGCTGGATTTGAGTTACTTGGATTTCTGCCAACTGTTGCCTTCTGCAAGAAGACTCCTCGGTTCAGGAAGATGTTCAAAGAAACCGATGACAGGACGGTTACGGTCCTTCAAGCGTTCAAGGTTGACAACAGCGAAGGTTTTGCATTCCATATCCTTGAAGTACCGAAGGATAGTGACAATGAAGCCCGCTACAATAAGGTAGCAAAGGCGGTTAGAAATTATCTCGTGAACGGTGAGTTTGTTCCCCACCGGTGAGGTGATATCAATAAAACGTAAACGATCGCAAGGGGGCAGAACATGATGTCAAGCACCACCCGGACATCACCGTTCCAGACCCCTCTTATCGTTCCCCGCACAAATCAGGACAAACGCATCGCAACAGCATACAATCTACTGAACGCATATCAGGAAGGATCGTATCTGGTGCATAAGACCACTCGTGCCGGTTGTACGACAGCGTTGGTAGCCGAATCTCTGAATCGGGAGGAACGTTTTCTAGTCGTTGTCCCGACTAATAAGATTGCCAATAAGACCGTCACAGAGGATTCCATCAAATACTCTGACCGGGATACATGCAATGTTATTCGGATACCCTCCAACCACGCCTGTCTGAAGAACCAGGAGCTCTGCGATCAATATCCAGATCTTAACAAGTTACCGATTCTACCTGTTGCTGAGAGTTGTCCGGAATGCGAGAACTACTACTCCTGTCCTGTTACGCAGATACTCCACGAGCATATGTCCTGTGATGGTATCGCACTAACATATCAGAAGCTGGTGGCCCTGATGATGGCATCCAGCAGCAGGCCAAATACCACAGCTGAGCAGGTACTGCGGAACATATCCCGTATTCACAACGCTGTTTTCGATGAGATCCATGAGATCCAGTACGGAAGGTCCACGGGTATGACCATCTACAACGATGCTAGAAAGGAAGGAAAATGGATGGACACTGCGAGGTATCTTCCACTCATGGAGGACTTCGAGCATATCCGCAAGACGGTTGTTGCTTTTGGTATGCTGATGGGAGAGGCAGATGTTCAGAATGCTGTGATGCAGACGTACAACAATGCTGCAGATGACAACTATTACCGGCACAAGCTGAGCAAGACCCTGAAGAACTGCTATTGTGACATGGGAGGCGAGAACAGCACAAAGTTCATCATGGCAGTGTATAGCGATATCATCAAGCTTACCATCACCAGGAAAGATTATGATCTGTCCATGCTCGACGTGCTTGATCTGTACAAGGTAATGAACATCGTCATGAGCGAACAGGTGGTGGTACATGGAATACGTGACCGGGGAGCCATCAAGATAATGATGGTTGCAGTGGACCGGCTGTTCACTGACATGCTCCGATCCTTTATTATGAGCATCCAGAACAAAGCCAAACGCACACTGTTAACGTCGGCCACCATCTGCAGCCATGATTATGACCAGTATTTCATGGGTAAGACGCGTCCACATGACATCACCTTCGGAACGGGAGGGGACCCCATGGAAACCAACTCGAAGATGCTTATCCTTGCAGATTCGAAGAAGTATGGGTCTATCGGCAGGAACTCCCGGTACAACAAGAAACACGAGATATTGGACAGGATAAGCACCCTGCTTGCTCTGTACGGGGATGAAGACTGCACCATCATTACACTGAGCATAGCTGAGGCTATGGAGCTTATGAAAGAGCTGGAGGCTTTCGGACATCCACACGAGGTGACCTATTACAAGGCTCCTGAAATGATGGGTGTTTCATCCGATGCCAGGGTAATGATCGCTGTAGGTGTGGCTGATAAGCCGAGCAATTCCTTTGATGCGATATGCAAAACAAAAGAAGAGTCCCTTATCCTGCGAGAGGAGGCCATGCACTGTGACACCTGGCAGGCGTGGTCCCGGGTCAAAGATCCTGCAGGCAAGGTTCCGAGTCTGGTGTTCGCCCTTGGCTGCAGTGCTGAACAATGTGCGAACGTTGTCACATGGGGGTTTGGAAGAACGGTTGAGATCAGACCTGGTAAGAACGGACAAAAGAAAAAGGTCAAGGTAGTGGCAGACAGAAACGCAGTGACATTTCCAAAGATCATATTGTGCAGGAGCTTTGAGAAAATGCTGGAAACAGCGAAAAGACACAAACCTTTTAAAAAATATTCTACAACCTTAAAATTGAATCCAGAATCTTGCCAAAAAGCCCCTATTAATTATATTATAGGGGGTTTATGGCAAAAAGTTGGACTGGTTTTAGACTGTTCGAAGTCCGAGTTGATCAAGAACCATCTTATCAACCGCTTCGATACCTTCGCAGAACAGAATGTTAACGGAACACAATACTTCCGGGTTGCTGTTCCAATAACTGACAAGATCATCGAGAATCATATTGCAGGCAAGATCACCATCGGTGCTTATTCCACAAGCAAGGAAGGAACTTGTAAGTGGATATGTTTCGATGTTGATGCCCACAGGAAAAAGGATGATACAGAAGAGGACGTAATTCAAAAGGAGATAAAGGCCGAGGATGAGCTGCAGAACCTGACATCCTTCCTGGACCGTATGCAGCTAAAATACCTGGTAGAATCATCTGGTTCTCCTCATTCGTACCATGTGTGGTTGTTCATAAAAGAGGTGGAGGTTGAGAAGGCCTACTACTTTGCCAATGCAATTGCCAAGGAGGCAGGTTTCGATGGCGAGGTGAATCCCAAACAAAGGACCTGGAACAAAAATAATCAGTATGGCAATCTTGTGAAGTTGCCTTTTGCATTACACAGAAAACACAACGTATTCTCCTCTATTCATGGGTGGGAAGGTGAGACCATGGACATTGCTGTCTATGATATTTCAGATATTGAGATCCCAAAGACACGAAAGAACAGAAGCAGGTCCGTGAAACCTGTTAACGTAAAGCTCAACGGAGTAAGGCCATGCATCCTGGCAGCACTTGAAAAGGACCTGACCGGTGATCAGGGCAATAAGATGCGAGTAGCCATAGTTAGGGAATTCTACAATTTTGGTATGACAGACAAGGAACAACTCATCGATCTGTTCAAAGGTCAAGCAGATTTCGATCATGGGAAAACAGAGTATCATGTCACCAAGATCATCGAAAGAGAGTTCAATGTATGGCCCAGGGAGACCCTGCTTGAAAGATGTCCTAAGTACATGACCTGTGAGAACTGCGATAGGTTCGATTGTAAGGAGGCACAATGACATTCACTCCAGTATCCCGTTTATGCATCAACTGCAAAGGGAGGATCTTCATCACAGAACCGGTTGATGAGGTCACCTGCCCCAAATGTGGTGAGGTTATGAAAGTGGTCACGGGAAAGAAGATCAAGCTGTCCAGAATACCTGTGGCAGAAAAAACAGACAAAAAAAGATAGATATTTCTAACATTCAAAAAAGGTACGAAAAATGCAAGTCATTACTATTCCCGTTGGCGAATTGAAACCTTTTGCCGACAACCCGAAACGACATCCTGAGAATCAGATGTCAGCACTTAAAAAGTCACTTTCCGAGTTCGGATGGACGAACCCTATCCTCATCACAGCCGATAAGATGGTCGTAGCAGGCCACGCAAGGCTTCAGGCTGCCCTTGAGCTGGGCTTTACCGAGGTTCCCGTAATAACCCTCGACCTTCCATACGAGAAGGCTGTGGCCTACGTCATCGCCGATAACAGGCTGGCCGAGCTGGCAGAGACAGATACTGAGACCTTGGCAAAGCTGCTGCAGGAGATTGCGGAGATCCCTGACTTTGACTTCGAGGCTATTGGTTACACGCTGGACGATGTGGACGGTCTGCTTGAGTCGATAACACCTATTGAGGTCACGGAGGACGAAACCCCGGAGGTCCCGGAGGAGGCTGTGACGGTTCCTGGGGATATCTGGGAGCTGGGTAACCACCGCTTGATCTGTGGAGACAGCACCGACCCGGACCAGGTGGCAAAGCTTCTGGGAGAGGACAAAGCCGATATGGTATTCACGGACCCGCCATGGAATGTGAACTACGGCGCAACGAAGCATCCTTCCTGGAAACAGAGAAGTATCCTCAATGATGCAATGGAAACAGAGGACTTCAAAAAGTTCATGATGGCAAGTTTCAGCTGTATGAACCAGTTCTCAAAGGACGGATGTCCGACCTATGTAGTGATGTCGGCCCAGGAATGGGGGAACATGATGCTTTCCCTCAAGGAAAATAACTATCACTGGAGCAGCACGATCATCTGGGCCAAGGACAGGCTTGTCCTCTCCAGGAAGGATTATCACACCCAGTACGAGCCTATCTGGTATGGCTGGAAGGACGGTGCTCCAAGGTTGTGCCAGGTGGAGGATCGGAAACAGTCCGACCTCTGGGAATTCGAAAGACCCTCTGCCTCTGAGCTTCATCCGACCACAAAGCCGGTGGCCCTTGTTGCAAATGCCATCAGTAACTCGTCCCGGCAGAAAGGGCTTGTGCTGGACCTGTTCGGTGGCTCTGGTACGACCCTTGCCGCATCCCACCAGCTCAATCGCGTATGCTACACCAGTGAACTAGACCCCCGATATGCCGATGTCATAATTCAGAGATATGTCAACCTGACCGGCAACCGTGAACTGAAAAGAAATGGAGAGGACTTCACATGGGAAGAAAAAAGGGAAGCATAAAGATGATAGACATATCCGAACCGCTGATCAAACTCCTCAAGTCCGGGGTTCCTGTTATCCATGCATGTGATGCAGTGGGGATTGCATCTGTCACCTACTACGACTGGATGAAGAAAGGTGAGACTGCAAGGTCTGGTCAGTATTTCGAGTTCTACCATGCGGTGAAGAAGGCTAGGGCAGAGGCTGTTGCCAGGAACGTTGCCATTATCCAGAAAGCAGCTGCCCATTCCTGGCAAGCTGCAGCATGGTGGCTCGAGCGCAGCTGTCCTGCAGAGTTTGCTAAGCGGGAAGTTGAGATCAATATGACCCAGAACAACGTTGAGATAAACATTGATGAAACACGAGACAAGATCAATGGCAGAATCAATAGCATTGCTGCCAGAGTCAGAGTGGCAGAAGATTCTAAGTGATCTTAGCGATGACGAGATCCAGCAGTTGGAATATGACTGGAAGTTCTGGGCCAGACCCAATCAACTCTCTCCTGCAGGTGACTGGCAGTACTGGTTGGTACTCGCGGGAAGAGGATATGGCAAGTCGCGAACGGGAGCTGAATGGATCCGGGAAAGGGTAGAGTCCGGCAAGGCTCGAAGGATAGCACTCGTAGCCCCTACAGCTGCAGATGCCAGGGATACAATGGTGGAAGGAGAATCTGGAATATTATCAGTCTGTCCTCCATGGAACCGACCGGTCTACGAGCCATCCAAACGCAGGCTTACCTGGCCCAACGGTGCGATTGCTTTGCTTTTCAGTGCCGAGGAACCGGACAGGTTGAGAGGTCCCCAGCACGACACTGCCTGGTGTGATGAGATTGCAGCCTGGAAGTACCCGGAAAAAACCTGGGACATGCTGCAGTTTGGCCTAAGACTTGGAGATGATCCAAGAGCTGCTATCACCACAACTCCTCGGCCTATTCCGCTTGTCAAGAACATCCTGAACGATACCAGTACCCACGTAACAAGAGGATCCACCTACGAGAATCTGTCCAACCTGGCACCAGCTTTCATCGACGTGATCATCAGCAGATATGAAGGAACCCGGCTGGGTAGACAGGAGCTCAATGCGGAGATACTGGATGATAACCCTGATGCACTCTGGACAAGGCAGATGATAGAGGATTCAAGGGTGTCAAAGGTTCCAAATCTCCTACGCATCGTGGTTGGTGTGGATCCAGCAGTTACATCCAATGAAGCTTCAGCAGACACCGGCATAGTTGTTGCAGCTGCCGATGAGCATGGGGAATACTATGTCCTGGGGGACTACACTATCCATGCAACGCCGAAGAAGTGGGCTCAGGAGATCATTGCTGCCTACTACAAGCACTCTGCGGACAGGGTTATCGGAGAAGTGAACAACGGAGGTGAGCTCGTGGAGTATACGCTACGGACAATCGATCCTAATGTTTCCTACAGATCAGTAAGAGCCAGCAGAGGAAAGCAGACCAGGGCCGAGCCTATCAGTGCTCTGTACGAACAAGGAAAATGCCATCACGTGGGTTCCTTTCCGGCTCTTGAGGATCAGATGTGTGACTGGGTTCCGGGAGAAGGAAGTAGTCCTGATAGAGTGGATGCTCTTGTATGGGCGTTGTCAGAGCTTAGCAAATCAAGGTACGGACCGCAGAAACTGAACATGTCAGCACTTATCAAAACAAGACCGAGGTAATTATGAGACCAAAACTCTATGCAACTGTTAGTAAGAATACGACCGCAGTACTTCACCGGGTGATGAAGGAGCAGGACTGTAACAAGAGCCAGGCAGTGGACTTTATTGCGGAGTATTATTCTAAAATGCAGAACGATCTCAGGGAGAAGCAAGTGGAAGAGACTGCAGAACTTGTGATTGAGAAGCTTAAACTGAAGAAGTTGGTGTAGTTGCTCAAATTAGCTGCTTAGTACTCAAATATTGGAGGAACTCTGTTCAAACCTCAGTGAAGAGTAAACAGGATTGAAAGTGACAAATCATCAAAGAGAAATGTAAAAAGAGAAAAACAGGTATTTAGGTCACTGGACCTTTGCCTGAATTTCCTTTGCAAATTCCTTTGCCTTCTGTACATGAGCTTCATCAGGCTGTCCCTTGCCAGGAGCCACCATAGCAGCAAAACCCCTCATCTCTGGGTCCTCGGATTTTTCGAGCATCTCCATAACAGGCTGTGCGAGTTCTCCCTGACATTCAAATGTACCAAGGTAATTCCCACTAGCAGCAAAATCCTCTATGGTGCCAGTCCATGAATGTATGGCTTCAAATCCTTCAGGAGCAGCATGGGTCATGAAAAATGCTATGTTCTTACCGGCTGCGTTCTCTGAAATAAGACTCGTAACCTTCTTTGGAATGTTAAATTCCATTACAGGAGCTCCTACAAAGATAAGATCGTAGCCTTCAAAGTCGCTTGTATCCTTAACTTCTTTGATGTCCTTCTCGCCGGTAATCTCGTCAAAAATTGCTTCAGCTATTTTCTTTGTGTTTCCTGTCTGTGACAAATATGTTACTAATGTTTTCATATTTAATGTTCCTCCAATGGTTTCTATCATTTCTGTAAATGATTGTAATTAATAATTAGCAATTCATGATTATATATCATATCGTTATAATTATGTACTTGTATCTCCTGAGTACAGAAAAATAACCTATTCAAGTTTGTAAAATAATGTCTCCCCAACAATCGTTGATTGAAAAAGAAAAGCAGGCCAATCATTGATCGCAAATTGATGATTGGCTATCCTTTTCTAGAAGATGTCCCATTTTCAATTGCTTACAATTGAGATAATCATTATTGAGCTCATTGGGAATTACTTCAATAGGCACCCGTTCCACCACAGTTAATCCATATTCTTCAAGACCCGTTATCTTTGTTGGATTGTTGGTCATCAGACGCATTTTTCGAATCCCCAGGTCTTTAAGAATCTGAGCTCCGATAGCGTAATCCCTCATATCGGCATCAAATCCCAACTCAAGATTGGCATCAACCGTGTCGTATCCCCGGCACTGGAGTTCGTAAGCCTTGAGTTTATTGACCAGGCCAATTCCCCGGCCTTCCTGCCTGAGATAAAGAATAACACCAGTTCCCTCTTTCTCCACCATGGCCATGGATTTATGTAGTTGGTCGTCACAGTCACATCTCATGGAGCCGAAAACATCTCCTGTCATACATTCTGAATGAACCCTTACGAGAATATCCTTTTCAAGATCGATTTCACCTTTGACCATTGCGATATGGGTAAGCTTATCCAGGTCATTTTCATAGGCGATCATTTTAAACTCACCGCCATATTTCGTGGGAATAACGGTTTCAGCTGCTTTTCTGACAAAAGATTCTGTCTTCAGGCGATACTTCACAAGATCCGCCACTGTACAGATACCTATGCCATGTTTCTCGCTGAATTTTTCCAGGGATGGCATTCGGGCCATAGTACCGTCATCATCCATTACCTCACAGATGACACCGGCAGGCTTGCATCCGGCAAGACGTGCCAGGTCCACAGAGCCTTCTGTCTGGCCGACACGAACCATGACACCATTGTCCCTGGCTCTCAGGGGGAAAATGTGCCCAGGCCGAACAAGGTCGTCTGCAGTTGCATCATCTACAATGGCAGTCTGAATGGTAGTGGCCCTGTCTGCAGCAGAAATACCGGTGGTCACTCCATTCTTTGCCTCAATTGAAACGGTAAATCCGGTTTCATATAAAGATGTATTATTCTCCACCATCATGGGAAGGTCTAGGCGGTCAGCCGTTTCACCGGTTATGGAAAGGCAGATCAGACCGCGACCATACTTCGCCATAAAATTAATAGCTTCAGGGGTCACAGCCTCTGCTGCCATGGTCAGATCCCCTTCATTCTCTCGATCCTCATCATCCACAAGAATGACCATACGCCCGGCCTTGATGTCCTTAATGGCCTGTTCAATGCTTATTTTAGACATATTCGAACTCACTCCTTGCTCCTTACTTCTTGATGCTTATATTTATCCTGTTAAATCATTGCCAACGCCATCCCAACTCCCAGATGTATGCTTTTCCATGGAGAGATGAAACCTTTAGCTTACTTTACTTTTTAGCACTTACTTTGGAACTGGTTGGTCAGGCGTGACACCATAGTAATTAGTTCTAGCCTTATCCCATGGACAACCATTTGGACCTGTTATCTTCAGCTCGATGTTCTGTAGTGTTTTACACAGACTATTACCAGCACGTGCACCTTTGCAGATAGGGCAGAGCTTTTCACAGAATATTGGAGCTTTTTTTTGGTCTGCCATTTGTTATGTCCTCCTGTTGTAGTTTCATAAATTCTAAAATATCTTCTTTAGTACCTCTGCATCATTTCTGCTTTCATGGCTTCCATCATTTGCATTAGTTCCTGTACGGTATTCTCACGGCTGTAATCAGGTGAACGCAGCATGTCACCAAGTTTCTTCCCTGCAGCTTCGGCTGCCTGCATTAGCTCTTCATCTTTTGTAACATCGGGAATTGTTTCCTGGGTGATAGGGGGTACATCAGGTCCTTGTAGAAGGTAGGGTATACCAACCTTGCAGGTTTCACCGTATCCGCAATAGTGGCAGCCAGCAGCACCTATTCCCTGAACATTGTCTACGACTTTGATCATGTTAGCGAAACAGATATGGTGTAGAACTTCACCAGGAGGTACAGGATCAAAACCTCCAAGACTTACAGTAACTGCAAGTTTTCCCCAGAGGTCATTGGCTTCACGGTGCCTGAACTGATACCATCTTTCCATGAAACAAAGCATCACTGCGTTCAATGTGTCAAAATAGTTGACACCAGCCAAAACATATGCGTCGGCTTCAACAATTTTATCACGCAGGGGTTCCATGTCATCATGTACTTTACACACATTATCCTTAACACACCCCATACATGCAATACAGCCACCAATTTTCTTACCGTGCAGTGAAATAAGTTCATATTCGCATCCTGTATTTTCCAGGACCTTCTGTACAACTTTAATAGAGCCGGAACGTGATTCTGGCCTTGGGCTTCCTGATATTCCGAGTATTTTCATTGTTTAAATTCCTCCATGTTGTTCATTTCTTAAACCTTAGGTTTCCGGTTTAGTCACCATAAGATACTAATACGTACATGAATATATACAAATCTGTCATAAAAGTATACAAGCATATTTTCAGTCATAAAACTATACCAAACATACCTTTTTATAACTGTAGATCAAACTACTGTACAAAGAGGAATTGTTATGAGTAAATTAATATCGGAATCATCAGGCATTTCTTCATTAGAAAAAGAAGTTCGTGCTCTTCGCCTGGAGCTTACTGAATTCAGAAATGAAGTTACAACGGGCAAAACACATTCATTGCTCAATGAGTTCAAGAATCAATGCGCTGGAGATTTTCTCAATGCTTCTCTTGGAAATAACTTAAACAGCATCAAAAATGAGTCACATGAGTGTACGATGTGGGACCATTGCAAACCTGTTTTCACTGAGTTCTTTGACAGTTTATCTGGTTTTGCAATAAAAGGAGAGCTATCAGATGCTAACGTTTCAAGTCTAAGGAACAAGCTTATCCAAATGAAGGAACACGCAGGGGAATCAAAGGAAACCAAAAAGTGTTTGAATTGCTTCCAGCATGCTGAAACATGTTTTGAGACCCAGATCGAAATGTTGCAGGAAATGGGTTTTTGTAAAACCGATAATGGGGATATACAAGTTAAAGATCTTCCCGAAGACCAGATATCCATTTTGATAGGGGATGCATTGAGTAGTGCCACCAGAGTCCAGATCCTTAAAGCATTACATGATGATCCTAAATCATTCACTGCACTTTCAAAACTCACAAAACTTCGTGGTGGAAATCTCCTGTTCCATATTGATAAATTACAAAGTAAAGGATTGATACGCCAACGTGAAGATCGAGGTGAATATCAGATCAGTTTGCAAGGTCATAATCTCATGAATTCCCTGATAGAGGTTACAAAAGCAATGTCCTTTAGGGTATAAATTTTTGTGAGATTTAAGTTAGCAAGTTCTATTGGAGGATCTTTTGAAAGATACAGAATGGAAAACATGGATCGAAGCATTTCGACTATTTTTTAATGGAGAAACTCTGCGCTCCTGCATCCCGGTAGCACTTGTTGTCGGATTACTTTTGTCAAGCATCAATCAAGGTGATGTCATATTAAGTGGAGCTATAACCAGCTTGATCTGGTTAAAAGTCGGGATGAACTTTGTTATACCATTCTGCGTTTCCAGCTATGGATATCTTAGAGCGTGTCGGGTAGAAACCCCAATAAGTAGCGGCAATTAATAAAAGTGGTCTAATAATGCCTGTTCTGAGTATAATTGCATGTGAAATGCTTGAAGATGAACTTGTACATGTTCTCTCAATTGATAATGAGATCAGACAATTGTATTTAGTTGAAAACAAGAACAGTGTCAGCCTGACGAAGAAACTGAAGTTCAGAGGCATGCACCCTTTGATATTTCCTTTTGACAGGTTATCTGCTATTGTTGCGGAAAACAATCACAGCAGATTTTCCGAACTTATTTTACGTCTTTCAAAGTTTCCTATTTTCAAAAAGATACACAATGCTCTTAAAGCAGGAAAATGTGAGCAGCTCATAATTGTAGTGAATCTCCTTCCAAAACACCTGCATACTGATACGGAACACCTGCATGCTGAAGTATACCGCAATGCCGGAGATATGGCAAAATTTTCGGACGGGATCCTGCTTTTCTACGGGAAATGTGCTCACAGTTCAGAATCCAGGACCAGCTTAGAGACACTTGATTGTCCTGTCTATTTTCTGAAAGACAATAACAGTGAGTTTGTGGAGGATTGCATCAGTACCGCACTTGGTGGTAACGATGAATACACGAAAGCCGATAAACTGGGAAAAGGCAAAGGTGTCTTCTACGTAACCCCGATGTGGATTAATTACATGAAAGAGGAGATAAAGCCGGATAGGTCATCCAACGATTACAAATATCTGAATGATCCGAATTACAGCCTGCTCTTTAAGGTAAACAGACCGGATTCTGACAATGCCGACTTTTCCAGGAACGCATCGGAATTCGCAAAAACCTTTGACATGGACATCGTCAATATTAACGGCACTATGAAAACAGCAACTCATTCCTATATGAATGCAAAACTTGCGGTATGTAAAGACTCAGAATGATATTGCTTTTGACATAGTTAGATTTACCCATGTGCATTAGGTAGAGTGCAGATTAAGAGATATTAAATATCTAGCTACATATAGCCAGGCAAAGTTATGTTGCCCTGCAAACACAGTATTTGCACAGGGACATTTCCTCTAATATATGCTCACTCTTTGCAGGGCAGTAATAAATCCCATCATTTTCAAAAATCGTCTGATCTTCTTTCATGTACATTCCCGGTGGATGGAGTGGTTCTTTCACTATAAAAGTCAGATATGTGGAAATAATACGAGTATATTCCTTCAAATCACTTTGACCGGATGCATACTCATCCATATACCTGTTGATCCTGAAACTAAAATCTTCAAGCTTTTCAGTATCGATTTCCTCAGATATTTCTGAACAATCTCTTTTCTTTAGCTCTGAGAATTTCTTACGGTTATATCTTGCAAGATATTCAAGATTATAGTGAAGACTCCCACGAGGAGCCTTAATATCTCCTGTTTCTTTTTCGTTAACCTTTGCTAAATACTCAGAAAAGATATTGGCAGCTTCTTTTTGTAATAAAAATAATAGTTCACATGAAATCATATGAAATCTCCTCCAAATTATGTAAATGAAACATCTTTCAAGCTATAGTTTCGTTTAGTTGTTCTTTATTTCAGTCTTTACGGAATTATAGCACTTCTCAAATATGTTGCCTGATGAAAAATGTCAGTTCTACATCAATTCATAGTGTTGCGCAACTTCCAGGTTAAAATTGTACATAAGGCTGTTCTCAACGTAACCAGAAAAAAGGCATTTCTTACATTTGTATGCCATGTCCTTTCTAATTTCCCTCGTATTCTTCCATACATTTGCAATCCCGTCATCGATATGACCAATTGGTGCTCGATGCACTCTGCAGTTCTCGATAGTTCCGTCTGCAGTTACGTTCAGTATTATGTCATTGGCATGACAGATGAAATCCGTCCTGAGGTCACGGATCATTTCTAGGTATGTGTAGGAATTGATGATAGGATAACCTTCTTTTTTCAGTTCCATTACCCTGCCCACAGTCTTGCGGTACTTCTCAGTATCCCTTATCCCCATGTTTTCCCAAGTATCCCTATCTATTCCCTTAAATTCGTACATGGGCTCGAATGATATTTTGACATCAAGCTCCTTAGCCATGGTTATGAGTTCTTCAATATCATCTAGGTTTTTACCACTGATGACACAGTTCAACAGAAGAGGTTTCCTGATCATATCTCTGGCTTTCAGGATACCTGGCATGATCCTGTCAAGACTGATGCCTCTTATGTCCTTGTAGCTGGATGTCCCATCCACAGAAACTGAGAGGTAGTCAAGGTCCTTCAGTTCATCTATCCTTTTTTCAAGTAGCAGGCCATTGGTGATGAGCGAGGTCACCATTCCCAGCTGCTTCGCATAGGCCAGTATCTCAGGCAGGTCTTCTCTCAAAAGGGGTTCTACGGTCCATGCATTATAGACAAGTATCCCGAAAGCCCTTGCCTGATCAAGGAGTTTAAATATACCTGTGAGCTCCATCTCCTCTCCCTCTGTTTTCCAGTATTCGCAAAAAGAGCATTTCATGTTGCATCTGGAATTGATGGCGTGTGATAATACAAAGGGTTGTTTTCTTATTCGCATCTGCCAGACAGCCTTTGCTGCAATGAGGGGTGAGTATTTGGTCATGGGGATTATCCGGGATTGTTTCTTCTTTCGTTAACAACTGTCACTATCGGAAATACCTGTTTTAGTTTCCGCATATGAATTGATGGCTATATCCATCGTTCCACTGGTGTTAATGATCTCCATGTCAAACTCTTTTGCAAATTCTGAAGCGTTCTCATGGTAAGTATTATCTTTGTAAATTTGATTGTTGATCTTGACAAGAAAAGCATAATCAGGGTTTCTTAGATATCTAGCATTTTCATCATAAGATAGCGTAGATTTGAAGTTCCCTTTATTCATATCGGAAAGCCACATTGGGGTCGCATAGAAGACAGCTTTGCCTTTTCCCAGTTCCTTGCTGTTTCCGTACGCATCGTTACCGCCAAGTGCTACGCTAATACAGTCATCAACAAGATTTCTTTCATTGTCTCTCAGAAAATAAACAGGGCAATCTAGCCTCTGCAAATCGTTCTGCACTTTTTCAGAACTATAGCCACATTTCCCATAAAAGATTAGGATGCCATCTGATATTTGTGACATTTCTCTGGCATTTAGATATACTTCAGACTGCAACTTATCAGGATATGGATGCAAATCTTTTGTCAGGAGATTAACAACAACCGTTAATTCCTGTTGTTTATTTTGATTGAACAAATCACCTGCTTGCCTGAAACATGGAATCTTTGAAACTATCCTCATGAAAGTATCAGGAGAACGTCTATTGCTTTCTGAAACAAGAGGGTATAGCCTATCAGAAGAAAACACAAAAGGCCTGAGATCCTCATATCTAAGTTTTTGTATAAATCGGGAAATGTTTCTGTTTTCTACCACAAACAAATGTTTAATTCCAGGGTCTGTTGAGAGAACATTAACTAATTCATCTTCAAGCATTTCGCAGGCAACTATACTCAAAATTGGCATGCTTCTCCTATATTACACGGTCTTGTTCTTTATTTCATCCTTTATTGAATGATAGCATTTCTCGAAGAGTTCCTGACTACCACATATCTCGAAGATGCTATATCCGAATAGCTTTGCATATTCCTCAATCTTTTCATCAATATCTTTTGTGTATTCAAGTCCTGTATTGACCTTTGCAACCCTTGAGTATCCGGCCAGGTCATTGATCATTTTTCCCATCTTCAATGCTTCCTCAGGATTAGAATTATAATCAATACCTGAAACTTCGAATTCTCTCCATGAATTGGCATACATAGGTGTGAAAAAGAATGCAGGTTCTTTACTATGTTCTTTTAGTAATTTCAAGTAATTTGCACAACCTCCGACTGTTGCTCCTATGCAGTCATCAACAACCCTTTCATCATCTTTGAGTATTCTCACAACACAACCATCTTTCTCCAGGCAGAAATCTTCTTCCACCTTACCCAGAACGTTACCACAAAGACCATAAAAAAGGAGCAATCCGTTGGAAAAGTGTGTCATTTTTCTTATGTTTTGATAAACTTCAGACTTCAATTTTTTTGGTACTATATGAAGTCCAAGCTCCAGTATGTTAACTACAACAGTTAGTTCATCCTGATCAACATCTTTAAGCATTTGTGGCAGCTCTTCAAAAAGAACAATATCGTAACAAATTTGCTGTTCGTCAAGTTTTTCAGTAAATTCTGAGATATTATCATTTTGTACAATTAGGATATTCTTGATCTGGAAATCGTTTTCGAAAACCCAGATTATTTCATCTTGAAGTATTTTACAACTTAATATGCTTAATACAGGCATTTTCTTCCTCATTTTAAGAGGATATTAATTCCTGAATATATACTTAAAGGTTAGATAAATGTACATTGTGTGCCAGTAGTATAGAAAAGTGACTGTTTAAGGTTCACCCTTCATAGTGAATGAGCCTTCCAAGATCATCATCTGTCAGTCTCCCAATCAAATTAGCTGCGCAGATCCCATTCCACATCTCCAACATTTCCCTTATGTGAGAATTACCCATCAATGAGTTGCATAGTATCTTTCCAGACAAAGTGTATTAAACTTATATAGTTGCAGCATTCTGATTTCAGTGCATGAGTGATACCTGTTCTACATGCACTTTTTTCAAACCAACGGCAATTACATACGGTTTTTGCAGACGCGAGTCTCCAGTTGCGAAGATTGGTTTTCCAGTAGTTCCCTCCGATGAGTGGTGTGGCCAACATGAACCGAGGAGCAGTAAACCATGATAGAATCATATTCAACTGAAGTAGCTACTTTTCTGATAGGAATTGGTGCAGGCATAGTTATAAGGGCAAAGCTCTGGTGGAAGAAAAAGACCGCAGAAGAGCGCAAGTCCTTTGTCTACGAAGTCTTACAGTCGCTAGAAGACGGTAAGATCACCGCTGCAGAAGCGAAGGCTCTACTCAAGAATCACCTGTGAGGCATCTATGGTCCGTCTGAATGCCACAATCAATGACTCATATACTAAGCCTATTACTCTCATGGCATCTGCAGGTGTGAAACGAACAGACAAATCTACCAAGTTTGGAGGATACCAGAACTTTGACACTGATAACCGATTCAAATATTATCAGCAGCTTTCAACCTGCACACCACATGTTTCCACGTCTTTGAACAAACTGGCACTTTCCTTGGTAAAAGGCATGCAGTTTGATGGAACCGGTTCCAAGATCATTAAAGATTTTGAGCGATGGTCCAGTAAGGTCAACTTCCTTGAGCAGGTGCAGACACTTGCCAGGCTTCTCTGCCGGGATGGAACATATGTGGCACTACCCAACGGGAATGCAGAATATTTCTCCCTGATACCCCTTCTCATGCAGAACACAACTATCCTTCCTGAAGACTTTACTGTGGGCGAAATGAACCCTAAAGAAATCCTTACTCCTCCAACCGGTTCTATTGTTATCAATGAAAATGACAAGGCCAAAAGAAAGATTTTGAAAATCAGTGATGTGGTCTGCGGCTCCTATAATGCATGGGATACTGTTCAGAGAGATCCTCTCAAGCGAGATACATACGGCATTTATGGTGCTTCCATGATGGAACCTATTGAGCTTAGTATCCGGAACTTGCTGAACATCAATCACGGATATGTTTCTTTCGTCAAGAAATACGGCAATGGTAGGTATCTTATCGACTTCAAGCTACTAGAGAAGCTGGTTGAGCAGGAGATTGTCAGCATCGAGGATGCTCAGAACGTCATAGACGCCTGGCTTGACGAACACAAGTACCTCTCTGAGAACGAGGATATCGCTGCAGTGGGCCTTGATGTTATTCCTGTTGATGCAAAAGGGTCTCTGGATGTCATGTCGTTCAAGAAATCACTGGAAACAGATATCCAGATAGGTTTGCTGCAATCCCCTCTCAGCATGGGAGATACAAAAGGATCTACCTATGCAGCCGGATATGTATCCGAAGAGGACCGCATGGTCGTCCTGGAAGGCCTGCAGCATATTGTTCGGAACATCGCAAACAGTGCCATCAATATGCGCCTTCGTCTCATGAACAAGACGGAAGATTCCGTGTGGATAGAGTTCGAGGAGCTGAGCAGGCCGCAGTTAGATTCCCGTGATGTGATAGAATGGTACAATAGTGGGGTTCTCACAAGAGAGCAGCTTCTCAAATGGGGTGGATTTCCTGTAGAAGGAGAATAATCAGGTGAAAGGATGTCACTCCTGAAATCTCCAGAACTGATCCGGGTCGAGAACCAGTTTATCTCACTTCTAGACCGAACGATAAAGAGAGCATTCATAGTAAAGACCATGGACTATAAGCGAGAGCTTGTCCGCAATGTCCACAGAGAATTTGGCTCCAAGACCTATGCTAAGCAATTAGACAATATCATCACTGAGATCATCAAGCAATCGTTACTGTACGCTGATTCTCAAATGAAGGAGATTTCTGCGGCTGCAATCGAAGATTCATACGTTTTGACAGAAGAAGCTGTGAGGATATCCACAGACTTAGCAGATAATGTTGTGGAATCGATTATCGAGATACTCAAGGATGAAGTTATCTATACAACACATCCCAACCAGCTGCCTAAAAGAATTAAAGAGTTCTGGGAAGGAGAGCGATACAAGGCAGTGAGATTTGCCAGGACCTTTACTGCAGATGTCGCCACCAACACAACTGTGTACCGGTATCGTCAGCGAGGTGTGGAATATGTTGAGTTCGATGCCGAACTTGATGACAGAACAAGTAATCAATGCAGGGCCTTGCACGGAACAGTGTTCAACCTATCAAATGGTTCCGTGGATCTGTATCGTCCTCCGCTACATCACAGCTGCCGGAGCGGTTTAAAACTTGTGCCGACTACCCTAAAAATAAATCCTGATACAGAATTCGAAAACCGTGATTTTCTTCATCAAATGAATCAAGAAGGTAATTTCCATAAAGAATTAGTTGATGATAGGGTTGTGGAGAAAGCCTTTGAGAACATTGATAGGTTCAATGAGAAATATCGGATATCTAAGTTCATTCTGGATAAAGATATTGAAAAAAGGTTAATGATGGAGAACGGACTAAAACAAATAGTAAAGTGAAATCTAAACTATTAAAATCTGTTAAAATCTATTAAACTAATAGTTAAAATACTGACTTCTCTCATGAATGAACTCATGGGGGGTAGTAAGACAATGCCAACCAAAGCAATAATATAAAAAGACCCTCCAAAATGTGTATCAGAGGTCTCAAAAGGGAATCAACATGATCAAAAAGGATATTATTTTGGGAAGACTGGATGAGCTGCTTCCGGAGTTGAAAAGGAACTATAAGGTAAAGGAAATTGGCCTTTTTGGATCAGTAGTGAGAAATGAATACAAAGCCGGCAGCGATATTGACTTCCTTGTTGAATTTGAGAAAGGTGCGGATCTTTTTGATCTCTCAGCCCTTGGAATTTTTCTTGAAGACGAGTTCGATTCAAAGGTAGATATCATCTCGAAACGTGCCGTTAGGGACGAATTGAAGAACAGGATTTATTCAGAAGTGGTTTATGCGCACGCATGAGGCGGTTTTCATGCGTGAGTACAAGTTATTTTTAACTGATATTGTTGAAGCGATTGATGAGATCGAAGAGTTTACTTCAGGGATGGACTTCACTGAATTTCTCAACGATAGGAAAACCCAGAAGGCAGTTGTGAAGAATATCGAAATCATTGGTGAAGCCGCTAAGAATGTGCCGGACGAGATAAAAGCAAGTTATCCTGACATTCCGTGGCGGGTGATTGCCGGTATGCGAGACCGCTTAGCTCATGGTTATTTCGGAATCGATTATATGATTGTGTGGGATGTTGTTGGCAATCGTCTGATTGGTTTAAAGGATTCTGTCCGGGCAATTCTGGTTGAGATAGATTGAGCAGGAAAAACTTAACCCGCCCTACCGGGAATCTAACTTTATGTGTAAAAACGTTCACGTATTGTATATATCATGTGACCTAAATTGGACATTAGCTTCTATTTCCTCTTCCAGCATTTCTGTTGCTTTTTCAATTGTATAATCTTTTTATACCCGTTGTATTTGTACTTTAACGTCGATGGCTATCACTATTGAAGGTACTGCATTTCCACTCGGCGAGATAAACAAAAACGGATGGGGAATTCCATTTTCAGAAGCAGAGAATGCCATCTCTTCTCTCAAAGATTCTGTGCTTCGGATTTGCCCACGGGATTCTCCACACGAATGTGACTTTTCTGAGGATCCGAATGCTGAGATTGGCAGGATTGTCGATGCCTGGCGTGAAGGATCTGAGATCAAAGCAAGAGCAGCAGTAACTGATTCGGTGGCAGAGAGAAAGATTCAGGATGGGACTTGGGAAAACGCTTGGAGTATCTATTCTCTGGCAGATTCTATCGATGATAACTGGGCCAGTGGAGTCCAGGCCAGGTCCTTGACACTTGTCCAGAATCCTGCGTGGAAACAGGCAACCTGGAACATAGCAGCTGCCGAGGAAGGAAAGGTAGCAGTACATAACATTCATCAATTCAAAATCATCGCATCAGGTGATCCTGTGACAGATAACAAAGACAATTCTAACAGCGGTGGAGATCCTTCACCGGACGAAAAACTTGCTGAGCTCGAAAAGGACAATGCAGCCAAAGATAAGGATATCGAGGACCTGAAAGCTGCTAATACAGAACTTGAAACAAAGGTAAATGATCTCGAAAAAGTGGTCGCTTCATATGAAAAGGACAAGGCCACATCCGTTCCTCTGGAAAGGGTGCAGGAGCTTGTGGCAAGCAAAGCCGATGAGATCGCCACTGCCAAGATAGTGGCATACAAGGAAGAGCAGAGGAGAGACAATGCAATGGAAAGCCTCACAGCTGCCAGGAAGAATCTGAACCTCGAGACAAAAACAGAAGATTACCAGCATCTGACAGCATCAGATATCGAAAAGCTTGCAGAAGACCTGGGAAGCATAAAGCTCGGAGCAACGGCTGAGAATGTCAAATATCCCAGTTCAACAAGCATGGGTACTGTAGGTAGATGGGACAGCACCAAGAATGAATGGGTGGTGGAATAATGGCATACTCGGGTGTTGTGAAGCCAGCAAACAAGATAATGGCTGGTGGAAGTCCTCTGGAACAGGAACTTAAGATCGAAAATGCCACGAGCATGTACCCTGGAAGGCTTGTCAAGAAAGGTACCAACGATGACGATGTGGTTGTGAATACCGCAGCTGGTGCTACACTGGGATGGCTCGGATACGAGCAGACAAATCCGGCATTCATGCCCACTGACGTCGACACAATCTATGCACTGGATGACGTGGCTGCTGTCCTCTATGGAGGCAGTTTCCTGATCGTTGGCAGCCTTGCATCAGGTCAGAACGTGACCAAAGGTGCACGCCTTAAAGCAGCTGCTGATGGAGAGCTTGCAGCCGGTGTTGTTGGAACAGACGAGATCGTGGCAATCGCTGAAGAATCAGTGGATGCGACCTCAGCTGCTGCGGATATTGTGGTACTGAGTCTCATATGAGGTGAAAAACATGACAAACGCACTCGCAACATTCTCAAAAGAAATAGACTCCTCCCTTGTCCCTGCTCTCAGGAACGCACTTATCGGAAGAAAACTGGTACATGTGACCTCGGAGAAGGGATTTGGTATAACTTCCGTTGACTGGGGTAGAATAACAGACGTCAGTGACGGATACGTGTCATATGGTTTCCGGGACGGGAACGAAGATAAGATCGAAGTATCCCTGACCAACTCAAAGATACCTGTTTACTGGAAGGACTACACAGTTGACAGGCGCATTTATGAAAGCTGGCTTAGAAGCGGAGTGGATGTCGATAAAGCATCTTCCATCTCTGCAGCATACAAGGCAGCAAAGGCGGAGAATGCGGCTATCATGATGGGTGTCAGCAATGACGGTACGAATTATGATATGAATGGACTTTACCAGGGAGCAGGTAACGATTATGCCGTAAGCAAGGACTTTGGAAACTATGGTAATGCCACAGATGCCCTGGCAGGTGTCTATGAGCTCATGGATGATGATGGCATTCCTGTTGACAGCCTTTCCTTCAACTGGGTACTTGCAACCACACAGCGCAGGCAGCTAATGGCCAGCCGCAGTGCAAATGGTATCAAGGAAATGCCGGATATCCTGGACATGCTCAACGGCGGACAGGTATTCGGTACCAACACACTGACAACAGGCACAGGTTTTGTATGCCCAACAGAGAACGTCGGAGAACCTTATGTTGACTTCTACATGACATCAGATTTCAAGACAGAGCATGGGGTGGACTCAAAACACCCAGACACAGGCGATCTTAACGGTCGTGTCTATAGTGCAGGAATCCTGAGAATAAAACAGGATGTAGCCATCTGCAAGACCAGTGCTATCTGAGGTGAGAACATGGTCAAGGTCCAGGTCAACGTGAAAAACCTTGCTATCGACATCGATGGAAAGGAAATGAAGTTCAGGCAGGGAGATATGTTCGATGTTCCTGCTGAAAGGGCTGAAAGAATGGGCAATACCCTTGTGGTACTCGAAGAAGAAACAACCCCAAAGAGAAAAGCAGCCGGAAAGTGAACCTAGATGCTGTGCTCGGTGTCAGAAGTAAAAACGATCGTATCTCCGGAATCCGTAACGGATGATGATATCCTTGCCATCATAACTCACACATCGGCAGAGATATCTCTCGAAACCGGTGCGAGTACGGAGAGTACGGAACCTGCATTGAACATAGCCTGCATACATCTGTCAGCTGCAACCGTTCTGGAACGAATGAAGTACACCGGTGAACTTGCAAAGCAGGTCAAACTGGGGTCAGAACAGCAGTCAAACGATGTTGATGCTGACATACAAATGCATCGTGAGAAGGCCACTTCATACATCAACAGATACAAGCACCGGGCTTTCTCAATCCCATATGGCAGAAGTGGTATCAAAACGGTGAACAGCGAGGAATAGGAATGACCATCCATAACATTGGTCTGATTCACGAATGCACCATTATTTCAAGGACCCAGACAGGGACAGACGAATACGGTTCTTCTATCTATGCAGAGAACAGCACCGTATCACCGTGTCGTTTTCTGACATCTGATGATCAGGGCAAGATAGACGTTCTTGAAAGCGGAGAGCACAGTGTTTCAGAGATCTGTGTGATACTGCCTTCTGATGTTGTTGTGGAAGTAGGTGATACCATAAGCTGCACGGTTCCTGGTTATTCCCATTCTTATGATGTATTGTCTGTCAAACCGATAACCCAGCTGTTCAACTCTACAGTTCATCATTACGAATGCAAGCTCAAGGCAGTGGAATAATGGAGATTGATACTGACACTTATGACAAGATAATTGAGACCCACAACGATGTCAAGCACGTTCGTGCAGGCATTGATAAGATGAGCTGTCAGCTTGATGACCACGAGAAGAGGATCCGCGTACTTGAGAAGTGTTCCATCGAGGACCATGAAGAAAGGATCCGTGTGCTGGAAGAGCGACAGAACCGCTGGCTGGGAAGGAATGCTTTCCTAGGCCTGGCGGTGGTTGTGGTCCTGCAGCTGGCAGGGATCGTGGTGCAGATAATCAGGTGATGATATGTTCCAGTTCAAGGTCAAAGGAATGGAAAAGCTGCAGAAGAACCTGAAGGAGCTGGGCAAAGACATTGCCGACGTCCTGGAGGAAAGTGTGCTTGCAGGGGGAGATGTTGTTGTGAGGGCTGCCCAGGAGAATTCCAGAAAGGGAGGTGATGATTTCCCACACAGGATAACAGGTAACCTGTTCCGCAATCTCGCAGAGGTCAACCCTGTATCTGTTGAAAAGTCGAACGAACGCTGTGAGGTGATGGTCGGCTCCACCATGAACTATGCAATGCGTCTTGAGAAGGGATTCAACGATACCGATTCTCTCGGACGGAGATACCATCAGCAACCACGACCGTTCCTCAGGCCTGCTCTGGATGAGAACACCGATGAGATTGAAAAGGCAATCATTCTCAAGCTTCAGCAAGTGATCAGGAAGTACAAATGACATCTGTTCATGGAGCTCTTCGAAATCTGCTATTGCAGGACAGTTCAGTGACAGGTCTTGTCAGCAACAGGATATACCCATTGAGATTGCCGCTTGATTGTCAAATGCCAGCGATATCCATCCACAAGATAAGCAATCCAATCGATCATGTGACCGGTTTTGCAACTCCAAGGTATCAGTTTTCCTGCTGGTCCGGGACATATGCCCAGGTACAGCAGTTATCAGATGCCGTCATCGAATGTCTGAACCGGTACAAAGGTGTGGCCGACGGGAATCCCATCAAGCAAATAGCATACCTTGATTCGCATGATGCTATAGAGGATGGTTCTGGCATTTTTCACATTCCGATAGATTTCAAGATCATACACATGAGGTAATAACATGGCACAAACAACCGTACAGAACTCAAATGCCATCCGGTTTGGATCCGGAAAACTGGAGATAGGCACATCCATCGGATCGCTTGTCAATATCGGCGCCATTCGTAATGCAGTGTTCAAGGAAGAATGGGAAGATGTGGAAGTCAAGTCCGACAATGCTGGTATTGTGAAGGTTGGCATCAAGGAACACGTCGCATATATCGAATGCGATATGATGGAAGTGGACCTGGAGAACCTGAACACTATAAGAGGTGACCTGGACACATATTCCACGGTTGCAGGAACTCCTGTATCTGTGACAGATGAAACACATACTCTTGAAGGCACTGATTTTGTAAAGCTCGATCACATGAATGGAGATGGGACTGAAGTTTCCAGCATTGTGGTCACCGATGCATCAGACAATGCAGCTGTCAGGAACACCGACTACGTAGTAGCAGTTGATTCCGATGGATACACCTGCATTGCCAGGATATCAGATTCTACCGTCATCTCTGACGGTGAAGGTATCAAGGTAGATTATTCCTATACTCCCAGCTCTGCTGCAACCCTTACAAGCGGTGGTAAAACCTCAATCTCAGATCGCGTTGTTCGCATCACCAATACCGATGAGAACGATAAGACCTTCCGCATCACACTCTACAAGGCCACGGTCAATGAAGGTCAGAACATTGAGTTCCCTGCAGATGACGGCGATGATCCTGCAATGCCACATCTGAAGATGAAAGGAGTGCTGGATGTTAGCAGAACAGCAGGTGACCAACTGTATGAGATCTACGATGAGCAGGGGGTCTGAACATGAGCTCTGATATCATGAAGGACTTCGATACCATTGCACCGGTGAAGCGGGTTGCAAGGATAGGAGGAGAGGAAGTTGATGTTTCAGTATTCTCAACACGTGCAACCCTGAAGCTCATCGATATGACTGACTCTCCTGAGAAGATACAAAATCTCGAGAACGGCAAGAACATCGAAAGTTTTGTCGAGGTGGTTGCAACTGCTTGTCAGCGTTCAAATCCAAAGATAACCTCAGACTGGCTCATGGATAATGTGGATATGTTCACCCTCGTTGAGTTCTCAAAGTTCGTCCTGGAACCGATCATCCAGAAACTGGAGGAGATCAAGCCTGCAGAGGATACAGAAAAAAACTGTCAGTGACCATCGGGGACATCTTTGCCCAGATGGGAATCATGTATTCATGGGCCACCCCTAGCCATCTTCTAGACCAAATGTCCACGGACCAGGTCATGCTCTACTACGAAAAAGGAATACAGGCAGTTGAGATGCAGGCCAGGGTTTTCTGGAGTGTGCTTGGAGAGGCTTTGAATGGACAGGAAAAAGTGTCAGAAACGGATTCTGGCGAAAAACCAGACCTGAAACGATTCTACAAGCTGTACGGTAACAAGATAAAAAGAGGTTGATATGACTTCCATCGGTGAACTCATTGTTTCGATTATCGGAGATGTGAGCCAGATCAAGAAAGCATTTGATGAGGTGAGTTCACAGGCCGGTCAAATGGGAAAGAAGTTCCAGGAAACCGGCAAGCAGATGACCTCTGCCGGGAAAACACTCTCCACATATGTTACAGCTCCTGTTCTGGGTCTTGGAGCTGTGGCTTTCCATACTGCTTCCTCTTTCGATGATTCCATGAGAAAGGTCAAAGCCATCTCTGGAGCTACAGGTGAGGAGTTTGAGCAGATGACAGACCTTGCCAGGGAACTTGGCCGCACAACCCGTTTCTCTGCCAGTGAAGCTGCCGAAGGTATGCAGTATCTTGCAATGGCGGGTTTCTCCACCTCTGAGGTCATGGGATCCATAGACGATATGCTAAACCTTGCTGCAGCCGGGGCCATTGACCTTGGTACTGCTTCAGACATTGCATCGAATGTTCTTACGGGTTTTAATCTAGAAGCAACAGAAGCTGGAAGAGTAGCAGATGTCCTTGCCAAAGCATCTGCTTCATCTAATACTGATATCACTCAACTTGGACAGGCAATGTCCTATGTTGCTCCCCTCGCATCTGCCATGGGGATATCCATGGAAGAAACAGCTGCCATCATCGGAAAGATGTCAGATGCAGGTGTTCAAGGAAGCCGTGCTGGTACTGCACTGCGAGGTGCATTGACAAGACTTGCAGATCCAACCACTGAAGTTGCCGGAGTGCTGGAGAAATACCAGCTAACCCTTGCAGACGTGGATCCCACCACACAGTCATTCACGGATATTATTTCCAGACTGAGCAATGTTGGTCTGTCCACAGCAGATGCCATGTCACTCTTTGGACAGGAAGCAGGGCCTGGTATGGTTGCATTGTTATCCGTAGGGTCAGATGCTATTCATGATCAAACAAAATTGCTCGAGAACTCCGCTAGTGCTGCAGCTAAAATGGCAGAGGAAATGGAAGGTGGACCAGGAGGAGCTATACGTGAGCTCAAATCCGCACTTCAGGACGTGATGATAACTTTCGGTGATGTGATCGCAGAAGGGCTCATGCCACTGGTCAGTGCCTTCATTGAGATTCTCAACGTTGTATCTGGAATTCCAAAACCAATACTCAAGGTCATTGTAGCAGTAGCAGCCATAGCTGCAGCAATTGGCCCGATATTGATAATAGCAGGTTCTGCTATCGGTGCAATCGGAACAATAACAACCTTCCTCGGTGGTGCCGGTCTGGCTGGAACTTTGAGTGGTTTGGTTGCGGTTATTACAGGACCTGTGGGGATAGCAATTGCTGCTCTTGCACTGGGTGCTATTCTGATATGGAAGAGCTGGGACAAAGTATCTCCAGTGGTAGTGGATACACTGGAAAACATCCGTACTACAGTTGAACCGCTCATTTCCATTGTACAGGAGTTTGTGTCCAATGGCATGAACAGAATAAGTAATTGGTGGACAGAGAACGGAGATACGATCACATCTGCGGTGGCTGTTATAGTATCTGCTCTCGGGACATTGGTATCATACATTGCAGACCATGTAGTCGATAATGTGATGGTCTGGATGCCACTGGTTCTGAAAACATTTGAATACGTTCTTGGCCAGATACTCAACCTAATTCTATTATTTGCACAAATACTCACGGGAGATTGGGCAGGTGCATGGCAGACATTGCAGAATATTGCTAATAATAGTATGGATTTCTTGTACTCCATAATATCAAGTGCATTTGAGCCCATACTTTCGATATTCTCATCCGCTGGTAGCAGCTTCTATGATTCAGGAAAGGACCTGATACAGAATTTCATCAACGGAATAAAGTCGATGGTAAATCCGTTGACATCTACGGTCTCAGACGTATTTTCCGGCATTTCCAGATATCTCCCACATAGTCCTGCAGAAGTTGGGCCATTATCCGAGTTGCCAAACTGGGATGCCTTCTTTGTATCTCCTCTCAAAAAGTCCATTGGAAATATGGATGGAGTGCTGGCCTCGGGTTTAACCAATGTAGCTGGATCTTTCTCTACAAGCACAAGTACCACTAATAATACATATGCAGGAGATGAGTTCGTGGTCCAGAATGTCAACCTCTCTGCAGATTACCCCTTCGAGAAGTTTGTCCATGACTTGGAGAAATACAACAGGCAAAAACGTGTTCAACGGGGGTATGGAATATGATTGTTACTTTCGATGGTTCACCTGTATCTGTGATAAGGGATACGGAAATTTCGGTTGATTCTCCTTTCAAGGAAACGACCTTGCTTTCCGGGAAAACGTACATCCAGGCATCTCCTGAGCAGAAGTTTGCCAGGACCTTTGAGTGCTACACAGAGGTATTTTCCGAGATATCCACTCTGCTGGGAAAACTAGGCTCGCCAGGTACACTGGTAATTGACTCCGATTCGTACACCAGCTGCTACATTGTTCCTCCGCTCAAGTATAAGGAACTGATCATGGGCAGTGGAAAGTATACGTACACAATCAGTTTTGGGAGGCATACTGCATAATGGTTGATTTGAACACATATCCTCTGGAATCCCTGAAAGTTTCAAAAACCATCAAGGACGCTTTCTGGCAACTGGAATCACATATAGTAGATGTTTCCATCCCGGTCAACTATTCAGATGTGCTTATTGAGCTGGAAGACCAATTCGGAAACAACAAAGCTGTGTTTTGTGGCATAACAGCCCCTGATGAATCATATGATCTGAAACTTGTGGAAGAAGCAGTTGACATATATGCCTATGACCTCCGATGGTTTCTATCCCGTCAGTTTGTGCCAGAGTCACAACTGGTACTGGCCGATACAGCCAGTATCATCAGCTATATTGAGGACTTGCTTGGTGGAAGCAATTGGGCCACAGTGACAGGCGTGGAGCCATATAAGATACGTACTCCTGATCCTGCCATTACAAAAAAGGAATTCGTATTCAATCCAGATACTTCAAAACTGGATGCTATCGCAGAGATTGCAGAATACTATAATTGTATTTTCGAAGTCAAATGGCGAAATGCAGGAACCGAACAATCTCCTGATTGGATTACCAGTGCCTATTTCATCAGGTCTGGAGAGATTGACGATGATATAGATGGTCTGGACCTGCCATTGCCTGCAGTGCTGGAGAAAACGGACAATGATATTCTTGAGATCACAGTGGCCAACTCCTCCGATGACAAGTACAACAGGATCATTGCCAAAGGGTGCGATTCCTCCGGTAATTGGTACACAGGAGTGGTAGAAAGTCCCAATGTCACAAACGGAACAGCAAAGCCCAGAGAGTACATGGAATATCCTTCTCCATATGTTATCAGTCAGGCCAGTGCAGACCAGCGTGCATCTGAGATTTATGCTTTGTTCAATTTTCCTGTTAAGAGGATCTCTGCAACCCTCGCAAAAAGACATGACCTTGAATTGTATCAGCTTGTCAAATTCGATGGGTGGGTCGAGTATACAGATGTACTCTATACGGTGGGACAGACAGGAGTAAACTGGGTTCGAATTGTTGAAATATCCCATGTAAAAACCGCCACGTCCTCTGAAGTCCACATTGTGTGCGTTCCGGACAGAGACTTGAGCCACAGCAGACTGAAAGGTTACTCGGTATCACCCAATAGCGTGGACATTACAGAATCTATTGTCATGGATGTACTGGCATCACAAGCATCTACAGAGATTGGTGTGGCTACACTCACTGAATCTGGGTCCTCGGCATCTGTTGCATTAAACAGAGGAGGTACCATCACTGCAAAAGTGCTTGGTTCTGATGAGAGCATTGTTCTCCCCATCAACAATGAACGTGTAATTGTATCTGGTGGTGGCGGTGGTTTCAGTAACCCTGCCGAAGAGGACCTGGACATGAATGGGTTTAAGGTAAAGACATCCAGCACAGGCAAGGATCTGACATTCGAAGTACCAACTGGACAGAAGATAGTCTTCACAAGGAGCACTGAAGAATGAGCGTAGGCAAGATAACAAGCTCACAGCAAGACTTGGCATATGTCAAGACCAGACCTGAGACAGGCGAAATACTGGAAACAAAGACAGGTGGCACTCAGACATGGGACGAGACTACTGCGAACTATGGACAGGCGTTCACAGCTGAACACTATTTTGGCAGGATAAAGATTGCAGTAAAGGATGCGGGAGGCAAGCCGCTTATAGTTACTCTGTGGGATTCTGCAGCAAAGAATGTCAAGTACCACGAAACGATATTCCCGGAAGTAGACCAGGATCAGGTACTCCATTGGGTGTTTGATCCGGTGCCTGCTGGTTCGTATTACTGGGAAATAGAAGTCTGGAGAGGTAACAGCACATTCAGGCTGTATCTGTTCGATGGCTCTACGTTTGGTGGAGCCTATGAGGATGGAGGAACGTTGCCAGGAAAGTCATTCATGAGCAAGATATGTTACTGCGAAGATACGGAAGTGGAAAGACCAGTAGCAGTGGTGGGTGACACCGTAGACAGCGGAGAAACTACAGTAAAGTCAGGCTCTCCACTTGGCAAAATCATGGTAGGCACGGTTGAGAAGAACATTTCAAGGGAAGCAGATGGACTGAACAACGGAGGCCGGATATTAAACGGTGCCTGGTTCGTTGAGGTGGATGACTGAGGTGAAAAAATGACAGGAGCATTTTACAGTGGAGCAGACAACATTTACGACATCATAGATACGATAGTGGACAAGCTGATAGCTGAAGATTCTGACTGGACAGACGGAGATACTACCTGGACAACCACGGACAGGACAGAGGCGAACAACGGCAGGCGCTGTCTCAAGTGGTCAGGCGACAGTGCAGACATCTGGCTGGCGCTGGAAATAATAAATGCACAGGGGAAGGAGATTGACAATTCAGAGAACGAGAGAGCAAAAGGGTTCAGGGTCACGTTTTCATCAAGCTGGGACTCAACAAATCACACATATGGCTCTACAAATTCCCAGACCTTCGTCGCTTTTGAAGCAGAGGCGGATGCAAATGCAACAGCAGACATGTCCACGCTGCAGGTGAATTACTATTGTTGGGTAGACGCTGCAGGCTTTGCTCTGATGGGTACTCCAGAAGCACATGCAGGAGACTCGTACCAGTCGCCCTTTATCTGCGTAATTGAGAGACTGGCAAGCAAAGAATACAGCGATGGATTCTCTAATTTCTTCTGCTTTACAGATTACAGGTCAGACATGGATAGCTGGAAGGGTGGCGACCCTACAAGCGGATACATGGTCAATTACATGCTCAGGCCATTTGCCTATACAGAGTATGATGAATCTGGAATCCAGTTCTGGAAGGATAAGTGGTATGCGTTCAAGAGCACAGGTAATGGCAAGGTGTACTACATGAAGCCGCTGATATTTAATGACGTGGAAGAAACAATGCCAATAGGCCAGAGTGAGCTGTTCTTTAAGTACTCAACAGAGTCAGGACTGGTAGACGGAGATGTGGTAGCCATAGACGGAGAAACCACAAAATACCTATGTAAATCATTAGCAGGCCCGGATTCTTCACAGATGATACATTACGCGATAAAATACGTGGCATGAGGTGATGAAATGGGATTTACAAGTGGAGCAAAGGTACTAGGAGACATTATAGACGAGATCGCGGATTCTTTGATTGCAAGCTCGGTGAACTGGGTGGAAGGGGATTCAACATGGGACACCGATGACAGGACAACAGGAAATGATAACGCAAGAAGGTGCCTGAAGTACACAGGAGATACAGAAGATATTTGGCTAACTCTGGAAGCCATTAACTCAAACAGCAGGAAGGTTCACGATACTTACTATGCAAAAGGATTAAGGGTATCATTCTCATCAGGGTGGGATTCAGTCAACAATACGTGGTCGGGCACTCCATTCCAGTCCTTCGTGGCTTTTGAAAGTGAATACAACGACACAACCCCAAACAGCAATCTGGAAACGTTGCAGGTCAATTACTTCTTGTGGACAGACAGTTCCGGCTTTGTAATCATGGGTGTACCCGAACCAATAGAAGCAGATAACAGGCAGTCAAGTTTCATTGCAGTCGTGGAGCACATGGGCACTAAAGAATACTCAGATGGCCTGACCAATTTCTACTTTTACCAAGAACTAAACTACAGGGCATCAAGCACAGCAGACAGTGGTGGTTTTGAGATATTCTACGTGCTCAGGCCGTTCTCATATGAAGATTATAACGATGGTGTACAGTTCTGGAGCGACCCAAAGTTCGCACTGAAGAGTAACGGGAATGGAAAGGTGTATTTCATGAAACCGATAGTTTGCAACACATCGGATGAAAAAACGCCAATATACCAGAGTGAACTGTTCTTCAAAGTGTCTACAGGAGCGGGATTAGTTGATGGGGACGTGATAGCAATAGATGGAGAAACGACCAAGTATCTTGTGAAGATGATTTCCTCTCCTGATTCAGGAACTACGATCAACTATGCTATGAAGTACGTGGCATGAGGTGAAGCATGGCATTTGATGCTGTTGTGTATGGAACATATGTGGTAGGATCAGGATTTACTGTAGGGGATTCAATCCCGACAGGAGGCTACAGGTGTTTTATCGTTCCACAAGCTACCATAGGAGATGCACCGCTGGATGTGACCATAACTTATGTAGACCAATTTGGTAATTCGCAAACAGCAGATGTGAGTACCTCTGTAGAAGCAGGAGAAACTTCAGGCAATCACATAGAAATAGCACTGAATGCAGGAGATACCGGAGTCCGGAGTGTGTCTGCTGTTACAGTCACTGGAGGAACAGCAGGTGATGAGTTCACTCTTGAGAGCTGGAATGAGGGTCTGGGCGGGGCACTGGAAGTATGCAGCACAGCCGCAGACCAGCCATATTCTAACACTGGACTTCAGGGCATAAGAGAGTATGCACAGGCTATTCTTATAGAGAACGAGGCGCAGAATGCTCTGCAGTTCGTGGATGATGTGACCACATCGAATGTAGAATATAATGGCAGCAGCTTTGTTCTGGAAACAGAGCAGATCGAGATATATCCGGAGAATAGTTCACAGGTAGACACAGATGATGGTTTCCTTCCGGGTCTGTTCACTCTGGACAACACTACCATGTCCATGAAACTGGACTTGGCAGACGAGTCCGATTACTACAAGATAGACGAGAACTATCAGAGCAAGGGTTTCGAGATAATAGCATCAGGCTTCACTAAGATTACGTTTGATTATGATGTGGTGCTGAATAGTACTTATTTTATTGCTGAGCTGCTGGACAGCGAAGGAAATGTCAAGTGGAGCAAGTCTGGCACAGCTTCGGGAACAGGGCAGGTAGTGAACTTTGTGGACGACTATTGCTTATTCAGGGTCAGGTGTATATCTCCGGAATCACCGAGCGTATATACGTCACCAGTAGACCCCTGGGACAATCATATGTATATAGGCAATGTAGTCCTTGACAGGTTCAAGACATCCGGCTACATCCAACAGGACACCTATATGTATAGGGAGTACATGAAGGAACTGAGACTAATCCATATAGGAGCCACTGAGCCGGAAGATACTGGTGTAAAGGCACAGATAGACTGTGGTGACAGCACTGGTTCGACTACAGGATTTGTAGGACCAACTGGCGCAGGCTCTTACTATCTAACAACTACTTTTAATGAAATATATACAGGCGGAGCTGTAGGCAAGTACTGGAGAACGAAGGTCTGGCTAACAGGAGATGGTAAGTATTCGCCTACCTTTGACTGGCTGAAGTACACTTTCGACCTATGGCAGTACCTTGAGCAGATTATGGTACCAGTGACAGACCCGTCTGCAGAAGTAGTGCCGGTTGCATTTCATCCACTGGGCTGGGTAAAGTCAGAGTCTAATCAGCCGGACTCGCACCCACTGTTGACATCAGCGAGGGAAATGGATTCATCTCCGATAGCAGGCAACATCGTAGAAATATCGCAGGAGCAGACAGAGAACAAAACAGGTCAGGTGGGGATACAGACTTACAGGATACTGTATGATCTGTTTGAGGCACTGGACTTTATCTATGCTTGCTATCTCGATGGAGTGGTGTACAATAGCAACACCTGGGAACTTGAGCAAGAGGAAGTAGAACCGGATTATGGCACGGAGATAGATGACGATGACGGGTTCCTGTCATGCACTTCTAGCATAGATGTAGGAAACAAAGAGCTGTCGATAACGCTGCCAGCAGAGACTGAATTTTCAGTAATAGACTCGGAATATGAGAACCATTCCTTTATCTGGGAGGAGTCTGGCTTCACAAGTATAGAGTTTGACTATGATGTGAGTATCAACAGCAGTTACTTCATACTGGAGCTGGTGGATGCTGATGGGACGGTGAAATGGAGCAAAAACGGTACAGCATCAGGCACCGGTCAGGTAGTATCCATGACCACAACAAGGTGGCAGTTCAGACTCAGGTGCAAGGCAAATTATACATCTCCGGCAGACTGGACAAACTACATCAAGGTAAGCAATATCAAAATGACCCGGTACCCGCTCACGGGAAGTATAGAGATGCCTTGGTACATGTACAGGAGGCACACCATTAGCATGGACACTCTTGAGATGTCGATAACAGATGCAACAGGATGCAATATTAAAGCACAGGTGCTGATAGGTGACGGGGATACGAACACCGGCTGGATTGGGCCTGACGGTACTTCAAGTTCTTATTATCAGGCAGGTTTCACTCCGGTAGATACGAATGGTTATGCAGGCACGTACTACAAGCTGAAGATACTGTTTGAATCAGATGGAAGGTACACGCCTATCTTCCATTACATCAAGGTGCTGCAATATGTAGAATTATATCTTAGGCTGCTACCCATGAAGACCTCGTGGTCTGAGTCCACAGTAGGAGTGGTCATGTCCGGATACGTGGTGGATCAGGATGACGAGGCAATCCTGAACGGTGTGAAGGTAATCCTTGAGAGTACATACGTTTTTGGAAGGGACACGATGGGTGCGGTAAATGCAGACACAGGATTCTATCAGGTATTCGTAAAAGAGGCATATTACGACAAGAGGCACCTGATAGTAAAGGTAGATGGGAAGGTGACGAACATATCGCTACAAGGCTACGGAACACCTACAGCAGTGGATGCAACCACTGGGAACCCGGATAACCAGAACTTGCAATTCTGGAAGGCTCCCCTTTGTAAGTCAGTGGCTCATGTTGATTCACTCGTCACTTATTGAGGTTGAAGTGCTATCGGATAGTGCTTCCTTCAATTTTCCCAGATAACTTTGTAATTCCTGAGCATCCTTTGGATCCTTTGCACCAATCTCAAGAAGCAGTTGCATACCCAGTTGTTGCATTCCATCGATATTTGTTGCTGCAGCTGCATTAAGAGCCATTCCACAACTACTGCAGAAATCTGCAGTTGGCCCGTTAGTGGTTTTGCAACGAGAGCATTTTCGAGGAGTAAGCTCCGAAACCTTATCCTGCTTTTCCTTCAGTCCATAGTGTTCAAGAATAGTGTTATCAACCTGAGCACCCTGAAGATGAAGATATGTTCCAGACATCCTTGTACCGTGTTTCCATCCCATATGCATCTCAAGCTGTGCCTGTGACATGAAGCCTGCATAATCGGTTGCTCGGGAATGTCGAAAAAGATGGTTGTATACCCTCTTCTTAATGCCTGCTTTCTTTGCTGTCCTTTTGATAACCATTCGGATAGCTCCATACTTCATTTCCTTTCCGAAGTTTCTATGACCAATATTCACCCATAGTGGAGCATCTGGGTCGTCTCTAAGAGGATGAATGTCCAGCCACTTGGCAATGTATGGTGCACTGAAAACCAATCTTACTCTACGCATGCCTGTTTTTCCTTTAACCATCACAAAGGCACCAACTTCATCGAAGACAACGTGCTTTATTTTCGCTTCACCAATTTCACCAACACGAGCTCCTGCATCATACCAGCTTGCAGCAATTGCTTTATCTCGTGGGTGGTTGGCACAGTCAATCATACTCATACACTCCTCTTCTGTAAGTAGTTCCTCTGGGAGCATTTGGTCAGATTGTTTGATAGGAGTCTTAATCCACTCGGTCATTTCTGGTTCTTTCCCACCATTGAGCCAGCGGAAGAAACGTTTGATTGTGACTTTGTAGCCTTGTTTAGTCCATGGCTTCTTATCAGATCTTTCCAGCTCTGCCAAAAAGCGATACATATCGCTCATTGTAATCTGATCAAAATCTTTGTCAAAATTCTTGCTGAGTATGTTCAATTGACTAAGATATTTGAGAATTCTTGCATCGGAAAGACCCTCTGCGTACAATACGTTCACAAAAGCAAAAATAGTGTCCTTGTTCTTTTGTGAATAATCTGCTTCTATTATCCTTTGTTCAGCAGTTTGAATACTTTTCTTATAGTTGTATAGTCCCATATCCACTACTTCCTCTTCCCTGCATATATTATGAAAATAAGCAGGGTGAAAGTGTTGGGCTTTTAACTATAGTTTTTACGCCGAGGTTGGGATTTGAACCCAAGCACTCCTCCCGGAGAAACCGGTCTCGAGCCGGTCGCGTATGGACTCCGCGGTTATCGCCGGCGGATTAGTCCGCTCTGCCACCTCGGCACATGGCACTTTGAATCTGAAGGTCTTAATATCTTAAAAAGGTAACGAGCTAATGTTTAGAAGTCAAAAAGGGAACTCTGATTCTTCTTCTGGGTGGCCGGCTCTTCTTTCTTTATGTTCTGTGGAATCTCTATATGGCCGTACTGACCACCGCCACCGGGGTGGATTATCAGCTTCTTTTCTCTGAAAGCAAGAATTGCATTTGCAACACGCTTGTCCAGGAAATCCATTTCGCTGAGCTCTGCTTTCAGGAGAACATTCAATTCATTTTCATATCTTTCCATCAGTCCGTTCCAGGCAGTCTGCACAGCTTTGGTGTTTATGCTTGCATGGCCCAAAGCTGTCATTATTATCTCCGAAAGGGGCATCATGTGTATATAAGGTGGTCTGTGTGGGGGATGCTTTGGCTCATCGAAGTCCGCAAGCTCATTTACCCTGTCTTTAACACCTTTTTTGACCAGGCCACTACATTTACTGCATTTCCAGTTGTTTGCCAGACATTCTTCAAAGTTGTAATGTGTAAAGCATTTGATACATGCAGATTCACTATACTTTCCTTCCTGAGGGTAGAATCCTGCATTATAGGTTACTCCATAGCCATCTTCTCTCATTATCGCTTTTCGCAATCCTTCAAAGGAAAGTTCAGGGACATTGATCTGGTTGAATTCCCGTGCAAGTTTGTTGGACCAAGGGGAGTGTGCATCTGAGTTTGAAAGGAAGGTCAGCCTGTGAAGTTCTTCTATCCTGTCTGCATAGTCGCTGTCTGCACTCAAACCAAGTTCAAGGAATGAAACGTAGTTTGTCATATCGCCATAGCAGCTTTCGAGTGAATCATGGTGCGCATACAATGCGGTCCATGGTGTGAATGCATGGCATGGGCCTATCATTGCATCTATGTCTTTTGCTATCTCGGCGATCTCGCATCCATTTAGCCTGAGCGTAGGTCTTCCGTCAGCCTTAAGGTTGCAATACTTGCTTAATCTCTTCGCAAGCTCTTCAGCTTTTGATATAGATGGTAAGATCAGTAAGTGATGAACTCGACTGTTATCTTCCACTTCAGTAGTGATTATAAAATTTGTTTTCCCGATGATTATAGTCTCATCATCAATTGCTGCTTTTTTTATGTCTTTTAACCATTCGGGATGTGTGCAGTCCCCGGTTGCAACCAGGTCTACACCTTTTTTCGCCGCTTCTTCTGCCATTACAGGCAGTTCCATTTTATTCGAACAAGCCATCGAATATTTGGAATGAAGGTGAAGGTCGGCATTAATTAACATCTTGTTTTAGCCAATGTATCCGAGGTCATCATCATTGACAGTACTCATCTCGGGAATCCCTTTCTGTTGCTGTTCTACTTCCCTAAGCCTTGCAACGATCTTTTCCATTTCTTTGGCACGCTCTTCAAGAGGGCCCACGTTAATATCGAGCTCAAATATCTTGCATATGACCTTTAGCAGTGACTGTGCACTTTTCGGATCAACAAGATAACCGGAAGTAAGCCCCATAAGGCATGCTGCATCTATCTTTTCTAATTTGCTCATACCAAGCAAAAGTCCGGAAGCGCCAACAATTCCTCCACCAGGTTCGTTTTCCTTGAAATTAACTCCGTATTCCTTAAGTTCTTCGATCATTTCCAGGTTGTTTACTGCTCCGAGTACTTCCTCTGAATAGGTCAGTTGTCCGGTGGGGAATCCTCCAAGTGTGTATATTCTCTGTACTCCGAACTCACGGGCAATGTCAAGGTAAAGTGTACAGAGTTTGTAATGTCCTTCTGTTGTAGAACTTTGATGATCTCCTATAAGTGCAATAATGTCATGTTTTTCTGTTTTGCATACATACATCTCATTATTGACCAGGTGGGTCTCACTGTTCTCATCAACAAGGACCTGAGGTGGAAAATGCTGGGAATAGATTTCCAGTATCTTTTCTGCGTTGAGTTCTTCTACCAGGTGTTCTGCAACAAGTTTGCCAACATGGCCAACTCCGGGAAGTCCTACAATAAGTACCGGATTATTTAAATGAACGTTTTCTTTGATACGAATTACTTCTATTTCCTGCATAGATCTCCCTCTTTTCTTGCTAATCTGCGATATTTACCATAAGGATCTTTTGGGGAAAATCTTGCAGGTTGTGGCCTAACAGTTTTCAAACCGCATATGGGGCAAATAGTTTCAAGGGTATATCTGCCACATTTCTGACATCTGAATATCTTTTGTCCCAAAGAGATCTCACGCCTTTACAGTATTATTGTGTCTGTGGAATTCGCCTTTTCCACCAAGCTTCTCAATGGTGTTGATGGTTGCCGTTGCAGACTTCTTTAATACTGCTTCTGCTTTTTTATAGTCAGGAGCTATCACTTTTATGCGATATATTGGAGCACCTGTATAACTGATCTCAACTCTGACTCCTTCTTCATCGTTCTTATTTCCAGCATCCAGTGCTTGCTTAATAATTTCGATTCCATCAGGGAGATAACAATGGAGGTCTACAAATCCTGCAATATCCACAAAAGGCAATTTGATGTTATTCTGAGCGACAGTGACGATGCTTGTAACAAGCTTCTTGTCCATCTTTACTTCTCTTAAAGCATCCTCTGCATTGATGGCAATTTCTTCAAATACGGAATAAAGGCTGCCAAAATTTTCCAGTAATTTGAGCTTTAATTTATCCATTTTATCTTCACTGGTGCCAGTCTCTTCTGCAACGAATTGAAGCCATTTGACTGCCTTCTGTTCGTTTTTCCAGTCCTGTATCTTTGCACGCTTCTGATGCTCGTTTACATCCTTTAGGGATAGGTCTATGTGACGGCGTGAAGGATCCACATTAAGTACTTTACATACAATTTTCTGCCCTTCACGTACATAGTCTCTTACATATTTGACCCATCCGGCCTTGACTTCTGATATGTGGATAAATCCTTCCTTTCCACTAAATTCTTCAAGGGAGGTGTATGCACCAAAGTCCGTAACGTTCTTTACGGTACAGACTACAAAATCCCCGCTTTCGGGCCAAATGTTCTCATCCATTCTAAATCACTTTTATCTACTCGAGTACTTCGAGTATGTGTGTTGTGATTGTTGACTTTCCGCCGGTAGGTTCTGCGAGTGTCCTTCCGCATACAAGGCATGTTACCTTGCGGCTTGCACTGCCGAATATTACCTGCTCGTTCTCACAATCATTGCATTTTACGCGTAAGAATCTGCTTATTGGTTTGTTCATTAAAAATCACTCTGCAAAATCGAATTTCTTTGCTCTGAAGCATGGTCTCTGATGTGCTTTATTACATTCTGAACATCTGTATCTAAGCCATACTCTCTTTGTTGGTTTGTCTCCACCAGGCACCTTTGAGAATTTACCACTGTTTCCAATTCCGGTCTGGCGTTTCTTTTGTCTCTCGATGTGCGTCAATGATGATGCTTTTCCCTTCTTTACTCTTTCTGCAACATGCTCAGTATGCTTTTTACAGAAAGGGCAATGTGTTCTGAATCTCTTTGGAATCTTCATTATCTTCACCTTGATAAGTTGGATATTTTTTATATGATGATTTGTGCCACATTACGTTTTATCAGCCCTTTTACATTCAGGGCAGGTAACACGATAACGTCTTCGGCATGTAAAGTGTAATTGCGATTGTCCATAGCCTTGAAAGTAGGCAGGTCCTCCAGTATTCGCACAACAACGAATTCCTTATTTATATTACTTTTGCCTATCTCATCTTTATTCCTTCGTTCATTCTTTGGATTTGTAGTTATCTGCTGGCCATCTTCATGCTGCTCAGTTTGCAGCTCTTCCTTTTCCTGTGGATCGAGTTCGTCATTTTCTGAACACGTATTCTCTCTGCTTCTGTTTGCCTGTGGGTCAAGTATTGGTTCGATCAGTTCCTTGCGTGATGTATTGATGGCTGTAAGCACAGCATCGTATACTTTTCTCTCTTCAGGAAGCAACTTGCTCATATCCTGAGACGGGGACTTGCTGGAAAATGCATTTGTTGTGGCACTGGTTATTATTTTTCTGATACGGCGGATAAATATCACTTCTATATCTGTGAGCGCACTCTGTAATTCAGCATCAAGCATCTTTGCTTCAACGGAGCGTGTATTGTTTATTCTGTGTATTTCTTCTTCAAGCTCCTTCACATACTTTTCCACGTCCGGGAAAAAGCTTGGATGCAGTGACTTAAGTGCTGAACTGCTTTCTTCCCTGAGCACGCTTTTAAGTTCAGTGTGATCCATATTCCGCTACACCTCTGCACATAAGATATACTGCGGCATATTCAGGTACTTCCTGTATGCCCTCCTCAATCATGAGGTCCTTTCCTTTCATTTGCACAGCAAAAGGTTTAATCGCTTTTATTTTTACCGACTTGTCGCTGAATACAATAGCATCATTTAATGGCTCAAATCCTTCAAGTTCCTCTATCTCAAGAGCTGTGACCTTCATCCCAGATTTACCATGGAGCGAACCGGGAAGGCGTATCAGACGCTTTATGTCCGCGGTGACAGGTTCATCAACACATGCGGCCATCTGAGAAACCCCCTGTTTCACAATTGTTTCCAGAATTTCTTTCTTGATTCCTCCAAGTGCATCCATCTTGCCTTTTCGAAGTGACATCACTCTTGAATCATCCTGGAATATCTCTACAAGATTATTTGCGGTCTTTTTCCCGATACCTTTGAATCCTGTCAGTATCTTTATAGCATTCTCATCTTTGGCCAGGGAGGATATATATGATATTAGGTAGCGATTTATTCTTCCGCCCCATCCAGCTTCATCCTCTGAAGGAAGCACTACCATTTTAGCAGATTCAGTCCCTGCATCCCCTGTAATCTCTCTTTTGGAGAATATATTTTCCAGGTTGAGGCCCTTTGAGCTGACATAATCAACTATTTCTCTTCTTTCTGCACTTCCCAGTGAAAGGACGGATTCCTCGCTGATGTGGAAGTGGTACCCTCTTCCTCCTGAAAACACAGCATGTACTTCAGTTTCGCTAAATCCAAAGTCATCTATGAGGAACTCAAGCAATTTCAATGTTTCTCTTTTTCCTTTTTCAAGCATATCAGCATATGATTTTATATCACCGGGCAGGTGATCGGAGTCAATATCAAATATAAGATCTGCTTTTTGCCAGTTTTTCCCTTTCATCTTTGGGGCACCGGGGTATTCGTAGTATGCCACGGAGTAGTATGCATGTGCCGGACCTATACCTCTGAGGTAATCATATAGCTCACCCTCGGAGCCAAAGGCGCGATGTCTTTTCATGAAAGTATCCTTACCGCTGCTAAACTCGATAAATCCCCATTCCCTTGATGTGAATTCAGGTGGCAGTCTTATTTCTGCCTGGGAGTAGTAATTCTGGAATGCAGATACTAAATATCGTCTTGTACTCTCATTCATCTAATGCCTGTGTCTCCTTGCTGAGAATCATGGTTTGCTATTAAATCTATTTAATGCGTCATAAACCTTATAGTCACCATCCACATAATAGTTCCAGCATGAAGAAGGAAATGACAAGTGCTGATGTGGCTACTCTTGCACTTGAGCTTAGCTCTGATGAGACATCTATCATAGATGCAAAAATAGCCAAAATATACCAACCTGCGACTGATGAGATACGAATTAATCTTTTTATTTATAATAAAGGCAGAGACAATCTTGTCATTGAGGCAGGAAAGCGTGCCCATATGAGCCAGCATCTGCGCCCCAGCCCAAAACTTCCTCAACCATTCCCCATGATGCTAAGGAAGCACATAATGGCTGGACGTATTACCTTTGTCAAACAGTATGATTTTGACAGGATATTGGAGATTGGTGTTGTACGTGGTGGTGTGGATACCATACTTGTTGTTGAACTATTTTCTCCTGGAAACATCGTTCTTTTAAATTCAGAAAGAAAGATAATTTTACCAATGAAACCTGTGACCTTTAAGGGAAGAAGGATACGCAGTGGTGAGGTATACCAATACCCTGAAGCTAAGATAAGTCCAGTGGATGCCGGAGTCGAGGATATTGAAACAATATTCTCCCAGTCTGATGTGGATGTTGTAAGGACCATTGCCACAAGGTTTAATCTGGGTGGTGTCCTTGCTGAAGAGGTGTGTGCAAAGTCTGGTATCAACAAGGCTGAAGCTGCAAAGGATATTGGTCTGGATGGCATTAAGGCTATAGTTTCTGCATTTAAGGATCTCTTCTCTCCTCTTCTCTCAGGAAACTTGAATCCGTGCCTGGTTAAAAAAGAAGTTAAAGGGGAATTACAGGCATTTGATGTTCTTCCATTTGAATTGGATATTTACAGGGATTATGAAAAAGAGTTTTTCCCCACATTTAATGCTGCACTTGATGGCTTCTTCGGGAAGATGTCTGCAGAATCTGTGCAGGAGCAGGTAACTGCAGTCAAAAAGGAGAAAGTTGATATTTTTGAACGCAGGCTCCAGAAACAACAGGATGCTATCAAGAAATTCGGCAAGGATTCTGATAAGCAGACCTTGATAGCAGAAAAGATATATGCTCATTATGTCGAAATAGAAGAGATTGTAGATGTTCTGAAACAAGCCCGTGCAAATGGTTATTCATGGTCTGATATCAAGTCCATACTCAAAAAATCAAAGGATAAGGTGCCGGCTTCAAAATGGATCTTGAATATCGACTCTGCATCCGGAAACATCGTCCTTGATCTTGATGGCGTAAATGCTACGATAGATCTTAAATTGACCGTTCCGCAGAATGCCCAGGTATACTATGATAGGGCAAAGAAGCTTACCAGGAAAAGAGAGGGAGCCTTAAAAGCAATAGAGGATACAAAGCTCGCAATGCAAAAAAGAGAAAAGAAAGTATCCAATAAACGAAAGGTCAACACAAAGAAATACTGGTATGAGCGTTACAGATGGTTCATGTCCTCGGATGATTTCCTTGTAATTGCTGGCAGGGACGCAGATAGTAATGAGGAGATTGTAAAGAAGTACATGGAAAAAAGGGATATCGTATTCCATACACAGGTTCCGGGTGCTCCATTTACAGTAATCAAGACACAAGGCAAAGATGTGCCGGAGCAAACTTTGAAGGAAGCTGCACAGTTTGTGGTTTCATATTCGAGTGTATGGAAATCCGGTCAGTTTAGTGGTGATTGTTACTGGGTAAAACCTGAACAGGTATCAAAAACACCGGAATCCGGTGAGTATCTTAAGAAAGGTTCGTTCGTTATTCGTGGTGAGCGAAATTATTTCCGGGACATGCAGGTAGGTGCTGCTGTGGCACTTCAACTTAAAAGCAGTACCCGGGTTATAGGTGGTCCATTGTCCGCTGTTAGTAAACATGGGGAACATGTTGTTGAAGTCGTTCAGGGCAAGTTCAATCAGAATGATGTAGCGAAAAAGATATACAAAATATACGTTGATAAATTGAAAGAAACCAATTTTGTAAAGCAAATAGCTTCTCCTGATAAAATCGCAAAGATGCTCCCTCCGGGGGAATCTGATATCAAGGTGAACTGAAAGGGTTTTTGTTTCCTGGTCTTATTGTGAAATATTGTATTGATTAATGGTACTGGTCGGAGGATATTGTAATGAGGGTCAAAAAAAGAATATTAAAAGGAAGAGAAGGTGAGATCGCACTAGTTCCTGAAACATTGGATGACCTTTGGCATCTGAAGTATATTATAGAGAAGGGTGATCTTGTTTTTGCTCTGTCCAAAAGGAAAGCCGATGGAGTTGCTGATAAGCTTCGCCCGGAAAAAGTGGAAAAAAAGACAGTAAGGCTTGGTGTCAGGGTTGAAGATCTTGAGTTTCATAAGTTCTCAAACAGGCTGAGAGTACATGGTCCCATTGAGCATGGGATGGATGCAGGTCATTATCATACTTTTAATGTAGAGGAAGGTCTTGATATTTCTATTATAAAATCATGGAAAAAGGACCAGCTTGAACGCATTGATGAGGCCGAAGCAAGTTCAAAACGTCCCAAGGTTGTAATTGTAGCTATTGAAGAAGGTGATGCTGATATTGGTCTTGTGCGGCATTATGGTATAGAGACCTATTCTCATATTACCCAATCATCAGGAAAAGGTGAAGGTACTTTGAGGGAAGTATTTTTCCAGGAAATTACCGGGCAGCTTATTCATGCAGCATCTGAGTCTGAGGCAATTGTTGTTGCAGGGCCTGGATTTACAAAAGAGGATTTCATGAAATACTTACTGGACAAAGAGCCGGAACTGGCATCAAGGGTCATTACTGAAGATATCTCTTCAATAGGTATGTCTGGTTTTCAGGAAGTTTTGAGGCGTGGTGCTGTTGATAGGATAATGGAAGAGTCACGTATAGCTCGTGAATCTCGTCTTATGGATGAGTTACTTAAGGAAATATCAACTGATGGCAAAGTCGCCTATGGCTTGGAAGAAGTGAAGAAGGCTCTGGATTATGGAGCTATTGCAACTCTTCTTGTTGCAGATGAAATGTTGAGGATAGAGCGTGAAAAAGGTGGCATAGATTCATTTTTAAGGAATGTTGAGAACAACCAGGGAAAAATAGTTGTTTTCAGTACAATATTTGAGCCAGGTCAAAAACTACTTGCGCTTGGTGGAATCGCTGCTCTCCTGCGTTTTAAGATCTGATAGAGTTCTAAAATTACTTGGGTTGGATGTCATTTATTTGTTATTTAGTATCACTGAATACGAATAGCTCTTTCAGTAGATTCTATATTCAACAGCTCTTTTCCGTCCATGTATATGTGGATAACACCACCTGATTCGGATACTGTTATGGCGATAGATACCGTATCTCTTGTAATTGCTGCGGCCGATACGTGCCGTCCACCAAGACCTTTTTCAAGGGATATATCTCTTGCATCCACATCCAGATATCTTCCTGCAGCTTCCACTTTTCCATCTTCCGATATAACAAAAACACCGTCAAGCTGGGCAAATTCTTTAATAGATTCCCAGTTCCTTCTGTCCAGAATATCCTTATCTTCTTCATTTTGTCCTGTATATGGATTCAGGATCATTTGATGTGAACGCATCATAACTTCTTCAACATCACCTACTATAAATGCTGTACCTATCTGTTTTCCTTCTCGTCCGGTGTTGGATATGTCAAAAGCCACTTTTAGTATTGCACGCAATAGTTCAGATGATATCCTTTCTTCACACCCACTGAAAACTTTAACTATGTGATTATCAGCAATATTATGTACTATGATTGCGTATGAATCCCTATTTTCTACTACCCCTATCACAGTACCTTCTTCAATTTCTTCCATCATGAACTCAATAGCAGAAATATTTTCCACAAGTTCTGTTTTTCCGGAAGCCTGCTGGTTGATCTTATCCAAAATTAACTTTGATCGGCCTTCTTTTGTTTTGCTGCTTGCCACAAGGTGATCTATTAATGTTTTTTGTTTACGGCTTGCGAAATAAACAGGTATGGATGTCTCAGGTTTTTCTAAAATAATGTCTCCTGATAGTATGATAGCAGTAGACTTCAGCTCTTCTGCAAGCCTTATGGCAGTGTTGACAACTACTTCTGTACTGTCCAAATTATCCCCTCTGTTTATATCAAAGATACAATTACTAATTCGTAATATATTATATATTTTTACTTTATAAATAGAATCTGTTTGCTAGTGATATTTATTTAGGTTTCCAACATAAATAAAAATAGGTGATAGATTTGGTGAGAGCTTTTGTTGCAGTAGATTTCCCTGCGGAGTTGCACAATAAAATAACTGATATCCAGTCAAAGTTCGAAGATTTCAATTTCAAATTTGTAGATCCGCATATGGTACATATTACTATGAAATTTTTGGGTGATATTTCCGATGATAAAATAGCAGAGATTTCAAACGCCCTTGATTTGCTAAACAGTGAACCTTTTGAAGCACATATCAGAGGACTTGGTGTATTCCCAAAACCAAAGTCCTCCAAGGTCATATGGTTGGGTTGCAGCGGGAATTTTGATAAGTTATATGAATTGATAAACAACTTACTTTCTTCCTTTGAGTTTAAAAATAATACTCCTCGTTTCATTGCCCATGCAACTATTGCCAGAGTCAAGTACTTGTCAACAAAGCAAAAAACAGAGCTTTTGGACTTGCTTGAGGAGTTGGCAGACCTAGATATTGGGACAATGCAGGTTGATACGGTAAAACTGAAAAAAAGTACGCTGACCCCGTATGGTCCTGTTTATGAGACCTTGCATGAGGTCAGCCTGAAATGAGTTTCACTCCTTTTATTCATCTTTAATTGTTCTCGTAACTGGAAAAACCACTGGAACGTATGATCCTTTTATCCGTTGTTATGAGCAGACATTCTATGCCATCAAGGTTTTCGACCATATTCATGCCATCTTTTTCTCCAAGAATGAAAACTGCAGTAGCAAATGCATCTGCATCCATTGCAGAACTGGCTATTACAGTTGCACTTATAAGATTCTGTGATGTATAACCTGTTCGAGGGTCTGCTATATGGGAAACTCTTGCAGTATCATTGAAATAGCGCTCATAGTTGCCGCTTGTTGCAACAGCCATATCCTTAATACTCATGATCGTCACAGAATTTTCGCTTTTTTCCGGATTCTGCAATCCTACTCTCCACGAACTTCCATCCGGTTTGTTGCCAATGTATCTGCCGTCACCACCAGCATTTACAAAGCCTGAAGTAATACCATCTTCGATCAGTGAGTCTATTGCCATGTCTACAGCATATCCCTTTGCAATTCCCCCCAGTGTGATTTTCATATTGTTGTTAAGGGTGATCTTGTCCCCATCGATTACTATAGCAGAATAATTTATCAGTGCAAGTGTTTCATTGATCTCGTCAGGTGTTGGATCTTCGTAGCTTCCACCAGGGCTGTATTTGCTTGCCCAGAGGTCTAGAATGGGCTGTATGGATATGTCAAAAGCTCCGTTGCTCCTTTGGGAATAGTATTTTGATCTCTCAATGACATAGACAAGTTCAAGGTCTGCATTATTCACAAATCCCTTCTCATTAAGCATGCTTAGTTCACTATTGTTGTCGTAGTTATTCATTACATTGTCAACATAATACATTTTACTAAAAGCACGTTCAATGGCTTCCAAAGCATATGTTTCGTTGGAACTTAGGACTGATATGCTAACTGTAGTATCCATCAGATTTCTGGTTTGTGAGTAGCTTTCTTGTTCAATGATACTATCGGTGTTCTTGTCAGCGACATAATCTATCATTAATAATACTGTTAAAACCACTATCAGTCCAATGGCAATAGATTTATACCTCATGCTGTATGAACAGAGATAATTAATATTAAACTTATGTACCGTGGAAAGAAGGAAAGCAATTTCTTTCTATTTTGGTTACTATATTCATCTGAAGGAAGTAATAGAATGAGCAATCCCAGCATAGGATCAAGAAAGGGAACAAGTTCAAGCAAGGACAAATATCTTGTTGTCGCCCTTCATCAGTTAATGGAGGAATACGGTTGGAGAGGCATCGAGAAGCACTTTGGTTTTGTGAAACACCACATAATTTATGTAAAACCCGGATCAGCTCTTGATAAAATTGAACTCAAAGCTAATGTACTTGGTAATCGCATGGATGTGGACTTTTCAGGAGCAACTCCGGAAAAAGGTCTTCTTGATAAAGTTTTTGACTTTAATGTACGCGTAGTGCGCAAGTCATATGAGATAGATAAATACGTCTCAAATGACATGAAAATAACAAATGAGCAGCTTTTGAGAAACGATATTATAGTTGTCATCAGACAGCTTGAGGAAGTTGCAGAGGATTGAGGACGAGGCAAGCATGGCTAAATTAAATGTTATTCTTATTGGTATCCTCGTAGTGATGTTCGCTGCATCCGGCGTGTATGCTTTTATTGGCTACAGCGGAAATGAGGCTATGTCAACTCATTTTATGACCGAGCAGAAATGGTCTGACAGTTCGTGCAGTGGTTGTCATATAGGTATGTACGATGAGGTTTCTAAGTCATCTCATGTTAGACAGGATTTGAATAAATGGTCATCTATCATGGAACATGGTGTTGCAGTTGATGATATTGACGAAGACAGAATGTCTGTAACATACGGACAGGTTCACCCAGGTGGTGGTTACATGGCAGACAACGGAGTAGATATTGATTGTATGATCTGTCATGAGCAGGTTGGTGGTTATGACTTTGAGGCACGTGCAGAGAGAATAGCTGCTGGTGATTTCGAGAACGCCAACGAAGCCGCAATTGAAGAATCCAGGGCCCAATTACAGAAAGGGGCATTTTATACGGCAGGCTACATGATCGATGTTCTGGTACCTGCCCCAATTGTAACTGAAATACACGATAAGGTCAATGGTGCTCCAAGCAAGGCGCTTTGTGGAAGCAACTGCCACACCAGTAATATCGCAACAACAGCTGTTGCATGGACACTTGATGACTCTGCTTCTTACGATGTACACGCTAATGTTGGTTGTCAGGAATGCCACAAAACAGAAGACCATAATATTGGTAGCCGTGAACACCTGTTTGCTTCAGGACCAACACATATGGAAACAGAAGTAGGTGTAAAGGACTGTGATTCATCAGGTTGTCACGAAGGTATATCGCATGGTGGAATGGTTGATGCTCACCTCGAATTCATAAATTGTGAGTCATGCCACATTCCATCACTTCCAGGTAGTGATGTCACAGGAACTCCTGTTCTTAAAGAATTCAGCTGGGCGAATGGGGTTCGTGAAGATGTCACATATGATTCAGAGTTCACACCTACGCTTGCATGGTCCAGGGGTGTTTACTACGATCTCCTGCCAATAGCACAGGAACGTGAAGAGGACTCAGTCCTAAAACCATTCAATATTATCACTGGTATCTGGTGGGATGAAGGGACTGACTTGGATGTATTCAACGATCCTGATAATAGTTCTTTAATTGGTGCTCCGATAACTCCTGCAGATGTGCTCAGTGCAGATATGAACAACGATGGTATTGTATCTGAAGATGAGATCCGATCATATGATGGTGACATGGATGGTAGTCCGGATTATCCAAATGCAGTTCTTAGGCATGTGGATATGTACTATCAGGTAAGCCACAATATTGTCAGTTCCAGTGTAGGTCTCGCTGAACCGCTTGAATGTGCAGATTGCCATGGAGTATCAGCTTCAGATACACTTCAGAATGTTCACTTTGGAGATAATGTGCGAGATTGTTCCGAATGTCATGATCCTGTGCCTGTGATCAACTGGAATTTATTGGGTTATGATAGTGATCCGGCAGAGACTGATCCGGCGACTGATTTCTCCGCTAAGACGATCAGTGTGACAATTCCAGGTGCAAAGCCGGTTGAAGTAGAAAGGGAACCTGCATTCTAAGGAGTTGGTAATGTGGAAATCAAAACATTGGATAAATTGCCCGAAAAAATAATCATTCCACTTAGACAGCACAGGGGTGCTGTCTGTGAACCTCTTGTGAAGAAAGGTGACAGGGTTCTTATTGGACAAAAGATAGGTGATAGTGAAGAATATTATTCATCTGCAGTCCACTCAAGTGTCTGTGGTGAGGTCATTGCCATTGAAGAGGCTGCCCATCCTGATGGTAACAAGGTATTGAGTGTTATTATCCAGCCGGAAGACAGCAATGAGGCAGTTGCATTCACTCCCAACAAGGAACTAACACCTGAAAAACTTGCAGGACTCATAAAGGAATCTGGTATTGTGGAGCATTACGGGATGCCCACTCATACTGTTCTTAAACCAACTGGCAAGAATATAGATACAGTGCTTATAAATGCGACATCATCCGAATGGATTGGTGGTACATTTGCCACTCCCAAAGAATATGCGTCCCAGGTAATTGATTCCCTCAAGTTGCTTATGAAAGCAGCCGGTGCCAAAAAGGGAGCTATTGTATTGAGGAATGATGATAATGAGTCCATCAAAGCATTTGAAGGCATTGAAGTCAATAATAAAAAACTAAGAGTTGCTCCTCTTATAGGTGGCCGTAAGATAGGTTACTATTTTCATGAGCAGGAATCTGATATTGTTGTCCTGTCTCAGAAACATATTTACGGGAAAAAAATCCTGAATTTCTTTACTTATAATGTAACAGGAAGGCAGATTAAAATAGGCTGTGACCCCACAGATGTCGGAGTTGCAGTTTGTGGTATCAAATCTGGCAAGGCTCTTTACGATGCTGTTCATGAAGGCAAGCCTTTTTATGACACAGTTATTTCTCTTGAAGGTGTTTCAGATAAGATGCAATATATTCTTGTAAGAATTGGAACCCCCTTCAAGGATATTATTGAAGCCTGTGGCTTTACTGGTGATATTGGAAAGATAATTGCCAACGGTGTAAGAACTGGTGTGGCTCAGTACACTGACATGGTTCCTGTGACAAAAGGGACTACAAGAATAACCCTGCAGAAGCCTGAAGAGGTTATTCGGGATGAGTCGATAGCATGCATCCATTGTGCACGTTGTGTGGATGTCTGTCCGGTTGAGCTAATTCCAAGCCGTCTTGCTGTTCTGGCAGACCAGGGTCGTTTTGATGAATGCAGGCAAATGCATATTCAGAATTGTATCGAATGTGGTGATTGTGCGGCAGTCTGTCCATCAAAAATACATATACTACAGCTTATAAGATATTCAAAAGATGCAATAGAGATGGCCTATGAAGACTTACCTTCAAAGGAATCATCCAATCTGAAACTTGGCTGTGGCTGCGGAGGCGAGTAAAATGACATATACGATTTCAGCTCCTCCTCATAAGAAAACAAGATTTGATTTCAAGACACTAAATATAAGTAAAATAATCGCTTTGCTCCCTTTATGTTTTGCAGCGATATACTTCTTTGGTATTCCTGCACTCGGGATTATCATTGCGTGTGTATTGGCGGCTGTGGCAACAGAATTTGCTATTCAGACAATGGCCAAGCAGAAAGTAACGATCGCTGACGGACATGCAGCTCTTGCAGGACTTATGCTTGCACTTCTGATCCCGCCTGAAGCTCCTTTATGGATAGCGGTTTTTGGTGGTTTTTTTGCAATAGCAGTTGGTAAACATGTTTTTGGAGGAATCGGCTCTTATATCTTTAACCCGGTTCTTGTGGCCTGGGTGTTTATAAGAAGTGCATGGTCCTCTTATATGGTGCCTTTATCCGTCCCTCATACAGGTCAATTCTCTGATTTTATACTTGAGAATGGTGCAGGTCTGATGGTGGATGTTTCTCCGATACTGCTTATCGGTGGTGTATACCTTATTTACAAGAGATATGTTGAATGGAGAATTCCTTTGGCATTCTTTGTAACAATGATAGCATTACCACAAACAATGTTATTTATTTCAGGTGTAGTTACTCTAGTTCGTGATGGTGTCATGAACCCACTGATGTATATGTCACAGTTTTTCACTTTCCTTGAAATGAGTCCCGAATTACCATATTCAATGATAGGGATTGTCTTTTTTGGTATACTTTTCCTTGCAACTGACGGACCAACTTCTCCGGTAACTAAAAGTGGACGTATCATATACGGCATTATATGCGGTGTACTTGTTTTCATATATGGTTACTTCAGCAACTATGTTGATGGAGTATTATACGGCATCTTCCTTGCAAACTGTGTAGCTTCTTTCATAGAGTTCAATACCATGCCGAAATCATTCGGAACAAAGTCACTTCCGGAGAAAATATACCGAAATATCATGGACAAGATTCCTGCATCCCTAAAATTCGAGGTGATGAAAAATGAGTGATTCCAATAAGGAAACGGTTGTAATTGTAGGTAAAATAGTCCTTATATCAATCGTGGCAGCTGTCTTGTTAGGCATCACTTATGTTCCTACAAGCGAGCAGTTAAAGGTCAATGAGAAAAATACCCGGATAGCGATCTTAGGTGAGCTCATTCCGGAAGCCGGCAATAACTTCGAAGCTGTTGAAGGCGATGTGCTTGATGAGGATGGCAACCGTAATGTTCTTTACTACCGTGCAAAGGATTCTTCAGGTAGTATCATTGGTTATGCTTTCTTTAAAGAGCAGACTGGTTCTCAAGGTCCGCTGGTTATAGCAGGTGCTGTCGATGACTCATTTGGAACAGTTCGCGGAATGGCTGTTTTAAGTCATGAAGAAACGCCTGGTCTGGGTGCAAAGATAGTAGAAGATAAGTTCAGGAGTCAGTTCAATGATATTCCAGTGGACTCACTGAGTCTTTCCAGCTCAGGTGGAGCAGTTGACTCTATTACCGGTGCAACGATATCTTCCCAGGCTGTTATAGATGCACTTAATTCTAAAATAATTGAGATAGAAGAGGCAGAGAAGTGATATTATGGATCCTTTAAGTGAATATATTCGTGGTATTACACGAGACAACCCGATCTTCGGACTTGTTCTGGGCCTCTGTCCTACGCTGGCAGTGACCACATCAGTCGAAAATGCGATCGGTATGTCCGCAGGTACTGCATTTGTGTTAATTTGTTCGAACGTTTTTATTTCAGCCCTGAGAAAACAGATCCCTACGGCTGTAAGACTTCCGATCTTCATTATCATTATAGCGACCTTCGTGTCTATTGTAAAGATGATAATGCAGGCATATTTCCCACCAATGTACGCAGCGTTAGGTGTTTTCATACCGCTTATTGTGGTAAACTGTATCATTATCGGACGTGCTGAGGCTTACGCTAACAAGAATAATGTGTTCTACTCTTTCATAGATGGTCTTGGTATTTCCACAGGTTTCCTGTTGGTACTGGTGCTCATCGGTGGTATAAGGGAAATTCTAGGTACGGGAGAGATAGTAACATTTGGCTATACTTTGATCAACCTACCTATCAATCCGTCAGTGACCACAATGATATTGCCACCGGGTGCTTTCCTTACAATAGGGGCACTAATGGGAATTGTGAATTATCAGAAAGAAAAGAAGAGGGCAAAGGGTGGTTAAAATGGTAGAAAAAGCATTATTTGCCATCTTTATGGATGGTATCTTCATTAAAAACTTCCTGCTTATCCAATTCCTTGGACTCTGTTCTTTTGTGGGCGTGACCAAGGATGTCAAGAGTGCTGCAGGAATGTCCGGAGCAGTGGTCTTTGTTATGGCGCTGGCATCTACTGCGTCATATCTGATATATACCTACATCCTCGTACCGACAAAGATGGAATTCCTTGATCTTATCAGTTTCATTGTTGTAATAGCAGCACTTGTGCAGCTGGTGGAGTTTGTTGTAAGGAAGAACATTCCATCACTTTACCGCTCACTTGGTATTTACTTGCCACTGATAACAACCAACTGTGCGGTTCTGGGAGTTGTATTGTTTAATGTGAACTTCGAATACAACTTCATACAAAGTGTTGTTTTTGGTATCTCTGCAGGTCTTGGATTTACCCTTGTCATGCTTTTGATGTCTGCTATCAGGGAGCGTTCAACCTTTGTGAACGTTCCTTCATTTATCAAAGGACTGCCACAGGCATTCTTTATTGCAACCATGCTTTCTATGGCTTTTGTTAACTACTTCTGGGTGATTCCTATATGAGCGAGCTAGTTACTTTACTTGCACAGGCCGCAGGCATCCTTGGTGGTCTTGGGCTTGCTGTTGGTGTTATGCTCATTGCGGCATCAAAGAAGTTCAAGGTAGAGACCAATCCACTTGTCGATGAGATCGTGGATGTTCTTCCGGGGGCTAACTGTGGTGCATGTGGTTATGCAGGATGTGCTGACTTTGCAGAACGTGTGGTAAACGAAGGTGCTCCTATCGATGGTTGTCCAGTTGGTGGCTTTGAAGTTGCCAAGGAAATAGGTGGTATACTCGGTCAGGACATCTCCGTAGGTGAAGAGCAGTATCCTTTTGTCAGGTGTAACGGTGGTATTAATTGTGTTGACCGTTTCGAGTACGTGGGTTTAGAGGACTGTAAAGCTGTCATGTTGCTCTCAGATGGGGAAAAAGGCTGTAACTATGGATGTATGGGCAGGGGAACCTGCGTGCGCGCATGTCCGTTTAATGCTCTTTCTATTGGTGAAGACCGTTTACCCCATGTGAACAAGAATCTCTGTACCAGCTGTGGATTATGTATTGCTTCATGTCCAAATAACATTCTGGTGTTTGCAAAGGAATCTGAAAAAGTTCATGTACTTTGTATGTCACACGATAAAGGCAAGGCTGTAAAAGCGTCCTGCAATGTGGGTTGTATCGGATGTAAGATATGTGAGAAGAACTGTCCGGAAGAGGCTATAACGGTAACTAATTTCCTTGCGGTGATCGATCAGGAGAAATGTACTGCATGTGGAATATGTGTGGAAAAATGTCCACAGAATACAATTGCTATCAGGTGATCATATGACATATAAAACAAAGATAGGCCTGGATGAGAATATCGTAGCAGCACTTGGTTATCTGGGGTTCTGGATAACAGGGATAATCTTCCTGTTGATAGAGCCGGATAATAAATTCGTCAGGTTCCATGCAATGCAGTCACTGCTTATATTCCTTCCAGTTTCATTATTGATTTTTATAGTGGGATGGATTCCATATGTTGGCTGGATAATTGCAGATTTTCTTGGATTCGCTGCACTCTTTTTGATATTGATATTTGCAATAATCGCATACAGGGGAATTCTGTTAAAGTTTCCTCTTGTGGGTGGATATGCTTACAAACTGATCAATCAATAAGTCATACAGGAAATGCCTTATCTGGCATTAAACCCTGTATCTTTTTTATTTACGAAAGCTTAAAAAACTACATCTTCCTATTATTGCAGAAATATACACTTTTATGCGGAGGGTTTGAAATTAAAGAAGAGATATGGATTGAAAAGTATAGGCCTTTTAAGCTCGATGACGTGGTCGGTCAGAAAGAGGCAATAGACAGGCTCAAATCGTACGTAAAAACAAGGAACCTTCCACATCTTCTTTTCTCAGGTCCTCCTGGGGTTGGAAAGACGGCAACTTCAGTGTCCATTGCACGTGAGCTTTTTGGAGATTCATGGCGTGAGAACTTCACAGAACTCAATGCTTCTGATGAAAGAGGAATTGATGTTGTCAGGACAAAGATCAAGAATTTTGCAAAAACATCACCAATTGGGGGTGCAGATTTCAAAGTCATTTTCCTTGATGAAGCTGATGCCCTGACATCAGATGCCCAGTCAGCCCTGCGGCGTACTATGGAACGTTATACCAATAACTGTCGTTTCATTCTTTCATGCAATTATTCGTCCAAGATAATAGAACCGATCCAGTCCAGATGTGCTGTTTACAGGTTCCGCCCGCTTTCAGACGATGCTGTTGCTGAACGTGTCCGTTTTGTGGCAGAGAAAGAAGGTCTGGATATCGCCGATGATGGTGTGGATGCCATCACCTACATTGCTCAGGGTGATATGAGAAAAGCGATAAATGCCCTTCAGGCCGCAGCTCTTGTTGAAGAGACCATACATAAGGATGCGATATACAAGATCACCGCAACAGCCAGGCCTGAGCAGGTACGTGAACTTATTACGACCGCTTTGGAGGGTAATTTCAGTGCTGCCAGAAAACAGCTTGATGTTCTTCTGCTTGAACAGGGTCTTTCAGGTGAGGATGTGGTCGGACAGATATACAGGGCTATGTTTGAAATTGAAATTCCTGAAAAAAGGATGGTCGAACTTATAGATGTTATAGGTGAAATCGATTTCCGGCTAACGGAAGGGGCAAATGAAAGAATACAGCTTGAATCCCTGCTGGCACATTTTGCATTATCTGCAAAGGAAGATCAATGAGTCTTGAAGCATTTGTACTGGATTTACTTTCTTCAGTACCTCACTGGTTTGCAACGGTCATAATCGGTGCCCTGCCTGTATTTGAGTTAAGGGGAGCCATACCCATTGCTTTGGGTGTATATGATATGGATCCGCTTGCTGCTTACTTTTTTGCAGTGCTGGGTAATATGCTACCTGTGTTTCCACTGCTTCTTTATCTTGATCCTGTTTCAAACTACCTAAGGAGATATACGATATTTGATCGATTTTTCTCCTGGCTGTTTGGAAGAACTCAGCGTAATCACTCGGAAAGATTTGAAAAATACGGTATTCTTGCACTGACTTTATTTGTGGCAATCCCGTTACCTGTTACAGGTGCATGGACCGGGTGTGCGGCAGCCTTTGTTTTTGGAATTAAGTTCAGGCATTCTTTGCTGGCAATTTTTGCAGGTGTACTTATAGCCGGAATTATAGTCAGTGTTGTTACATTGACTGGGATAGGTCTTTTAAGTCTTATATGATGCTTTTAACTCACATTCCGCAGGTCGACAATAAAAGTTCATCATTTTGCTTGGTAATGATTTTGATTATATGCTCTGGAAAATATGTTCTGCTTGTTCAATAAGAATGCAACCAAAACAAGCTTTTCCTGA
>Ga0265295_1000379_pt1 | contig 90777 bp, 95 predicted proteins | sample Munlansysbiofilm_FD_192503 | JGI IMG/M metagenome (GOLD analysis project Ga0265295, IMG submission 192503) | Leachate microbial communities from a municipal landfill in Southern Ontario, Canada - Methane capture system biofilm | ecosystem: Engineered > Solid waste > Landfill > Unclassified ... | reverse complement strand
CTATCGCTTCCTTCAGACCCTGCCGTTACCAGCAACGCCCTTGCGATTCGGATTGTCTTCCCCCTGGCCGGGGTGACGCCTGTCTCTTGCAACAGGCCGGGTTTGCCCGCTACGCTGGGCAAACAAAGAAATGGCGCCCCGCAGATCACGGGACGCCATGAGATAACTCATCGAATGAAAGATGATCAGGCTTTGGTAACCGACACGGCGACAAGGTTTGACCCGGCGGGCATCAACTGCTGAATATTAAGATCAGCAAAATGGTAAGGCGCGAAGAGCAATCCCGCAGGAACCTTATCGCCCACCTTGATCTTGCCGGTCACACTGGCGACTGTTGAAGTCACCTTGACCGCATCGCCATCTTTCACCCCCAGCTTCTGTGCATCAGCGGTATTCATCTCGACATAACCGGAGTCGGCGACTTCCAGATTGCCTTCAGCGTAAGTCGAGGTCGTACCGAAGTGGAAAAGAAGCTTACCGCTCAACAGGTGCATGCCCTCACCAGCCGCTGTGGCGGCTTTTACGGGAGTGAAGCTCAACCCTTTCTCCTTAGACACAAAGGGCAAGCGCAGAGCGTAACGACACCGCTCACCGCCACAGGGACCGACGCTGCCATAGACCGGAACGGTCTGCTTGATCTCGGCGGTGATCGAGTCGAGGGTAATCGCCTCAGCCTTCGGATCAAGCAGGCGATAAAGTGCGGCAAAAATGTCCAAATCCGCCCGGGCTTCGCCGAGGGGATTGCGCGCTTTACCGAGTTTGCTGAGCTGATGGTCGAGGGAGGTTACGCTGCCGTTCTTCTCGACGACAGCGGCAGCGGGGAGAACGACATCGGCGAAAGACTCCAGATCGCTGGCAAGGATATCCTGCACCACCAGAAACTCAACCTTCTCCAAAGCCTTGCGCCAGCGGCCGCTCTCCGGATAACTCACCAGAGGGTTGGTCGCGATCAGGTAGAGTACCTTGATCTCGCCCTTTTCAACCCCTTCAAGTATCGCCAACGCATCCCTAGCCGAAGCAGGCAAAGTGGTATTCCAGAGTTTCTCGAATTCGCCTCGGGCCTGGGTATAATCCTTGGGCCCGGGGAGAAGATCAGCGGCCATACCCATGTCCACCAGCCCCTGGGTATTGCCCTTTTCATCAAGAGGATAGAGGCCGCCGAACTCGCTTCCCAGCACCCCACAAACCAGCGCCAGGTTGACCAGCGCGGCAATTTTCTCCTCGGCCCCCGCCGCACGGGTCAGGTCACTGCCGAAGAGAACCGCCACATTCTTCCCTTTTCCAAGATAGGTTGCAGCCTCATTGAGCAGTACTTCACTGACACCGGTCACCGCCGCCGCTTTCTTGACATCGACAGCCGCCAGCGCCTTTTTCAGTTCAGCGAAGTTGCCGACCTGTTTGCCCAGCACAGCTTCATCAACCAAACCCTTTTCCACAATCAGCTTAGCCAAAGCTTCGGCCAAAGCAATTTCACTCCCTGGACGGTAAGCGAGATGGCTGTTGGCATAACGGGTCAGCTTGACCTGCCGCATGTTGGCCACCACCAGTTTGCCGTCCGCCTTGCGGCAGGACTGCTGGATCTTCCAGTCAAGTGCGGGAGCTTCGGCGGTCACGTCAGCGGCGAAGACCAGAACCACATCGGCCTTGGCGAGATTATCAATGCTGTTGGTCGCCCCCACGGCCCCTAGGGCACCATTCAAGGTTTTGAATGCGCGCAGCGCGCCAAAACGGGAGTCGCTATCGAGATTGTTCGTGCCGACGGCCGCCCGGAAAAACTTCTGCATCAAATAGTTGTCTTCGTTGCTCAGACGAGCCGACCCGAGGGCGGCAACCGCCGCCCCACCCGCATCACGCAACTTGCCGGCCACCAGATTTAGAGCCTCATCCCAGGTTGTGGGGGCGAGCGCATCTCCCTGCCGGATCATCGGCTGGATCAGACGTTTGGGAGAATCGAGGTAGCCGTGACCAAAGAACCCGCCGATGCAGAGATTACCATCATTAACGGTAACGCCATCCTCGGATGTTACGCGCAGAACCTTGCCCTGCTTGACATTGAGGTCCACCTGACAGTGGCTGCCGCAGTAGGTACACACGGTCGGAACCTTGGTCAGTTCCCAGGGACGGGCCTTGAACTTGAAAGTTTTGGAAATCATGGTTCCGGTCGGGCAGACCGCAACGCAGTTACCGCAGAATTCGCAGAGATTCAGGTTCTTGTCGATGAAGCTCCTGTCCCCCTTGTCGTTGACGAACAGGGCACTGGCGCCGATCGTCTCATGACAGACCTTGACACATTTCTCGCAAAGGATGCAGCGATTGGGAACCTGCTGGATCAGCGGCCAGCCGTTGATGACGGGGGGATTCACATCTTCGGCGACAAAGGGCTGCTGCGTTACGTTCAACTCGTAACAGATATTCTGCAGATCACATTCACCACCGGCGTCACAGACCGGGCAATCAAGAGGATGATTGACCAGCAGCAACTCGACAACCTGCTTGCGGATGGCACGCAGCTTTTCCGACTGGGTGGTAACGACAATCCCTTCCTTGACCGGCGTATTACATGCCGTCATAGGCCGGGCCACGCCCTCGATCTCCACCACACAGATCCGGCAGGCACCGGTCGGAGAGACTTTCTGCAACCAGCACAAGGTCGGGATGCGAATCCCCACCTGCTGGGCAGCTTCCAGAATCGTCGATCCCGCGGGGACGGTAGCGGTCTTGCCGTCAATTGTCAGTGTGACCATATGATTTTCACCTCAGAACCTGGCTAAAGACGAAGGGGGCAGGGCCCGGCTTTCCGGCTCCCTGACCCCTTGAACCTCGATAATATGGATGAACTACATAGCGAGCATCGCCACACGGTAACAGCGGAGGCAACGCTCGGCTTCCCGTACTGCCTGGCTGTCCGCGAAGCCGAGTTCCACCTCGCAGTAGTTTTTGTGGCTGGCCCGTTCCCGGCCATGAATTTCGTTTTGATGGGCGCGGCCCACAACATCGAGCCAAGCGACCTCTTCATTCTTGTCGTAAACACTCAGGTGCGTGAGGATGTCTTCGAGAATCTCCTCATCGGTCAGATAGGCCTTACCCTCTTCCAGCCAGCGCTGGATGACGCGCGCGGCGCGGTGTGCGTTGCCGACGCAGGCAACCACGGTCAGGGGGCCGATCTCGGCGTCGCCACCAGCGAAGACCCCTTCCAAATCGGTAATCAGGGTCCGGGACAGAGGGTTGCCCATGCTGTCGTTGAGATCGCGACCCTTGGGATTCTTCAACGGCAGGGCCTTGGTCACCACAGTATTCCATTTGGTGATATCAATGCCCATTTTCTCGGGGATGAAACCCAGGTCGGGATCCTGGCCGATGGCCGGAATAACCGTATCGCACTCAACGACGAACTCGCTCCCCGGCACGGGTTGCGGACGCCGGCGTCCGGAGGCGTCAGGCTCGCCCAGTTCCATGCGCACACACTCAACGCCGGTAACCTGCTCCTTGGCGTCGACGATGATCTTGGTCGGCAACACCAGGAACTCAAAACGTACGCCTTCTTCCTCAGCCCCATCAACCTCCCAGACGTCGGCGGGCATTTCTTTGCGGGAACGACGGTAGAGCAAAATCGATTCCTCGGCCCCCTCGCGCAAGGCGACGCGGACACAGTCAATGGCGGTGTTACCGCCGCCGACGACGACGACCTTCTTGCCCATACCCGTCGGGCGCCCCATATAGGCCTCACGCAGGAAGTCGATACCACCGGGGAGAAAACCCTTGTAGCCCTTGTCTTCCCCTTCGACCCCCATCGGCTTGCTGCGATGGGCGCCAGGAGCCAGAAAAACGGCATTAAATTTTTCCTTCAGTTCCGGCAGAGTAATATCCTTGCCGACCCGGGTGTTATAGACGATCTTCACCCCGATGCTCTCGATAATATCGATATCCCGCTGGAGAATGTGTCGCGGCATCCGGTAGGGAGGGATCCCGACGGCAATCATACCGCCCCCGTATCCTTCGGGAAGGGCTTCATAGATGGTGACGGGATAGCCTTCCAAAGCCAGATAGTAGGCGGCCGTCAATCCGGCCGGGCCGGCTCCGACCACCGCCACCGTCTTGTCCTTGCGGGGCTTCGGCCGCAGGGGCGGAATCTGGTTGTGCTGCCACTCGTAGTCGGAGGCGGTACGTTTGAGCACCATGATGCTCACCGATTCGTCGACATTCTTGCGCCGGCAGGCGGATTCACAGGGATGAGGACAGACCCGGCCGCAGACCGAAGGCAACGGCATGTTCTGACGGATGGTCGCAAGCGCATCGCCGAAGCGGTAGTCCTTGATTTGCTCGATATAGGCGGGAATGTCAATATGAGCCGGACAGCGATCCTGACAGGGAGCGGTCAACTTGACCACATACTTCCCCCCCCCGGCGGGTTTGCGCGCACCGCGGATATAAGCCAGGTAGTCCTCACGGAAGTATTTGATGGTGTCGATCACCGGTACAACCGAAGTCATGCACAGGGTGCACTTGCAGTTTTTCAGCAACTCACCGAGATTCTCGATGGTGGTGAGATCCTCCTCCGAACCCTGACCGGCAAGAATCCGCGCAAGGGCATCCTGCATCACCCGGGTTCCGCGTTTTCCGGGCGTACACTTGGCGCAACAGTAATCTTCCTGCACCCGACGGGCATACTCGGCGGCCATGGCGACGATGTCAACCTTGGGATCGGTGACGATCACGCCATTCCATCCCATGAAAGCCCCCCAAGGACGGGTGCCGTCAAAGGTGACCGGCAACTTCTGGTAAGCGCCTTCATCCTCGGCGCTCCCGCCTTGACGGTTATCTACTACGTTTCGTCCCCAACTGGAAAAAATGACTTGAGACAAGATCGACCTCCCGTGAGACCCATTCCCCATCACGTGAAATGAACGGAAATCCCTTGAAAAAAGGGAAAGACCACGCACCTTTACGGTAATCGCCTCTCCCTATCTTGTATACAGTATGCAGTTAAATATCACAAATGGAAGACCTAAAGCAAGGGAAAATTTGCGTATTTTGCCCTAAGGGAAGAGCACGCGCCCCCCCGGTTGCATTAATTCAAGCAGCTGCAAGGGTTTCCGCGCAGGACGCAAAGCGGCCCCGAGCGCGAAAAAAGAACCGATGACGCGGAACCGGAACCTCGGGCGGCGGACCGTCGCCGGCTCAGGGGAGAGAAGGAAAGGGCGTGACGATGTACCAGGTACCGGGACTCATCCGTCCCTCTTCCCGGTATTCCCAATCGAGACGAAAGCGCTCCCGACGCACCGTTGAGGACGGGAGCAGATGATACTCCAGCAGGTACCAGGCGGCGGCGCGCCGGTCCTCGTCGGAAAACTCGACCCGTTCCAAGGAAAATTCGACGATGCGCAGATCCTCCCCGGAAAAACGTTCAAGAAACTCCTCCCTGACCTGACTGTCCAGATACTGGGCCGCGCCGCCGACATCGAGCCAGCGCAACCTGCGGGTGAAGTCCGTGCTCGCCGCCTCATGCCGGTCGGCGGGGGAATTCAGAACCGCGCACGCCAACAGCGGCAAGCAGCAAATCAGCACCAGCCATCGCCAGGCCTTATTCCTCGCCATACGCCTCCTTTTTTCCACCAAGCCTTGCCGGCCCCGAATACTGCGCTAGAATGACCACAATTCTTAACACCGGAGCGCCGACCCCATGAAATCCGTAGAAATCTACACCAAAAGCCACTGTCCCTACTGCTGGCGCGCCAAGGAACTGCTGCGCATCAAAGGAGTCGCTTTTCGCGAAATCGACATTAGCGATGACCCGGAAAAAGCCCTTGAAATGCACCAACGCAGTGGCCGGCAAACAGTCCCGCAAATCTTCGTCGACGGATATCTGATCGGCGGCTGCGACGAACTTTTCGAACTGGACGAACGGGGAGACCTGGCAAAAATTCTTGGCCTCAATTCGCCCCCCGGCGAATGAATTCCATCAACTCCAAGGCCAGCTCGACCCTGCCGAAAGGGGGCATGAGATAGTAGCCGCCACATCGTCCCCGCCCCGCCGCAATCAACTCCCGGGCGATCGCCATTCCTTCCCGCACCCCCGCCTCCCCCTGCTTGCCACGCATGCGTTGCCGCACCTCATCGGGAAGCAAGATACCGGGCACCTCATTGTGCAGAAATTCGGCATTGCGCTCGCTCACCAGCGGCAGGATCCCCACCAGCACCGGAATCCGGAAAGCGGCGGTCAGCGTTAGCAGCTTGTCCAGAATCCGCGGTGAATAGACCGGCTGAGTCTGCACGAAACGAGCACCGGCCGCCACTTTTTTTGCGAGCTTGCGCAGCTGCCCTTCCATGGTCGTCAGGTTGGGATTGAAAGCGGCGCCGAGCAGAAACCGGGTACGGCCGCCGAGTTCTGCGCCGAGAAGGTTCTGACCGGCATTGAGAGCGGAGAGGAGTTCCAACAGGCTGACGGAATTGAGATCAAAGACATTGGTCGCCCCCGACTCCCCCCCTACCGCCACCGGATCGCCGGTGACCGCAAGGATATTGCGGATCCCGAGGAGGTGGGCGCCCATCAGTTCGGAATGGAGGCCGATGAGATTGCGATCGCGACAGGTTACATGGACAATGACCTCGGTGCCGGTCTCTTCCTGAATCGTCCGAGCGAGGGCGATATTTCCCAGGCGGATACGCCCCAGGGGATTCTCCGCCAGGCTGATGGCATCGACGTCGGCCGTAGCGAGAAGGCGGGCACCGGCCAAGATCTTGTCGCAGTTCAGCCCGCGGGGCGGATCGAGTTCCACGGTCACGATCGGCCGCTTCCCCCAGTCGGCGAGAAAATCGGGGCGGGATTCCGGTCGCGACGGCGCAGGCGCCCCGGAGCTCTCCGCAGGGAGCACGACTCTCGGCGTCGACACCGGGGCCAGGTCGGCAAGGGCGCCAGTCAAAGCGCGGATATGCTCCGGAGTCGTACCGCAGCAGCCGCCGAGCAGCACCGCCCCGGCCTGCGCCAGTTCTCGGCCCATGCCGGCGAAATATTCCGGCGTCGTGAGGTAGATATAGCGCCCCTCCACATATTCGGGGAAGCCCGAGTTGGGAAAAGCCGACAGGGGTAATGAAGAGACGGCGGCCATGCGCGTTACGACCTGCAGAAGCTCACGCGGACCGGCGCCGCAATTGGCGCCGATCATCGTGGCGCCGGCTTTCGTCAGCCTGATCGCCGCCTGTTCGGCGGAAACCCCGTCACGGGTACGGCCCTCTTGGAGAAAAGCCATCTGCGCCACCACCGGCAGTCCCAGTTCCCGGGCGACGGCCACCCCCAACTCCAGATCGTCGAGATCAGCGAAGGTTTCGAGGATGAACAGATCGACACCCCCTTCGGCCAGGGCCTCCATCTGTTCGCGCAGAGCGGCTTGCGTCTGCTCCCGGGAGATCCCGTTCTCCTCCCCCCGAGGACGCTGCAACGGGCCTACCGACCCGGCGACGTAGGCGCCGTCACCGGCCGCCTCGCGGGCCAGACGTGCGCCAGCCAGATTAATCGCCCGAGTCCGGCTTTCCAACCCGAAACCGGCCAGACGCGGGGCATTGGCACCGAAGGTATTGGTTTCAATCAATCGAGAACCGGCGGCCAGATATTCGGCATGCACCTGCCCGACCAGCTCGGGAGCACTGAGATTGAGATATTCGAAATTCGTGTCGAGCCGCACCCCGCGACTGTAGAGCAGGGTGCCCATGGCGCCGTCGCCGATAATCAGGCGCCGGCCGAGCTCTTCAAGAAACCGCCGGGAGCGGTCATTTAGACTGGGCATGGAGCATTCCGTACCGAGTGAGGGTAAGGCCGAACAGAGGCGCGATTCATCCCCTGCCCGCGCAACGCAACGGCGGTATTTAGTCCGTCTCGCGGACGATAGCGGTATAGAAGAGATGGCCGTCCGACTCGGCCACGGCCAGAGAGAGTTCCAGCGGGATCCGGGAACCGTCCCGCCGGCGACCGGGGATTTTATGCAACTTGCGAATCAGCTGCGCGGCGTTGCCTTTGAGATAATCCTCGACTCCCGCCTGGTGTAATTCCACGCATTCCTCATGAACCAGACGCGCCACCGAAACACCCATTATTTCGCGCTTGCTGTAGCCGAAGATGCGTTCGGCCTGGCGGTTGAAAAGAATGACCTGGCCGGTACCAAGGAAGGAAACCATGCCGTCGCGCACCGTTTCGGTCATCACCCGGAAGCGCTTCTCCGACTCCTCCAGGTGCTCGGTCTTCTCGCCGAGGTGAACCATCATCTCGTTGAAGCCGTCGATCAGGGTACCGATTTCGTCCTGTCCGCGGCGGGGAATCGGCTTTTCGAAGCGCCCGGTGCGGACAATGTCGCGGATCGCCAGGCCCAGCCGGGCCAAGGGCGCGGTTACCGCCATGCGCACCAACAGCCCGAGGCAGAGAACCAAGGCGAGCAGAACCCCTCCGGAATAAAGGAGGTCGGTGCGGACCTTGCGCTGCACCTGGGCCTCCAACCCGCCCAGGGGAATCGACACGGAAACTGCGCCGATCACCTCGCCGATCCGGTAATGAAACGATTGTTCGTTGGGATCGGGAAACATCTCGTTGAGAAAGGCCGGGGCCGCGGCGGGGTCGCCGTGGCATTGCAAACAGCTCTCGTCAACACGGAACGGTTGCAGGTAGCGGAAGATCGGTTCCTTGCCGAGATCAATGACGCGATAGCTTTCCCGCTTCTCCGAATCCCCGTAAAACTCCTTGAGCATGGTCGTTTCCGAAGGGTCGGGAGCATTCTTCGGATTACGGTAACGTTCGGAAACCTGGCGGATGGAGTAACCCAGATCGGCAGCGACCAAGCTGCCGATCTGGGTCGAAACCACCTGGGGGATGAGACCGTAGCGTTCCCGGGTCAGTTCGACCCCCCCCTTCTGTAACTGGTCGGAGAGATACTGGCGCCCCCGGGTCGCGGCGGCGGCGATGATCCGCGCCTTCTCCACCGCCTCCTCGACACTGTAACCGTGCTGCTGGTGGAAGCTGATCACCGAGAAGATGCCGAAGAAGACCAGCAGGATCAGCAAGATGACCAGATTGATCTTGGTCTGCAAGCTGCGATGGCGGAAGAACCCCATAGCCCTCTCCTCCTCTTTTCAGACGCCGTAAACCCGCTGCAGAAACCGGCGCAGGATCTCGGCGGTCAGACCCCAAACCTGATAGCTACCGATGGTAAAGAACCCGACCGGGAAGATCCGGCCCCGGTGTCGCCAATCCTCTTCGTGATAGACGGCGGGATCGCACAGCCGCGCCAGGGGCAACTCGATGACCTCGGCAACCTCGTTGCGATTGACCCGATAGGGATAGGGCGCGGGGAAGGTTCCGACAAAGGGGACCACATGGTAGCCGTGGATCGAAATACAGTCATCCAGTCGCCCCAACACCCGAACGTCTAGCGCAGCGATGCCCATCTCCTCCTCCGTCTCGCGCAGGGCGGTGTCCAAGGGTCCGGCGTCTTCCACATGCCAGGCCCCACCGGGGAAGGAGATCTCTCCCGAGTGGTGATTGAGCTTCTCAGTGCGCCGGGTAAAAAGCACCCAGTCCTCGCCATCCCGGACAAAGAGCGGCAGCAGCACCGCCGCCGGGCGCAGCCCGTCCTGGGGAAGATGGCGCGGCGGCTGGGCGGCGAGGCACCGGCGCACCTCCTCGTGATCAAGCATCAGGCCCCGGCGTTGCGCTTGAGTGTGGCGATGGTCTTCCGGTAGTCGTCCGTGCCGAAGACCGCGCTGCCGGCCACCAGCACGTCGGCCCCGGCGGAAACGATGCGCCCGATATTGTCGATCTTGACCCCGCCGTCGACTTCCAGCTCCACCCGCAAACCGCGCTCCGCGATGGTGTGCCGCAGCGCCGCGATCTTGCCCAGGCAGGAGGGGATGAAGCTCTGGCCGCCGAAACCGGGGTTGACCGACATCACCAGCACCAGATCGAGATCATTGAGGATCAAATCGAGGGTCGAGACCGGAGTCGCCGGATTGATGGAAACCCCGGCCTTCTTGCCGAGGGAGCGGATGAGCTGCACGGTGCGGTGCAGATGGGGAACCACCTCCTGATGCACGGTGAGGATATCGGCCCCGGCCTTGGCGAAGTCGGGGATGTAGCGGTCGGGATTTTCGATCATCAGATGCACGTCGAGAGGCAGGCTCGTTACCTTGCGCGCCGCCTCAACGACCAGCGGCCCGATGGTGATGTTCGGCACGAAATGACCGTCCATGACATCCACATGAACATAATCGGCGCCGCCCGCTTCGATGGCGCGAATCTCCTCCCCGAGGCGGGAAAAGTCCGCCGAGAGGATGGAGGGAGCGATTTTAACCATGGACTTTTCTCCAGAGAGGAAACCGCCAGGCGCGATCGGCACCGGCGTCTGTTCGAGAAAGATAACTGTTTATCTTTTTAGCAGATTTCCCGCGCGCCGCCAAAACAAATCATCCCCATCAAAGCGGGCGGCGGCGCAGACGGGCGGCGAAAAAGGCATCCATGCCGGCATCAAACCGCAACCAGGTGCGCAGACAGCCATCCTCCCCGAAGAGTTCCCCCCAGAACGGCGGCACACTCTCTCGTGCATCCTCCAGAACAAAATCGGGACGCTTGGCGAGAAAGTCCGACAGGACCCCGTCGGTCTCCTCCTCGGTCAGGGTGCAGACCGAGTAGAGCAGGCGACCGCCGGGTTTGAGAAGGGGCGCGGCGTTGGCAAGAATCGCCCGCTGCTGTTCGGCCATCCGGGTGATATCGGCGGCGGTGCGCCGCCAGCGGATTTCCGGATTGCGCCGCAGCACGCCGAGGCCGCTGCACGGAGCATCGACCAGCACGGCGTCGAAGCTCGCCGGGACGAGAAACTCCGGCGGCGTCGTCAGATCCCAGGCGCGGGCGACGATCCCCCGGCAGCCGAGACGGTCGGCGCCGCTCGTTACCAGGCGCACCCGCTGGGGATGGAGATCGAGAGCCAGCACCTCCACCGCATTGTTGCCCAGAGCACAGAGGTGCGTGGTTTTGCCCCCCGGCGCGGCGCAGGCGTCGAGAATCTTCTCGCCGGCTTTCGGAGCAAGGAGATGGGCGATGAGCATGCTCGCCTCGTCCTGCACCTGATACCAGCCCTCGCCATCGCCGGGCAAAGCCGCGCCCCCGCGGTGACCAATCACCACCCCCTCGGGGGCATAGGCGGTCGGGCGAGCTTCGATGCCGCGGCGTTCCAGTTCGTCAAGAAATGCCTCGCGAGGAAGCTTCAGGGTATTGACCCGTACCGTGAAGGGGGCCGGCTGGAGCAGGGCCTCGGCCAAAGCCACCGCCGCCGCGCCGCCGAAACGCCGGACCCAGGAGCGGGCCAGCCAGTGGGGAAAGGCGGCCAGCTTTTCCAGGTAAACGACGGGCTCGGCGGCATCAGGCCAAGGGAGCTCCTGCCGTTGCCGGATCAGGTTGCGGAGGATGCCGTTGATGAAGCCGGTGGCCCGTTCCAGCTTCTCCTGTCGGGCCAGTTCCACCGTTTCATGAACGGCGGCCGGGGCCGGCACCTTGTCGAGAAAAAGGATCTGATAGGCGCCGAGACGCAGCAGATTGAGCACACGCGGCTCGACCTTGGCCAAGGGCTTGCTGCACAACACGGCCAGGGCGAAGTCGAGCCGCCCGCGCCGGCGCAGGGTGCCGTAGACCAGTTCGGTCGCCAGCCCTCGATCGCGGGGGTCGAGGTGGGCCTCCTGCTGGAAGGCGGCGTCAAGGGCGAGATCGGCATAGGCCCCCTCATCGACCCGACCGAGGACGGAAAAAGCCAGTTGGCGAGGGTTAGAAGAAGACAAAAAAGCATCCTTTCAGACGGAAAAGGCCAGGGACATGCACGGCATACCCCTGGCCGACGGGCCACGGTGAAGCGGGAGAATCAGGCTGCGGCCATGCTCTCCAGACGCCGCACCCGCTCTTCCACCGGTGGATGGGTGGAGAAAAGGGACTTGAGTCCGGCACCGCGCAAGGGGCTGACGATAAACATATGCGCCGTGGCTTCGTTGACCCGGGGCATGGGCTGACGGCTGTTGGCCGCTTCGAGCTTGCGCAGGGCGCTCGCCAGATAGAGGGGGTTGCCGGAGAGCTTGGCACCCCCTTTATCGGCCTCGTATTCCCGGGAGCGGGAGACCGCCATCTGCACCAGCATAGCCGCCAGGGGGGCGAGAATCATCATCAGGATCATGGCGATCGGATTGCCGTCCTCGTCATCCCGGCCGCCGAAGAGAAGAGACCATTGGGCCATGTGCGACAGGTAAGAAATCGCCCCGGCGATGGTCGCGGCGATGGAACCGATGAGAATATCACGGTGCATGACGTGACTCATCTCGTGGGCCATCACCCCCATCAACTCCTCGCGGGAGAGGATTTGCAGAATCCCTTCGGTGGCCGCGACCACGGCATGTTGCGGATTGCGGCCGGTGGCGAAGGCGTTAGGGGTGGGCTGGGGCAGGAGGTAGACCTTCGGCATGGGCAGATCGTTGCGCCGGCAGATCTCGTCGACCACCTCGAAAAGAGGGCCGCTGGAGACTTCGACCCCCCGATACATCTTGATGACGATCTTGTCGGAAAACCAGTAGGAACCGAGATTCATCACGGCGGCCAGGACCAGGGCGAAGAGCGCTCCGCCCTGCCCGCCGAGAGCGCCGCCGGCGGCGACCAGCACCAGGGTCAGCAGGGTCATGAGAAGAACGGTACGCAGAGTATTCATCATTTCACCTCGTTCACGGGTTTTTATCATTCGCGGGCAGACAAAGCAATGCGCCTGCTCCCACTATAATAACGGCACCGATACCAGGCAAGGGCAGTGCCGCAAAAAGCCCGCGATGGTCGCAACCCGGCCTAGTCCGAACCGAGTCGGGTTCCTGGTGACAGCGGACAGCCGCGTAGGAAATCGCCGGCGGCCAGGCGCTTTTTCCCCGGCAGCTGCAATTCACCAACCCGCAACACCCCCTCGCCGCAGGCGATACGTACCCCGGCGGCATCAGCGGCCAGCACCGTCCCCGGCGCGCCGCTCCCCGCTTCCGGCGCGGTGCGGGCGATCTTCAGCACCTCGCCGCGCAACTGGGTGTAGGCCCCGGGCCAGGGATCGAGGCCGCGCACCTGATTGTGGATCTGCGCGGCGGTACGTTCCCAGTCGATGAGCCCGTCTTCCTTCTTGAGCATCGGCGCGTAGTTGCTGAGGGCATCCTCCTGTTTTTCCGCCGTCAACGTCCCGGCGCAGAGCCGGCGCAGGGTTTCTTCCATCGCCTCGCGACCGAGAAGAGCCAGACGGTCGTGCACCTCGCCGGCGGTTTCGAGGGGGCCGATGGGGGTGACGCGCTTGATCAGCATGTCGCCCGTATCGAGGCCGACATCCATATACATGGTGGTCACGCCGGTCTCCGTTTCCCCGTCGATGATCGCCTTGTTGATCGGCGCCGCCCCCCGGTAGCGGGGCAAAAGCGAAGCGTGCACGTTGATGCAACCGTATTGGGGAATTTCCAGCACACTCTTGGGCAGAATCTGCCCGTAGGCGACAACCACGATCAGATCGGGAGCGATGGCGCGCAACTCCTCGACCACCGCCGGATCGCGCAGCTTGAGAGGCTGATGGACGGATATGCCGTGCTTGAGCGCCAGTTCCTTCACCGGCGGCGGGGTCAACTGGTTGCCCCGCCCTTTGGGGCGATCCGGCTGAGTGTAGACCGCGCGCAGGTCGAGGCCGAAGTCGAGCAGCCCTTGCAGGGTGGCGAGGGCAAATTCCGGCGTGCCCATGAAAACGGTGCGGATATCCTGAGGCTTGATCACAGCTGCTCCCGTTGCCGTTCGAGGATTTTTTTGTATTTCTTGCGGAAGATGCCCCGCTTCAGGGGGGAAAGGCGGTCGACGAAGAGAATCCCGTCGAGATGGTCGAGTTCATGCTGGATACAGATCGCCAGCAGCCCCTCGGCCTCCAGTTCCCGCGCCTGCCCCTCCGCATCCTGAAAACGGACCCGCACCCGGGAGGAACGGTCGACCTTGGCGTAATAAGAGGGAACGGAGAGGCAGCCTTCCTCCTCGCAGGATTCCCCCTCGCGGAAGACGATTTCGGGGTTGACCAGGGTATGGAGCTGGGGCGGCTGCCCTTCGCGGGCGCAGTCAATCACCGCCAGTCGCCGCGAGACCCCGACCTGGGGGGCGGCCAGGCCGACGCCGGGGGCGGCGTACATGGTCTCGGCCATGTCCGCGACCAACTGTTTCAGGGCGCTATCGAAAGCCTCCACCGGCTGCGCCGTCTGTTTGAGAACCGGATCGGGATAGTGTCGGATCGCTAGAATCGCCATGGCTTGATCTCGTAAGAAAATACTGCGTTAAAGAAAAATCACGGATTGGAATCATACGTGCAGGATGGCGAGGTTGTCAACTGCGTGGCGGCAGTCAGGGGGAGCGGCAACACATTGCCGGCCGCATCCTTCGGCGAAGAAAACGACCCATGCCGAGGCGACAGCGGCACGATACCAGATGGCCAGCGCCAAAAGCAGAGCGAGAAGAATCAGAAGGTATTTCAACATGGGTTCAGGCTCCGTAACGTTCGGCATAAAGCGCCTCCAGACTGCGCCAGTGGCACTGGGTGGAGGCGGCATTGGCCAGGTAGATGGAGCGGGCCCGCAGGTCGTCGATGCCCGCAGCCGCCGTACGCAGCTCCGTTTCCAGGCGCCGCTCCTCGGCAATGGCCAGGCGCAGGGCCGCTTGAGCCGTGAAATTTTCCGCCGCCAGGGACTGGAGCGCCCGCCACCAAGAGCTGGTGGTGTCGGGAGGAGTGGCGAGCAGATCCTCGAAAGGAGGAAGATCGCCATGCCGGCGGTCAAGGGTGTAGAAGGAATAGGCATGCTGACGCTCTTCCCGGGCCAGACGGGAAAAAAGGGCCGCCGCTTCGGGATCGCTCAGGCGCTGGGCTGCAGCCCGGTAAAAATCCATGGCTTCCTTTTCGGTCCGTAATGCGGCCCGGATCGCTTCCCGCAATGGTCTCGACCCATTCATGAAAACCTCCTCCCTTCCTCCTTTTCTTTGCAACAAAGGCTCAGGCAGCCTGCCGGCGACCGGCCCCCGGCCGAATTCCGCGGGGACGATCCGATCAGGGCTCGGGCCGACGGATCAGGTCGACCTGGGTCCGGTAGATCCACTCGATCACCTCTTCGCACTCGCTGCTGATGGCGACCAGCCTTCTGTTGGCCTCCTCCAGCAGTTCGGCGAGGGATCGCCCCGGCGGCAGATGAATCCCCATCCACTCGGAAATCTCCCGGGTTTCCTCCTCGACCTCATGGGCAAATCCGTCGAAATCGAGCCCCTGCAACGCCGGGATTGCGCCAGCCACGGCGATAAATCCCTCCCGGCAACATTCGGGGCAATCGCCTTGAAAAAAATCGGCGAGCACTCCGGCCAGATGAACGGCCCTGACCAGCAAAGAAACCTCACCCGCCCCCATCCAGCCGCGGGGATCCCGATGGTGCTCGATGACCGCCAGCAAACCTTCGGGAAAGCGCCAGCAGCGGGCCGCCGCCAGGCCCAGGGCGGTATGATCGAAGCCGAAAACCGCCCGTTCGGCCGCGTCGAGACCTTCCCCCGTAGTCCCGCGCCGCTTGAGTACCTCGACATAGCGATCCGCCTGGGCTCCGGCTAAAAGAATCGCACCGATATCGGCAAGCAGTCCGGCCGTAAAGCCCTCCTCCACCATCTGCGGATTTATGCGCCTGAGCAGCCGCCGGGCAGCAACGGCCGTGGTCAGGGAGTGCCGCCAGAACGGTGTGAAATCGAGTCGGGCATTTTCCAGGGGGACAAGGGAAAAGGCGAGGGAGAGGGTGCGGACCTGACGGTTGCCGATGCGAATGATCGCCCGCTTGATATTACCGACCGGCAATACCGGCGCGTACAGGGGGGAATTGGCCGTTTTCAGAATTCGTGCCGAAAGCGCCGCGTCCAGGGCGATGACCCGTGCCAGGTCGTCGGCGGCCAGTTCCGGATCGAGGGATAGAACCTTGACCGCCACGGCCGGCAGGCTGGGCAGGATTTCGGCTTGGAGAACGGTTTCCAGGCAAAGCTCAGTCATCGCGGCAACCCCGAGGCAAAAGAATCCTTCAATTTTTGAATATTCTATTCTTTATACCTGCTCACCCGCGAGGACGCAATCGTGCACCGCGAGGGTTCATGAACCCTCGCGGTGAATTTACCTCCAGCCGCGAATCTGGAGAGTTCCTCCTATGCGAGACTGGCCATGATTTCGGCGAACTCGGCCGCAAGATCAGGCTGGGCGGCAATGGCGACCTGTTCATCAAGGACTTTGGCGAGGATTTCGTCGGTGGTCAGGGGGTTGGCCAGCACCGAGCGGAAGACGATGATCGGCTCACTCCGATAGCGGGGCAGGGCTAGCCGGGTACGGGAAACAAAGGAATTACCGGCGGCCCGCTGGCGTTTCTGGATGGCTTCGATGATGCGGTCGAGGCGGGTGTTGATCCGTAGCGCCGTTGCGGCGTCGGCCCGGGCCAGGTCTTTCTGAAGCCAGGCCGGGACGTAACGGTAGGTGAGGATGTTCAGTTCCGGCGCGGTAATCAACTCGAAGTCGGGATGGCGCTCGATCATCCCGGCGAAACGCCGGGCCCGCTCGATGCCGCCGTCCATGAGCAGCTCATAGCCCTTGCGGCCGATGATCGACAGCCCGGCATGAACCAGCATCGCCATCCCCGGACGCGAGCCTTCGAGGGTGTGGCTGCCGAGGTCCTTGGAGCCGCGCCGGATGATGTAGGCGGCGTGATGCTCGACGGCCGCGAGGGTTTCGGGATCCTTGAAGACCACCATTCCCGCGCCCATCGGCGCATAGAGCTGCTTGTGGGCATCGATGGTGACCGAGTCGGCCCGTTCGATCCCCTTGAGCAACGGCCGGTACGTCCGCGAAAAGAGGGTCGGTCCGCCCCAGGCCGAGTCAACGTGGAAATGGCAGTTCAACTCTTCGGCGAAATCGGCCATCCCCTCCAGCGGATCGACATTGCCGGTCTCCGTGGTGCCGCCAATGCCGACCAGGGCCAGCACCCGCATCCCCTCCCCTTGCAGTCGGCGGCTCTCTTCCCGCAACCGGCGCAGATCGATGCGGCAGTTCTCGTCGGTCTCGACAGTAACCAGGTTGTCCCGGCCGATGCCGAGAAGGTCGACCGCCTTGGCCAGGGAATAATGGGCGCGGCGCGAGACCAGCACCGCCAGCCCGGCGCAGTCGAGATGGCGCAGGGCCTTGACCAGCCCTTCCCGGGCGATGCCGCGAAACTCCCCGGAAGGGGCGCAGAGGCGGTTGCGGGCGGCCCAGAGGGCAGTGATGTTGGCCACCGTCCCTCCCGAACAGAAGGCCCCGAGGGCGTGTCGGGGATCATGCATCCAGCGGCCGTAGAAGTCGTCGTCCCGGTCGTAGACCAAGCGATGGAGCATGGCCAGCACCTGCCGCTCCATGGGGGTGAAGGCCTTGGAGGTCTCGACCTTGACCAGATTCTGGTTGAGGGCGATCATGATCCGCGAAAGAGGCAGCATGAAGTAGGGGAAGGCCGAAGTCATGTGCCCGATGAAGGCCGGCGAAGCGGTATTCACCGACTGGGCGACGAGCTTCTCGGTAAGAAAATCGGTGTAGTCGGAAACGAAGGTCGGCTCTTCGGGCACCCGGGTGCTGCTGAAATCCTGCTCGATCTCGCTGAGCTTGCGTTCTAGGGCGACCACATGCTTCTGCAGAAATCCGGCGACATTGCCAGCGATTTCGCGGTCAAGGCCACCCAGGGTGGAATCGGGGGCTTCAGGAACGGTGAAAATGCGGTGGAGAGTTTCCAGGTTGGCCTGAGCGGCTTCTTTTGATCTAGGCATGAGCAGCGCATCCGGGCAGGGGGTCGAATCCGCATCGTCATCGCGGAACAACCACATAAGTCATGAAGAAATCAAACAAACGGACAATTCTGTATACAGAACGACGGGCCCTCTGTCAACGGAAACGCCGCCGCGCCACGTCTTTATCCCTCCGCGTCGACGCCAAGCCGGTGAAATTCCACAACCCCCGACATTCGCCCGGGGTCGTCACTCCCCTTCAAAAATCGGCAGCGCCTCACCGTTCAGAGTCAGAACGCCATTTTTGAAGCCGGCGCTTCCCTTGAGCTTATCCCCTTCGCGAACCACAAAATTCTGGGCCAGAAGCGCCTCGATTTCACTGTCGATAGCCTGTTCGAGCTGCCGCTCGACTTCCTCGGCGGAGAGGCCGGAAGCCTCATCCTGGTCCAGCGCATTTTTCATATTCTCGCCCAGCAGCGACCTAACCAGCCGTTCATGAATTTCCAGATCGAAGCCGGCCTCGATCTGGCGCAGCAGAACGGCCATATCCCCCAGGCCCGCGCCATCGTCGCCGACGAAGCGCAGATGCCCGTTGCCGCCCAGGTTGCCGCGAGGTGAAGTCAGATGCAGACGGTGAATGCTCAACTCGGGCTTGCCTTCCAGCAACCGGTTGAAAAGCTGAAAGTACAGGGGGACGAGCTGGACCAGTTGCTCGTCCGGATTGAAATTCTCCGCCCCCCGATAGATGTCCTGAAGCTGCTCTTGGAACTCGCTCAACGCCCGACCATCCAGGTTTTTCATTTCAAGGTCGAAGACGGCAGGGCCGAACGTATCCCCATCGACGGTCACTTCGGCCAGCTCGACGAGCTCCCGGAAGCCGACCAGAGCGTTCTCATAGGCGCTGTCCAAGGTGATCGCAAGGTCTTTGATCCGGAGCTCTCGAATGTCCCCGTCGGCAGCGTTCGTCCGGCTGAGGGTCAATCCGTCGAAGGTCACCTCATTCTTGCCGACGTAGAGCCGCGGCAGGACCTCGTTGAGATCGAAGCGGCCGCGGATACCGCCGATGGTAACGACCCCTTCCCCGGTCCGAAACTCCATTCCCGGCAGCTCCAGAGTTCCAACTGCAGTCTTTGCCTCCGGCGCGTATTCGGATTCGAAGGCGAGCCCTTCGCTCTTCATTTCGCCCTCGTCGATCCGCCGCTCGAAAGGGGGAATCCGTAACCGGCTAGTGGTCGTGCCGCCGAAGGAAACGCTTGTCTTCAGGGCGGCTTCTTTGAGCTCCGGAAACTTTTCCAGAAACTCCCCGGCGGCGCCGCCGTTCACCGAAACCCCGGCCAGCCGGGTTTCGATGCGGGCCAAAGCGGGACCGCCGCCAAAGGGAAGCGGCCCATGCCGGAAGACTTGCCCCAGGGCCAGTTCCAGCGTTTCCGGCGCCGCCGCCGGGTCGTCTTGGGGAATGGCAACCGTCAGGACGGTTTCGGCCGTCGAGGAGAGGACCCCACGCTCATAACTCCGCGTCTCGATGGAGATCGGCCCCCAGGATCCGGCTTCCGCCAGGAACGCAGCATAGCGCTCTTCCACATCACCGCCCATGACATAGGCGGCGCCGGCCCAGGCCACGACGGCGAGCACGACGACGACAACCGCTACACTGATTTTTTTCACAGTCCCTCCCATGTCCCTGAATGCTGGTTTTACAACTCCGGTTGCCAGCGGATCACCTGCCGGTCGTAATCGATACGATAATCGAGGTTGCGCAGAAAATCCATGCCGAGGAGCCCGTCGAAGCGGGCTTCCGTCATTTTGTGGTCGATGACCATGGCCCGGGCGTTGTCGAGCTTGAAGGGGCCGACCTTGATGTACTGGAAACGCACCACGTCGGTGGGGATGACCCCGCCGCCGGCAACCTGGGAGAAGCCTGTCTTTTCGCTTTCGACCTGCAAGCGCTCGACGGCGGCGCGGTGAAAGACCGTGCTCGACGCCCCGGTGTCGAGGAGCAGCAGGACATCGGCCTTGTTGCGGGCGAAGGCGACCTGCACCGGCACCAGCACCTGGTTGCCGCGAATCGTCACCGGCGTCTCCAGGGATCGCAGCAGCGCCCGGCGCTCTTCCTCGGCCCGCCGGTCGGCATGCGCCGCCGCTTCTTCCGCCTGAAGCCGCTCTTCCTCCTCGCGCAGGGCACGTCGTTCGTCAGGGCTGAGGTGATCGAGGCGGCTCCGGTAGCTGGTGGTCTCTTTCCGGTATTCCTCGGGAACCCGCGTCTCGTCGTCGACGAAGACGGTGACGCCGTTGCCGTCGACATAGCGGTAGATCTTGGCCTGGATGCCGCCGGCAAAGGCCACGGCGACCAGCGTGAGACACATGATGAGGACAGGACGCATGAGCGGACCTCGATTAATAGATACGACGGGGCGTTACAGCCCCGCGACGAAATTCTGGACGAGACCGAAATACTCTCGGGCATTCACGGCCAGAATATTGTTGTGATTGCCCCGGGGAAAGACATGCAGGTGCTTCTTTCCCCCCGCCCAGCGATAGAGGCGTTCCCCGTGGCTGAGTTCGACAAGTTCGTCGTTGCGAGTATGCATCACCAGCAGCGGTCCCCGATAAGCGGCCAGCTTCCCCCGATGATCAAGACGCTCGGCAACGGCCGCGGCCAATTCCTCTGCGGTGCAGCCCAGTTCCCAGGGGGCGATGCGCAGCAGCAACCGCTCCAGCGGGTCGGCCACGGCGCTTTCGAGGATCAATCCGCCCACTTCGGGAAAGAGTGACGCGCCGTGGATGGCGAAAAGAGAGCCGACGGAGCGGCCGAAGAGCACCATCTCCTCCACGGGGCAGCCGACCGCGCGGATCAGCGGCTCGACATCGTCGAGCATGCGCCCGAGGCTTGGGCTCCCCGTGGACATCCCGTAGCCACGAAATTCCGCGAGAAAAAGCTTCAAACCCAGGGCATCGACGCCGTCGACAAAGCCGTCGAGGTAATCGGCAACGGTCTCACCGTTGCCGTGGAAATGGACCAGGGTCTTCGCACCGGGATGTGCCCGGTGGGAAAAACAGGCCAGCCGCGCCCCTGCCGCTTCGACCCAGTAGGGCTCGGCGATGCGTTCGGGACGAGGAAAGAAATAGCGTTCGGCGATCAGGGGATGATTGAGCAACTCGGTGGTCATAGGCTCCTCCAAGGCGCGGATCGTAGCGGCGATGGAATCGTAGGGGATTGTACCATTTGCGCGGCCGGGGGGAAATCCTCAATCGCCCACGCACGTCCGCAAGCCCTAATCGTCGGGATGACAATGGGTCCGGGCTTCTCTTTTCCCGGCGAATCGGCGATAATGAGAAAAATTTTCATCCCCCATAGGAGGTGTCATGTTTTTCGCCGCCACCCTCTCCGGCAGCACCGAACTGGCGATCTTAGTAAAACTTCTCCTCGCCGCCTTAGCCGGAGCCATGCTCGGCATCGAACGGGAAAAGCACGGACGCCCCGCCGGGCTGCGCACCCATCTGCTGGTCACCCTCGGCTCCTGCCTGATGATGATCGTCTCCGAAGCCTTTTTTCTCAAGTACGGCGACCTTCCCGGAACCGGTGTGGTGCGCCTCGATCCGGGACGGGCAGCGGCACAGATCATCACCGGCATCGGTTTTCTCGGCGCCGGGGTCATCATCAAAGAAGGCTTTACCGTGCGCGGCCTGACCACCGCCGCCTGCCTGTGGGTGGCGGCCGGGATCGGCATGGCCTTCGGCATAGGCCTCTTCATCGCTGGTACCGTCGCCACCCTGCTCTCGCTGCTCGCCCTGATCGTCCTGAAAAAGCTCGAACCCCTGATCCAGAAGGACCGCTACCTGCATCTGCGCATCACCGCCAATTCCGAGCCGGACATCTTTCCCACTCTGGAAAGGCTTTTCGCCGAACGCAAGCTGTGCATTTCCGACATTGAATCCGATCTCGATCTCGCCACCCAGCGCATTCGCTACCACTTCATCATTACCCAGCACCGGGGGCGTATCGGCCGGGAACTGAGCCGGATCATCGCCGGCATCGACGGGGTAAAAAAGATCCACTACCAGTAAATGCCGCCCTCACCCGCCCCGCCGGCCCCTTTTTCCGGAGGGAGAGGGAATGAATAAAGCGAACGCCCCGTCAGGAATTTCCCGGCGGGGCGTTCGCTTTGTCGCGAGAGATTCTCTCTATATCAAGCCGCCTCGGACCATTTCAGGGCGGCGGCGGGGCAGACGGCGACGCATTCGGAGCAGCGCAGGCAGTCGCGCTCGGCGACCACGCCGGCTGGTTTGTGCCGCGCGATTCCCAGGTTCATGGCGCAGACCTTCTCACATTTGCCGCACTCGCGGCAACCGGAGGAAATCTCCAGGGACTGCTTGTGCCCGCCCAAGGCATTGGCCGAAGTCCCCACCGGGCAGAAGGCGCACCAGCTGCGGGGATGGTAGATGAGGCCGACAATCACGGCGAGGGCGGTGGTCAGGGCGCACATGGACCAGAAGACCGTCCCCCAGTGCCGCCAGGAGGTCGGATCGAGACTCAGGCGCCAGACCATGAAGCCCATCAGCAGGGCAAAGACCATCCAGCGGAAAAGCAGGTTGCGAAAGAGCGCGGGGATCGGCCGCTCGCCGCTCCCTCAGGGAGAGGGGTTCAACGCCGTCTTCCGGGTTAATCGAACTGGGCTTTGAATTCTTCCATCAACCCCTTGAGGGTTTCCAGTTCCGCCCGCAGCGCCGCAACCTCGGCTTCCAGCGCTGCCAGCCGCTCGTTCTCCGCCCGCACCCGCAAGGTCGCCGCTTCCGGCGCCGGGGCCGCCGGTTCCTCGCTGATTTCCGGCACTCCGGCGAAGAGATGGGTGTAACGGCTTTCCTTGCGTCCGGGCTGGCGGGGCAACTGCATAACCAACGGCTCTTTGCGCTCGGCGAGGTGTTTGAGGATGATCTCCACCTCATCCAGGCTCTTGAGGGGATGCATACGGTCGGCGCGGGCGCGCAACTCGCCCAGGGTCTGAGGGCCGCGCAGCATCAGTTCGGCGAGGACCGCCAGTTCTTCCGGTTCGAGATAAAGCTTGACGCTGAGGGCGTGCCGGTAACGAGGCACCCGTCCCCCTTCGCCGGCCTGCATGGCCAGCCCCAGATGGCGCAGGCGGTCGAGGGCACGAACCACGGTCGTCTCGTCGAAAGCGACCGCCGGATCGCGGTTCGACTTCTGGTTGCAGGCGGTGGTCAGGGCGTTGAGGGTCAGGGGATAATACTCGGGGGTGGTCATCTCTTTTTCGATGAAACAGCCGAGTACCCGCACTTCATCTTGGTTGAGCTGAATGGTCATCGCTGGACCTCCCTGGACTGGTCGAGAATGGAGGCGCACCATAGCATGAGAGGAGATTAAGACGGAAGATTTTTATGGTGAAAGTTGCCCGAGGGAAAAGAATTCAGGGCGTAAAAAACAACGGGCCGGAAAACCTTCCAACCCGTGCAATCCCTTACCGCGCTTCCCTAAAGCCCGCCAGCCAGTTGTCGAGCTTTTCCTCCACGGCATCTCTGGTGCGATAGGAAATTTCCGGCAGCTCGCCCCCCCAGGCCTCCTCGGCCTGGCGATAGCCGTCCGCGATCCCTTTACGGATGGCGTCGATGCGGCTTGGGTCGTTGCCGGCGATACCGACAGCAAACTGGAAGATCCGTTCCGAGGTCTGCTCGACACCGAAATAGCCGTCCTCGGCAATGAGCGATTGAGCCTCCTCAGAGCTGAGGCTCTCCAGATCGACCTCCCCTCCCCCCGTCGCCACCCGGGTCGCAATCCCCTGCTCCTGAAGGTTGCGGGCGACGAGGTCACGCAGCAGCCGGTAAGCCGCACCAATGTCCACCTCCTTCACGGCGGGCTCGTAACCAACCCCTTCGGCCGCTTTGTTCCCCAAGGAAACCCGATCCGTGCTCCGGCCCGGTTTTGCTTCGGCATTTTCCGGCCCCAGCTTTTCCCGATGGGTTTTTTCCAGTAATTTGCGAGCTTCGGTCTGAAAACGCTCCAAGGCTCCACTGCCGACACTTTTGAGCATGCTGGCCTCCTTTCTCGCCTTTCGGCAACGGGAAAGCCCCCCCCTGCCGCCTTTCCTTTACCATAGCATAAGTCGCGAAAAAATGATGCTTGCGCAAAAGCATCAGGTTGGCCGGCTAAGCTAAAAGCGCCAAATGCAAGGCGAGCCCATGGCAGCAACGCCCCAGTTGGTGGGTTTTAGCGACGCCGGAAAATATATCAGGGGCGGTCCCGCGGCTCGCCCCGCCCGCGGGAGCGATCACCGAGCCGAAGGAAGAAACGGGCCAGTTCCCCCCAGAACCATTCCCGCAGCCGTCGTCGCCAGGAACGGCGTCGCCAGTCGCCGGCGCGAATTTCCAGGCTGTCGGTAAAGTCTTCCTGAAAGAGCGCCGCCACGGACTCGGCCAGGTCCGGATCTCGAACCTCTTGGTTGGCCTCCAGATTCCAGCGGTAATTCCAGCGGTCGGCGTTACTTGAACCGATGCTCAGCCAGCTGTCGCAAAGCATTGTCTTGGCATGGATGAAGCGGGGCTGGTACTCGAAGATGCGCACCCCGTCCCGCAGCAGACGCTCGTAATAACGGCTGCCGATGTGCCGAACCTCGGGGCGGTCCGAATGGGGGCCGGGCAGCAGCAGACGCACGTCGATGCCGCGCCGGGCGGCCCGGCGCAGGGCGCGGCGCAACTTCCAGGGCGGAACGAAATAGGCCGTGGCCAGCCATACCCGATGTCGACATTTAGCGATATGGCGCAGATAAGAGCGCATGATCTCCGACGAGGCGACATTGTGGCCATGCACCGCCACCCGCCCGGGAAAACCCTGAGCAAGGGGATGCGCCGCCGGGGGATCGATCTCGGCCATGGGCATTTTCGCCCAGCGCCGCCAGGTTCCGAGGAACAGAGCGTGCCAGTCGGCGACGCAGGGACCGCGAATGGCCAGCATCCCCTCGCGCCAATAGCGCTCAGGATCAAGCGCCGGATCGAAAGCGTCGGTGATCCCCGCACCGCCGGTATAGGCAATCTCACCGTCGACCAGAAGCAGCTTGCGATGGTTGCGGAAGAGGTTGCGGCGCCCGCCGGTCAGACGCAGGACGTTGTAGAAAGCGAGATGCACCCCCGCCGCCCGCAGCTGGAGGCGATCCCGCCGGTGCAGATAAAAACTGCCGAAGGCGTCGAAGAGCAGATAGACCGCCACCCCCCGTTCCCGGGCAGCGATCAGGGCCGTGATGAAGCGGTCGGCGACCTCCCCCGATTCGACCAGATACATCTCCAAAAAGATGTAACGACGGGCGCCGGCGATACTCGCCAGCATGGCACCAAAAAAGGACTGGCCATCGACCAGCATCGTGCAGCGATTGCCGGAACGGATGGGAAAACGATACTTGCGATTGCGGGAACGGGATGCCTGCATGCCTTTTCATCCTGGAAATTATTTGGGTTCAAATAGCCACAAAGCTGGATAAAAGGCAACATTCATGAAAATCGGACTTTATGCCAAGCGGGAATTCCCCTATAAAAAGTATCGGAGGAAGCATCGATCAAAGGAGAAAACCATGCACGCGGCGCACGCCATGGAATTCATCAACCAGCCGGGGCGATTCGGGATTCTGGCCACCAGCGGGGAAACCGGGGAGAGCAACGCCGCCCTCTTCGCCTCGGCGCGCATGCCCGATGAACGGACTCTGGTTCTCGGTCTCAGCGAAAACCGCAGCCTGACCTATTTGCGCGCCAATCCCCGGGCCTGCTTCCTGGCCTTCGAGCCGGGAGCCAATCCCCTGCTCTGGCGGGGTTGTCGCCTCTATCTGCGGGTGGAGGAAATCAGCACCTCCGGCCCGCTCTTCGAAACCCTCGTCGCCGGGGCCCAGAAGCAGGCCGGCGAACGGGCCGCCGGCGCCATCCGCGCTGCGGTCCGCTTCGCAGTCACCGCCATCCGCCCTCTCATCGACCTTCCCCGGCGGAGCCGGCGCCAGGGGGTGAAAGAATGACCGACAGAACCGTAAGGTGGGCCGACACTTCCGCTACCTCTGGACAAGCCGCATAACCTGTTGAGAAATATGTGAAATTTTACGGAATAGATACCGACCGCAATAGAGCCCAGGTCCACCGTCGGACTACTTTACACAAAACCTCCGGCTAACGAGAAAACTTGTTTAATTCCGAGCTCTTGTACGTGGCCTAATTTTTGCTGACAAAAATCGAATCACTCTAAGGCTGAGGACAATCGGCCTTTTTCCACAAGGAGGGACCATGAAACATCTTTTTGCCGTCGTGGCGGGCCTGACACTCTTTCTGACCTGCTTCATCCCATCGGGACACGCCACCTTCATCGCGTGTGACACTCCCTTCGACCAGGTTGGCAACTGTCCTCAACCGGCCGGTTCTGGCGGCATCAAGGGGTTCTTCGGCAACACGTCACCCCGCAACCGGTGGGATAACATCGACATTCGGGAATGTGGCGACAACGATGACCGAATTTGTTTTAACGACAACACGACCGACATCACCACCTTCTTCGATCAAATCTTGTCGCAGATTTCTAGTTGCGGGAACAAGCACCATTCCAACAGGAATTGTTGGAATGTTTCCGATATCTTTCCTATCTGTGGCAACAACCTCAATGCCGCCGGTGCGCAAAGCAATGCCATCAACGCCGTCCCCGAACCGTCGACCTGGATTCTTCTCGGTAGCGGATTGGTCGGCCTTGCGGCTTTTCGCCGGCGGACTCCCTGATTTTCCTCGCCTCTTCCCCGTTTTTGCTAAAGCGCCCGCCTCATCGGGCGCTTTTTTTAGCGCCGTTTAAAGATCCAATCCGCCCCAGAAATATGTCCTGACCGTACAGTCGCTTGCGGCAGGATGGAAGACGGTGGAGGACTCGCCGTCGTCGATCACACCCCGTAGCGTCTCGACGGCATCTGCCTTCCACCTAGCCCGTCAACCTGACCGACTGACATGAAAAAAGCCGGCAAAAGCCGGCTTTTTTATGTCACCCCCCATCCCCGCCGCTTTCCGGCGGCGGCAGTTCCATCCGTTCTTTCCGAAAGAGTCGCGCCACGGCATTGAGCACCCCTTTCACCCCCCGCCAGATTTTGGGCAGCAGCCAGATCATCAGCAGAATGAAAAGGATCAACGCCCCAACAAAGAGCCAGGGGGAATGGAGGGCCGTCCACAACCCGCCGATCACCAGCACGTCTTCGCCGACAGAAGCGAACCAGTTGCTGAAGGGTTCCGGTGAGGTATTGATCACGACCCGCGAGCCGGCCTTGGTCAGATGGGTGCCGGCGGCGAGCCCGCCCCCAACCAGCCCAACGGCGATGGAGAGAGCCGGGCTGACATCACCGATGGCGCCCGCCGCCAGAACGGCGCCGGCGGGGATGCGAATGAAGGTGTGGATGGTGTCCCAGCCGGTGTCGACCCCGGGAGTCTTATCGGCGAAAAACTCGATAAAGTACATCACCCCGGCGGCGAAGATCACCATGGGGTCGGAGAGGACTTCGAGCCCCGGCGGCAAGGTCATGTTGCCGGTGGCTCCAAGCACGCCCAGAGTGAGAATGGCGGCATAGAGATTGATGCCGCTGGCCCAGGCGGCCCCCATGCTCAGGGCAATGGTCTGAATCAGCTGGTCGAGATGTTCCATGGACGGCTCCCTTCAACGGTTGCGTGACGCCGGGAATGGGATAAGCTTTGACTCAAACAAGAGACAATTTCGCTCCATAATAACCTTTTTTACGGTTAATAGTCAGCCCAAAGTGAAAATTCGCCCGCGAAGGGCAAAACCGATTGTTTGCGCGCTTTGTCGCAAAAAATCGCTCTTTTCGTTTTAAAAGACCAAAAAGATCCTTGACAGGCGTTGCCACAGAGGGTATATGAGACAAAAATGATCTTTTGGGTTTTAATTTTATGATGGGACTGACCCGCAAGGGAGAATATGCGATTCGCGGCATGATCTACCTGGCTCGCCAAGAGCCGGGGAAGCTCATTCTGGTCAACGAGATTGCCGAAACCGTCGACGTGCCCCAGAGCTTTCTGGCGAAGATCTTCCAAGGGCTCACGCGTCTCGGCTTGGTACGCTCCAGCCGGGGCGCAGGCGGTGGTTTCACCTTGGCCCGGCCGGCGGCGGAGATCAGCCTGCGCGAGGTGATCGAGGCGGTGGAAGGGCCGATCTGCGCCAACCGCTGCGTGCTCGATGACGGGTTCTGCAACCGTAGCGCCCATTGCACGGTGCATCCGGTCTGGCACCGGGTACAGGATCAGGTCGGCGCCATTCTCGATGGCGTCAGTCTTGCCGAATTGAGTAAATAACGACTCAGGAGTTCCACCCATGCTGAAAAAGATCTGGCACTTTTATCGGGACGGTTTCCGCGCCATGGTCCTGGGGCGCACCCTCTGGAAAATCGTCCTGATCAAGGTCGCCGTACTCCTGGCTCTCGCCAACTTCATCCTCCCCGACTACCTCAATCGCAACTTCAATACGGCCCAGCAACGGGCCGCCCACGTTCTCGACAATCTCACCCCGCCCGGCAGCGCATCCGGGCAATAAAATTTTCTCAGGAGGCTCCCGTGATTGAAGCACTCGACCTGTCGATGGTCAACTGGGCCCGGGCCCAATTTGCCCTCACTGCCATGTTCCACTGGATTTTCGTCCCCCTGACCTTGGGTCTTTCCTTCCTGCTGGCTTTTTTCGAGACCCTCTACGTCCGCACCGGCAATGAGGTCTGGAAACGCATCACCAAGTTCTGGATGTCCCTTTTCGCCATCAACTTCGCCATCGGCGTCGCCACCGGCATCATCCTCGAATTCGAGTTCGGTACCAACTGGTCGAACTATTCGTGGATGGTCGGCGACATCTTCGGCGCGCCCCTGGCCGCCGAGGGGATCTTTGCCTTCTTCATCGAGGCAACCTTCTTCGCGGTGATGTTCTTCGGCTGGAATCGGGTCTCGAAGGGTTTCCACCTGCTCTCCACCTGGATGGTGGCAATCGGCTCCAACCTCTCGGCTCTGTGGATTCTGGTCGCCAATGGCTGGATGCAATACCCCGTCGGCATGAAGTTCAACCCGGAAAGCGCCCGCTTCGAGATGGAAAACTTCTTCGAAGTGCTGCTGTCGCCGGTAGCCGTCGGCAAGTTCACCCATGCCACCAGTTCCAGTTTCCAGCTTGCCTGCCTCTTCGTGGTCGCCGTCTGCTCCTGGTTTCTGCTTCGCCGCCGCCACCAGGAAATGGCCAAACGCAGCATCATCGTCGCCTCGATCTTCGGCCTTTTCGCCTCCGGTTTCGTTGCCTTCACCGGTGACGAGGCGGCGCATACGGCGGGGCAGGTCCAGCCCATGAAACTGGCGGCCATGGAAGGCCTCTACGACGGCGAGGTTGGTGCGCCCCTGCTGATCTTCGGCATTCCCAATCTCGACAAACGTCCGGGGGACGATCTGCCCGCCTTCCACGAGGCGGTGGGCATCCCCTACGCTCTCTCCTTTCTCACCAACCGCTCCTTCAACAGCTTCGTTCCGGGCATCAACGACCTGCTTTACGGCAACCCCGAGCATGGCGTGATGGGAGTCACCGAGAAGATGGCCCTGGGCAAGCAGGCGGTGGAACAGCTCGCCTTCTACAAGGGGGCGAAAAAGGTCGGCAATGAAGCGGCAGCGCAACAGGCCTTGGTCGGCTTTGAGGAGATCAGCCCCTATCTCGGCTACGGCTACCTGAACAGCGCGGAAGAGGCGGTCCCCCCCATCGCCCTCAACTTCTTCAGCTTCCGCATCATGGTCGGCCTGGGAATCTTCTTTCCCATCCTCTTTCTGGTCTTTGTGTTCGCTACCCTCTACGACAAGGTGGCCGAGCAGAAGTGGCTGCTGGTCACCGGCGTCGCCTCCCTCTTCCTCGGCTATATCGCCTCGGAAGCGGGCTGGGTCGTTGCCGAGGTCGGCCGCCAGCCCTGGGCCATCCAAGGGCTGCTGCCGGTAAGCGTAGCCCGTTCCAACCTGACCGCAGCGACAGTGGCGGGAACCTTCTTCATGTTCCTGTTCCTCTTCACCGTGCTTCTCGTCGCGGAAGTCCGCATCATGCTCAAACAAATCGCCATCGGTCCGGAGGAGAACTGATATGATCGGCAGCCTGGAACTGACTCAACTGCAGCAACTCTGGTGGATTATCTGCTCCTTGGTGGGCGCGCTCTTCATCTTCATGAACTTCGTTCAGGGGGGGCAGACCCTGATGTTCACCCTCGCCAAAACGCCCGAGGAGAAGACCCTGATCATCAACTCCCTGGGGCGCAAGTGGGAACTGACCTTCACCACCCTGGTCCTCTTCGGCGGAGCGCTCTTCGCCGCCTTTCCGCTCTTTTACGCGACCAGCTTCGGCGGCGCCTACTGGGTGTGGATCGCCATCCTCTTCACCTTCATCATCCAGGCGGTAAGCTATGAATTCCGCCGCAAACCCAACAATTTCCTCGGCGCCGGCACCTACGAAGCCTTCCTCTTCATCAACGGCAGCATCGGCCTGCTGCTGATCGGCGCTGCGGTCGGCACCTTTTTCACCGGCTCGAACTTTCTGCTCAACGACTACAATTTCGTCAAGTGGCAGCACCCCCTGCGCGGGCTGGAAGCCGCCTTCAACCTTTTCAATATTTCGCTCGGCGTTTTTCTGATCTTCAATGCCCGCACCCTGGGCGCCCTCTACTTGGCCAACAACCTCAACCACGACGAACTGGTGGGGCGCTGCCGCCGGGCGGCCTTCGTCAATCTGCTCTGTTCCTTGCCCTTCCTGCTCATCATTCTCGGCGGTCTGCTCACCATGGACGGTTACGCCGTCGATGCCGCCACCGGCGCGGTCTCGCTGGAGGCCGGAAAATATCTCGACAACCTGCTCGGCATGCCGGTCGTACTTCTTCTACTCCTCGCCGGGTTGCTGCTGGTCGTCGCCGGCGTCTACCTCGCCCATTACCGGAAAAGTACCCAGGGGATCTGGCTTTCCGGTCCGGGAACGGTGCTGGTGGTGCTGGCCCTGCTCTTCATCGCCGGCTTCAACGGCACGGCCTTCTACCCCTCCAAGGTCGATCTGCAAAGCAGCCTGACCATCTACAACGCTTCCAGTAGCCATTACACCCTGACCGCGATGAGCTATATCGCCTTGGCCGTCCCCGTCGTCCTCGCCTATATCGCCTATGTCTGGCGGTCAATGGATGCCGGCAAACTCTCCCTCGAAGACGTGGCCAAAGACGGCGAAAACGAAGCCTACTGAGATTTTGATTTCATAGAGAGGAGATTGCCCCATGATCTACATCATGATCTTCGGCTGGTTCGCGCTGATTCTTACATCCTATCTTGCCGTGGAAGGGATATTGCGCCTTTCCGGCCGAATCTGAGCCACGCCCCAAAACCAAAGACGAAACGCAAAAAGGCTCCCCGGATAACCGGGGAGCCTTTTTGCGTGGGGCTATGTCCAGAAAGGATTAGATTCTGGTTACGTTGGCGGCCTGGGGGCCTTTCTGCCCCTGAGTCACCTCGAAGCGAACCCGGTCCCCTTCGGCCAGGGACTTGAAGCCGTCGCCCTGGATCGAGGAGAAATGCACGAATACGTCGGGGCCGTTGTCCTGCTCGATGAAACCAAACCCTTTCGCGTCATTGAACCACTTTACAGTACCTTCAGCCATTGTTTTCCTGCTCCTTTTTGTTCCGATACGGATACGTTGTGCGTTACACCGAAGAGGCTTGCCCAAAAAAAAACCGCCAGCCAGAGGTCTGCGCGGTTGTTGATAACTGACTGACGATCAATCGGTCCGGGTTCCGCTTCAGTACAACTTTTCTGCTTTCGGACTATTGCATGCCCTCCGAAAAAAAATCAAGCCTTTTTTTAAAACACCGGTTTTCCCTCTGCAGCGGCAGACGTCAGGCGTTCTTGGGTAGCCCCACCACTACCCGCGTTCCTTGTCCCACCCGACTGTCAATCTCCACATGCCCGCCGTGGGCATCGACGATATGGCGCACAATGCTCATCCCCAGGCCGGTCCCTTCGACGGCGGTATTGGACGTGTCGGCACGATAGAACTTGTCGAAAACCTTTTCCACCTGTTCCGGGGTCATGCCGATCCCCTCGTCTTCGACGTAAATCCGATATTCGTCGGCATCGTCACGCCCCGTGACCCGAATTACCCCGCCTTGGGGCGAAAACTTGACGGCATTGCCGAAAATATTTTCGAGAACCTGTTCGATCTTGCCCACATCCACCGCGAGCACAGCCGGTTCATCGGCCACCTGGAGTTCAATCCGATGCTTTCCAGTCAGACGTCCCGCCGCAGCCACCGCCTGGCGCAACAGGGCATTGAGGTCGCAGGCGGTCTTTTCCAGGGGCAGGGCGTGGCCCGATTCGATGCGGCTGACATCGAGCAGGTCATCGACAATCTTGGACAGGTTCCAGGCCTTGCGATTGATGTAGTCGAGAGACTTGCGCTCTTCCTCGGTGAGATGCCCGGACTGGGAGATCAGCAACTCCGAATAGCCGACGATGGATGAGAGGGGAGTGCGCAATTCATGGGCGGCGGTGGAAATGAACTCGCTCTTCATGCGGTCGATGCGCCGCTCGCTGGTTACGTCATGCATGATGATGATGGTTCCGGCCGCCCCCCTGCCCTGTCGATGCACCCGCGAGGTGCGCCCTTCGAGAATGCGCCCGGCGGCACCGCCGGTCCCGGGCAACTCCAGATCGAAACGCGTCCCTCCCTGCTTCGGTTCCAGAGCGGCGAGGATCCGCCGCCGCACGGCGGGATCGCCGATGACCTTCCGCAGGGGGCGGAAGCGGGCTTTTTTCAAAGGCATGCCGAGAAACTCCTCGGCCGCCTGGCTGAGAAGCAGCACCCGGTCCCGCGCATCGACGGCAATCAGGATGTCGGTCACCGATTTGAGAATACTGTCCACCCGCAAACTGATGCTTCGCGCCACCAGATAGCCGACGGGAATCGCGAGGAGCATCATGACCAGGGCGCTTCCCCCCAGCCAGCGCCCCATGTCGCGCAGCGCCTCGACCATCCGCTCCTGGCTTTCGCGCAGATCGCTCTCGTAGTACCCGGCACCGATCACCCAGTCCCAGGGGGCGAAATAGGCGATGGCCACCGCCTTGTACCGGGGTTCGGTCTCCCCGGGATTCTTCCAGGGATAGCGTTCGAAGGCGACGGGGATGTTGTCCTCCCGCTGGTAGAGAGGCAAGGAGAGAGCTTTGCCGATGATTGCCTGGATGAAAAGGCGCCCGTCGCTGTCCTGTGAGGCCCAGAGATTCTCCCCGTCCCGCTCGCCGTTCTGGGAGATGATGTAACGCCCCTGGTGTTCGCCCTTGCCGCCGAGGACATAGACGTAGCCGGTCTTGCCGACCACCATATCCATGATCCCCTGGCGCAGGCTTTCGACATTCTCCTGCTTGACCCCAACGTAGAGGGCGCCGATCACCTGATCCCCCGCTTCATCGAAAATCGGCCGATACGCGGTGAGATACCAGTCGTTGACCACATACGCCATTCCGCTGAAGGTCTCGCCGCGCAACACGGCCTCGACCACCGGGTTACGGTCGCCGTCGGGGTTGACGCTGGGGATGTAGGTGCCGATGGCCCGCCGCCCCTCCGAATCCTCCACGTTGGTCGCCACCCGCAGCATGTCGCCGGCGTCATTGATGCGCTGAAAGATGGTCGCCGTCCCCCCGACCAGATCGCAAACGGCATCGACCACCGCCGTAGGGGTCGCGAAATCGTCGTTTTTTCCCAGCCACCGGCCGCCTACCAGCAGCGGCGGCAGAAAGACGTCCGTCACCTCGCCGGTAAACTGGTTGCGCGCCTCCCAGCGCAGGCTTTCCCGGCCGAGACTCACCTTGCCGGCACGGGCAAGAACATCCCCGGCAACCCGCAGGTTGGTGTCGACGGTCTTCTGCACCGACTCCTGGGCCGAACGGCACATGAGATAGACGGCCTGGGCGATCTTGCGCGCCTCGTTCTGCGCCTGAGCCTCGATTTCATGACCGAAAAAGGTTTGGAGAATCCCCTTCTGATAAAGACCGACACCGAAGGCGATAAGCACCGTCAGCAGAATGGGCAGTATCGCCAGAATAGTGATTTTCAGACCGACTTTCACAAAAGACTCCGGCGTAAGGGCTTGTGCGGGCAGAAAAGAAGGTTAATTCTGCTTTATGTAACGGGAAAAAGCAAATATTTTGCGGCAGGAAGAAGGGGGAGAAGAAATCGATCAATCACCGGCAGAGTAGCGGCCATTGACCCGATAGACAAACGCGAGAATTTCCGCGACGGCCTGATAAAGCTCGGGGGGGATGTCGTCCCCCACCGGCAGCTTCGCCAGCAGTTCCACCAGATCGGCATCCTCCATGATGTAGACCCCGGCGGCCCGGGCCGTTTCGACGATCTTCTCGGCCAAGGCGCCGCGGCCGCTGGCGACAATGCGCGGCGCATCCCCCTGCTCCTTGTCGTAAAGGAGGGCAACCGCCTTGTCCACCGGTTTATCCTGCGCCATGAATGACTCCGTTGCGAATGGGACCGTTCCTCCCCAGACCCGCCCTCGCCCTGGATTCGTGGGAGACAAGGAAGGTTTCGGTATTTTCCCCTAAAGACCGCTTCCGAACCGGTCGATAAGAAGGCAAACACAGACTTACCAGGGAGTATGCCATGCCCCGTACCGCCTTAATTATCGACCCTTCCCCGGCAGCCCGCAAGACTTTTGCACGCCTGCTCGCCTCCCTGAATCTTTTCGACGACCTGCTCTTCAGCGGCGACCGTCCGGAGACGGAAACCCAGCTGGGCCGGCATCCGATCGAGATGATCTTCTGCGGCTGGCGTCCGGAAACGGTCGAAACGCTGCGCGAGCTTCTCCGTGCCCTCGAAGAGAACGAAACCTGGAGCGACATTCCGGTCTTCGCCCTCGCCGACAAAGAGCAACTGTCAGAAAAGATTCTGGCCCTGGAACATGGCGCCGCCGATTATCAATCCTTCCGTGCCGACAAGCGCGAACTCGAAGCTCGCATCCGCCGGCAACTGCGCCAGCAGGAGCGGACCCGGAAACTGCGTCAGGAGAAAGACCTGCTCGCCAAACTCGCCCGCACCGACGCCCTGACCGGACTGCACAACCGCGCCCAGCTCGATACCTCCCTGGAGATCGAACTTTCCCGCACCCGCCGCACCCGCAACCCGTTGTCCCTGCTGATGATCGACCTCGACCACTTCAAACACATCAACGACACCTACGGGCACGCCGTCGGCGACCGGGTTCTGCGCGCCGTCGCCGAAAGCCTGGGGCAAATTACCCGCTGTTCCGACCTGGTCTGTCGCTACGGCGGCGAGGAATTCGCCGTGATCCTGCCGGACACCACCTCCGCCAACGCCTACGCCGTCGCCGAAAAAATCCGCCTGTCGCTCATGGCGTTGAATCTACGCGAGGGCCAGGCGACCATCCCGGTCACCGCCAGCATCGGCATCAGCGGCACCCGGCCGGAAGGCTTGACCCAAGCGGCCGAACTCCTCCGCGAAGCTGACCAGGCCCTCTATCTGAGCAAACAGCGGGGGCGCAACCGCACGGAACTGTTCCGCCCGCTTCGCCCGGCCAAACCGGGCAAACCGCTGCGTCCCTACCTCGCCTATCCCCGCTCCGCCGTGGCCTTTGCCTGAACAAGGCCGGCCGATAAGAGAAAAGCGCCGGCGAACAACCGGCGCTTTTTAGATCTTATGGAAAAAACGATTTCACCACCGAGGGCACAGAGAACACAGAGGAAAATCAGAGGGTTAAAACCTCAAGAAGAAAAGAGAAACTCAATCTGCCAGGCAAGACTCTCTTGAAATCTTTGTGTCTCAGTGGTCGTCAAGAGCCGTTCTTAGAAATCATTTTTCCGGCGGGCGCGGCTTCAGTAGCGACCCGAGAAACTCCACCCGCTCGCACATCTTGCGGAACTTGAGGCCCAGGCAAAATTCGGAGAGGCGACTGAACTGCTCCGGCGCCAGCTCGGTGAACTTCACCACCACCTCATGCCCTTGCCCTTCCTTCCGCCAGACCCCAACCACCTTGCCGGTTGCCGCCACGGGAAGCTCCTCCCCCGGCAGGCCGATTTCTACTCTCAGCATCTGCCCCAGCTCCTGGGGTGCCGCCGTCGTGAAGCGCATGCCGCCGTTGCTGAGATTCACTTCCAGCGACTCCCCCGCCGCCGGCGGAGTTCCGCCCACCGGCCAGAAACGCAGGTTGACCCGGGCGTCGACCCGGAAATGATGGCGGGTATCGCCGTGACTGCTTCCCCCCTCGATGCGCAGGCGAAGGAGATGTTCATCGAGCACCTTCTCGACCCGCGCCTGGATGGAAAACGTCGACAGCCCCGCTTCGCAGAAGACTCGGCACAGAGGCTCGCCGGCAAGGGGAATTTCAGCCAGCTCGCCGGGGAGAAAACGGGCTTCGAGCCCGTCGGGGGGGATAAAGCGGATCGCGCACTCCAGCACCCGCTCCCCCTCCGCAGTCGTCAGAGCGACCCGGGCGACGCGAAAATCCTCCAGCAATGTCAGCACATCCGGCGAAAACACGTCTTACCCCATCCGACCTTTCAGTCCCAGAATCAACGCACCTTGACCCGCATGCGCAGCTGCTTGCGCTGCTCGGCCAGGCAGAAACGGATAATTTTATCCTGTTCAGTCTCTTCGATCTCCACCAGTTCGAGGGACGCCTGCTGACGCCCCTCCCCCTGCTCGACCAGACGCACCACGCGCCCCACCCCTTGGGCCACCTCGCCGTCAACCTCGGGCAGCCCCAACTCCAGTCCGAGCAGTTGGCCGATATGCAAGGGTTGATCGACCTCGAAACGCAGCCCGTTGCCGCTCAGATTGATCTGCCGACGGCGCACTTCCTGCTGACCGGAGGTTTTGTGGTCGACCAGCCAGATCTTGAGAAAAACTTCGGCATCAATACGGAAAAACTCCCGCTGCTGGGGACGTTCCTCGACCTTGACCGGTTGCAAACGCAGATATTTCTCCTCCAAGGCCTCGACCACCAGGGCACGCAGGAGAAAGACCTGCCCCGACCACTCGCAGGAGAGCGTGGCCTCGACGCCGGGGGTCAGCTCCGCCAGGGTCAACTGATGGGGGAAAAGTTCCAGCGCAAAGTCGGTCTCATCGACCTTGCCGACCTTCCCTTCGAGAAAGACCGAACCCGTGGGGGTCGGCAGTACCACCTTGACCATGGGCAAGGCCCCCATGTGGGCCAGAAGTTCATCCACGCGCATCGTCATCCCCTTTCCCGGCTTGCACAGCCTATCCTTTATGTATACGGATTGGCCGGTATCGCGCAACCCATTAGTTCAGAACGCCCCGGCTGTCGGAAAAAACATCCCCCCGGTGGAGACCGGAGGGATGGATGGAATTCTCACGAAGTCGAAAGCGATCAAACCATGTGTACCCGCACCTTTTCCCGCAACTGTTTACGCTGTTCAGACAGGCAGAAGGCGATGATGCGGTCCTGGTCGCGGGCGGCCAAGGTCTCGAAAACAAAGGCCGCATGTCGGGCGCCGTCCGCAGCGGTGAACAGCCGGACAACTTCTCCGACGCAGCGCACCAGGGCCGACTGGCCGGGAAATTCCAGTTCGAGCCAGGCTTTTTCCCCAACGGAGAGGGGCTCGACAATCGCGAAACTGATGCCGCCGCCGCTGAGATTCACCTCCCGCCACTGGCGCTCGGGGCTTTGCCGTTCGGCGCGTAGCGGCCGGTAACGAACCGCGATTTCCGTATCGATGCGAAAGAAGGCGCGCTCGTCGCTGGGCTCGTAAGCCAAGATCGACGCGGTCGCTTCTTCGGTAAAAGCAAAAGAAACGTGCGGGGATTTTTTCGGCAGGATTCTCGGCAGAGCGAACATAACAATTCTCCTTGGTCAAAGCAGAAGCCGAATATCTCTTCTTGCTTGTCTTATCGACCAAAGAGACGATTTTCTTAAGAAAAAAAACCGGGACAGCTTACCGCCCCGGTCCTTTTCAGTAACTTCCGCTCAAGCCCCGCCCGCGACTTTCCTCGGGCAGGCGATAACCGGCCAAGGCGGTCTGGTTCCCCTTGAGCTCGGCCAGCTCCGCCGCCAGCAACGCCTGATGGACCCGCGCCCGCTCCAAAAGCGCCTGGTTGCATTCGCTTGCCCGCTCCAGCAGTTCCCGGTATTCACGCCCCAAGGGAAGCAGGTGGGCCGGCAGTCCCTGACGGGTCACCTGCGCCATCAGCGCCGCATCGAGTTCCCGCACCTCGGCCTGGCAGGCTTCCATCGCCGCGACCCGTTCTTCGATCAACTCCCGCTCCCCCCGCGCGAGCGGCCCTTCGAGAGAGGCAAAGATCGCCAGCAATTCGCGGTATTGTTCCACCGTCTGCCGCAACAATGCATCCGTGCCGGTCATGGCGCCCCCGTCCGGTTAGAGGGCGACGGCCAGGGGGCGATATCCCGCGGGCGCCGCCTCATACTTTTTTGCGACGCTCTCGGAAGCCTCGGTAGCCTGCTCGGAACGCACCTTGTCGATGGCGTCGAGCCAGGTGTCGCGCATCCCGCTCAGCATCTCCCGCACCTCGCCCAGTTTGCTCGCGTCGTCTTGAATATTTGCCGCCAGCAGGGTGCGGATCATGTAGTCGTAAAGTGCCGCCAGGTTGGCCGCGATTTCGCCGCCGATCTCATGATCGAGCGTCGCCGAAAGCTCCGAGAGGATGGCGATAGCCTTGCTGATGCGTTCGCCGCGATAGGCAATTTTCCTGCTCGCCATCGCCTCTTCGGCCTCGCCGATGAAACGGATCGCCCCATTGTAGAGCATGATCAGCAGCTGCTCGGGAGAGGCCGTATTGACCTGATTCTCGAAGTATTGATTCATATAGGCAACGGACATCTTTCGGCCTCCTTAGCTTCCCATGTTGGACCAGACAGCGGCTTGCTGGCTGAAGTAGCTGGCTTGCGAATTCATCGAGCTGACCATTTGTTCCATGGCGGAGTACTTGGCGTAAAGCTGTTCCTCATAAGCCAAAAGCCGGTCTTCCCCCCGGGCAATTTCTTTGTCCAAACTGCGGAGGGAGCTTTCAATAATCGACTGCCTCCCGGCCAACAAACCGGTAGTAGGATTGGTAAAGCTGGTCAACGACTCCTTGAGCTGATCGGCAATCCCCTTGACGGCGATATCATCCCCCGACAACAGATTTTTGAGCCCATCCAGATTGTCGCTGATCATCTTGCTCAACTTGGTCGCATCAACCGCCAAGGAACCGTCCTTTTCGGTCTTGATCCCCAGCTGGTAAAGCCCGGAGCCGTCCGCCGAATTGAAAAGCTTACTCCGCAAGCTGCGCAACACCCCTTGCACCCCACTATCGTTTGCCAACGACTCGTTCTTTGAAGCCTTGACCAGATCATTGAACGCAGAGACAAAATCCTCGACCTTTTTCTGAATGCCCGCATTATCCGTGGTCACGGCGACATTGGTGGCGGTGATGGCATCCCATTCCAGGGTGTTGGGATCAAACCCGGAGGCGGCCTGCTTCAGATCGAGAGTCACACCGGGAATCGCTTCGGTCAGGGTGTTGCTGTCGCTGAGGATGGTGACCCCGTCCACCTGGACGATCGCCTGCTGGGCGCTGCGCGAGACGTCGGCATCCTTGATCGGAAAAGCGGCGCCGCCGGTCAGGCTTGAAGCATCCAAAGTGATATTGGATTCTTGTACCGTTTTGCCGGTCAGCACCAGGCGATAGGGGGTACCGCTGCCGTCGTTGATGATCGACGCGGTGACGCCGCTGTCGGTGCTTTTGGCGTTGATGGCGTCGCGGATGCCTTCGAGGGTGTTGTTGTTTTCATCGATGGTAATCTCGACGGCACCTGAAAGACCGGCATGGCTCAGTTGCAGACTTCCCGTGCCGAAGGTCGTGGTACTTTTATCCGCCACCCCTTGGTAGACGGACTTTTCTACCTGGGCCAACTGCCCGACCTTGATCTGGTAACTGCCAGGCACCGCCGAACTCGTCGCCGTAGCTGAAAGATAGGCGTCGGAACTCGCACTCGCCTGGGTGGCCAAGAGGTCGCGGCCGGTTTCAAGGGCATCGGCTTTCGCCAGCAGGGCATCGAGCTTGGAGTCAAAGGTTTTTATCGCCGTAAGACGGGCATTCTCCTGTGTCTTACGCTCTTCCAGACGAGTGATAGGGGTCCGTTTCACACCCACCAGCGCTTCGACGATGGCGTTGGTATCCATTCCCGAGGCGAGTCCACCTAAAGTAAAACTCATGATTTCCTCCCCAAGCTCGGCATCCCGCCCTAGCCCTTGTCGTCGACCAACAAACCGCGATAGTTGCGCAAATCCTTGGCTGTCTCCAGCACCTCTTCCGCCGGAATCTGCCGAACCAGTTCATCGGTTTGCCGGTCATAGATCTTGACCACCAACGCCTGGATATCCTTGTCCATCTCGAAACGTACGCTGTGCGTGCCGTTGTCGGTCAGGGCGGTAATCTTGTCGAGAATCTCTTCAGGCGCAACTTTTTTTTCATTCTTAGGGGACGTGCCGGTAAAGCCGCCGGAATCCCGATCCCGTTGCAGTCTCTCGGGAGCGGTCGCCTGCTGCTGTACCGTGTTGCCCGTGGGTGAAAATGATCCGATTTTCATGGCGAAACTCCCTCTCCCAGCCTTAAGGCCCTAGCCTTCAACAGCCGGGATGAAAAAACCGGGGGACGGGAGATCCGTCCCCCGGCATACTCCGGGCTATGAAATTACTGGAGCAGAGACAGAACGACTTGCGGCGATTGGTTGGCCTGGGCCAGAATCGAGACCCCCGCCTGTTGCAGAACGTTCGCCTTGGTCATTTCCGCCGTCTCGGCCGCGATGTCCGCATCCAGAATCTGAGATTTAGCGGCGGAGAGGTTCTCGGCCAAAGCAGCCGAGTTGGCGGCTCGGGATTCGAGGACGGTGATGGACTTACCAAACTCGCCCCTGACCGTGCTGACCGTGTCGATGGCGGTTTCGATTTGAGAGGCTGTAGAGGTACGGCCAACAGTCAGATCCGTACCGAAGCCCGAGATCTTCAACGTGAATGACTCACCAGCATTGTCACCATTTTCGCCAACGGTAAATTTGTAGCCAGTAGATTCAATATCACCACTCAGGAGATTTTTTGCATTGAACTTAGTATTAGTCACAACGTTGCCGACTTCCGTCGCGAGGGACGATATCTCCACGTTGATCGCTTCGATGTCGTCAGGGCTCAGAGCGCCGTCGCCCTTTTGGTTGACCAGCTCGCGCATCCGCTCAAGCATGTTGCCGACTTCCGCCAGGGCACCGTCGCCGGCTTTCGCCATGGAGACGCCGTCGTTGGCGTTACGTACCGACTGATTCAGGGCGCGGATCTTGCCGCCCAGACGGCTGGAGATACCCAGACCCGCCGCGTCGTCCTGTCCGCTGTTGATGCGCTTGCCGGTGGCCAGACGCTCCATCGATTTGGCCAGCTTGCTCTGGCTGCCGGACAGGTGACGTTGCGCATTGAGGGATGCCATATTGGTGTTGATAACCATTGCCATGATGTTCCTCCTTGAGGTGTGGTGACGGGCTTCCTTGCCCTTCGGGTTGTGTGTTCTAGAAGATTTCGCACGTTACGCCTGATCGAGTCACCCCCTTTCCCGGCAGTCTGGCGATCTCTTCCCTTGATCATCTTATCGACCGACCCGGTCGAAAACTTTAGAATTTTTTTCACATCCCGCTAAATATTTTTTAACTTCAATATTTTCAGGGCCTTATCTGTTTTTCATCATTCATCACTTATCACTCATCATTTTCTTACCTATCCTTGCAGCAACGACAGCACCGTCTGCGGCGACTGGTTGGCCTGAGCCAGAATCGAGACCCCGGCCTGTTGCAGCACATTCGCCTTGGTCATTTCCGCCGTCTCGGCCGCGATGTCCGCATCCAGAATCTGGGAACGGGCGGCGGAGAGGTTCTCGGCCAGGGCGGCCGAGTTGGCGGCGCGGGATTCGAGGACGGTGATGGACTTACCAAACTCGCCCCTGACCGTGCTTACCGTGTCGATGGCGGTTTCGATTTGAGAGGCTGTAGAGGTACGGCCAACATTCAGATCCGTACCGAAGCCCGAGATCTTCAACGTGTATGACTCACCAGCATTGTCACCATTTTCGCCAACGGTAAATTTGTAGCCAGTAGATTCAATCTCACCACTCAGGAGATTTTTTGCATTGAACTTAGTATTAGTCACAACGTTGCCGACTTCCGTCGCGAGGGACGATATCTCCCCATTGATCGCTTCGATGTCGTCAGGACTCAGAGCGCCGTCGCCCTTTTGGTTGACCAACTCGCGCATCCGCTCAAGCATGTTTCCGACTTCCGCCAAGGCACCGTCGCCGGCTTTCGCCATGGAGACGCCGTCGTTGGCGTTGCGTACCGACTGATTCAGGGCGCGAATCTTGCCACCCAACCGGCTGGAGATACCCAAGCCTGCCGCGTCGTCCTGTCCGCTGTTGATGCGCTTGCCGGTGGCCAGACGCTCCATCGATTTGGCCAGTTTGCTCTGGCTGCCGGAAAGGTGACGTTGCGCGTTGAGCGATGCCATGTTGGTGTTGATGACCATTGCCATGAGGGGCCTCCTGTGATGTGCGGTCGATAAAGAAAAATCGGCTAAAAACAACCGTTGTCGTCTCGTTGACCGTCTTTTCGACCCACAGCAGGGGAAACTTTAGATTTTTTTGGAAGGAAGGGGGGGGAGGGGCAAATGATGAATGCGGAATGATGAGTGATGAATGCGAAAAAGCAAAAATCTCTGATCCTCACCACCCGCTCGCTTCGCTCGCTAGAGGTCACAGAGGTCACCGAGGAAGACCGGAGGCAAAAGCAAGGTTTAACACCCTGAATTCAATGCCTTTCTCTGTGTTCTCTGTGTGCTCTGTGGTGAGAGAGTTTTGGGGTGAGATTCGGCCAATGCCCGTCACTCGGCTTTTTGACCCTTGCCCCCTAAGCGGTCTATAACAACGGGAGGACGGTTGGGAAAATGGGCGACGATTTCCAAACGGCCCCCCATGGCTTCGACATAGCCGCGCAAAGTCGAAAGCAGCATATCCGTCCGCCTTTCCAAACGCGACACACCCTCTTGCCCGATATGAAGTGACGCAGCCAAATCTTCCTGAGTTCTCTGCATCGCCATACGCAAATCTTTCAACGTCGCCAGCTCGGCAGCCCGTTCTCTGATTTTCTCCTGCCGTTCAATCGGCAAGGAACTAACCACTTCTTCAAGATTTCTGGCCATTTCGGTCTCCCATATTGGCAGATTGATCGTTCTTAAGTGCGGCGAGATGATCCGCATACCGTTTGTCCGCGAGAGTGATCAGCCACCTATAGAAACGCTTCTGAGCCATCCCCGCTTTGTCACCGCCGACCAAAAGAATTGCTTGCCGTTTTGGATCAAACGCAAATGCGATTCTCCAGACCTGCCCCTCCCAAGCCAAGCGCAACTCCTTCATGTTGGGATATTTGGACCCTTTGAGAGTATCAACCGTAGGCCGACCAAAATTCGGCCCAAACTCCTTCAGCAAAAAGCATGGGCCAGAATTTCATCCTGAAGCGGTCCCGGTAAACGTTGAAACTCCGCATCGAACCCATCACAAAAAACAACATTCCAATTCATCGGAAATAATGCCTCCAAAAACATATTCAGTCAATTATATAATTTCCACGGTCGAAGCAGTCGTCAAAGAATTAACGTTTCAATTCTCACCACCCGCTCGCTTCGCTCGCTAAAGGGAACAGAGGACACCGAGGAAGGCCGGAGGTAAAAGCAAGTCTTAACCCCTCAAAATCAATAATTTTCTCTGTGATCTCTGTGTGCTCTGTGGTGAGAGAGTTTTGGTCGTTATTGCGGAGCGGAACCGTAATGGCGCAGCATGCCGCGCCCCTGCATGTGACCGAGCACGCATCAGGCGTCCGCGTCCTGAAATCAGAAATTGCACTCCATCTCATCGCCGTGTAGGATTAAGTCATACCCCGACCATGAGGTGCGATATGCGAACAACCCAGCAACTGAGCATCACCCTTCCGAAAGAAATGGCGAGCATGATCAAAGAAAAAGTGGCCACGGGGGAATACGCCACGGAAAGCGAGGTCATCCGCGAGGGGCTTCGCGCACTGATCGCTCGTGACCGCGCGGTTGACGCCTGGCTCAAAGAGCAGATCGGTCCAGCCTATGATGCCCTGCAATCCGACCCGAGCCGCGCAATCGGTATCGAAGAAATTCGCGCGAAACTGGCCGCCCGGCATGCCAAATCCTCGGAAAATCGCTAACCATGCCTTACAACAGCACCTCCCCTTCCCGAGGCGAAAGCCCCTCTTTCACCACCCGCTCGCTTCGCTCGCGAGAGGACACAGAGGACACCGAGGTAAGCCGAAGTCTGAAACAAGGATTAACTCCACAAATTCAATGATTTTTCTCTGTGATCTCTGTGTGCTCTGTGGTGAGAGAATTTTTGTGCATGACGCAACCGGCCGTAAGGGCGCAGCATGCTGCGCCCCTGCAGTTGACCGAGCGCGCATCATTCATCATTCATCATTCATCATTCATCATTCATCATTCCTTTCGTCGGTCAATTCGGCTATAGTTTTCGGGTATTAACCGAGACAGGAGATTCGCTCTTATGGTCAACACCGAAACCATTCGCAACGCCGTGGGCAAACTTGCCATCGAATTCGATCCGGAGCGGATTATTCTTTTCGGGTCTCAGGCAAGGGGCGATGCCGACCTTCACAGCGAAGTCGATTTGTTGGTCATAACCCCCCTTCGCGGCAACCGCCGGGCAATGATGGTCGCCATGGATCGCACGCTGCGCGGAAGCGGTTTCGCACGCGATATCATCATACTGACCCCCGATGAATTCGAGCGCGACAAAGAAATCCCCGGCACCGTCGCGCGTCCGGCCTGGAAAGAAGGGGTAACCCTCTATGTCCGTCACTGAGCGGGATATCTCCCGTAAAGTTCAGCCAAACCACCGTCTCTTTCACCACCCGCTCGGTTCGCTCGCTAGAGGGCACAGAGGACACCGAGGAAAGGCAGAGGAGAAAAGTCTCAACAACTTGGAATCAATGGCTTTTCTCTGTGCCCTCTGTGAACTCTGTGGTGAGAGATTTTTGGGTCGTGATGCTTAGCCGACCGTAAAACAGCAGCATGCCGCGCGCCCATCATTCATCATTCATCATTCATCATTCATCATTCATCATTCATCATTCATCATTGCCTCCCCATGCCCTCACCTACCGAATATCTCCGCGATCTCCAAGCCTTGCCTGCAAACGCCCGCATCGTCATCTACGGCACCGGGGGATTGGCTCATGCTTTGTACCGGCGACTGAGCAGCGAGCGGCCGGATGTCGTGATCGTCGCTTTTCTTGATTCTTACCGCGAAGGCACCTGCCTGGGGCGCCCCGTGTGCAAGCCCGCGACCTTCTTCGCCGCGCCGCCGGCGGTCGATCTCTACATCATCGCCAGCCACCTCTGGGCAAGGGAGATCGATGCCGTATTGGAGAGTTACCGAGCCGTGCCGCGCATCGTCAGCCTGATCGTCGCCCCCGCCCATTACGCTTACCTGCATCTTGCCAACGGCCGCTACCTCACGGAAGAAGTCGCCGTCGAGCGGATTCTGTACGACGACCACGACCGTACCCTGTGGCGAACAGTCATGCACTGCGCCCGGACGCACGACCCGACGGCGATGGCGCAATGGTATCTGGAACATCCCGGCACGCCCTATCTCTATCGGGTGCGCCTCGGGGAGGGAGCGGTGGTGATCGAAGGGGGCGTTTTCGACGGCAGCAACAGCATCGAATTCGCTTCAAGGATTGGCGCAAGCGGGAAGGTTTACGGGTTCGATCCGGTGGGCGAGACTTTCATGAAAAGCCGCCGCGGTGGTGACATGGAACGGTTCGGGAATATCGAGATTATCAAGAAGGCGTTGTGGGATCGGCCGGGAGAACTGAACCTGAGCCACAGCGGGCCGGGGACGAGGGTGGCGGAAGGGGAAACCGGCGCGGAAAACCGCATTGAAGCGGTCAGCATCGACCACTTTGCGCAAGAGCGCCGATTGAAACGACTCGATCTGATCAAGATGGATATCGAAGGGGCGGAACAGATGGCCTTGCAAGGTGGGATGGAGTCGATCCGGCGCTTTCGGCCGCAACTGGCGATTTGCATCTACCATTCCCAGGATGACCTGTTCCACATCCCCCTGTCCCTCGCCGCCACCCTCCCCCGCTACCGCTTCCACCTCCACTCCTACTCCCCGTCATTGGGGGATCTGGTGCTTTATGGGATACCGGAGGAAATGATGAATGGGGGTAAAGACAAATGATGAATACGGAATGATGAGTGATGAATGTGGAAAATCAAAAACTTCAAGCATCACCACCCGCTCGCTGCGCTCGCTAGAGGGCACAGAGGACACCGAGGAAGACCTGAACAAAAAAGACTTAAACAATTGAAATAGAATGATTTTCTCTGTGTTCTCTGTGAACTCGGTGGTGAATGCTTTTGCCTTTAACAATCACTTAATTTGGCACAAATGCTCAATATCATGAGCGAATGGCATAATGTTTGCGGCGGGAAAATCATTTACCATAACGACTAATGCCATTTGGAGATGTCATGGGAATTTCACTTAGAAAACGAGTTCTGGTCACCGGCGGGGCGGGGTTTCTTGGCTCGCACCTTTGTCGTCGCTTGCTCGATGCCGGCCATGACGTGCTGTGCGTCGATAATTTTTTTACGGGCAGCAAGGACAACATTCTTGAACTGTTGGACAATCCCCACTTTGAACTGATTCGCCACGACGTCACTTTTCCGCTGTACGTGGAAGTCGATCAAATCTACAACCTCGCCTGCCCCGCCTCTCCTATCCATTACCAGTTCGATCCGGTGCAGACGACCAAGACCAGTGTCCATGGCGCCATCAATATGCTGGGCTTGGCCAAACGGGTCAAAGCCACGATCTTGCAGGCCTCGACCAGTGAAGTCTACGGTGACCCGGAGATCCACCCGCAGACGGAAGAATACTGGGGACGGGTCAACCCCATCGGCATTCGTGCCTGCTATGACGAGGGAAAGCGATGCGCCGAAACGCTTTTCTTCGATTACTACCGCCAGCATGGGCTGCCGATCAAAGTCGCTCGAATCTTCAACACCTATGGGCCTCGCATGCACCCCAACGACGGTCGTGTGGTTTCGAATTTCATCATGCAGGCGTTGCGGGGTGAGCCGATTACTCTTTTTGGGGATGGGAACCAGACACGGTCGTTCTGCTATGTGGATGATTTGATCGAGGGACTAATCAGGCTGATGGAAACGCCGAAAGAAGTGACTGGGCCGATTAATCTGGGTAATCCGGTGGAATTCACCATTCGCGAATTAGCAGAGCGGGTCATTGAACTCACCAGTTCATCTTCAAAGTTGGTTTATCAGCCTCTGCCGCAGGATGATCCCAAGCAGCGCCAACCAAATATCGATTTAGCTGAGAAAACTCTTGGCTGGAAGCCGACAATTCAGTTAAATGATGGGCTTGAAAAAACCATCGCGTATTTTTCAAAGTTTTAAATGGTCACTTTATTCTGCATTAAACAGAAAACAAAAAGGACTTCTCATGTATGTTTTATCTTTCAAGCCGAGTAATTCAAAATATTTTGGCTCTCATGATGCTACTACTATAATTATGAAAGATTCACAAATACTTTCTATAATAGAAGAAGAAAGACTAACCAGAAAAAAAAACGCACACAAAACGTTCCCACATCTGTCTATTTTGAAATCACTTAAGATTAATGAATTAAAAATAAGCAACATTGATTCTATTACTATTCCCTTTCAGCCAGACAAGTGGTTTTTTCTTAAAAAAGACGAATCTATCGACATAATGTCCGAGGCTACTAAAATTGTAATAAATGATCTTAGAAAAATTTTTCCAACAGAAAAATTGCCACCGATAAAATATTATAACCATCACCTTTGCCACGCGGCCTCAGCTTACTACTTAAGCGGATTTGACGAATGCCTAATTGTTACTGCCGATGGAACAGGCGAGGAGGAGGCTACAGCCGTATACGCTGCGGAAGGCGGTAAAATAAGAAAATTACAAAACTTTGTATGGCCCGACTCGCTAGGAATTTTTTATTCAACACTGACTGGCTTCCTAGGTTTTCAGCCTAACAGTGGAGAAGGTCAAACTATGGGGCTAGCTCCGTATGGCAATCCCGATGAAAACATAGAGCGCATTTTTGCAACAGAATTAATTTCTTATGACAACTACGGCTATAAGGTTGAAAAGAAACTGATTGTAGGAGACTACGAAACCCGCTATGCCCTACTTGAAGAAATTTTTTCAGTAAAAAGGCTAATAAAAGAAAAACGCAATGATATTGATCAAATCTACAAAAACATTGCTTATTTTTTACAAAAAACCGTGGAAGAGATTATTATTGGAATTGTCTGTTCAAACCAACAAAGAATTAGTTCAAGAAATTTATGTTTAGCAGGTGGACTTGCAATGAATGTTAGCTTGAATAATAGAATATTTCATTCTGGATTAGTGGATAATATTTTTATTCAGCCACTTGCAGGGGACAATGGCTGCATGATTGGTTCTGCTATCCTTGAAATAATGGAAAGCACAGATATTCGAAATTTTACACCATTAGAGCATTTATATTACGGCACTGAATACAGTAACGAATACATCTTAGACTTTCTCCAGTCGACAAATACTGAATTTTTTCACGTTGAAAACCCATGGAAAGTGGCGGCAAAATTAGTTGCTGATGGCAAAGTTATCGGTTGGTTTAACGGTCGAATGGAAGCTGGGGCTAGAGCTCTTGGGAATCGCAGTATCATCAGCAATCCATGCAAGCCACAGTACAAGGACTTGGTAAATGACATTAAAGACAGAGAGCGCTGGCGCCCCTTGGCCATGTCTATTTTAGAAGAATTTCAACACGACTATATTGATGGAATAATTCCTCAATGTGCGAAATTTATGATTATTGCCCTTCCAGTTAGAAAAGATAAAATCAATCGAATACCAGCTGCCGTGCACGTTGATGGTTCGACCCGCCCGCAGATTGTGTCAAAAAAAGACAATTTGATTTTCCATAATTTAATCAATGAATTTTATAAATTAACTGGCATACCTCTCGTCATGAACACCTCTTTAAATGGACGTGGAGAACCAATTGTTGAAAGCCCTGAGCAGGCTCATAAGTTTTTTATGGAGTCGGACTTGGACGCCATTTTTTTACAAAATTTTGTAGTTTTTAAAGACCGCACACTTAAGTTGTAAGCCATTAATAACATTTAGCTCGGCTAAACGCATGCGTTAATGCCAATCAGAATAAGGTGTAATTTCTGAAAGAAAAGACAAGTCAGAGGGGCTTAAGCTCTTTGCGCAGGGTATTCAGAGTGCTGCGCAGAGCACTTGGATTGTATTCAGGTGAGTGGACGATACGCAGGTTTTCGATTGGGTCGGAGTAGTGTTGCCTCAATTTTATCGCTGCCTGGAAGTGAAGGACAGCTCGGTTCCTCTCCCCTGTTATTGCCGCCAGAACGCCAAGGTTGTTGGATGCTTCAGCCTGATTTGAGTTTAATTCGAGACATGAATGATATTCTCTTACCGCTTTGTCGTTTTTCCCACTGAGTTGGTAGCAGACGCCGAGCAAAAAAGCAGCATCAGAACTCTCTGGCCACACATGTCGCAATGCTTCCAAGTGCTCTTTTGCGCCACATATGTTTTCCACCCGTAGAAGAATTCTGGCGATAGCAATTTGTTGATAGTAGGGCTCGTCGGGGTAGGTGACCTTGAGGGCTTGGCGGATTTGCACTAGACTATATTTCTCTAGGGCTTTTTTTTCATTGGCTCTTTGGGCTTCGCGCTGATGACTTATATTGCTCCCGTGAATGCGGTAATGAACCAGAACCTCGTCCAGATATTTTACCGGGAATGACGATGCAAGTCGTAACCAGAGATCATACTCTTCATTGTGAGTAATATGGACGTCAAACCCTCCGACTTCCAAAAGCCGCGATCTTCTAACCATAGCAACAGAAGTCGACCCGATCTGATTGCGCTCTAGTAACTGTCCGAAAAACCCTTTCTCACAGAAGTTTTCACACCTTGACAGCCTTCCGAGGAGTTGCAGATCTCCGTTTGAATAAGCCATGGCTGAAAAAACAAGGGCCGTAGCAGGGCTCTCCATAAAGACCTGCCGCTGCTTTTCGATCCGGAGGGGCAAACTGACATCATCTGCGTCCAGGAAAGCGACTAAGTCGCCTCGAGCTCCATAAATACCGTAATTCCTAGCGAAAGAGGCCCCCCTGCTTTGTTCCCGCAGCAACCGGACAGGAGGGCCAAATTTTTCAACAACGGCAACCGTATCATCCGACGATCCGTTATCGACCACGATTATCTCTTCCGGCACGGTAGATTGTTGCAGGAGGCTCTCGAGTGCTTGCCGGATAAAGGGGGTCGAATTGTAGGCTGGAACAACAACACTGCAACTTAGAGCCCCCTGTCTTTGCATGCGATTCACGACGAAGACAACTCCATGACAACACCGGTTTCGTCTACCGCAATAATTCTCTTCGCTCTTATAACGTGACTAATGGCTTGGGTGAAGGAAAAATTGGACTCTGTACTCTGCAAAATGATGGCAAGATCATATTTAGGAATGAGTTGACCCGGCTTAAGCTCATGTTCCACGAGAGTGAAGTTGCTCAGTTGTGAACGTAATGCTTCAGCATCGGCAACTTGGGCCTCTTGACGCGTGAAAACCAAAGTGCCCCCTTTTGTTTTGCCGATTGCTCCAAGGATTTTTTCATTGTCGATGAATATGACATCCGGTTTTGGAACAGGCTTGTGGACTTCTGCGAAGAAGGCCTCAACCTCATCAATGCTGACTTGACGACTCCCCCCCGGGCGTTGAAAGACAACGTCAAACCCACCGACTCTGCACCCATCCCGAAATTTTATCGGCAGATTGTCAAAAACTTCGGGTGGCGGAGCCTGTGTCATCAGTTCTTTCAAGTAAACCCGTTCTAAAGACATCTCAGCAAATGCATCTATATAGTCTCGATATGGACGCCGATTAAGAGCGGAAGACTCATAAATACTGCGGATAACATAGTCGACAGCGCTCGGATGCAGGTAGTCATTTAGTTGAGCTCGTAGATTTTCTTGCGTAAGAAGAAGATGGCTCCAAGGTTCGAGTAAGGGCGCCAACTCCGGAATCCAGAACATAAAATGATGGCCATGACGTGAACTCCACAACGGCGACCAAAAGGAAACAAAAATCCCTCCCGGCTTTAGAATGCGATAAAATTCCTCAAGCGTTTCTTTCAGGAAAGGTAAATGTTCAAATACCACCAGCGAAAAGATTACGTCAATTGACTGGTCTGGGAAACCTGTATTTTCAGCAGATGCTGGGAAGAGTTGATAACTTTCACCTTGGAGAGATGCGCCAGCGTACATAGGGTTGTCATTCAATCCCGGGTCTACCCCAAAGACTTTGGCAGCCTTTGTTGTTTCAGTTAAATAAGTGACACATTCCCCACGACCACAACCGACATCGAGAAGAGTCGCATTTTCTAACCCAAAACGTCCAAGACCATCGAGAAAAGCTTTCTTATACCCCTGAAAAGCATATTTCATATTTTTTCCTTTTGCTGACTCCCCGAATTAGAAAGAGTTATTTCCCGCAAAGATACATAAAATATCTCCAAATAAGTCCATTTGTGTATGCGGCAGAATCTATAAGTTGCAGCAACCGAAGGAATCTTTCCTGTTTTGAACCATTACAGAAAACAACCTGAAAACCCAAATTTATCAATCTGTCACTATTGATTTCTTTCAACATTTGTGGAAGTGATATCTTACTGTATTTTTTGAGAACTGTATAAAATTGGCCAGAACCATGGCGAAAACGTTGATGATAGAAACCCTCTAGTGTTTGTGGGTGTTTATGACGGATTATTGCCGCCTCAGCGAAGACAAAGGTCCCTCCCGCCATAGCTAGGCGTTCACCAATATCGCGATCTTCACCAGCGGCAAAAGGAAAGGATTCATCAAACAGGCCTATTTTTTCAAGTGAAGTGCGCAGATAGCAGGCGTTTGCTGTGGTGATATGGGGCGGATTTTTCTGCAATATGTTGTAACGCTGACGAAAAACAATCTGATCTATAAAAGTTGAAACAGCGTCATCTTCGTAATAAGAAAGGATTTGGCCGCCGGCACCGCACACAGAGTCCGTCATGGAAAAAATAAGCTTCGAAAGCCAATCATCATGCGGAATGCAGTCGGCATCAGTAAAAGCAATAAACTTGGCGGTCGAAGCCCGGATGCCAGCGTTACGGGCTGCGGCTGGGCCACGTTTAGACTCATAAAGCGAGCGGACCGGATAACGATCTATAATTTCCTGTGTGTTATCGGTCGATCTGTTGTTGACAACGATAATCTCGAACTGGTCTGACTTAAAATCTTGATGCAACAATGCTTCTATGCAGTCACCGATATACTCGGCTCCGTTGTAGACTGGCACAACAACGCTTACAGTTAAGTTTTCAGAGCTTTCCGGCATAAAGAAATTTCCCAGCGACAAGACCGGAGAGATGGGCACCCTGACGAATAAAATCTAAAAAAAGGTTTTTTGCCGTCGGGGAGGAAAGAGCCGTTTCCCAAACACAATTAAGCCAACTGCAAAAAACCTCATGGGTGCGCTGAACGCTGCGCCAGACGGTATAAACATACCTCTGATCGCCCGTTTTTTTGAGGTGCTTATAGGTCAGGCAATGACGCCCGATACCATATCGGAAATATTGTCCATAAAGCCCGGCGACTGAGGCCCGGTGAAAGTGATGGACTACGGCTTCCGGAACATATTTTATACGGTAGCCCGCCTGCTGGACGCGCCAACTCATGTCGGTATCGCCTCCCGAGATAAAGCGGCCATCAAAGGTGCCGATCTCGCTGAAAACCTCTCGGCGGTAGGCCATATTCGCACCGATGATATAAGGATGTGGCCTCGTGCTTTCGGCGAGTGACTGGTCTTGCCGCAGAACATAGCGGTTGCTGTATGACTGGACCCATCCGGTGCCGATGAAATCTTCAATTTTCCCGCCGCAGCCGACAACCCGAGGGTCATCGAAACCACGGATCAGGCAACTGAGCCAATCGGGTTCCGGGACACAGTCAGAATCGGTAAAGGCGATGATCTCACCGCTGGCCAGCGGGAGTGCGAGATTTCTCGCATTGTAAGAACCGGCTTTTGGTTCAATCACCATTTCGACAGGGAATGAACGTATGATCTCTTGGGTATGATCAGTTGAACCGTTGTCCGCAATGATGATCTGCACAAGACTCTGTGGATAGTCTTGTGCAAGAAGTGCTCGGATGCATTTTGCAATAGTTCCTTCCGCATCACGAACAGGGACAATAACTGTTATCCTGGGGTGTATATTTTTTTGAGCCGACGTTTCGCCGGCAAGAATCCCTTGAACCATAAAGCCATCCCTGTCAGAAGTATGAGCATCAGAGCAAAACCTGCCGCTCGCAGTGGTCTGCGCAACGCCCAAGCGATACGCGGATAACGATAGATCATGCGCATGCGTCCATTGGACCCGACACCGCGCATTTTACCCGAAAAACTGTTGCGAACGGCCAAGATAACATTTTCATAGCCGTCCCCATAGGCATTGGAATAGGGGACCAATGCCAGAAGGTATTTTTTTTGTGAATCTTTCGTCAAAATATTGGCCAATGATTCTGTCGTGATCGGACCATCGGGTATCAGAATCGCATTGACCTGCGGATGTTTGATGTAAGGCAAAAAAGCCTGTTGGGTTACAAGATCGACACGGATAGTCGGAAACACCTCAAAAACCACCGTCAATAAGGCTTCAACAAAGTGGATATTGGCCGTTCGCAGGATCAGCAGATGATCGTCGGAACTGAGGTCCAACCGTTGTACCGTGGTCCGAAGATTACCTGCGTATTCATTGATCGGAATCGACAACAGGGAAGTAAAACGCTCTTCCGAACAGGAGATGCCGAGGGCACTAAATTCGTTCTGTACCTGTTTCATTACAGATGATGTCTGGTTCATTAACTTAACTCGCAATTGTGTGATAGGGGACGATCAATCGCTGTGCCCTGTTGTTCAATAGCAATCTTTCCAACAACCCCAAGACGATTATAACTGAGAAGCTTTCCTGGGCGAAGACTCCTGGCAACTTCAATAACTTCGTCATACCCTTGCCCAAGGCCGTTACTGAAGGTTATTACAATTGTATCGAAGTGCTGCTCTTTAAGCGATTGCAACCTTTCATCCGTCAGGGTTGCGGAAGAAACATTTTCAGCTGTGTATACATATTGTCGACTGACATCTTCACGGCCTTTAATCCGTGCGGCAAGCGCCTGATTCGAAAGGGTTTCAAGGATGCAATCAGGGTTGTCTTTGCGGATTTTCCGCAGAGCACTCTCAACGATGGCGATTCCTGAAGTACAAAAAACCAGGACACGTAATCCAACATTTTGAAATTGTGGTATGCCATTACCGCTCAAGTGACTTGCGCTTTCTGGTAAGTGCATTTCGCTGTTCTCACCACAGGAGGCCTCAACGAACAGAGACGTTCCCTTTCCCCGGTAGTCAATGCGAAGTGTGTCGCATGGGCTTTCGTTGTAATCGCTTTCAAATATTTGACCGAACCCTGCTTGCCTCAGCAGCTTTGATAGTGTCTCAAAATCATAACCATATTTATGTTCTCCATCCTGCTGCAACGCATACATCAGGTGTTCGAGCTTGGTTGAACACCATTTTGGATGGAACTGCTCCTGGACTTTAAAAAAAATCTCATCATCTGCGACATATGCGCGGATTATTTTTTCAATGCCGGGCACAATGAGTCGAATGGTGCCCCCGGGCGTCAGCAGGCGATAACATTCTTTGAGAAACTCTAACGCCTCTCCCGGATACGCGAGATGCTCAAGAAAATGTGAAGCGTAGATGAGGCGCATGGACGAACTTTCAAAATGGCGCAGCCCTTCAGGGAGCTTCATTTGGATGATTCCTGGGGCATTTTTAATATCAACATTGAGCCAGCCCTCTAAAAGATGACCTCCGCACCCCAGATGTAAACGGCCTTCACCCTTAACAAACGGCGGGATTGTAGCAGCAAGAGCATCAGACCAATGAACACTTTCAGTTTGACCCGAGTGCTGATTTTTTTCTGCTTCAGCACTAATTTTTCGAATGATGCCGCGATTGTTCATTCTTAATAAATTTCCGAAATTAATTTTTTTAGCGGCGGATACGACATTTTCATAGCCTTGTCCGTTTTCGTTATTATAGAGAATGAGAATTGTGTCATAACTATTATTATCAAGCTCTAGGGGTAAGCTGACCGGATAAAGAAAATCTGTCTGGTAACTGAAGACTTTTTCTATTTTTCGGTGTTCTTTCATCTGACTTAAAAGTCGTTTGTTACAGAGTGCGTCAATTATTATGTCGCTTTTCTGAATCGATATTTGAGAAATTGCAGCGTCTATCAAGGCGAGTCCAGCGGTACAAAAAACTAACACTCGCTCTCCTATATTATTTAAATATTCTTTGTTATTGACCCTAAGGATTTTTGCTTGGTCAAACTTGTGTCGCATCTCTGATTCAAATTGATGATACTTATTTTTTTCTATATTGCGTGGCTTGACATTATAAACGTCTCTCCACTTGTCACAATAAAGATGGTTCTTTTCAACATAGTCGTAGAGTTCGCTACGAGGAAATGCGACATATGATTGAAAATATGCGTGAGTGGGCTCGATGCTGATGGCCAGATCAAGAGTTTTCTGGATATCCTCCTCCGTTTCATCAGGAATACCAATCATAAACCCCGCACGCGAGGTCAGCCCCAATTGGTTGATCCACTTAAAAGCCTGGCGAATCTGATCCACTGAATAGCCCTTTTTAATCTGCTTGAGGATTTTTGGCGATCCGGATTCGACCCCACACCAGATCCCGGTCAGACCTGCCTCCTTCATTAAGGCGAGGATTTCAGGATTAAGGTTGTCGACGCGCGCCTCACAGACCCAAGGGATGCGTATGCTGCGGCGTTTGATTTCAAGGCAAATATCGGCGACTCGCCTGTGATTCACCATGAAATTATCTTCGCGAAAATTTAGAGCATCCGCACCGAAATCACGAATCAATGTCTCTATTTCATCTACCACATTTTCGGGGCTACGGGAACGATAGGCGCTTCGCCAGTGGGTGGCGCTGGAACAGAAGGTGCATTGATAGGGACAGCCTCGGCTGGAAGACAAGGTAAACACCCTGTGAGCCGGCATCAAGTAGTCGCCACTCAGGTTGTAATTGTCCCAGTCCAGCAGATGCCGAGCCGGCAGGGGAAGGGAGTCAAGTTTGGCAACCGGCACCGGCGGGGCGGTAAGTTTTGGCCGCCCCGCGCTGTCGCGCAAAATTATTCCAGGAATTTCAGACAGATCGCTATTCTGCTCAAGGGCTTCTACCATTTGCGGAAAGGTCAGATCCCCCTCTTCCAGTACAGCATAATCAACAGCCGGGCAGTCAAGGGCCGAATCAGACTGAAGAGTGACTTGTGGTCCGCCAAAAACTATTTTTATCTTGTTATTTCTTCTTTTTATTAGCGTCGCTGACAATTCCGCGTGTTCTGCATTTAGACAGGTTACGGTAAAACCAACGATTTCCGGATTAAATTCAAGAACTCGGTCTGCAAGTTTAGCCGGTGTCAATGCCTCCGCATAACCATCAACGATGGATACAGAATGACCACACTCCAACAAGGTTGCTGCTATAGAACACAAACCTAAGGGAGGTTGTGGTTTGAGCTTTGTAAGCGTTACCGTCCCAAACCGTTCTTGAAGACGCTCGATGTCGGGATTTACAAGAACAACAACAGACATATAAAACCTATATTATGTATAACTGACTTTTATAATCGAATCTACAAAATATAAACAATTTAAAATTACTCTAATTTTTTAATAATCGATCTAGTAGAATACTCAATATTTCTTATACGTAGCTCTAAACTTATGCTTTTTAAATTTAATGAGCTGGAGTTGTAAAGTGACTTAACTAGCTGACACTTTCTATTATAGAATTCAAACAACTCAGAAGCGCTTCTCATTTCAAACTGACTCAATCTCGATTTACTACTGGATAATTCAGAAATATTTTTTTCCTTTGGGTGGCTGCTTTCGTCGAATACAACACAAGCAGGGACTCCGTAAGTTAATAAAACCTCTGACATCGTTATGGAAAATTCTTTGAAAAGATCAGGACAGTTTTTCACAACGTTCTCTATTTTTTCTCGAAGGATAATCGAGGCAAGATCATTGTTAAGTTTAGCTTCAGCTAGAATCGCATAGCGAAATATTTTATTTCTACCATCGAAATCCTTGTTTTTTTCGTATCTCTCAAAAACAAAAGTTAGCATTCTTGTTAAATCAATCATAGTTTTTCTCCTTGTTTATACTTTCTCTTCGTATTTATGAAATTGGTCTATCCCCTTCCACCTTCACCCCATCCACCCCCCACTGCCTCGCCATCTCCATATCATGATCCTCCCGATCCCCAATCAGCACCGCTTCGGGATCGCCCTGCCTCACTATCCCCTCCAGCGACCTCGGGTCGGGCTTGGGGTAGCCTGTCGCCCAGCAGTAGACCACCTGATCCACCAGCCGCTCCAGCCCCAGGGCCTTGAACTTGCGTTCCTGCACCGCCGGCAGGCCGTCGGTGACCACCACCACCCGGCCCCGTGCGCGCATGCAGCGCAACATTTCTTCCGCGCCGGAGAAGAGAGTTATGTGCGGGCAGTGCCCCCGGTAGACCTCGACCAATTCGCCGATCCGTTCCGGCGTAGCCTCCAGGCCGAATTCCCGCAGCAGGTGGTTGAAAATCTTCTCCCGCCCACAGGCATCAAACCGCCTTTGCAGATAATCCCCAGCCGCCGCCGAATCCAGCCCCCAGGCCGCCAAATGACCGGCGACGGCGCGGAAACCGCTGAGGACGAAATCCCGCTCGGCGTAGAGGGTATTGTCCATATCCACGAGAAAGAGACGGTACTTGTCGAGAAGGCAGGGCATGCCGTTCATCCCTTGCAAAAAACATCTTGGCTGTAGCGCAGCATCTTCAGCCCATAGCGCAAAGGCCGGGGCCGGACGAATTCCCCATGCTCCCCTTGCGCCCAGGCCACCAGCCGCCGGGGAGTGTCGAGCCCGGCCTCGATGCCCAGAGCCGAGGCGCCGCCGAAGCGCGGATTGACCTCGATGAGCCTGGCGCCGTCGGCCGCCGACCAGAAGGTCTGCACCGTCACCGCTCCAAACAAATGCAGGGATTGGGCCAAGAAAAGAACCAACTCATCCAAAGCGGAAATGGAAACCGTGCGGCTCACCGTCGACTCCCCAGCCCGCACCCGCAGCCGCTCCCGGGCGATCCACTGCAACGCCCGCCCGTCTTCATCAAAGAGCGCATCGATGCTGTATTCAGGCGCGGCGCACAGGGGTTGCAGCAGCAGATCGGGCCAGGGCGGCTCGCCGTACAGGGCGCGCAGCATCGCCACATTTGGCACCACCTGGGCCGCGCTCCCCCCGGCGCCCCGGCGCAGGCGGGCAAAGAGGGGGAAACTCTCCGGCGACGGCTGCGTCACCCGGGGCAGAACCGGCAAGCCGTGGGCCAGGCAATGGTCGTGAAAGCGGATTTTGTCCAGGCAGATTTCGAGGGATTCGAGGGGCGAAACGAGCACCTCGATACCGGCGGCGGTCAACGTCGCCCGGGAGCGGCCCAGGAAGACCAGATCTTCGTCTCGGGTCGGCAGGATCACGCCGACCCCCCGCTCGCGACAGGCGGCGACAAGGGAATCGAGATAGGCGGGATCGTTGCTCGGCGGCACAAGAAAACCGCCATCGCAAAAATGCAAGGCGGCGGAATCGGAGGAAATATCGCAGGCAAAAAGCCGCAGACCATGTGGGGAGAGGGCCACGCGCAAACGCCGAGCGAGATCGACCTTGGCACCGGCGCTGGTCATCAGCCAATTGGCGCTTTTCAGTGATGAATGATGAGTGATGAATGATGAATTATTTCGATTCAAGATTTACCGCTGCCTTTGGTTGACCTGCTTTTCAATGTCCTTGTACTGGTTACAAGAATCGCCATCAACTCATTCGCCTCTTTTTTCAGGTCGGCAAGTCGCTCCGGCTGCACGATGCCGGATTCTTCGAGCAGTTCGAACCAGTAGATGCTCTCTTCAAGTTCCTGCATCGCTCCTTCGGTCTTGCTGATCATCTCGGCATAGGAACGGCTTCGCTTCCCTTCCCGAACATGAGCGCCGACGGAAGTTCCCGAACGCAAGAGTTGTTTACCGATGACCTGCCCCCCCGTAGTACGCGGCAAAGCACCATACAGTCGAATGATCCGCAACGCGAACAACTTGGTCCGCTGAAGAATACAGGTTTTTTCATCACTCATCATTTCACAGCTTCGCCTTCCTCATCACTCATCACTCATCACTCATCACTCATCATTTCCTACATTATGAGCCAATCAAAGACCACTGCAACGGCGAGCCTTTGCTAACGTCACGGACAACCGCCCGCCCCAGCACCATTTCCAGATATTTCGGTGGCAGCCCCAAACCCGGCCGGATTGCCCTGACATTCTCTTCGGTGAGAATGTCGCCTTTCTTAAGATTTTCGGTGATGTAGAGACTACGCCGGTGCTTTCTTGAGACCAACTCCTTCTCCGTCGGTCCGTAATTCACTCGCCCCAGCGCCTGCCAGGCCATGCGGGCATCGTTTACCAGGCGTTGCAACTCAGCCGGTTCCAGGGAAAAGGCGGCGTCGATGTCGCCGTCGGCGCGGCTCAGGGTGAAGTGCTTTTCGATCACCCGTCCCCCCAGCGCCACGCCCGCCACGGCCACGGCGGTGCCAAGGGTGTGGTCGGAGATGCCGACCTGGCAGTCGAAGAGTTGCGCCATGTGCGCCAGTGTCAAAAGATTGGCATCGGTCGGTTCGGCCGGGTAGTTGCTGGTGCACTTGAGCAGGATCAGATCGCGGCACCCGGCCTCGCGCGCCGCCGCGACCGCTTCGGCCAGTTCGACCAGGGTGGCGGTGCCGGTGGAAAGGATGAGCGGCTTGCCGGTGGCGGCGACGCGGCGGATGAGGGGCAGGTCGCCGTTTTCGAAGGAGGCGATTTTGTAGCAGGGGACATCCAGGGCTTCGAGCAGGTCAACGGCGGTGGCGTCGAAGGGGGTACTGAACACTTCGAGTCCCCGCTTTCGGGCACGCTCAAAGAGGGGCGCGTGCCAGTCCCAGGGGGTGTGGGCCTTTTCGTAGAGTTCGTAGAGGGAATGCCCGCGCCAGAGACTGGCTGGGTCATCGATGAAGAATTCCCCTTCGGCGATATCGAGGGTCATGGTGTCGGCGGTGTAGGTTTGCAGCTTGAGCGCCTGCGCCCCCGCCTCGGCGGCGGCATCGACCAGCCGCAGGGCCTTGTCGAGATCATGACCATGATTGCCGGACATCTCGGCAATGATGAAAGGCGGCTGATCAGGGCCGACAAGGTGACGGCCAATACGGATGTCGTTCATATGCCTCCCCGATAAAAAGCTAATGATGAATGATGAGTGATGAATGCGGAAAATCTTAATTTTTCCACACTCTTTAACTAAAGAAAGATGCTTTCGCAAAAAGCGCCAAATGCAAGGCGCGCAATTGGCGAGCAATGAGGCGTACTTACGTACGTCGAAGCAGCGAGCCGATTGCAGCAACGCAGCAGTTGGTGGGTTTTTGCGACGCCATCAAAGAATCATCTTTGTCGGCAACCAGAACAAGGAGGTTACAGGGTTCTATCTTAAGCGCCGGCTGTGGTTTCAAACTTGCTAATAAATTAGAGGTTTTCTCGCTGTCAACGTTTCCTTCACCCACAAAGGATCTTTGCGCATCGGAAGGACGGCAACAACATAAACCGTATGCTCCTCAATAAGGTAATAGACCTGATAGGGGAAGCGCTTCGCAGGCATTCGATACAGACCTTGCTCCCGCATATGGACACCCGCATAAATTTTCAACGACCGGATGTCTGCCATCAGACTATCCCAAAAGAAATCTCCGACCCCCGGTTCTATTTGATCATAAAAATTCTTCCCGGAGTTGAGATCGTCAGAAACAGGCTCAAGGGCAACAACGCGATCAACAGTTATCATCTGCGGCGGGCATCCAACTCATCGAGAGTCAAGATTTTCGCTTCACCACGGCGTAGTTCTTCGCAACGCTGTTCGAGGATATGACGATGCCATGATGGAACTTCGCTTTGCTGGTATTCCTTTTCAAGCGAGGTCCAGAGACTCTCCATGGCCAACAATCGTTCAGCAACTGTCATCTTTTCAACATCGATTACGGTCATCTAGGGTCCTCCCGGCATAAAGATAGGTAACGTGGTGCTGTCTTTTGTGGGATTTTCACCAAGCGGGTACTTGTTATCATAGCTGCGCCGCCGGTGGGAGGCAATGGCGGATTAACTTGTGCGGCATAGCGTGCCCGCTCAAAGGGATTGTCAACGCCAATATCAGGAAAAAAACAAGGGGGTGAAGTGGGTTAGTCAATCAGCTCCCATCACGGGCGCCCCATTTTAAAAAACCCAACCCGAGGCCGCTCATTCATCATTCATCATTCATCATTTTCTACGGTTTAGGGCTCATCGGTGAGAGATTTCAGGTAATCCATACGCTGATGGACAACGGCAAGAATTTCAATATTGCTATCCTGTCGTCGGTAGAAGATCAGATGCTGCCCTTCAGGGAAGCACAAATACCCGGGTTTGATATCTGTACGGGGCTTGCCTAACTGAGGGTGCTTTGCCAGCCAGCCAAAACGGGAAATAATCCCTTCGATATACTGGTCAGCCTGCTCACTGCCCCAAGCTTGCAGGGTGTGGCACCAGATTTCTTCAAGGTCGGCTTCAGCCGCCTGCCGTAAAAAGAAAGAGCCGCTCATCTAAAGATGCTTCTGACGCATTTTTTTCAAAAAATCTTCACATCTGAAGTTGTCAACTACAGGGGATTGTTCGGCACCCTCAAGTTTATCTCTTAACAACTCAAGCTTGATTTCGTCTTCCTCCAAGCGTCGTAAGCCCGCCCTGATCGCTTCGCTTGCAGATTGATAGCGCCCTTGCGCGATCTTTTTGGCAATGAAGTGTTCAAAATGTTCCCCTAGGGTAACGGACGTATTTCTGGGCATGATGACCTCCATGGATATTGATATTAAAAAGTAATACAGGGAGGTGGGGCTGTCAATAATGGCTTGCCCGCACAACGTGAAGCTTCCGAAATCTAACAGCTTTTCTCTGTGTCCTCTGTGCGCTCTGTGGTGAAAAGCCTTCGAATCGATCTGTTTTTATTCAACATTGATGGATTTTACCGCCTCCACCACCCTGGCCGTCCCACCATCGCGGGGAACAATTTCACGGGCGGCGTGGCTCATGGCGGCGAGTCTTTGAGGGTTTCGGCTCAGATCGTCGAGGGCTTGGCGGAAGGCACCGGGGGGAAGGCTCGCGGCCTCGCCCAGCCAGAGGCAGGCACCTTTTTCGTGCAGCAGGCGGGTCGTCTCGCGCTGGTTCTCAGCCACCGTCACCACCAAGGCAGGAAGACCGAGCAGGCAGCGTTCCCAATGACTGCCGCCCCCCGCTCCCAGGGCCAGATCGGCGCGGGCCATGAGTTCGGCCATGCGCCCGGTCTGCACATGCAGGGTGTAGCAGCCGCCATCGGCCCGGCAGAGCGCGGCGATTTCATCGTGGCGCGGGTTGCTCGCGCCGATGACCACATCGGCGGTCAAGGCGGTATCGCGAAGCTCGCGCAGGGCGCGGGCGGTGAGGTTGTCCCCGTCGCCGCCGCCGAAAAAGAGCAAGAGATGGGTAAGGCCGGTACGCTCACGGACATTTGCCGCCGCCCGATAAAATTCATCCCGCAACAGGGCGTAGCCAGGGCCGAGGAGCAACCGGCAACCGTCGGGAACCAAGCCTTGATAACGGGTGTCCAGAGCGGGCAACAGATTCTGGTCGAGCAGCAGATCGCAGTCGTGGGGCCGATTGGCGAGATCGTCGATGACCATGATCCGCCGCGCCAAGGAGCGCATGGATCGTTCCCAGCGTTCATCCAGATCGTAATGATCGACGATCAAAAGATCGATTCCGCCGCGCATCCCGTGGCCGTCCGGCCCCTCTCCTTCCACCCAAATCAGCTCGAAGCCCCGCCGCCGGATTTCCTTCCCCAGATTACCCGGCAGCTTCCGGCAGAGAAAGACGATGTCGCCCCCGGCGCGGCGCAGCACCTCGGCTAGGGTCAGGCAACGCATGATATGGCCGCTGCCGATGACCGTCGAAGCATCAGCGCGAATCGCGATCCGCGACAGAGTGCCGTCACCCAAGCAGCTGTTCCACACTCAGCCCCAAGGCCTGGGCGATTTTACGGAGTGTAGCGGTGCGCGGCTGGGCGCCGGACCGTTCGAACTTCGCCACGCTGGCCTGAGCAATCCCCAACCGTGAAGCCAGTTCTTCCTGGGTCAGCCCAAAGTGCTCACGCCAGGCCTTGATCAGGGGCACATCCCGCAAGACATGTGCCTCAACGACTTCCTGGGGGATACCGGAGGCTTTGGCCTTTTCGGCTTCAAGCAGCGGTTCGATACGGCGCCACTCCTCCCAGGGGACGAGCACAAAAGCGGGATGCCCGCCATGCTCGATGGTCTGATATTTAGTAGGTGCGCTCATCGCGTTTTTTCACCTCCTCGATGCTGACTTGCCCTTAGCCCTAACGGATCCTGTTTCCCGCCATTACCCTATCGCTCGGCCTCCGCCAGTTGGATGGCGCGGTGCAGGAATTCGGCGCGCAGCCAGTCTTCGGGGGTGTCGATGTCCTGCACCCGATGGCGGGGGAGGATGATGGGGATGGCGTGGCGGGAGAAAATCGGCAGGCCTTTGAGGAAGGCCTCGGTGCGCCCCCAGTAGAACTGCCCCGCGTCGTGATAGGCCTCTTCGAGGTCCTGGGAGCGTTTGGGGATGCATTCGGGTTGGATGGGCTCGACGCCGCCGTCGGCAGTAAGGCGAACGGCGCGCTGGATGGGAAAGGGGAAACTGGTGACGGAGAAGGCGTACTGCTTGTGCGGCGCGGCTTGCAATAGATCGCGCCCCCGGCGCAGGTCGTCGATATGGAGCATGGGCGCGGTGGCGTAGATGCAGCAGGCCAAATCAACCGCACAGCCCTCGGCCAGCAGCCAACGCAGGGCATGCTGCAAAATCGGCATGGTGCCGACATAGTCGTCACACAACTCGGCGGGGCGGACAAAAGGCACCTCGGCCCCCTCCCGCCGGGCGATCTCCGCCACTTCCGCGTCCTCGGTGGTGACCACCACCCGCCCGAAGCAGCCGCTTTCCAGGGCGGCGGCGATGGAGTAGGCGATCAGCGGCCGATCGTTGAAGAGACGGATATTCTTGCGCGGGATGCGTTTGCTGCCGCCGCGAGCGGGGATGATGGCGACGTTCATGGTCTTGTCCAATTCGGGCCAGAGGTTTTCGCGAATATTGTCAATAACGGCGATGAATTTCTTCCAGTTTTTTAAAGATCTTGGCGACCTGTTGATCCGTTTTCAGGTCGGAAATGAAATGGTTGTAGAAGAAGACTTTCTCTTGCGCCAAAAAGTCATTATCGGAATAGAGCTTTACCGAGTAATTCAACATCTCGGCATAATCTTGCAGTCGATAACTTTCGGGAACCGTCGAGCTGATATGGCCGAAATTCATGGTCACAATCGGCAGATGATTCATCATGGCAGTCTGGGCACTGGTCCCTCCACCCTGTCTTTTGGGATTGATGAACGCATCGCACATCAGGCAGAAAGCCGAAAATTCCTGAATCATGCCGACATTGATGAATTTCCGCTCGAAGTTAGTGAGCGTGCCGAAGGTTCTCCTGATATCCAGATCGCCGGAACCAGCAAAAACGACCTTCGCATGCGGGCACTTTGCAACCAGTTCCCGGCAAAATTCGACAAAGTCATTATCCAGTTCACTAGCCAACCGGGTCCCGGCTACCAGAAACAGAAAGTCGTCTTTGCTGAATCCGAATCGACTCCGCTCCAATGGTTCATCTGCGGCATCGGCGGGCGTAACGATCATGGATTCACGCATGAAGTCGGTATGCCCCCAGGCATGTGCATATTCTTCACCGGCGTCCGAAAAGAGATTGCCAGGAATCCAGTAAGCATCCGAATGGGCGATGGGAACCGTCGCCCCGGTGGTGACGAAAACTGAGGGTATTTTTTGAAACAAGAGTTCTTGGAAAAGCAGATTCTCCCCATGCGCGAGGACGGCATCCGGCTGCAGTTGGTCGATATAGTTCATGAAATTGTTGATTTTTCGGACGGACATCAAGGTCTCATCAAGAGTAAACACCTCGATTTCGACATCCTTGAAATTTAGATAATCGATAGTCAACGACTGGTGCCCGGTTAATTCCGTATTTCTGTTGGCAACAAACGGGCTATAAAATCCGAGATAATTATTGTAATTCATTGAATTGCAATTGATTATTGAAACCTTACAACCATGATTTTTTATCAAATGACAGGCCAGATTGAACGCTTCGCGCGTCGGAGAATGTGCCATCCCCAAAATTTGTGGTGAAAGAATCGCAATCGTCTTGATTTCTGATTTTTTTTGATAGGCTGGCGCCACTACAATCTTAGACTGTTTCAACATGCTGACAATTTTATCGAAATGACCTCTGACCACGTCTGCATATGGCTTGAATATTTTAGTTGGGACATCACTTCGAACAAAAAACCTACGGCTCAAATTCCAATAAATTTCATAAAAATCATTCAATGACATCGCCGAGGTGATCGTTTTAGTCAGATTTTCAAGCGAGAAGTCATCTCGATAATTTTCATAAACAAAAGAATTGAAGGTTATGGAATTGTCACCTGTGTACGCATCCAGAAACCATTGGTACAACTGGGACTTTTCTTTTTCGCTCAAGGTCTCGATTGTCGATTTCAAGACATTAAGATAATCGAATTCCGTATTTGAGAAGCAGGTGCCTGAAAATATTTCCCCCAGTGCATACATGACATCCTTCAGTTCGGTCTTTCCAGCCTTTTTCACAGCTAGGCTCCCTTCCTGATAACGGTAAAAACAGAATCGACGATGCGAGAAACATCAAGAAAGTTCATTGCAGGATAAAGCGGCAAGGTCAGAATCCGGCCATAAGCAGCCTCGGCCACGGGGCAGAGGCCTTCGCCGGTACCGAAGCGCCTGCGGTAATAGGGGTGCAGATGGACCGGAATGTAGTGGACGTTGGCGCCAATCCCGGCGGCGCGCAGTTCGGCGAAAACCCGGTCCCGCTCCGGCACCCGCACCACATAGAGATGATAGCCGTGCTCGGCCCCGGCGCGCACCGCCAGGGGTTGGACTTCGGTTCCGGCAAAGGCCCGGTCGTAGAGGGCGGCCAGCTCCCGGCGCCTGGCGATCCACTTCGGCAATCGCGCCAACTGGCTCAGACCGAGAGCGCACTGGATGTCGGTCAGGCGATAGTTGCCGCCGAGTTCGGTCATTTCGTAATACCAGGTACCTTGTTCCTGACGCTGACGATGGTCGCCGGTAATGCCGTGGTTGCGGAAGCTGCGCAGGCGCTCGGCCCATTCGGGGTTGTCGGTGACGACCATTCCCCCCTCGCCGGTGGTGATCGGCTTAACCGGATGGAAGCTGAAAGCGCTCAGATCGGCCAGAGAACCGCAGGGGCGACCAGCATCGGCGGCGCCGAGGGCATGGCAGGCATCGGCCACCAGAATCAGACCGCGGTGGCGACAGATTTCCCGCAAGACCCCATAGTCGGCGGGCTGCCCGGCGTAATCGACGGCGATGACCGCCCGAGTGCGGGGGCCGATTTTTTCTTCGACCCGCGCCGGATCGATGAGCAGGGTGTCGGCGTCGGCATCGGCGAAGACCGGCGTCCCCCCCTGGTAGAGCACGGCATTGGCGGTGGCGGCGAAGGTCATAGGCGGGACGATGACCTCGTCGCCGGGGCCGATGCCGATGGCGTGCATGGCCCCGTGCAGCGCCGCCGTGCCGCTGCTCACCGCTACCCCTTCGGCCACGCCGACGAAATCCGCCACCGACCGCTCGAAGCGCTCGACCAGCGGCCCGGTGGTCAGCCAATCGGAACGCAGTACCGCCACGACCGCCTCGATATCGGACTCGTCGACACTTTGCCGACCGTAGGAAATGAAGGGCTCGCTCACGAGATCCCTTTCTGGCAGCAATAGTCGATATGCCCGCGCACCAGCTCCCGCAACTGCTCGACAGTCAGCCAGTCGGTGTTGGTGCCGCTGTTGTAGGAGAAGCCTTCCGGACAGCGGCGGCCGCCCCGTTCGGTCTGGAACTTCTCCACCGTCCAGTTGCGCATGGAGGGGAGAATGACGTAGTGATCGTCGAGCTCCAGGGTATTGAACCCGTCCGTTTCGGTGATCATCTCTTCGTGCAGCTTCTCGCCGGGACGGATGCCGACGATCTCCTGGCGGCAATCGGGATCGATCGCCTGCGCTAGGTCGACGATGCGGAAACTGGGGATTTTCGGGACGAAGATTTCGCCGCCCCACATCCGCCCCAGGGTCCGCAGCACCAGTTCCACGCCCTCGTCAAGGGTGATGTTGAAGCGGGTCATGCGTTCGTCGGTGATGGGCAGCACCCCTTCACGCTGCTTTTTCAGGAAGAAGGGGATGACGCTGCCGCGACTGCCGAGGACATTGCCGTAGCGCACCACGGAAAAGCGGATATCCCGATTCCCCTTGTAGTTGTTGGCGGCAACGAAGAGTTTGTCCGAGCAGAGCTTGGTCGCGCCGTAGAGGTTGATCGGCGCGGCGGCCTTGTCGGTGGAGAGGGCCACGACCTTTTCCACCTCCCGCTCCAGGGCGGTCTCGATGACGTTCTGGGCGCCGAGGATGTTGGTCTTGATCGCTTCGAAGGGGTTGTATTCGCAGGCGGGCACCTGCTTGAGGGCGGCGGCGTGAATGACGATGTCGATCCCCTCAAAGGCCCGGTAGAGCCGCTCCCGGTCGCGCACGTCGCCGATGAAGTAGCGCAGCTGTCGATAGGTCTCGGGCGGATACTGCTGGGCGAGTTCGTACTGTTTCAGTTCATCGCGGGAGAAAATGACGATGCGGCGCATTTTCGGATAGCGGGCGAGCGCCGTTTCAAGAAATTTTTTACCGAAGGAGCCCGTCCCTCCGGTAATCAGCACGGCTTTTCCGTTCAGCATGGGAATCCCCCCGACACGAGTGGCATTGACGGCCGACGACCAACGATGAATGATCGCAGCGGCCTTGTCCATGATAGGTAAAAAGTCGGTGATTTACAAACATTGCAACGGCTTATGAAAATCAACCGAGTTCCTTCAGCAGCTTGCGGGCGACGGGATGGGTGGGCTCCACTTCGAGAACGTGGGTAAACATCAGCCGCGCTCCCTCGTCGATCCCCAGTTTGCGATAGTAACCTCCGAGATTGAGCATGGTGCCCAGATCTTGGGGAACCTGCTCCAGATAGCTCGCATAGGCCTCCAGCGCTTCCTCCGCCCGACCCGAAACCTTGAGACCGTCGGCGTAGAGTAGCAGATAGGCCGGGAAGCGGCCGGCGAGATGTTCGAGAGCGAGCAGGGCGTCATCGAGCGCCCCAATTTGCAGGCAGAGAAAGGCAATGGCCCGCAGCGCCTCTTCGAGCAGCGCCTCGTCCTCCGTGTCCAGAACCCGCTGATAGTCATCGAGCGCCGCATCGTTGTCGCCCGCCAACTCGGCGGCGTACCCCTGGGCCAAGGCCAGCAACGGCTTGGCTTTGGGCAGGGGGTGGTTCTCCAGAACCCCGGCCAGCCGCGCCAAAGTCTCGCGGTCGTTCTTGCGGTAGGCGTCGCGAATCCGCCCGAAAGCCCCGGAAAGCGCCCAGTTGTAGGCGCCGGGGGTAATGGCGGTGGTCGCAGTCCAACCGGCGTAGCCCTTGGCGCGAAGTTGCGCGAAATCTTCTTCCAGAACCTGCAACTCCGCCTGCTGCTCGGGGCTCAAAGCGGCGAAGTCGGCGGGATGCCGCCGGCGCCAGATGCGCGACCGTCCCGGCTGCCGGTCCGCCCGCCACTGGGCGAGCAGACGGGGGAGTTCGGGCGCGGGGGAATCCTCCAGCAGACGCGTTTCGACCCGCTTGCGGGATTGCCTTAGCAGATTGAGAAACTGCTCGCAGTTTTCCCGATAGGCCAGGTAGTAGCCGCGGTTGTCGTCGAAACTGGTCTCGCTGGCCCCGCCTTTGGCGAGCCCCGCATGGCTGAGCCGGAAAAACTTCTGGACGCTGAAAAATTTGATCAACCGGACCAGCCCCTGATCCTCGCGGCCCAGAGCTTGCCCGATCGCCTTCAGCCCTTTGCGGTAGTCGGCGGAGTCGGAAGCGGAAGCGAACTGCTCATGCAGCGCCGTCGCCTGCTCCGCGAGCTTGCCGATCCGCTCCACCACGGCGGAGACGCGGTCGAGTTCGGTGAGCATGGCCCGACAGTGACGTGAGCGCGTCGCGGCGGAATCCTCGGGCAGCACCCCGGCGAGAGTGGTCGCGGCCGGCACATTCAGGGGTTCAATGGGAAGCTCGGCCAGGGGGAGATGGCGAACGTGCTCCAGCCGGGCCGCCCCCGGCGCTGGGTTGACGGCGCGGCAGCCGCGCTTGCGGGCGCGTTCGGCCTGGGCGTCCAGCTCGCGGGCGGCAAGGGCGTAATTGGGATGGGTATAGGCTTCCCAGCCGCCGTAGGTTTCCATCGTCACATCCCGCTCGGAAAAGCGGGCGCCAATGGCCCGCTCCCGCGAGGCGGCGGCATGGGTGAAGCCTTCGCGGCTATGGCAGAAATCGGCACCGGCCAGGACGATTTGGGAGAAACCCAGCTCCACGGCCGTATCGAAGGCGACATTGGTGACCGTCGGCCCCAGGGAAATGGGCGCCGGGCGGTTGAGAGGGGAATCCCAAGAGAAAAGGCTGCCCCAGACCGACGCCCGCCCTCCCCATTGCCCCAGAATGCAGGGGCTGAGGTGATAGTTGGCGACCAGCAGCGCGTCCTCTTCAAACTGGAACATATCGCTGCTGACATCGAAATTCACCGGCTTTGGATCGACGGAAACGAGGATATCAGGAGTGATGCCGACTTCGAGCAGGCGCCGCGACACCCGAGAAGCGGCGATGACGGCGACTTGCGGGCGATGTTCCAACAGCCAGGGGATAACGTCGTCCAAAGAGGGCCCGCCGGCCAGCAGCACCGCCGTCTTCCCCCGGAACATGCCGCGCAGAAGATTGGCCGAGACCCGGTTTTCCGCGAGATTTTCCAGCTGCCGGCGGATGAAGACCTCCAGATCGAGAGAGCCTTTCGTATCCCAGATAAAGCGGAAGACTTCCTGCCGTAGCCGTCGCCCAGTCTCGCGGTACCCTTCCCAGACGCAGTCCTCGGCGGCGCAGCTGGAAATCACCCGGACCTTGTCGGCGAAGACATACTCATTGATGCCGAGCCTCCCCAGCATTTTCCGGCAATCCTCGGGCGTGGCGTAGAGGATGCCTGCCGAATCCAAACGATCGATGCGGGATAGAATTTCAGGCAGTTCGACAAAAAGGTAACAGCTCCCTTTGGGAATACCCTTGCGTAGAAGATAACGCGGCAGCAGGCCGGAATCGGTGCCGATGACCAGGTAAAAGGTTCCGAGGCAGAAAAGGTCGGCGCCGAACTGCTGGGCGAAAACCGTCTCGGCGCCGAGCTGCTCGAAGCACTCGCCGTTGACGCCGGGCAGATAGCGATCACCGAAGCGATTCGCGCGGAAGGGTTCCGGTTCCTGTATTTTCATTGCGGCCACACTCTATTCTCCTTCCAGCCAATGACCGAAGCCTGTCAAGAAATTGACACTATCGATCCTTGCCGCCGAAAACCCCTGCGGCAATTTCGAATCTGCAAAGCCCCGGCCAAAATTCCGACACCGGCGGATTTGCGGGCCGATCCATGAAAAAAAGGCCACTCCGCATCCTTCGCGAGGTAGCCTTTCGATCTATTCCGGCGCGCCGCGCCCTTACACCTTGGGCAGGGGCATCTTGGTCGAGTAGTTGCTGTGCTCCAGCACCACCTGGATGGCGCGGTTGGGGCCCGGGGCGTAGAGGATCGGCGCGAGCAGGTTGAAGGTGAAGTCGCTGCCCGAGTTGACGGTGACGACCACCAAGGCGTGACAGTCGTCCCCGTCTTTCATCCCCAGTTTCTCTTTCTCGTTGTCGTCGGGGGCGACCCGGTAGTCGACGAAGAAGTTGGTGGGGTCGGTGAGAACAAAGGCGATCTCCGGGTCTTCGACGCTCTGGATCCAGAAGAGGGGCCCGCGCTTGATGTTGGGCATGACGATGAACTCGCGCAGGTTCTCGAAGCCGATCATCCCCGTAGGGAAGTGCAGGGTTTTAGCCGGATCGTATTCCACCTGCCCGAAACGGGTGTTGATGACCTTCATTTGACCTCCTTGAGCATGGGCAGACTGTCACTCAGGCTGTCCAGATCGGCGATGATCCACTGGGTGGCTTCCTTGTTCTCTTCGAGGATGCGATCGTAGACTTCCTGGCGGTGGATCTTCACCGTCGGCGGCGCGACGATCCCGAGGCGGATACCGCCCCCTTTCATCTCGACGACGGTGATGGTGATGTCGTCGCCGATGCGTATGCCCTCGCCGACCTTGCGTGTCAATACCAGCATCTGGCCCTCCCTGGCGTGTAATTTATTCCTAGCGCAGATAGTCGAGGATCGACAGTTTGGAGAGTCGTCCCGTCACATCCATGGCTGCTTGCAAGGCTTGTTCCTGTTGCGTCATTTCCGTGATCGATTCGATGAGGTCGGCGTCCTGATAGCGGGACAGCACCTCTTCGAGGTCGAGTTCCATGTCCTGGATATTCTCGTTGGCGCGGTCGATACGGTTGGCCACCACCCCCATCTGGCTGCGGTTGATACTGATCTGCTCAAGGGCGGTGTTGAGATCGCCGAGCTTCGCTGTGGCGCCGGCCGCATCGTCAGCGAGCAAGGCCTCCTCGATGCCGGTCATGACCGCGAAGATGTCGACCCGGCCGGGATCGGTGACGCCGTCGCCGTCTTCATCGCCGAGAAATACAGCGCTGCCGGTGAAGTTGACCGTTTCGGTCTCGCTCGGAGAGATTTCCAGCTGTTTGCGCCCTTGGTCCCCCTGGTAAAGCATCGGCGGCTGGGTCGGATCGCCAGCATGAGCCGGATTTTCGACAAAGGGGGGTGTCAAATCGTTGAACCCGGCGAAGAAGTATTTGCCGTCCATCTGGCCGTTGGCCAGGCTCACCATGGAGTTGCGCAGGTCGCCGATCTCGCTGGCGAGAACCTCCCGTTCATAGCTGCTGTAGGTGCCGTTACCGGCGGAAACGGTGAGCTCGATGGCGCGGTTGATGAGGTTTTCGGCCTGGGCCATCTGGGTGTCCTGAGCCTTGAGGCGGTCGATGGCGGCGAGGTTGTTTTCGTAATGATTCTCGGCGGACAACATCCGCGAGCGGGTGAGCAGCACCGGCGACACCCCGGCGGGGTTGTCGGAAGCCGCGTTCATCTTGCGCCCGGTGGCGGTGGCGACCTGGAGATCCTGCAATTTGGAAGTGGTGCTGTTGAGAAACAGCATCATCGAGCGATAGGTGGTCGAGTTGCTCGCTTTCATACGCTACCCCCGGATGGCCAGAAGCTGGCTCATCACCTCGTCGACGGTGCTGAGGTATTTGGCCGAGGCTTCGAAACTCTTCTGGAATTTGATCAGGGAAATCATTTCTTCTTCGAGAGAAACCCCGACGGTGTTGTCCCGCAGATTGGCGACCTGGGTCAAAGCGTCGCGATTGCCGGCCAGGGCCAGCTTGTTGCGACTCGCTTCGACGCCGACGTCGCCGGCGATGCGGGCGTAGTAACCGACAAAGGTTTCGCTGCCGTCCATCACCCGGGCGGTGCCGAGGGCGCTGAGGCGCAGAGCGTTGGTATTGTCGCCGGGGGCGCTGGAGTCGCCGGCAGCCACTTCCCGGTAGTTGTCTAGGTTCATGCGGATCATGCCGGCGGCGCCCGCTTCCTCGGCCAAGGGCGCGAAGAAATCCCGGTCGGTGTTGCCGTCGAGACCGGTTCCAGCGCGATGCAGGGCGTTGACTTCGGTGATGATGCCGTTGGCAAGTTTGTCGAGATCGGCGACCTTCTCGGGGATGAATTCATCCCGCAGATACATGAGCCCGCGCATTTCGCCGCCGACCCGCTCGGTGTTGAGTTCGTATTTGTGGCTGCCGAGGTCGAGGCTGATCTGCAGGGTGTCGCCAACCCGCTCGGTCAGTATCGGCATGGTGGTGGCGTCGGAGACCAGAGGCAGGCCGTTGGGCAGAAAGATCGAAGCCATGCCGGCGGCGTTTTCGGTATTGGTGCCGCCGACCAGCGAGGTGATCTTCTGCAGCAGCAGGTCGCGCTTGTCCCGGTCGGCGAGGGCCGGTTGGCCGGTCGATTCGATGGTGGAAATGCGCAGATTGAGGCTCGCGACCTCGTTGATGCTGAGGTTGAGATCGTCGACCCGGGATTGCAGCATGGTGTTCATGCTCTCCGAAAGCTTGGTCAGTTCGGAGACCGTCGCCTGGAAATCCTGCACCAGGCGCTCGCCCGATTGCAGCACCAGGTCACGATTGACGCGGCTGCCGGGATCGTTGGTGAGATCCTGCCAAGAGCCGAAAAAGTTGTCGATGGAGCCGGAGAGACCGTTTTCGGAGATACTGATGATGCGCTCCATTTCATCCAGGGCGGTGGACTTGGCATCCTCCTCCCCGAGGGCGGCGCTTTTTTCCTGCATCATCTTGGCGAGAAAATTGTTGTACTCGCGATCGAGGACGTCGATCTTCGACCCGCGCCCGACCATGAAGCCGTTCATGTTCAGGGTGGGGAAGTCGGTAAAGACCGGAACCTGGCGGGAATAGCCTTCGGTATTGACGTTGGAGATGTTGTTGCCGACGACCTCGATCGCGCGCTGACCGTCGAGCAGACTGCTTTTGCCGATATTCAGAGCGTTGATGAGGCCACTCATGCTACACCTTCCCGGTCAGAAACATGCCGCTACCGGTGCGTTGCACCAGGCCGCCGGCGGAACCGTAAGAGGCGGGTTGCGCCACCTGCCGGTTGAAGAAGCCCACACTTTCTCGGATGAACTTGAGAGTCGCCCAGAAAAGATAGGCGTTGCGCCGGTTCTCTTTCTGGATGATCTCGGCCAAGGCGCGAACCTCGGGGCTCGCGTCGGTGACCGGGCGCAGCCGTTGCAGCAGGGCGTCCTTCTCCTCGGTGACGGCCATCAGCTCGTCGACGGCGAGGCTCTTGGCGCATTCCCGCTCCCGCAGCAGCAGTTCGTGCAGCCGTTCCAGGTCGGCCCGCACACCGTCGGCGGCCATGATCAGCCCTCCCTGCCGATGAACTTGAGCAGGCTTTCGGCGACCTTATCCAGGTCGGGCCGATAAGAACCGTTGGCGATCTGGCTCTTGAGAGCCGCGATTTTCTGGGCACGTTCCGGGCTCTGCATGGCGCCGGCCTCCTTGGCCTTACCGACTTCCTGCAACACCGACGAAAAAGCGACCCGATCCGTCGCGCCCTTGCCGGCCTCGGATTTAGCCGTGTCGACCTTGCGCGGCACGCTCGGTGCGCCGATCGGGCCGATACCCTTGCCGAAGTTGATTTTCTCTGTCATGACGGTCACCTTTTTCATTCACGGAAGCCTGTTTGGGGTGCGATCGGGTACAGGCGAAGACCCGCAGGGTTCTCTTCTTGCCCGTCTTATCGGCGGCGGCAAGGAAAAACTTTAGGTTTTTTTCGCAACGTTCAGGAGGGGGAAAAGCGGAAGCGGACAAGCGAACGGGAGGGATTTTGGGGAGTAAACGACTATTTTTTCCACATCCCCCGGCCTGCGCCCCGTGCCTCTTTTTCGGCCGTCAGAAACTCTTTCTTTAGCTGAAAATCGAAGCGCCGGTACACGGCGGCCAGCCCCTCTTCGAGGAGCAGGCGGTTGAGGTTGCGGCCGTCGGGGAGGATGACATAGGCGAGGGTGCGGCCGTGACGATCCTTGCGCTCGCCGTCGAAACACAGGCTGACCTGCTTTCCCTTGGCTTCGCCGATGACGAAATGCAGAGCCTTTTTCGCCGTTTGCCGCTGAATCGAACTGGCGACGCCTTGCCGGCGCAGATATTGGTCACGGTAGGATGAGGCCGTCTCCGGCACGTCGACGCCGATCAAGCGCACGGTGCCGATGCCGTCGACCTTGAGGGTGTCGCCGTCGTGAACCCAGCTGACACGACCGACGGCTTCCCCCTGCCCGGCATCGGCGCAACCGAGCAGAAGCAGGAAGAGCAGGGGGAAAAACAGCCCCCAAAAGTGGCGCGACAAAAGAGCGCCTCTCATCCCCGCCCCCAAAGCAGCCGGGCGAAGACGCCGAGGAAGAATCCCCAAACGAGATTGTAGAGGATAACGAAGAGCGGAGTGGCGGCGCCGAGGCCGAGACCGAACCAGCCGGCTTCGGTGAAGCGAGGGAAGAAGAAAAGGAGCTGGGCGAGGGTGGGCAGAAGGCTCAGCCACAGGCCCTTACGTGCCCAGCACCGACGCAGATGCAGGTAGCGGATGGTGAAGAAATAGGGAAGCCCCCAGAGGCCGCCCCAGACCAGACGGGGATAAAGCCAGGCGCGGGTGAATTCGGGGGCCATGTCGACGCCGAAGAGGGCGGTCACCCCCCAGAGGCCGCCGAGCCAGGCGGCGACGCTGTTGACCAGGGCGGCGAGCAGCCCGGCGCAGAAACAGACGGCGATCAAGGCGTTGGTGCGTTGCATCGGTTCCCTCCCTGACGGCGTCGCAAAAACTCGCCAACTGCTGCATTGCCGCCATGGCCTCGCGGCTTCGACGTACCTAAGTACGCCTCATTGCTCAACCATGGCGCGCCTTGCATTTGGCGCTTTTTGCTTAGCCGTTCTCCAAAAAGCTGTTTAAGGTGTGGGGGGGGGGGACACCTCAATGATACGTCGCAGCGACGAGGACGAGGGCAACGCCGCAAATGGGCGTTTTTCATCAGCCGTTCAGGCGGCGACCTCGTTCATGCTGCCGCTGCGATACCCCTGCAAATCGAGGGCGACATAGGTGAAGCCGGCGGCTTTGAATGCCGCTACCACCTCTTCGCGCAGGGTGGCGTCAAGAAAGCGCGGAATCTCCTCCGGCGCGACCTCGATGCGCGCCGTATCGCCGTGATAGCGTACCCGGTAGTTGCGAAAATCCCGGTGCCGCAGAAAATCTTCACAACGCTCCACCTGGGCCAACCGCTCGGCGGTAATCTTCGTGCCGTAGGGAAAGCGGGAAGCAAGGCAGGCGAAGGGCTGTTTGTCGGCGGTAGGCAGACCGAAGCGGCGGCTGAGTTCGCGGATTTCTTCCTTGCCGAGATCCGCTTCAAGCAGGGGGGAGCGTACCCGCAGTTCGTCGGCGGCCTGGCGGCCGGGGCGAAAATCGCCGAGATCATCCACATTCGAGCCGTCAAGAATCTCGACGAAACCGAGTTCCTGGGCCTTGGCGCGGCACAGAGAAAAGAGCTCTTTCTTGCAATGATAGCAACGGCTGCGATCGTTTTCGGCAAAGCCGGGGCTACGCAGCTCATCGCTTTCGACCACCAGTTGCCTGACCCCGAAAGAAGCAGCCAACGCACGGCTTTCCTCAAGCTCGTAGCGGGGGAACGTCGGCGAGGTCGCGGTCAGGGCCAGCACCTGGTCGGCGCCGAGCACCGCCGCCGCCACCCGCAGCAGCAGGGTCGAGTCGACGCCGCCGGAAAAGGCGATCAGCACCGACCCCAGGCCGCGCAGGATCTTCTGCAAACGCAGATACTTATCATCCAGAGCCGCCATGCGATCCCTTAATTCAACCTGAATCCGTGAGGTGTGAGGGGTCGAGAGTGAGGAGAAAAAACCAAAAGAGCTGTCTTCTTGGAGGTTTAACACCTCACGCCTCACGCCTCACGCCTCAGTCGTAAATCCCCGTTGAAAGATAGCGTTCGCCGGTATCGCAGAGGATAGTCACGACATTCTGCCCAGGCTTGAGTTTACGGGCCACCTGCAAGGCGGCGAAGACATTAGCGCCGGCGGAAATGCCGACAAAGAGCCCTTCGACCCGGGCCAGCTTGCGGGCGGTGGCGATGGCGTCGTCGTTGCCGACGCGGATGACTTCTTGGTAGATGGCCGTATCGAGGACATCGGGCACGAAACCGGCGCCGATCCCCTGAATCTTGTGCAAACCCGGGTCGCCGCCGGAGAGGACCGCCGAATCAGCCGGCTCCACCGCCGCGATGTGGACCTGCGGATTGCTCGCCTTGAGCGCCCGCCCGACCCCGGTGATGGTGCCGCCGGTGCCGACCCCGGCGACAAAAGCGTCAACCGCGCCATCGAGAGCGGCAAGGATCTCCGGTCCGGTGGTCTCTTCGTGGATCCGGGGATTGGCGGGATTTTTGAACTGCTGGGGCATATAGGCCTTTTTCGCCCGGGCAAGTTCCTCGGCGGTGTCGATGGCGCCGCGCATCCCTTGGGCACCGGGGGTTAGAACGAGTTCGGCGCCGTAGGCCCCGAGCAGCCGCCGCCGCTCCTGGCTCATGGTGTCGGGCATGGTGAGAATCAGCTTATAACCCTTGATGGCGCAGACCAGGGAAAGACCGATGCCGGTGTTGCCGCTGGTCGGCTCGACCACGGTCGCGCCGGGCTTGAGCAGCCCTTCCTGTTCGGCCGCTTCGATCATGGCCAAGGCGATACGATCCTTGACGCTGCCGCCGGGGTTCATCGATTCGAGTTTGCCCCAGACGGCGGCCCCGCTTCCGTCGCCGAGGCGGGTGATTTGGACCAGGGGGGTCCGGCCGATCTGCCCCAGGGGGCTGGTGCTTGTGGTTACCGGCATGGAATCCTCCTTGGCGCGGTCAGATGTAGTACATGAAGCGGTGATCGAGTTCTTTCTCCAGGCCCATGGCCTTGCCCTGATCGCAAAGATCCTTGAGGGTCACCGAATCGAAATAGGCGGACAGCTTCCGGGTCGCTTCGGCCCAGACCTGCTGGGTGACGCAGCGACTGTCGAACTCGCACTTGCCCTTGCCCCTGCCCGCGTCGCAATCGTCCTTGGCACAGAGCACCAGGGTCAAATCCCCTTCGGCGGCGAGGAGGATCTGCCGGACGGTGATCTCCTCGGGCTTGCGGGCCAGCATGTAGCCCCCCTGCGGCCCACGCCGGCTCTTGATCAGTCCGGCCTTCTTCAAATCCTGAAAAATCTGTTCCAGATAGCGGGGGGAGATATCCTGCCGCCGCGAGATATCCTTGATCTGTGTCGGCAAGTTCCCGGAATGATAAGCCATGTCGAAAAGGGCGCGCAGCCCGTAACGACTTTTAGTCGAAAACTTCATCAGACTTTCCCTCCAAATAATTGTTACTAGAACTTTTATCTAACTCTATCATTTGTGTCAAGAATTTAATTCCCCATCGCCAAACTCGGAGATACCGGAAAAAGATTTCCGCAAGAGCAGTGGTTGACAGGCGGTCGGAAGAGCGTAAAGGTATAAGGAACGATCAACGCAGGAGAAAGGAGGCACGCCATGCTACCGAGCCGTTGGGATCCTTTTCGGGATCTGAGCAAGGAACTGAGCCAGCTGCACCGGGAAATGGACGACATGTTCCGCCGCACCTTCGGGCTGACCCGCGAACCCGGAGAGGGGCTGGGGATAGGCACTCCGGCCATCAACACGTACATGAAGGACCACATTTTTCATGTCGACGTTGAGGTGCCGGGAGTCAAGCGGGAGAAGCTCGACGTGAGCGTCGACGGCAACATGCTGACCATCAGCGGCGAACGCACCGCCGACCGGGAGACCAAAGATCATGACTATCTGGTGCGGGAAACGCACTTCGGCGCCTTCCGCCGGCGGCTGATGCTCCCCGAGGGGGCGGATGCCGAAAAGATCCAGGCGGTCTGCAAAAACGGCATCCTCGAAATCAGCATGCCGGTCGGCACAAAGGAAACGGCAGGACGGAAGATCCCGATCGAAGGGGGGGAAGAGGAAGGGAAGCTGAAGACTAAAGACTGAAGGCTGAACGGGGTGAGGAGCGAAAGCCTTCAGCCGACCCTCCTCACCCCTCACCGCCCCTATTCCCAGGGTTTGATCACCCCCGACTCCAAGGCCGCGCGCTCCACTGCCTCGGCGACTTTCTGGTGGACTTCGTCGGTGAGGATAGAGGGGACAAGTTCCCCTTCCTCGGCGCAGGCGGCGATGGCCTTGGCGGCGGCGATCTTCATCTTGTTGTTGATGACCCGGGCGCGCACATTGAGGGCGCCGCGGAAGATGCCGGGGAAACCGAGGGCGTTGTTGACGCTCTTGCCGTCGGCGGCGAAAGCGGCGCCGGCGGCGACGGCATCCTCGGGGGTGATTTCCGGATTGGGATTGGAGAGGGCGAGAATGACCTGCCCTTTTCTCACCATCTCGGGCTTGATCAGGCCGGGGCAGCCGGTGGTGGCGACGACGATGTTGGCGCCGGCCATGACATCCGCCAGGGTACCGGCTTCGCCGCCGGCCGCCCCCAGGCGTTCCTTGGCCGCCTCCTGCAGATCGGTGCCGATGACCTTCTTCACCCCGTAGGAAAGAAGCAGTTTGGAAATCCCCATCCCTGCCGCGCCCAGACCGATAACGCCGATGGCGGACTTACCCAGCATCAAACCGGAAAACTTGGTGGCGTTGAGGAGCGCGGCGAGAACCACGACGGCGGTTCCGTGCTGGTCGTCATGCATGACCGGAATGTCGAGAATGCGGTCGAGCACATCTTCGATCTCAAAACATTCGGGGGCGGCGATGTCTTCGAGCTTGATGGCGCCAAAGGTCGGAGCGATGTTTTTCACCGTCTCGATGATCACCGCCGGATCTTTGCTCTCGATGAGGATGGGAATGCCGCTCACCCCCACAAACCGGTCGAAGAGCGCCGCCTTCCCTTCCATGACCGGCATCCCCGCCACCGCGCCGATATCGCCGAGACCGAGAATCGCTGTGCCGTTGGTAACAATCGCCACCTGGTTGGGGATCGCCGTGTATTTGTAGGCCAACTCCGGACGTTTCTGGATATCACGGCAGATGGTTGCGACGCCGGGGGTGTAGATTTTGCGGATGTCGCTGATGGTATTGAGGGGGTGCGTTCCCTTCATGGTGATCTTTCCCCCTTCATGCAGCTGATGCACCAGGTCGACGACATCCTCGACGATAATCCCTTCGAGTTTGGCCAGATTGTCGAGGATCTCTTCCATCTGCTCGTCGTTATCGACGTAGATGGTCATTTCCCGGGTATTGTGGGTCAAGCCCATGCGCAACAGCCGGATATCGCCAATGCTGCTCCCTTGCATACCGATGACAGAAGTCAGCTTGCCGAGATACCCCGGCTTGTCGAGAATCATCACCCGCAGCGTCTTGGCCAGTTTCCCCGCGCCTTTCTCGATTTCCATGAGATCTCCTCTCCCTTTGCGTCAAACGCTGTTCGCCTGCCCGCCACCTGTTTTTTGCCGGCAGACGGACGGATCTCCATAAAGGTATCAGCTGTCCAGCCGAAGGCAACAGAACACCTGTGCGCGCATGATAGAAGCGGCGACAAAAACGGTCAACGGGAAAAGAAAAAGGAGAGAGGAAAGGAAATCAGGAAGAGAGGCGCAGGATCTCGGCGGCGATCTTCTCCAACGGCGTGACGAATTCGGCGCCGCCGAGCTTGATTGCCTCTTTAGGCATGCCGAACACGACGCAACTGGCTTCATCCTGAGCGATGGTACGGGCGCCGGCATCGCGCATTTCCTTCATCCCCTTGGCGCCGTCATCCCCCATGCCGGTCATGATGGCGGCGACGGCGTTCTTGCCGGCGTAGCGGGCAGCGCTGCGAAAGAGGACATCGACCGAGGGCCGGTGGCGGGAGACCAGCGGGCCGTCCTTGACTTCCACATAATAACGGGCGCCGCTGCGCTTGAGCAGGGTGTGCCGGTTGCCGGGGGCGATGAGCGCCCGGCCGCGCACTACCGTATCGCCGTCTGCGGCCTCCTTGACCGTCACCCGGCAGAGACTATCGAGACGCCTGGCGAAGGCGGCGGTGAAGTCCTCGGGCATGTGCTGAACGATGACGATGCCGGGGGTGTCAGCGGGTAACGCTTCGAGGAAAATACGCAGGGCTTCAGTCCCGCCGGTGGAGGCGCCGATCACCACCACCTTTTCCGTGGTCCGGATCATCGCCTTGCCACTCGGCTTGGCCAGCACTGCGTCGGCGCTCAGCTTGGGCTCGGCGCGCAAGGAAGCCAAGGGGAGTTTGCGCACCTTGACGCTGGCGGCAGCCTTGACCGTGTCGCAAATGCGTACCTGGGCTTCCTGCAAGAACTGTTTAGTGCCCAGGGCCGGTTTCTCGATGATCTCGACGGCGCCGTATTCCAGGGCCTTGAGGGCCGATTCCGAGCCCTTCCCGGTAAGGCTGGAGCACATGACCACGGGGATCGGATGCTGGGTCATGATCTTGCGCAGGAAAGTCAGGCCATCCATGCGTGGCATCTCCACGTCAAGGGTGATGACGTCGGGGATGCCCTCTTTGAGGCGCTCGGCGGCGACAAAGGGGTCGGAGGCGGTAGCCATGATCTCGATCTCGGGATCGGAACTTAGGATAGCGGCCAGGGTCTGGCGCACCACGGCCGAGTCGTCGACAATCAGCACCTTGATTTTATTGGCCATCCGTTCATTCCTCCAGAATCATTGCAGGGGGAATCCAGCGGAGCTCACCCTTCCCGCCAATTTTTATTCAGGCGCTTGAGAAAGACCTCGCCGGTATGGGGATAAAAAATCAGCTTGCGGCCCTGCCTTCCCCCCACATCCGCGACCCGGGGGACCAGCCCCTCCTCCTTCAGAAGACTCTGGGCCATGGCAACGTTTTGGCGCCCTACCGTGTCAGCTTTCGTCAGATTCAACACAGGAAACATATCGGAGCCGCCGAAAAGCTTAGTCTCAATTTCGTGCCGGGGAATCCCCAGGTGATCAAAGACCTCCAGCATATGCCGCAGGGCGCCATCCACATATTTGAATCCGCCGCCCCGGGGGAGCATCGCGTGGCAGATGGCACCGACGGAATACCGGGGGCTGTAAAGGGTCACCGCCACGCAGGAACCAAGCACCGTAGCGACTTCGGCTGGATGCTCGTTGATCGTCAGTTCTCCCGGCTTGAGATAGATTTTCGGCAACTGCGCCAAGGCAATCATGACCGGGGTTTCCGATAGACGGTCGGCGCCACCTGCACGACCGGCACGTCGCAGCCGTGCAGCGATTCGGAATGGCCGAGAAAGAGATAGCCGCCGGGGAGCAGATGGTGACAGAACTTGCGCACCAGCCGCTCCTGGGTTTCCCGATCGAAGTAGATGATAACGTTACGGCAGAAAATCACATCCTGCAATTCGCGCAATCCGAATTCCTCATCCATGAAATTAAGCCGCCCGAAACTGACCATCGCCCGCTGTTCGGGGGCGATGCGCACAATGGGATTATCCTTGTCCTTGCTTTTCAGCAGGTATTTGCGCCGCACCGCCGCCGGGATGGGCGTGATGCGATCCAGGTGATAGACGGCGCGCCGGGCGATGTCGAGCACCCGGTTGGAAATATCCGTGGCGAGAATCTGCGGACGCAGCGCCAACTGGGGCTGCTGCTCGCGGAATTCGCTCAGGACCATGGCCAGTGTGTAGGGTTCCTCGCCGGAAGAACAGCCCGCGCTCCAGATTCTCAGCTTGCCGCGTTCGGCGGTACCGATCTTCAGCAGTTCGGGGATGGCGGTCTGGGTGAGATAAGTAAAGTGGTTCGGTTCGCGGAAGAAGTCGGTCTTGTTAGTGGTCACCGCATTGGTCAGGTGCACCATCTCATTTTCCCGACCCTGGGGGCTGAAGAGATAGTCGCAGTAGGCGCCATAGCCGTCAAGCTTGAGGGCGCGCAGGCGCTTGGCCAGGCGCCCTTCGAGCATGGTCGTCTTGCTCGCCGGCATCTTGATGCCCAGTTCTTCGTAGATGAAGCGGCTCAGGCGCTGAAAGTCCTTGGGATGCAAGCTCATGGGCTCCCCGGGAACGTGAGGGGTGAAGTGTGAGGCGTAAGGAGTGCGACGCAAAGGCCTTTAACCCTTTACACCTCACCCCTCACATGTTCCTATCAGAACTTCTCGAAATCATCGTCGAGCTTGTCACGCCCCGTGGTCATGTCGAGCAGCAGGCCGCCGGCTTCGGTCTGGCTCTTGCCGGCACTCACCCGGGCGACCGCCGCAGGCTTGTTTCTCTTCGCGGCAGCGGTCTTGCGCACGATGGCCGAGGAACGCATATCGACCTTGAAGAAGCCGATAGTCTCCTGCAACTGCTCAGCCTGGCTGGAGAGTTCCTCGGAAGTCGAAGCCATCTCCTCGGAGGCCGAAGCGTTCTGCTGGATGACCTGATCGAGCTGCTGGATCGCCTGATTCACCTGTTCGGCGCCGGTGTCCTGCTCTTTGCTGGCAGCGGAAATCTCCTGTACCAGTTCGGCGGTCTTCTGGATGTCCGGTACCATGCGCGCCAGCATCTCCCCCGCCTTCTCGGCGATGTCGACGCTGCGCCCGGAAAGTTCACCGATCTCCCCGGCGGCGTTCTGGCTGCGCTCCGCCAGCTTGCGCACCTCGGCGGCAACGACCGCGAAGCCCTTGCCGTGCTCCCCGGCCCGCGCCGCTTCGATCGCCGCATTCAGGGCGAGCAGGTTGGTCTGGCGAGCGATCTCCTCGATAATGTTGATCTTCTCGGCAATCTGCTTCATCGCCCCGACCGTCTCGGCCACCGCCTGGCCGCCTTCTTGGGCGTCTTGGGCACTCTTGATGGCGATCTTTTCGGTCTGCATGGCGTTGTCGGCATTCTGGCGGATGTTCGCCGCCATCTGTTCCATCGAACTGCTCGCCTCCTCGGCCGCCGCCGCCTGCTCGGTGGAGCCTTGGCTCATCTCTTCCGAACTGGCCGAGAGTTGCTGGCTGCCCGAGGCGACATTGTCGGCGGCAGACTGGACGTTGGCAACCACATCCTTGAGTTTGTCGACCATGGTGTTCAGGGCGTGAGCCAGTTGGCCGATCTCGTCCTTCTGCACGATGTCGAGACGTTGGGTCAGATCCCCTTCGGCGATCATTTCCGCGAATTTCACGCCTTTAAAGATCGGTTTGGTGATGGCGCGGGTAATGAAGATGGCGACCGCAACTCCGATAGCCAGCGCAATGAGCAAACCGACTATCATGATCGTACTGGCGGTGGCCAAGGCGGAAACCGCGCCTTCAGCAATGCGGGCGGTGCCGTCCATGCCGGTCACGGCAACTTCGCGGGCTTCGGCAACCACCTTATCGCCGGCTTCGGCGCGCTGCTTGCCCAGTTCGTTGTTTTTCAGCCAGAAGCTGAGAAATTCGTTCACTGTTTGTCGATAGTTCATTGCCGCGGCTTCGGTCACATCGATATTTTTAAGGTTTTCTTCGAGACGAGTAATCGCACGCAACATACCTAGTTTATTCTTCATCAGGTCGAAGTTGCCGGTGGCGTTTTCGATCAGTTTCGGATCACGTTCCGCCTGCGAACGCCAAGCGGCAATACGGGTGGCATTTCCGAGGTCAATGATATCGTTAACCAGGGTAATTTTTTTCAGACGCTCATCTAGGCCCGCCTCGCCGACGTTGGCTTTGATTTCTTCTTCGATCCGCCGATTCTGACCGGCCAGGAAAGTGCTGCAGTTCTCCATGAATTGACGAGCGACCGCATCGAGTTTTCCGCGTTCTTCCTCCATAGCGGCATTGATGGTAATGGTCTGCTCAAGCAGATTTCCATAGTCGTCCACCAGCTTTTCAACTTTTTCCACCGCCGGGCGCAGGGCTTTCAGATTAGGCGACGCATCGCCCAACTTTTTGGCGTTCTCCAATCGTTCATGAAGGGCTTTAATGTTCTCTTGGGCCGTATCAAGAAAGGCTTTTTCACCGGTGAACCCGTAACCGCGCATGGCGTACATGGTGCGGAAAGAACTGCGCTCAATCTGGTTGGCGATGCCAACTTCGGGGACATACTCTTGTTGCAACATGGTTGATTGGGTTCGAACCGTACTCATGTTCACGACGGCAAGAATCCCTAAAATAGCAGCTATGGCCAACAATACGGCAAATCCGAGACCAATCTTGACTCCAAGTTTCATTCTGTCCTCCTGCAGGTTAGATGTGCCAATCGAAATCCATTGAAATCTTCGGTTTCCTTAATCCGGAGCCGCTTTCTGTACCGCCGCCAGTTCCTCACCGGAAAAGACCCTGTCGATGTCGAGAAGGATGATGAACTGCTCGTCGCGCTTGCCCATACCGCGAATAAATTCTGTGCGCAGTTTCGTGCCGATTTTCGGCGCCGGTTCAATCTGGTGGGGCTCCAGATCAAGCACTTCCTGCACCGAATCGGCCAGGGCGCCAAGGATGGTGGTTTCGCCGTCGAGGTTGATCTCGACGATGATGATGCAGGTGTTCACTGTGCGTTCGGTCTTCGCCATACCGAACTTGAGGCGCATGTCGACCACCGGCACCACGCTGCCGCGCAGGTTGATGACCCCACGCATAAAATCGGGGGTCTGGGGTACTTTGGTGACGCTGGTGTAGTCGAGCACCTCGCGCACCTTGTCGATGCCGAGGGCGAAGACCTCCTCGTCGAGTTTGAAGGTCAGATACTGGTGATTCTCGTTGCCGCTTGCTTCCGCCATGCCTGCATCTCCTTTCCAAAAGAGCCTTCACCCCGCCGGTAACCGCCGCTGATGCCCATTGCGAAGCACAAATCCGAACCGGAAAAATACCTGGTAGATTTTACCTCATCATGGGCATCGTTTGTCGACTTTCAATCTGAGCAAGTCACGTGCCAAAGTAAACATCAGAAGGTTCATCATCCGCAAAAAAAAGGATTAACTCCTCCTGTTCGGGTGGCTAGGGAAAAGTTTCCGCACAGGCCGCACGGGGAAAATACCCTGTCGGAATCTGGCATGAGAGGTCGAAATTTTGACGAACGCAAAGACGCCAAAGGAGGTTAAGTCTCCTTCGGCTCGGGAGAAGAATAGCGTGGAGAAGATTATCGGTCAGGCCGCCTGCTCGGCCCGTTGGACGAGTTGGGGGATATCGAGGATCAGCGCCACCTTGCCGTCGCCGAGGATGGTTGCGCCGGAAAGACCCTGCACGTCGCGGTACATGCGCCCGAGGGATTTGATGACGGTCTGGTGTTCGCCGATGACCCGGTCGACGACAAAGCCGACCTGGTTGCCATTGACGGCGGTGACAACGACCTGCTCGATCTCCGGCGGCTCATCCGCGATGGCGAACTCGTCACGCAGATACACGTAAGGGACGAGCCGGTCCCGTACCCGCACCAGGTTGCGGCCGTGGGCCTGGGCCACATCGGCGCGGGTCAGTTCGATACATTCCTCGACGACGCTCAAGGGGATGACGTAACAATCCTCGCCGATAGTCACCAGCAGACTGTCGATGATCGCCAGGGTCAGCGGAATGCGCACGCGGATGATCGTTCCCTTCCCCGCTGTGCTGTCGATGTCGATGGAGCCGCGCAACGACTCAATGGCGCGCTTGACCACATCCATGCCGACGCCACGTCCGGAAACGCCGGTGACCTTCTGGGCGGTGGAAAACCCGGCGGCGAAAATCAGCTGAAAAATCTCTTGCCGGCTGAGTTGCTCCTGCTCGCCGATCAGCCCCTTTTCCACCGCCTTGCGCCGGATCGCCTCTTCGTTGAGCCCGGCGCCGTCGTCGACAATCTCGATGATGACGCTGTCGCCGGAGTGGATGGCCGCCAGGCGAATCGTCCCCTGGCGTTTCTTCCCCGCCGCCTCGCGCTTCTCCGGCGCCTCGATGCCGTGGTCGATGCTGTTGCGGATGATGTGCACCAGGGGATCGTTGAGTTTCTCGATAACCGTTTTGTCCAGCTCGGTGTCGGCGCCGGCGGTGGTCAGTTCGATCTCCTTGCCCAGTTCTTGGGAGAGGTCGCGCACCAAGCGTTTGAATTTGCTGAAGGTGGTCCCGATGGGGAGCATGCGGATGTTCAGGGTATTGTCCCGCAACTCGGCAGTGAGGCGCTCCACCTCCTCGGCGATGGAGATCAGCTCGGCATCCTCACGGCCAAGGGAGATCTGCGACAGACGCGACTGGATGGTAACCATCTCGCCGACCAGATCGACCAACCGGTCAAGACGGTCGGCGGGGACGCGAATGCTTGCGGCATCCCCTCCCCCCTGCTGTTTCTGTTGCTGCCGGCTGCGGATCTCCTTGACCTGCTGCTGTTCGGCCAAAGCCGAGGCGACCTTGGAAGGGCTGACCACCTTGGCCGCGATCAGCATCTCGCCGACCCGCTTCTGCTGGCGTAAGATCTCCCGCAAAGCTTCCGGAGTCAGATCGCCGCGTTCGATGAGGATATCGCCGAGCTTCTTGTAGCTGCTGTCGTTGCCGAGCAGCTCCTCGTCATCGATGAGGTCGATCTGAATCCGGCACTCGTCCTCGACGAAGATGAAGACGTCCTTGATGGCATCGAGCTCTTTGCCGGTGGTGAGAATCACATCCCAACAGGCGTAGATCTGTTCCGGGTTGAGCTCGGCCAACGGCGGCACATCGTCCATGTGGGCGATCACCTGGCACTTGCCGAGCTCGCGCAGTTCTTTGAGCAGACAGAGAGGATTGGTGCCGGAAAGGGCGATTCCACGGTTGGGGTAGAAGCGGATACGATAGGTCCGCTCTCGAACGACCGCCGCTTTTTCCACTTTTGCGGAAGCGGATGCGGCAGGGGGAGCGCCCTCCGTGGCCGGAATCAAGGCGCGGAAGGCGGAACGCAACTCCTCGGTACGGGCAGAATCGCAGGGGTCGCCGCCGCAGGTCACATCGAGCATCGCCTTGATCTGATCACGAGCAGCCAGGGAGAGGCTGACCAGCGGCCCGGTCACCTCCAGCTCGTCGTTGCGGACCAGATCAAAGACCGTTTCGACATCGTGGGTGAAGGAAGAGATGTCGTCGAAGCCGAACATCGCCCCGGATCCCTTGATGGTGTGCATGGCGCGAAAGACCGCGCCGACAATCTCCCGATCGCCCGGGCACTCTTCCAGTTCGAGGAGCGAATTTTCCAGGGCGGTGAGAAGCTCGTAGGCCTCTTCGCGAAAGGCATCATGGGGACTGGACATGGCACTTCCCTCTCGGCATTAAACGGGGTAGCAGAAAACGGGAACGGCAGGCGAAACCCTTCGTTTCAGACTTTTCCCGGAGAAGCGTCGGGACAGGACCAGAAACGATCGTCAGAATGATCAGCCATGCAACACCCATCGATCCGATCGAGCCCGGAAGCCAGGATTACCGGCCCCAAAACTTCGCAGCTGGCGGGGGTGACCCGCATCCCGGAATGGCTCTGGTGAGCGCTCCAAAGCAGCTGCATGCAGGAAAAATCGGCCTCGGTCACTCCCGCGCAATCGACGTGAAGATCGGGATACGTTTGCAAAGCGGCCTCCAAGGCACTTTTGAACTGGAGAATGAAGGCGATAACAGCCTGGCCGCTGACCCGCAAAGTTGCCGGCCGCGCACCGTCGGGCGCAAGGAGCGTGGATTCGAGCATGGGATCTCCGATCGCTTGGTGAAAGATATTCGGGCCGGTGGTTGCCCCAGGGACCAGACTCGGGAACTCAACCGATCAACTTCTTGACCACACCCAGCAGTTTTTCCGGATCGAAAGGCTTGACCAGCCAGCCGGTGGCGCCGGCGGCCTTGCCCTTGGTCTTGAAGGTCTCCCCCGCTTCGGTGGTGAGCATCAGAATCGGCGTGAACTTGTAGCTGGGCAAGGCGCGCAGGTTCTGGATCAGGGCGATGCCGTCCATGCGCGGCATGTTGAGATCGGTGATAACCAGGGAAAAGGGCTGTTTTTTCGCCAGGTCGAGGGCAGCTTGGCCGTCACCAGCCTCGACCACCGTGTAACCGGCGCCCTTGAGGGTGAAAGAGACCATCTGCAGAATCGACCGGGAATCGTCAGCGGCAAGAATTGTTTTGGCCATAAAGCTCTCCCTTGACTACGGGGTTGAAAAGGTCGGGCTGCTCTTCTCAGAAAAGTTCGATATCGCCGGTCGCCAGACTCTTCTGCGAAACCGGATTGTGCCGGGCGCGTTCCACCAGAGCCGCAGCCTCGCCAAGTTGGCGGGCGAAGCGTTGCAGGCGTTTCTCGCAATGGGTTTCGTCGGCATCGGCGAACTCCCGGGCCGCCAGAGGCAGGCGGGCAAGGCTTTCGAGGATCTCGCCCAAGGCGTCGATGCGTTTGCCGACATGATCAATGATCTGCGTGCACATATCCTGGAACTGCAACGAGGTCACGGCAGTACGCACGGTGGCGCCGACTTCCGTGGAAATCCGGCCGATTTCGTCGGCCGCATGCTCCACCTGGGCGTTGAAGGCGTGGAGTTTGCCGGTCAATTCCTTGACACGAGTGTCGGTTTCCGTCAGCAGACTGGCTTCCTGGCGAGCGATCTTGCCGATGGTGTTTTCCACGGCGTTGAGCGCTTGGGCGATGCCGCTGACTTCATCGCCGATCTTGTTGCTAAACGTGTTGGAGTGCACCGAAAGATTGCGCACCTCACCGGCGACCACCGCGAAACCTTTGCCGGCCTGCCCGGCCCGAGCCGCTTCGACGGTGGCGTTGATTGCCAGCAGGTTGGTCTGATCGGCAATCTTCTTAACCTCGTCGAGCATGGTCAAAACCCCGAGAAACTGGGTACTTGTGGCGGTCATTTCTTCAAGAAGACGTTTGGCGACCCCGCTGTTTTCCGTAGCCGCGTCGACGAAGGTACGTAACACCCCCTCGATCTCACGCCAGAGGCTTTCGAAATCGAGCCCTTCTGCAGAACTCTTCCCTCCCTGACGGGTGAGTTGGTTCGCCAATTCGAACTGGCGGTGAGACTGCTCATCCATACCGGTGAAACTGCCCACCAGCTTGTCGATGGCATCAGCGAGCAGAACCTGCACCTGGCGGTTTTCGTCGCGGACAATGGTAAACTGGTCATTGAATTCCTTGGACATGAACTCCAACAGGGACGTGGTCTTGGCCGTCAGCTCATCGATCTGGGCGTCGATCTCCCGGCGACTCCGCTGGGCCCGGGCGACTTGCGACCGCAGCAGCCAAGCGGTGACCAGCCCCCAAAGACAGGCCATTCCCAAAACCAGCCAGAAGATCCCCGCCCCAGCGTCAAACCACCAAAGCAGAAGCAAAGCGGCCGCCGTCAAGATCACATAGGGCAAAACCAGGTTCAAGGGGCTGTTCGTTTCTCTCATTGAGATTCCTTTCCGCATCGCCGGAAGCAACCGGAATCTTCCGGAGCGCCTCTCGCGACGGTGACCGCCGGCAACCGGCCGGCACATAAACAATCCACGTCGGCCCTATCCAGCAAACGACGTGCCATAAATGCAGGAAAAAGGAGCACAGAGGCGAAGGGAATCCATCCAAGGTTTCGCCGTATGGGAATTTTTACCCTGATGGCGAGACATTGCCGGGCATTCACGTCGCCCGAAAGTTTTCTCCTCGCGAAATCACCTCTTCCGGCGCGAAAGTTCCGCCAAAAGACCGGCGTCGAAAAATCGAGTAGGGTGAGGCGAGCAGATCAAGCTCGCCTCATCCCTCTCACAGAACCGTACGTACGGGCCTCGTATACGGCTCCTGTCCATTCTTCCCCTCAGTACATCTGAGGCAGGTACCCGGTTTG
>Ga0265295_1000378_pt1 | contig 90842 bp, 89 predicted proteins | sample Munlansysbiofilm_FD_192503 | JGI IMG/M metagenome (GOLD analysis project Ga0265295, IMG submission 192503) | Leachate microbial communities from a municipal landfill in Southern Ontario, Canada - Methane capture system biofilm | ecosystem: Engineered > Solid waste > Landfill > Unclassified ... | reverse complement strand
ATAAAATGGCGGGGCTGACGGGACTTGAACCCGCGACCTCCGGCGTGACAGGCCGGCGTTGTAACCGACTCTACTACAGCCCCGCAAATATGGTGGGCGAAACAGGGATCGAACCTGTGACCCTCGGTTTGTAAGACCGATGCTCTCCCAGCTGAGCTATTCGCCCATATCTTGTTCTGAGTTATTTTAGTCGTGCATTGTTAATTTCGCGTGTTATCTTGTTGCCCGAAATTACTCAGGTTTTCTTGTGCAACGGCGGTGAAGGTAACAAATCCTACGCCGATTGTAAAGCAGATAATTATGTATATAGAGATTATCTTCAGCTGTTGACTGCGTCCTTTAAAGCCTTGCCCGCTTTAAACTTAGGAACCTTGGCTGCAGGGATTTGCAAAGCAGCACCAGTCTGGGGATTTTTTCCAACACGTGCCGCACGATCACCGACACTGAACGTACCAAAGCCAACCAGTGAGATCTTGTCTTCCTTCTGCAAAGTCTCCGTTACGCTGTCAACAAATGCCTTGAGAGCCTTCTCTGCGTCTGCTTTGCTCAAGCCTGCTTTTTCTGCCATAGAATTTACTAGTTCGGTTTTTGTCACAGCTAACCTCCAAATACTATCGATTTTTAAAAAATACCTTGTACTAATAGCAGACTTGCACTGACATAACAAGCTAATTTATCAGCTTAATTCGCCGTTTGGACCGCCTAGTACACCCCTTTAAAATCCTTACGTTGGCACTCCGAATTGAACAATCATCTTATACGAGATTTAACCAGATTGCACAAATAATTATTATTCGTCGCGGACCCAACTTAAATAAAAGCAGAAGATGAAGCAATGACCTATTAAAGCAAAGCCTGTGCCAGAACTTCGTCCATATGCGAAACAAGGTGGATTTCAAGGTCTCGCTTCACTTCAGCGGGAATTTCGACCAAGTAGCGTTCATTCTCTGCCGGTATAAGTACCCGTTCTAAACCTGCTCGTCTAGCTGCCAGTAGCTTTTCCTTTAATCCACCGATAGCTAACACATCTCCACGCAGATTAATCTCTCCGGTCATACCCAAGTTCGCATCTACAGGACGCTTGGTAAGAGAAGACACCAAGGCAGTCGCAATAGTTATCCCGGCAGAGGGGCCATCTTTTGGTATCGCTCCCTCAGGCACATGAATATGTATATCCAGGTTGCAATAGAAATCTTCAGGCAATTCAAGAACTTCTGCTTTTGAGCGAATATATGCATATGCTGCTTGGGCTGATTCTTGCATTACTTCCCCAAGCTTGCCCGTCACGGTGAGTTTACCTTTACCGGGGAACTCAAGCACCTCAATCATGAGAATCTCACCTCCCACGGGGGTCCATGCCAACCCGGTGGCTATACCACAACGGGAAACAGAGTCTTTCCGTCCATAGGTATAGGGTGCAACCCCAAGGTGTTTTGCAACCTGATTAAGACCAACACTCCATACGTGGTCACGGTCGCCTCTTTGAGCAACCTGACGCGCGATTTTCCGGCAAATAGCGGCAATCCTTCGCTCCAAATCACGTACCCCTGCTTCACGGGTATAGAGTCGGATAATTTCTGCGAGGGCATTGTCGGAGAACTTAAGCTTCTCCGGTTGCAGTCCGTGCTCGAGCACCTGTTTACTTATCAGGTGACGACGGCATATCTGTATTTTTTCCTCTTCTGAATAGCCTTCGAGGCGTACTATCTCCATGCGGTCTAAAAGTGGCGCTGGTATGCTCTGCATCGAATTTGCGGTTGCTATGAACATAACCTGAGATAAGTCAAAGTCAATATCAACGAAGTGATCTCCGAAAGCTGAATTTTGTTCCGGATCGAGTACTTCTAGCATGGCTGATGAAGGATCACCCCTGAAGTCCATGGACATTTTGTCGATTTCGTCCAGCAGAAATACCGGGTTCTGCACTCCTGCCTTTTTGATTCCCTGCATAATCTTGCCGGGCATAGCTCCAATATATGTACGCCGATGCCCTCTTATTTCAGCTTCGTCGCGCACTCCTCCCAAAGAAATTCGTACGAACTTGCGCTTCATGGCACGAGCTATCGAACGTCCAAGCGAGGTTTTTCCTACGCCAGGAGGACCAACAAGACACAGGATAGGCCCCTTGATCTTTTTGACTAGGAGTTGGACCGCCAAATGCTCAAGAATGCGCTCTTTAACTTTCTCAAGACCGGCATGATCTTCATCAAGTACGCGCTGCGCTAACTCAATATCATCGCAGTCGCGGGTAGTTTTTTTCCAAGGCAGGTCAAGTAAGCATTCAAGATAGTTGCGCACCACGGTCGCTTCGGCAGACATAGGTGACATCATCTTGAGCTTCCGCATTTCGCTCTTGACCTTATCACGCGCCACCGCTGGCATCTTGCTTTTCTCAACTCTAGCTTCTAATTCTTTAAGCTCTTGCTTAAACTCGTCTTTATCACCTAGCTCTTTCTGGATGGCGCGCATCTGCTCATTGAGGTAGTACTCTTTTTGAGTACGCTCCATCTGTCCTTTTACGCGCTTACGGATTCTCTGCTCAACCTTGAGTATCTCTTCTTCACGCTCGAGAATCTGCAATACAGCTACGAGGCGCTCCTCTACATCACTGAGCTCTAGTACCTCTTGTTTATCTTCAATCCGTACATTAAGCTGAGCCATAATGGTATCAGCCAGTAGACCCGGTGCGTCAATCCCATCAACGGCGGTGACCACTTCGGCTGGAACCTTGGTGCTCAAGCCCGCATAGCTACTGAACATGGTGTGTACACTGCGACTTAAGGCCGTTGTTTCTAGATTGTCTTCATATTTCTCGTCAATGAGCTCAGCCTGAACTTCAGCATAAGCCTCTAGCTCTCGATACTGAGTGATTCGGGCCCGCCACTCACCTTCAACCAGAAGCTTGATTGTTCCATCGGGCAGCTTCATTAACTGTGTAATAGTTGCTACGGTTCCAATAGTATACAAATCAATAGCGTCAGGATCATCAACTTCCGGGTCGTTCTGAGCTACCAGGAAAATCTTCCTATCGGTCTCCATAGCCCGCTCAAGAGCAGCAATAGATCTGGCACGTCCAACGAACAGGGGAACAACCGTTGCAGGAAAAACGACGATATCACGCAAAGGGAGCAGGGGATGCTCCCCTGCTCCTGCTATTTCTTCAGGCGTAACATTTTGTTCAGATGTCATAGAATATCCAGGTTACAGCGTTAGAATCAGGCTGAAGCGGATTCAGCACAATCATATACAATCAGAGGATCGGTCTTCTTCAGTACCACCTCTTCGCTGATAACCACCTCTTTGACATGTTTTTGTGACGGAATCTCAAACATGATATCCAGCATGGTCTCTTCGAGAATAGAACGAAGTCCGCGCGCTCCAGTTTTACGTTGCGCCGCAAGACGTGCCACTGCGGCAAGCGCCCCTAGGGTGAACTTCAACTCTACACCTTCAAGTTCAAAGAGCTTCTGATATTGCTTGATGAGGGCGTTTTTGGGCTCCTGCAAAATCCGAATAAGCGCCTGCTCGTTCAATTCTTCCAGCGTTGCTACCACAGGCAGACGCCCGACAAATTCAGGAATAAGGCCGAATTTCAACAGATCGCCTGGCTCAACCTGGGCCAGGAGTTCTCCCTGCACTATTTCTTCTTTAGATTGAATATCTGCACCAAAGCCAATCCCTTTTTTGCCGATACGTTTGGAGACAATATCTTCCAGACCAGCAAAGGCCCCACCACAAATTATTAGGATATTGGAGGTATCGACCTTGATGAACTCCTGCTGCGGATGCTTGCGTCCACCCTTAGGGGGAATACTGGCAGTAGTACCTTCAATTATCTTCAGTAAAGCCTGTTGAACCCCTTCGCCAGACACATCACGTGTGATGGAAGGCGACTCACTTTTACGCGCTATCTTATCGATTTCGTCAATATATATAATTCCGCGCTGGGCTTTTTCAATATCGTAGTCAGCCGCTTGTACTAGAGCGAGAATGATATTCTCCACGTCTTCGCCCACATAGCCGGCTTCGGTAAGGTTTGTGGCGTCAGCAATGGCAAAGGGGACGTTAAGTACACGCGCTAAGGTCTGAGCTAGCAGCGTTTTGCCGCTGCCTGTTGGTCCCAACAGCAGAATGTTGCTCTTCTGGATCTCCACATCGCCATTAGTGGCCAAATACTTGACGCGCTTATAATGATTGTACACTGCTACTGCGAGCACACGTTTCGCCCGCTCCTGTTCAACTACATAGTCATTGAGCGTGAGCAGAATCTCTGCTGGGATCGGTAGATTGCCTTCGTCAGTTATATCTGCCTGTGCTAGCTCTTCTGCGATTATCTCCTGACATAGATCAATACATTCATCACAGATATACACCGATGGGCCAGCAATAAGCTTTTTAACCGCTTCCTGACCCTTTCCACAAAATGAGCAGGTAAGATTTTTATTATGCACGTCGCTAGAATCCATCTACTCCTCCTCCTGGCCCGCTTTTTTACAGGCACCATGAACTTTCGTGGCAAACCTCGCCTAAAACCTGCACCACATTTTAAATTGCAAAAAAAGCAGACCGTAAGATTTATTTACTTTTTATCTATGCGCTCGTCGCGCTTAATTATACGATCGATAATGCCATAATCGCACGCCTGCTGAGCACCCATAAAGTAGTCACGTTCAGTGTCTGCTGCAATTTTTTTCATGGTTTGGCCGGTATGTTCAACCAAGATATTATTTAAAGATTCACGCAGGTACAGAATTTCCCTAGCATGAATACTGATGTCTGAAGCCTGGCCTTTAAATCCACCCAGGGGCTGATGTATCATTATGCGGGAATGGGGCAAGGCGAAACGCTTCCCCGCCGCACCAGCAGCGAGCAGCAGCGCTCCCATGCTTGCGGCCTGTCCGATACAGATTGTAGACACAGGTGCCTTTATGTACTGCATTGTATCATACATAGCCATACCGGCAGACACCACCCCACCTGGCGAGTTGATATAGAAGTGGATATCCTTGTCCGGATCTTCTGACTCAAGAAACAACATCTGTGCAACAACCAGGCTTGCAACCTGATCGTCAATTGGGGAACTAAGCATGATAATTCGGTCTTTAAGCAGACGTGAGTAAATATCATACGAGCGCTCTCCACGCCCAGTCTGCTCTACAACCATAGGAACCAAATTCATATACTTACTCCTGCTCCTCTGGCGCGTCCTGCTTTTCTTTATCCAATTCTTCTTTAGTTAGCTCCTGTATATCTGCCTGTCCCAACAGATATGCAATAACTTTTTCTTCTTCTATTTGAGCGAGCAGGCCTTCCTTTTTGTCTTCGGAAGAGTAGTATTTTTTCACATCTTCAAGGGGGGCATTGGCCATTTCAGCAATCTCTTCGAGGCGCGCATCTATTTCGCCCTCATCAACTGAAATATTCTCAGCGCTACCAACCCCTTCCAGAATCAAGCTGCCCTGCACCTGCTTTACCGCGGTATCGCGGTACATGGCGCGGAAGGCCTCTTCATTCATCCCCATCATCTCAAGAGACATCCCCTGAGATTTCAGGCGTCCCTTTATATTCTGCAGCATAAAATCTAATTGACCTGCAACCATGGTCTCAGGAACCTCCATGGAATTGCGCTCGACCAACTGTGCCATCAAACGCTCTTTAAGCTCTTCTTCAATGCGCTGCTTTTCTTGACGATCATAATTTTCACTGATTTTTGCACGCAAATCTGCTGCAGACTCAGCTCCAAACTCCTGTGCTAACTCGTCGGTCAACTCCGGAACAGTTTTTTCTTTGATCTCTGAAATTTTAACTTTGAATGTGGCCTCTTTGCCTGCCAGTTCATCATTACCATAATCTGCAGGGAAGGTTACCTTGACTTCCCCTTCTTCGCCGCGCTTCATTCCTACGAGTTGATCCTCAAAGCCAGGGATAAAACTCCCAGAGCCTATTTCTAACTCATGGTCCTGTGCTGCTCCACCTGCAAAGGCTTCTGCACCGACAAAACCTTCGAAGTCCAAGGTAACAAAGTCACCATTTTGCACGTCATCACGCTTCACAGCTTCTTTTTGTGTACGCGAATCAAGCATCTGTGCTATTTGCGTGTCCACTACAGAGTCATCGAAAGCGTAGATTTCTTTCTTCAGACTCAGCCCAGAGTAAGCCAGGTTTTCTATTTTAGGTTTAACGTCAACATAAAACTCATAGGTGAAAACTTTATCTTCTACAAGTTCGCCGCTCTTCTGAATGGCAGGTTCTCCGATCGCAGCGACCTCGCTATCGGTGATGGCTTTAAAGTAGGTATCATTGATCAGTTTGCCAACCACTTCATGCTCCATTTGCTCAGCATAGTATTGCTTCACCAGACGCATAGGAACTTTGCCCTGGCGAAACCCCTTCAACTTGGCGTTACGAGCAATTTTGGCATAAACCGCGGTGATTTCTTGATTCACCTGTGCGGCATCAACTTCAACAGATATCTTCTTTTTAACTGAACTTAAATCTTCAACCTGCGTATTCATGCAACGATCCTCTCTTAATATTGAAATTTACAACTATTAAATCATTCAGGGGAGAATAATGTGGAATGCAATTAACAAGTGCAAACTAGGAAACCATGCCGAACAAAGCACCACATAGGTGGTGATGCTAGGCTCGGCATTTGTACATGGGATAATGGTGCGAGAGGGGGGACTCGAACCCCCACGGTTACCCGCTGGATCCTAAATCCAGTGCGTCTGCCAATTCCGCCACTCTCGCGACTATCATATTTAATTTGAAGTACCCACTTGGTAGGGTAACGAACTTTCGACAAGTGCCAAGCGCACTTAGTCGTGTACAGGATTACCTAGTGCCTACTGCCAACAAAAAAGACCCGGCCCCGATGTGTTAGCCGGGAGTCCGACAAGAACATCGACGATCGAGTCCGGTTTATTAAATGGGGTGAGTGAAGGGACTTGAACCCTCGACAACTGGAGTCACAATCCAGCGCTCTACCAACTGAGCTACACCCACCACATAAAAGAATCCAAAACGGGGGCTGATACTGCATATTCTGCTATTTATTGTCAACACCCATCCAAAGCCGTTTACATCAAATGGCGCGCCAGGAAGGACTCGAACCCTCGGCCCTGTGATTAGAAGTCACATGCTCTATCCAGCTGAGCTACTGGCGCCTTGAATTTAAATATGGTCGGGGCGAGAGGATTCGAACCTCCGACCCCCTGCTCCCAAGGCAGGTGCGCTACCAGGCTGCGCTACACCCCGACGTTCAAGACGCTGTTGTTTATCACTGCAAAAATTAAATTGCAAGTATTTTGTCGCATAATTTCACTTTTAACTGCAAATTATTTTCTTAAAAACGTGCACATGCGCGCATATCCACGCATTTCAGTGCACTTGATTCCAACAAATACAAGCACTTGCATCAAAAAATATTCGCCAAACCAAAAAATCAACTCCGGAGATTTTTTTCATCCTCAACAAAGATAGCCTCTTCACATTCTCCTAGCACTTTACCATCAACCGGCTCAACCTCCGGTCCTAGCAGATCACCCTTGAGGCGCAAAAACTCTGCGCGTGAGATTAGGTCGTGATTATACATCTCCATCAGGCGCTCGAGGCTGCGCAGTCGCGATATGTTAGGATCTTCGAGTAGCAGGGGTTCGCTCCCACCCCACCCTTCGACCGGAGAGCTCCCCCCGACCCGCATAGACGCCAAACCGCCGAGTAGGCTAATTTCCACCCCCCGACCCCTGGATTGCATATGTTGGACCCTGCTGCGCTGGCGTCGGTACCTGATATATAGCCATACCAGAAAAGAAGCGCTCAACACAAGGCCTCCGCCAAGGATCCAGGGCATATATTGAACTAGGCCACGGAAAAAAATTATGAAAAACCCAAGCACCACCAGCAGCACTACATGCAGAAGAAGAATCAAGTAACCGGTAAATATGTTTTTTACTATGCCTGGATTTTCTGGATCGGAAGCCATAAGTGAACGCTCTTTAGCTTAAGGTTATTATATGGAAGTTATTGTACTAAAGGTGCAGACAAATCGAACCCACATACCGCTACGCGCACCAAACCAGACGGCCCTCAAACGTTTTAATATAGCTAGGAGTAGCCTCAAGGGCAACAGGTTTCTCCACCGCAAGGCACATGTTTCCCCCACACTCCCCCCCTACGCCTACAAATGGTAGCTTATCAATTAAGCAGAAGCGCTACCTTTAAGTATCCATTTACGATCTAATACATGTTACTGTTCGCGCCTAGATTTACATAAACCCTAGCGTAGTATTAATTGAAGGAGAATATTCTATATGGAAAACAAGCCCCGTGTACGCCTACATACGAGCGCCGGCGACATAGTACTAGAACTCTGCCCCGAAGAGGCGCCGATCAGCGTAGAAAACTTTCTGCAGTACGTTAACGCCGGATACTATGACGGTAAAATCTTCCATCGCGTAATCCGAGGATTTATGCTTCAGGGTGGCGGGATGGATGCAAAAATGCGGGAAGATAAGCCTAAACGCCCCATCAAGAATGAAGCAGCTAACGGTCTAAAGAACACAATCGGCACCATTGCTATGGCCAGAACCCAGGTGGTAGACAGCGCTACAGCCCAATTCTTCATCAACGTTGCAGACAACGAATTCCTCGACCACCGTGACTCAACCCCAGATGGCTTCGGCTATGCAGTATTTGGTAAGGTTATCGACGGCATGGATACGGTACAGTCGATCGAAAACACCCCCACCTCAACAAGCGGCTACCATCAGGACGTTCCAAAGGAACCTATAACAATACTGCACGCAAGTGTGGTAAGCGAACAGTCCTAATAAGGCCCCCTTACAAAGTGCTCAACCCTTGACCGCAACCACGTACTTAAGGTAACGCCCTTCGGGACAGGTCACCAGAAACGGAAAATCTGGACCCTGACCACTCGCCTGAATTACCCGCAGGGGTGTTGCAGCCTGCAGCGCCCCACGGCGTAATTCTTTCAGGTATTCGGGCAGGTCAACTTTTTGGTGATTAGATGAGGTTATTAGCCTTCCCCCCTCCTTAAGCACTGCCAGAGCCGCTGCGACAAGGCTGGAGGTGCCGCCGCTGGTGGTAAAATGGCTCTTACCCACAGTGGAAAAACTCGGCGGATCCATGATGATCATGTCAAACTCCCTACCTTTTTGCGCCAGATGTGCTAAAACTTTGTGACAATCGCCCACGATAAATTCATGCCTTGCTGGATTAAGGCGGTTAAGGGCAAAGTTATGCTCTGCCCGTTCTTGATACAGAGTAGAGGCATCCACACTGGTCACCTGTGCCGCCCCAGCCACTGCAGCAGCTACCGAAAATGCACCGGTAAATGAAAACAGGTTCAATACTCGTTTGCCTGCACAAAAAGGCATAATTTCTTTCCTGTTCTCGCGCTGATCCATAAACAAACCTGTGTGCAAACCACGCTTCAAATCAACCTCAAACAACAGGCCATTTTCCTTAACCTGCAGAAGATCCGGCGCGGGGTGCCCCAGCAGCAGAGAGCTATACTCGTTATCGCCCTTCTTCCCCAGCGCCCTAGTTTTACGCGGACGAAATTTTTCATAAACACCCTGCGGATGCATTAAACGCTGGAGCGCCTGAAGCATCGGTTCACGATACGGTTCCCACATCCTGCTATAAAGCTGCACCAGTATAAATCCCGCATATACATCCACGGTGAGGCCAGGAAGCAAATCCCCTTCGGCGTTAACCAGCCGATACGCATCACAAAGATCTGGGTCAATAAAACCCTTGCGCAACTTATACGCTGCTTCGAAACGGGTATAAAACCAGTGCTCATTTATACGTGGCGCGCCCCCGTCCTGCGGCCAGCCTATAATCCGGGCTACAATCCTGCGATCATCGTCACGCAGCGCATACGCCAGCAACGCCCCGTCAGACCCATGCAAGGTTGTACTCTCACCAATTGCGCCCTCAGGCCATTGATCCGTATATCGATCGCGAATAATCCACGGATGCCCCAGTTTGAGCATCTGCTCTGTCTGCGCACCCACTACGCAGCTTTTCCATCCCTTGGATGTCATGGAGATATTTCCAATCCTCATCATTATTTAAGGCCCTAGATTCAACGCATAAAGTACAATTAAAACATACAGCCTGAAGCGTTATGCCCGTAGAGTTCAGTAATTTTAAATTATCCACACCCACCCCAGTGCCATTCCAGTCGCACAGCAGGTGTGCTATCATACGCTATACACTTACAGTCTTATTATTATACCCCTATCCTCATACCGCAGGACAACTTCAGCCGTGGCCTCAAAAACAGAACAGCACATTGAAAACCTGCTCATGCAGGTGGAACCTGGCTCCACTCGCCACACTATTCTGCATAGTGCCAAACAGTTCAAATCTTCTTGGGTTGAGTTGGGTCAATTGCTCGCACAAGTGCGTAGCGAACTACTATATCAGGAATGGGGATACGCAGATTTTGCGCAATACTGTGCTCGGGAAATCCATATTCGCCAGCAAACAGCGGACAAACTCACCCATGCTTACCAGTACTTAAGAGCTCACAACCCCCACTCACTTGAAGATCATTCCAGTTCTGTGCCGCTACCGGATTACCGCAGCCTAAACCTGCTAGACCAGATCAACAAAGAAAATCTGATGGAACAAAATCAGCTCGACGATTTACGCAAGCAGGTCTTTTCCGGCACCATACCACACCCGAAACTGGCTAGGACTTTTCGAGATCTCAAACGTGAGCACGCGGCTGAGCAGGTAAATCAGTACACAGATCTTAAAAATGCCCTGAGTGCTGCGAAACGTTTTCAGTCCAGCCTTGAAAACCTGCCCCCTGAGCTAAAAAAGCAGCTCGAACTCGGTACATTTATTCACGTGCTGGAGCAAGCTCTAAACATAATGGAACCTCCGGCAGAACCTGAACCCAACATGTGAACTTCATGCACTTCATATTACAGGATAAAAAATGAATAAAGAAGCAGCCATTACCATGTTTATGCAGGCTTTTTTCGGCAACAGCACGTCTGGCGCATCCGGCACAGCCGCGCAGCACCGCAGGCTGGTGGAAGAAAGCAGCCGATATCTTAAAGCGGGGAAAAAGCAGCTCCTTTTCAATGAAGGAGATCAGGGCTCAGAGCTGTACTTTCTGGCGCGAGGGAAGGTTAAACTGTTTCGGGCCACTGAAGATGGGAAAGAGGCAGTAATCCGCCTACTGGATGCAGGTGAGTATTTTGCTGAAATACTCTTACAGCTAAAAAATCGTTATCCCGTAAGTGCCATCACCCTTGAAGATAGTGAACTCCTCGCCATTGACGCTCGCAAGATTCTCACCCACATTGAGAACAATCCTGCTATTGCCATGCAGTTCATAGGCTCGCTGTCGCAACGGATCAAATATCTACTGGGAATGGTGGAACAGCTAACGCTTAGCGATATCCGGCAGCGGCTGCTTCATTATCTGCGCGCTTTGAGTGAAAAACAGCACAGCCGGCACATCCGGCTCCCGGCTGCCAAAGGGGAAATCGCACTACTCCTTGGCACCACGGCAGAAACGTTCTCACGTCTGCTGGGAAAACTCACTGCTGAGGGGATAATAACCGTGGCTGGTCGCAATATCACCATCGAAGATATGGATATTCTGCTACGGGAAGATAAACTCTCAACAATACCGGAATAATACACCCGAACAGAGCCTAGCTAACTAGCCAATAGAAGGTGCAGCAGATGTCTCGTTCGTGGCTCAACCTGATACTTGGAATTTAAGCCACAAACAGACGGTACGACGAACCCTCGCGCACACGCTTTAGTGCCCCACTTCGATCCATGCGCAAAAGCACCGCCTGGAGGGATTTGCGGTTTTCATTTGGGAAATTGGCGTAAATTTCGACCTGAAGCATTCCCGGCGTGCGGGCAACAAGCGCAACGATGTCTGCATGCAGATCTGCTGCGTCCGTATCTGGCTCATTCGAGCCTAGTTCAACCGGAGCAGTCTCATCTAGTGCGGGCTTACATTTTTGGAACAGCACCTCCACACCATTACCGGCGCACGCTGAGCTACCACTCGCCCCTTCAACGCCATGCTTAACCCCCTGTACTGGTTTAGGCGCTGATGCCTGCACAGGCTTCGTTGCCAACGCTGCACCGCCAAAGTGGCGATAAAAGAAAATCCCCAACCCTCCAACAATTATAAGCACAAATATTACCTGTCCCAAAACGTCCCCCTTACTATTCTGCGCTACATTACCTTTAATTCTATGCAACGGTACAAATTTTTACGTAATTCAAAACTATAAAATGTAGTTAAAATTAAACTATAATTACGTTAAACAGGCAAATTAAGCAAGAAAAAGGCCCCAACTTCTCATCTTTTCCCTGTTTTGCTCAGCACCAACCACGTCTAAGCCTTTTCTGCCCAGATCTGCCATTTTCAGTATCTTTTAGGCCATTTGGCCCAGCAACGTCTACTTTTTTTCGCGACCTGCTGCCTTGGATCCAGAGTCAGACGGTGCCACGGCAGCCATATCTTCGGCAGCACAGGGAGCGTTTTTCTCTCTCAACCTACGCAGTTGCTCGCGCTCCAAATCATGGAAATATTTATCTTCGAACGCTTTTTCCCGCTCATCCCACACATTTTTTTTCATCACGACTCCTACACTACATTCTCGACCCACAACCTCTACATCCCAATCCACGGGTAGCCCTTGGTATCTTCGGTGCCCAACGCTAGAAGTTCCTAAACCTGACTTTCCCCTGCTCCGGATAAAAGACCGAATAATCAACACTAAAATGTCATTACTTTGTAGAAGAGCACATGTTACCGGCAACTTAAGCGGTAGCTTCCAGCTCCAAATGCTGCATTTTTGCCTAGGTTCATAACGCTGCCAAGCTGCAGAAGAGGTAAAATTGCACCTGCAACATCTCCGCGCATGTGCAGGCTGCCACGCACCCCTCCCAGTGGATTTGTAGCGCCAGAGTCGCCCCTTAACTCGCGCCAGTCATGCCAATATAATTTATTTTCTACGCACACCAAGTCCGGCATTTCAAACATAAGTGGATCCAGCTCAACTCCGCAATGGATATAGAGCATCGAAGTGACCCGTCGGAGCATAAAAGGATACAAGTGTTTAAATTCTGGAGTAAACATGGGCTTGCCTCTGGTGAGCAAACGCGCCGGCGTATTAAACTCAAGCTCGAATTGACAACAGGACTGCGCTTGCCCTCCAAGCCACCAGCCCAAATCAAGCAAAGGGATGTTCGGGCTATGCTGCACTACCTGTGTATTCCATACCTCTAAGAACACCCCGGAGGCATCACTCGAAGTCACACGCTCCAGGACAAAGCGACCACTATCAAGACGTAATCCCGCCGCCCCTAGAGAAAGAAAAACCTCAATAAGGGGCAACATCTGTGCGTGTACATCCCCGAACAACATCACTTCAAGCTGTAACAGCTCACCCTTGGCGTAACGACCACTGCGTGTAACCGCGGGACACAAAACAAACGCAGGGGCACCTTTCTGGTAGCGCTTTAGTGCCAGAGGATCTGCGGGGAGCGACGGTTCAAACATCTTTCGGAAAATGGAGGGTCGGCCCTGCAGGACGTGGCGTGCTGCGGTGCGCATACGTCTGCGCAGACGCAGTAGCGTCGACATGTCAATGTCGATGCTTTCATCCATCCGACATTCAAAGCGTAGATGCGCAAATTCTGCCTGTGTCAGGAGGGACCGAATGTCGTTGTATTTTAGCAAAACCTACCTACCTTCATATTAAATCATAAAAAACCACCATCACAGTGAGCTGATTGCTTTATTCCATCCCTTTTGCTAATGTGCGCAGGTATTGACGCTGACAGGGATGATGCGTGGTATTCCACCCATCATTCGCCTTCTGCCAGCGCGCTGTTTCACCCATGCCTAACCACAGGATTCTTACCAATTATGTTCAAGTTTGATCTGTTGCACACAGATAAACATACCAAAGCCAGACGCGGACGCCTGCACACCCCGCACGGTGTTATTGAAACCCCAATTTTCATGCCCGTGGGAACCCATGGAGCGCTAAAGGCTTTGACGCCTGAGCAGGTCCATGACACGGGCGCGCAGATTATTCTGTCTAACACCTATCACCTGCATCTGAAACCGGGAGAAAACCTGGTGGAGAAAGCGGGCGGACTGCACAAATTCATGCACTGGGAAAAACCCATCCTTACCGATAGCGGTGGATTCCAAGTGTTTTCGCTGCCGAAGAAAAAGATAACCGAGACCGGGGTATTTTTCCGCCACGAAATCAGCGGAAAGGATGTATTTTTGGGCCCAGAAGAAGCCACGCACATCCAGAACAAACTTGGCGCTGACATTATCATGGCTTTTGACGAATGCATACCCTACCCGTGTACCCATGAGTATGCCCAAAAATCGATCCAAAAAACCCTGCGCTGGGCTGGGCAATGCCAGACTGCACACTCGCGCCAAGATCAGGCGTTGTTCGCTATTGTTCAGGGTGGAATCTATGCCGATCTGCGGCGTGAATGCGCCGAACAACTTACCTCCATGGATTTTCCCGGCTACGCCGTAGGTGGAGTAAGTGTTGGGGAGGGGCTTGAGTTACTCAAAGCGGTGGTGGAAGATACCGAGCCATCCCTGCCTACACATAAACCGCGCTACCTTATGGGAGTGGGGCTGCCGGAAGATATTCTGGAAAGCATCGAACGCGGGATGGACATGTTTGACTGTGTGATCCCTACCCGCTATGCCCGTAGTGCCACCCTGTTTACATCACACGGCAAACTACGCCTAACCAATCGCTGCTACCGGCGCGATTTTTTCCCGGTGGATCCGGCCTGCGACTGCTACTGCTGTCGTAACTTCAGCCGAGCCTACCTGCACCACCTCTACAACGCCAACGAGATTCTTTCCGCAACGCTGGCGGCCATTCACAATGTCCACTTTTACCTAAACATGGTGGAACAGGCACGCATTGCGATTGAGAATGATAATTATACGGAGTTTAAACAGGAGTTTTTAGGCAACTACGGGTTTTTTGACAGCAAGCAGAAATAGCTTCCCAGTCGCCCACACTAGGTTAGTGGGGTGTGACCAAAGGCTTGAACTGGTGCATACTTGAATAACTGAGGGTTTTTTGGATTCAACCAGGGAGTTCAATACAGAACGCGTGGCCTTGCTAAAAAAAGCGCTCACCTGCAGCGCCGCGCAACTATATCCCTTGGTGACACAAACTGATGCCGAAGTCCTTAGAGCCGCCCTCAAAAACGTTGCTCTGGGTCCTGAGCATGTGCAGGCCATCCTGCAGCGTAGGGATCTCGATGCTTCAATCCTGACGCTACTATGCAGACACACGCTGAGTCGCTCGCGCGAAGTAGTTAAGCCGCTCCTGTCTCACGCGCTTATCAACCCGCAACAGATTAAAACAGTGTTGGATAAGCTCCGCTTGCTTGAGCTGCTCAACATTGCAATCCTACCGGGGCAAGCGGCTGACGTTCGCATCGCAGCGGAACACAATATATGCATGCGTCTGCCGACAGCAGCGTTGGGAACTAAGATAACCCTAGCTCGGCGCGCTACCTATCCAGTGCTTGAGGCCCTGCTACGCGAAGGCAATCCGCGCCTGCTCGAACCGTGTCTGGACAATCCACGCATGAAGGAAGCCGCTATCAACAAATTCCTCCATGGACAAAATGTTGGCGCAGCAAGCATTAACACAATTGCCCGCCATCCGCGCTGGAACAAGCGCCCAAACATCCGGCGTGCCATCCTGAGCAACCGCCACGCTTCACGACACCTATTTGCCCAGTTTCTCCCGGGGCTCCCAGTGGAGCAAGCCCGTCAGCTACTTTACAGCAAACATCTGCAGCACTGCCAGAAAGAGTGGGTACGTGACATTCTGGCGCAAACAAGCACACGAAAAGGTTAGTCCAGCGCCACCACGAAACCGTTACCAAAGCCTTCCGCCAACATACGGGTACGCTCCTGCTCTGCCGCTGCCAGAGAATCAAACTTTCCAGCTCTGACCCGAAAATAGTGCCGGCCATTGATCACCGCAGGATGAATGTCGGCGAATGTATACTGCTGGCGCAGAACATCACGCAGACGCATGGCATTATCCTCCAAGGTAAATGCCCCGAGCTGAACACCGAAAGGTCCACGCATAATATCCTGCGGCAGACTAAAGTATATGTCCCCGTGGGTATCCGTTTCTCGGTACCCAAGTGCTGTTACCCGTACCGGAGCAGTACCTCGCCCAACCACATCGAGATTACTGGCCACCGTGTAAGACAGATCAATGATACGCCCTTCTACAAAAGGTCCGCGATCATTGATCCTCACCACTTCACTGCGCCCATTGACAAGGTTATCAACCTTGACATAAACCCCCATAGGCAGTGTTTTATGCGCTGCAGTGATGGCGTACATATCGTACACCTCACCATTACTGGTTCTGCGCCCATGAAATTTATCCCCGTACCAGCTTGCAATGCCCTCCTGGACAAAACCATCATGCTCTAGCAGCGGGGTATAGCGCCTGCCATAGACCTCATACGGTTTTTGCCACCCCTTTAACTCAGTGGAGGGAGTCGGTCTGGCTGGCTCTAGCCTATCGCGTAGATCTTTCTTAAGAATTTTTCCCGAAGGGGGCAATTCGGATCGGTGGGGCGAACTACAAGCTGAAAGTGCTAGCAACAAAATGAAGAACAGCCATCGATGCATATTTTATCCCCCAATGCGCCGCAGATGCCTACGCATACACCTATTCCTCAGGGTTACCCTCGGCAACAATTGTCATGGCGCGGAATTTCTGATAGCGCTGTTCCAGCAATTCTTCTGGCGTCAGCTTCTGCAACTCCTCAAGGTGGTGCTTCAATTGGACCTTAAGATTGTCGCACGCAGCGGCAACATCGTTATGCGCGCCACCAAGGGGCTCTGAGACAACCCCATCAATCACGCAGCCTAACTCATCAATATCGGTGGCGGTAAGTTTCAGCGCCTCTGCGGCCTGAGGACCCTTGGTTCCATCATTCCACAGTATCGCGGCACAGCCTTCGGGCGAGATCACGGCATAGATGGAATACTCCATCATCAGAACGCGGTTTCCCACCGCTACAGCTAAGGCTCCCCCTGAGCCCCCCTCCCCGGTAATAGTTACAATTACCGGAACCCGCAGCGCAGCCATATCGCGTAGATTGCGGGCAATGGCCTCTGCCTGACCGCGTTCTTCCGCGCCGATACCCGGATAGGCGCCTGGTGTATCGACAAAGGTGAATATGGGTAGACCAAACTGTTCCGCCATTTTCATAACCCGCAACGCTTTGCGATACCCTTCCGGATTGGGCATGCCGAAATTGCGCACTACCTTTTCCTTGGTATCACGCCCCTTCTGGTGTCCAATAACAGCACAGGGCTGCCCATCCAAGCGGGCAAAACCGCAAACCAGTGCCGGATCATCGCCAAAAAGGCGGTCACCATGAAGCTCAAACCAATCTGTGAAAATGCCATCGATATAATCGAGGGTAAATGGCCTGCGCGGGTGGCGAGCCAACTGGGTGCGTTGCCAGCGGGTCAACTTGGAAAAAATATCTTCGCGCAACTTTTCCGCTTTTGCTTCCAATTTTTTCAATTCACTGCTGAAATCGACACTCTCGGTAGAGTACTCACGCAGTTCATAAATTTTCTTATTAAGATCGACCAGAGGTTTTTCAAAGTCAAGATATGCCAGCATTACGAATCTCCTGTTATGGTGTTAAGCACTGCCCTGCCCCTGAAGCTGCGCAGGTGATGGCGGTAATTGGACACCACATTTTACTTATACTAAAAAAGATTTATAAAATTCTACGTGTAAAAAAGAAGCTTGTTTTGCCCCCATTCAAGGACGCCGCTTCTGTATCCTCAATTATTTTAGGCATACTATATAATTCACTCGAATGTGACAACGTTATATCCGAATAAACTTTCTACCGCCTGTACAAATTCGTCGCTAGCCGCAACCCCAAGTTCTTGCGCCGCCAAAATACTGGTTTCGCTGCGATTGGGGACTACCACCATCAACTCAACCCTGCACGTGCCACTGTAACGCATAATGGTATGTTTCAACTGGCGCAGATGGTCTTCGGTCAACCCCGGGGTGCTGAGCCTGATCTTAACTTTGCTGGTCTGGCGCTCTTTTACCATCTGTAATGGAATTATTTCATTGGCAAGGATTTTACTATTGTCTTCGCCGGCATCAAGAGTCCCATAAACCATCAGAGGTTCATCCCCTTCCAGATATTCTGCAGCAGCCTGAAACGCCTCTGGAAAGACCACCACCTCGACTGAGCCAGCCAAATCTTCCAAGGTGACAAACGCCATTCTGTCACCTTTTTTAGTTATCAACTCCTTGGACCCCGCAACCATACCACACACTCTGACTTCAGCCTTGTCTGGCATATCCACCAGACCGGCACTGTCGCAGGTAGCAAAACTTTTGATGTCCGCAGCATAGCGCGACAAGGGATGCCCCGTTATATAAAATCCTAGGGCTTCCTTCTCCCGTAAGAGCAGCTCTTTATCAGTCCACTCTTCCAGCGCAGGAAGGTCTGCATAACCGTTGCTCCCATGGGAAAGCATCTCATCAATCTCAAACAGCGACTCCTGCCCCTGCTGGCGCTCTCGTTGAATCTTTTGTCCAATTTCCATGGCGTCTTCTAGAACAGCCATATACTGTGCACGTTTCCCCCCCAGTGAATCAAGAGCTCCGCAGCACACAAGCGCCTCTACCACCTTCTTGTTAACCTTGCCTAGCTCCACCCGCTCACAAAAATCATGCAGCGATTTAAACGGGCCTTCTTCGCGCATCCGTATAATCGATTCCAGCGCGGCACTCCCCACCCCTTTTACCGCACCAAGGCCAAACCGAATGGCTTTTTCGTACACGGTAAAAGAACGGATGGAGGCATTAATATCTGGCGGCAACACCGCGACCCCCATAGCGCGCACTTCGGCAATATTTTTAATCACCTTATCAGTATTGTCCATATCTTCGGTGAGAAGCGCTGCCATAAATTCCACCGGATAGTGCGCTTTAAGATATGCAGTTTGATAGGCTATGAGGGCGTATGCGGCGGAATGAGACTTGTTGAATCCATAGGCGGCAAATTTTGCCATGAGATCGAATACCGCCTCAGCTTTTTTCTCATTCAGTTTATTTTCGCGCGCGCCGGCCATAAATAGCTCTTTTTGCTTCTCCATCTCATCGGCATCTTTCTTGCCCATGGCGCGCCGCAGTAAATCCGCACCACCGAGAGAATAATTGGCCAGCACCTGCGCAATAAGCATAACCTGTTCCTGGTACACAATGACACCGTAGGTGTCATCGAGGATAGGTTCGAGTTGGGCAAAGTCGTAGACAATCTTTTTCTTACCGTGTTTGCGCAGGATGAAATCATCCACCATTCCCGAGCCAAGGGGGCCGGGGCGATACAGAGCGCAGGCGGCAATGATATCTTCAAAACAGTTAGGTTTGAGCTTGACCAGCAGCTCCTTCATCCCTGAAGATTCCAGTTGAAACACCCCGGTGGTGTCACCATGGCTCAAGAGCGCATAGGTCTCTTCATCATCCAGACTGATCTCATCCAAGTCAAAGTCTGCATTACTCGCAGCGTGGATCAACTCCAACGCCTTGTCGATAACCGTCAGGGTTTTTAGCCCGAGGAAGTCAAATTTGACCAAACCTATCTTTTCTACATAACTCATCGCAAACTGGGTAGCTTGGTTGCCCGATTTTTGATCTGTGTATAACGGCAGATAGTCCGTTAGTGGTTCTGGAGTGACAACCAGTCCCGCTGCGTGGGTAGAAGCGTGGCGGGTCAACCCTTCGAGGCGAAGGGCTATATTGATTAACTCTTTGACGCGCACATCTTTTTTAGCCAGTTCCTGCAGACGAGGTTCCTGTTTAAGAGCTTCGCTTAAGGTGATATTTAGCACCGTTGGAACCATCTTGGAGATTTTGTCCACATCGCCATACGGCATATTGAGCGCACGCCCCACATCTCGTATAACCCCTTTAGCCCCTAGGGTACCGAAGGTGATGATCTGGGCAACGTTGGCTTCGCCATACTTTTGCTGCACAAACCGAATTACATCTTCACGCCCGTAGATGCAAAAATCCACGTCGATATCCGGCATAGAGACACGCTCTGGGTTGAGAAAACGTTCAAACAGGAGGTCGTAGGGCATCGGATCGATATCGGTTATGCGGACAGAATAGGCCACCAAACTACCTGCGGCACTACCTCGCCCCGGGCCTACCGGAATACTATGGTCCTTGGCCCAGTTAATAAAGTCGGCCACGATGAGAAAATAACCAGGGAACCCCATGTCAACGATGGTGTCCAGTTCGCGCTCAAGGCGTTGCTGATACTGCTCTTTCTCGGTCGCACTGAAAGCGGGGTTTTTAACCTTTATCGCCGCAAGGCGCTCTTTGAGACCTGCATGTGCCATCTCACGAAGCACGTCATTCAGGCTCTTATCCTCTGGTTTTTCATATTGGGGGAAATGGTAGGTGTTGAAATCAAATTCAATATTGCAACGTTGGGCGATTTCTACGGTATTACTCAGCGCTGCAGGAACATGGTTGAAAAGTTCGCGCATCTCGTCAGCAGTGCGGACGTAAAAACCGTCGTTGGCAAAACGCATGCGTTTTTCATCGTCCATAGTCTTACCCGTCTGAATACACAACAGCACTTCATGTGCATACGCATCCGTTTGGGTCAGATAATGGCAGTCGTTGGTGGCAACTAAGGGCAATCCAAGATCGCTACTTAATTCTATCAGTCCAGCATTGGCCATGGTTTGTTCTGGGATCTTGTTTTCCTGCAATTCTAGAAACAGACGGTTATTGTCAAATATCTGCGCCATCTGCTGGGTGCGCGCCCTGGCCTCTTCCATGCAACCAAGATTTATCAGGGTGGGGATCTCCCCCCCCAAACAAGCGGTCATGGCGATGAGTCCTTCATTGTGCGCGGCAAGCAACTCCCAGTCGATGCGGGGCTTATAGTAAAATCCCTCACGCGATGCTGCCGATACAAGCTGGCATAGATTCCTATATCCGACCCTGTTCTTACACAGCAGCACCAGATGGTACGCAGCTTCAGATGAACCACGCGCATTCTTCTTTTCAAACCGGCTTGATGGGGCAACATACACCTCGCAACCAATGACCGGCTTAACTCCGCCCTTAAGCGCCCGCGTATAAAACTCCATCGCCCCGAACATGTTACCGTGGTCAGTTATTGCCACCGCAGGCATCTTCAGCTCCTTAACCCGGTCAATAAGATCCGGGATGCGAATGGCGCCATCAAGCAAACTGTACTGACTATGCAGATGAAGATGCACAAAATCTGTGTGTTTCATAGGGAATACACTTCAAGAAAAAAATGGTTTATGGAATTCATATATAGGTGATGGATGTTGCAGATTCGCTAATTACTGAAGGGTGACCGGAGAGGTCACGACGTGTCTATTCAGCCAAATTAGCGCAAAACTCAGGCAGTCAGAGTCAGAAAGCACAAACATCTAGCGGATCTAGACCAAGGCTCTGGAGCATTGTGGTGAGTGAAATCAGCGGCAGTCCGATAAGGGCAGTATAATCGGTTCCACCAACCTGCTCCATCAAGGAGATGCCCAACCCTTCGATCTTGAACGACCCCGCACAGTCAAACGGAGATTCGCGCTCCAAGTAGTTTTTTATCTGCCTACTGCTCAAGTCGCGCAACACCACAGTGGAAATCACACTTGCAGTCTGGGTCTGACCGTTGCGGGCATCCACAACGGCCAGACCGGTATAAAAATGGTGTTTTTTCCCTGCCATGCGTTCGAGCTGAGCCTGCGCTGTAGCCATGTCACCGGGTTTGCCCAGAACACGCCCTGACGCATCACAAAAAACTTGATCGGAGCCGATGATAACTGCATCTGGGCAGGTCGCGACCAAACTGCGCGCCTTGCCCAGCGCCAGATGTTTAACTTGCAACTGTGGCGCCACACCTGGATCGATGGATTCAATAAAATCCGGCTCCATCACCTTGAACACAAGGCCCAAGCGTGTGAGCAGTTCTCGGCGATATGGACTGGTGGAAGCCAGAATGAGCGAACGTTGCATAAATATGACTCTTGACTGATACTGGGTTATTTATTCTACTGCTGTTTCTGCCACTGATCGAGCCAGTCCAGCAACATGCGGGTTTTCTCTTCCATCAACGGCTTGTCGCCCCGGCTTTCAACATTCAAACGCACCACCGGCTCAGTATTAGAGCTACGCAGATTAAAACGCCAGGCCCCGAAATCCATGCTCAGACCATCCACATGCTCAATCGAACAGGCCTTCGGGGCGTATTCCTGCTCCAGAGACTGGAGTGCCTCTGGTGCATTTGCCACGGTACGATTAATCTCACCGCTGGCAGGGAAAGCAGCAATGCGCTCTGCCACCAGTTGAGATAATGGCTTCCCGCTTTTGGCAATCAATTCAAGCACCAGCATCCATGGAATCATGCCGCTGTCACAATAGGAAAAATCGCGGAAGTAATGGTGAGCACTCATCTCCCCACCATAAACAGCATCCTCTTTACGCATCCGTTCTTTGATGAAGGCGTGGCCTGACTTGCTCTCAATCGCAACGCCCCCGCCGGCTTCAACTATTTCCAAGGTGTTCCATATCAGACGTGGATCGTGGATAATTTTAGCGCCGGGCTCTTTGTCCACAAATGCCGCAGCAAGCAGACCAACAATATAATACCCCTCTATGAATTCGCCCTTCTCATCAAATAAGAAGCAGCGGTCGAAATCACCGTCCCAAGCTATACCTGCCGCCGCGCCATGTTCTACCACGGCGGCGGCAGTAGCCGCGCGATTCTCCACCAGCAAAGGGTTAGGAATCCCGTTGGGAAATCTACCATCGGGACGATGATTTATCTTTATTATCTCACAGGGCAGATGGGATTCGAGGGCATCGAGAACTGGCCCAGCACAACCGTTGCCAGCGTTTACAACCACTTTAAATGCTGGCAAAGTGCTATTGAGGTAGGAGAGCAGATGCTGGATATAATCTGCACGTATATCCAGCGGCGCAACGATACCAAACCGATGTGGGTCATCGAAGTCCGCCGCTTCAGCAAGTTTTTTTATTTCCACAAGACCGGTATCTGCGCTAATTGGACGCGACTCTTCGCGCACCAGTTTTAAGCCATTATAGTCCATGGGATTATGACTAGCGGTCACCATGATGCCGCCATCCATTTTTTCATGAAAAGTGGCAAAATATACTTCTTCAGTTCCGCACAGGCCGATGTCATACACATCGACCCCAGACTCAGTGAGGCCCAGACACAGAGCCTCAGTAAGAAGCGAGCTGGTAAGGCGAACATCACGCCCTACAACCACACGCCGAGGTTGCAGAAACTGCGCGTATGCACGTCCTATACGGTACGCCACCTCTTCATCTAGTTCATCGGGGATTCTGCCGCGAATATCATAGGCTTTAAAACAGGTAAGCTCCATGGAAAATCCTTTAATTAAATATGAGTATTAAGCACCCCATATGCTAGGGAATATAATGCAGACACGGATCGCACGTCGGCACAAAATTCACCGAATAGCGCAACAGTTTTTCACTTCAGATACTTCAAGCGGGTCGACCATAATGTCTGTTATGACTTTAAATGCCTACAAGTGTAGCCCGAGCCAGAGACAGGGTCAAACTACATGTGTGGCACCCATAAGCTACATTAATACGCCATGCCTTTACAACATACCCCAAAGCGCTTAATCCATGCCGCATGGCGAACTCAGCCCCGAGCAAGAATAAGGCGTGCGGCAGCGACCAGATCGACGCAGACATCGATGGAGCCACGCTCATTCCACGCTGCGACCTGTGCCTGCTGTAGTGTCTGATCTCCGTAGCCTGTCTGCACGAGAACAGGGTGGCACCCAACGCTCAGACCCGCCTTCAGATCGGCAAGCTTGTCCCCCACCATGTAGGAACTGCCAAGATCGATATCCAGCTCCGCAGCCGCCTGTAGCAACATCCCTGGCTCTCCTTTACGACATGAACACGCACAGGTAAACACTCCATCACCAGCCGTTGGATGATGGGGGCACAGGTAAAATGCGTCAATTGCGGTATGGTGCTTTTTAAGCTCTGTCTGTAGGTGCTGGTGCAAATGTGCGACCTGACTGTGGGTGAAATAGCCACGCGCAATACCGGATTGATTTGTCACAAGCACCACCAGATACCCCGCCTGTTTCAGTTGGTAAATTGCTTCGGGAACTCCGGGAATAAAGACAAATTCGCACGGATCGATGAGGTAATTTTTCTCTACGTTGACCGTGCCATCCCGATCCAGAAATACTGCCTTATGGAGACCCTTGTGTGATGTCCTGTCCGGCGCGTGTTCCATCTACCGGCTTACTCCCACTCGATCGTAGCAGGCGGCTTGCTGGAAATATCGTAGGTTACACGGTTTATCCCTTTAACTTCATTGATGATTCTGTTGCTGATCCGCGCCAAATCGGCATACGGCATGGGATACCAGCCAGCGGTCATAAAATCTTTGGTTTCAACCGCGCGCAGGGCTACTACGTACTCATAGCTGCGCCCGTCACCCATCACGCCCACACTTTTGACCGGCAGAAATACCGCAAAAGCCTGGCTTATTTTATCGTAATGACCACTAGTAACTAGCTCTTCGATATAGATAGCATCGGCCTGACGCAGAATATCGGCGAACTCTTTCCTTACCTCTCCTAGGATTCTGACTCCGAGGCCAGGCCCGGGGAAGGGATGACGCCAAACCATAGAATGAGGTAATCCGAGTTCTTCCCCAATAGCGCGTACTTCATCCTTAAACAGCTCGCGTAAGGGTTCAAGCAGTTTGAGTTTCATATGCTCAGGCAACCCGCCTACGTTGTGATGGCTCTTGATATTTTGCGCTTTGCCCGATTTGGATCCGGCAGATTCAATAACATCAGGATAGATAGTTCCCTGCGCCAACCATTTTATCTTGGGTAGATTAATCGTCTGCTCATCGAAAACTTCAATAAACATGCCCCCGATGATTTTGCGTTTCTTTTCCGGATCAGTGACCCCTGCAAGGGCCTGCATGAAACGCTCCTGTGCATCAACGCGAATCACCTTGACTCCCAGATTTTCGGCAAAGGTCGCCATAACCTGGTCACCTTCGTGCAGACGCAGCAGACCGTTATCGACAAACACACAGCTAAGCTGATCTCCTATGGCGCGTTGGAGCAAGGCCGCAGCAACGGAAGAATCCACCCCGCCGGAAAGCCCTAGAACTACGTGTTCATCTCCAACACTCGCGCGGATTCGCGCCACCGCGTCATCAATAATCTGCCCTGGGGTCCACTTGCCGGTGCAGGAACATATTTTGCGTACAAAGGTGTTGATCAACTCCTGCCCACGTGGGGTATGGTTAACCTCGGGATGAAACTGCACCCCGTACAGGTTTTTAGCTATATTTTGCACCGCACATACCGGCGCATTGGAGGTTGCAGCCACTACCTCGAATCCGGGTGCCACCACATCCACATGGTCGCCGTGACTCATCCACACATGGCTGCGTCCATCCACAAAAAACTCTTCAAACAGCGGACCTGGCTCGCCTTGGGTCAATAGCTCTGCATGACCATACTCACGCCTGCCTGCAGGGATAACGTTGCCGCCAAAATGCCGCATCAGCACCTGCATTCCGTAACAGATCGCCAGCACCGGAACTCCGAGTTCAAACAGACCTCCGTCCACGCTGGGTGCGTCTTCCTCATATACCGATTGCGGCCCACCGGAGAGGATGATGCCGTTAGGGTTAAGCTCTTTAATCTTGGACAATTCCATATCAAACGGATGCAACTCACAGTAGACGTGCGCTTCACGCACTCTGCGTGCAATTAATTGGCTATACTGTGAGCCAAAATCCAGAATAAGAATTTTTTCGCTGTGCAGATCGACCATGCTTGCTCCTGAAAATGTCCTGAAATTGTCGAATAGTCTTCGTACGCAGTACCTACGACGACTAGTTGAGTTATGTTCAAAAAATGAGCGTCACAACTGGCTTACGAGCTAGGCTGCCCGATGCGGTAGTTTGGCGCTTCGTGGGTAATGCTGACGTCGTGTACATGGGACTCCCGCAGTCCGGCGCTGGTGATGCGGATAAAGCGCGCCTTCTGTTGCAACTCTTTGATGCTCGCACATCCGGTGTAGCCCATCCCGGCGCGCAGACCGCCCACAAGCTGGTGGATATTGGAGGAGAGAGATCCGCGATAGGGCACGCGTCCTTCAATTCCTTCGGGCACCAGCTTCACGTCGCTCTCTACATCTCCCTGGAAATAACGGTCTTTACTCCCCCGTTTCATGGCTCCAAGGCTTCCCATACCACGGTATGACTTGTAGGTACGTCCCTGATACAAGATGGTTTCTCCCGGCGACTCGTCGGTACCCGCAAACAACGAACCAATCATTATTACATCCGCTCCAGCGGTGATAGCTTTGGGAATCTCTCCGGAAAACTTGACCCCGCCATCGGCAATCAGTGGGATACCGGCACGACTGGTTACTGATGCGACATCAGCAATGGCAGTAACCTGTGGCACGCCTACTCCGGCAACCACTCGAGTAGTGCAGATAGAACCAGGACCAATGCCAACCTTTATTCCATCCACTCCAGCCTTAATGAGGTCAGTGGCGGCATGCGCGGTGGCAATATTACCCGCTATCAGCTGCAGATCAGGATAGCAGCTCTTAATTTCCATAACGCTGTCAATTACACCGCGTGAATGACCGTGCGCTGTATCTACAATCACCACATCAACTCCGGCTTTAATCAGTAACTCGATCCGCTCCATACTATCGCCGCCAACACCCACAGCTGCCGAGGCACGCAAGCGCCCGTATTCATCCTTGCACGCCAGCGGATATTTACGCACTTTTTCAATATCCTTGATAGTAATCAGCCCTTTGAGGACGTAATCATCATCTACGACTAGAAGTTTTTCGATGCGGTGTTTATGCAGATGGAATTTTGCTTCCTCTAGGGTTGTCCCCGGCGGCACGGTTACCAAATTATTTTTGGTCATAACCTTCTCCACCTCCAGATCCAGCTGCGGTTCGAAGCGTAGATCACGGTTGGTGAGGATGCCGACCAAGATCCCGTTTTTAGTCACCGGCACCCCGGAAATACGATATTTTTTCATAAGTTCCAAGGCTTCATATATTTTCTGATCCGGCCGAACTGTAACCGGGTCGACAATCATGCCACTCTCGGATTTTTTCACCTGATCCACTTCCAGCGCCTGTTCTTGAGGAGTCATATTCTTGTGGATGGTACCGATTCCCCCTTCACGAGCCATACAGATGGCAGAACGCGACTCTGTGACCGTATCCATTGCCGCTGACATGATGGGAATATTCAGTTTGATTTTTGGTGTCAGCTGCGTCGAAAGATCTGCATCCCTGGGCAAAACATCCGACTGGGCTGGGATCAACAGGACATCATCAAACGTGAGTCCTTCACGTAGTTCTGGATCTAACATGGTGTTCTCCTTTTTATACATACGCTGGATTGAGCTGACTGACAGAATGAAGCTGCTTTTCGTAAAATCCGGCCACAAAATTCGGTTAAAAACTATTTCGGGATAAAGGAGATAGATGGATCTATCCGCAACACCACCGCTGTCAGAAGTTCAATCGCTGCTTCAATGTCATCAAGCGACAACACTTCCACCGGTGAGTGCATATAGCGCAGAGGCACACCCAAAAGTGCTGCAGCGACCCCACCACGACTGAGCTGCATGGCGTTAGCATCGGTTCCGGTAGCGCGCGCCTGTGCACTAATTTGAATCGGTATCTGTTTTTCTCGCGCCGTTGCACAGATCAGCTCAAACAGCACGGGATTAATATTCGCGCCACGGGATACAATCGGCCCCTTGCCGAGAACAAAATCACCCACCTCGGATTTATCCTGACCGGGGAAATCACTGGCAAAATCAACGTCAACGGCAATGCCGGCAGTGGGATTCACTCCATAGGTGCTTGAGATTGCACCGCGTAGGCCGAGTTCTTCCTGCACAGTGGTGACACTGTAAAGATCAACCTCATGCCCACCGCGCTTACTTACTTCCTGCATAACCCTGGTGACGATAAAGGCACCCATTTTATCGTCAAAAGCACGCGAGGTTGCCAGTTGACCCTGTAAGCGCTCCATCCCATGGACAAACGTTACCGGATCTCCAATTCTGACCAACTCAGCTGCATGCTCTCCATCTTTGGCGCCGATATCGATAAACTGGGCCTTGAACTTTATTACCGTGTCGCGATCTTTGGGATCGATCTGATGGATGGGCTTCTTGCCCACGACCCCAAGCACAGGACCATTGGCGCTATGCACATACACACGCTGACCGGGAACCATGTGGGCATCTACCCCACCGATGGGGGCAAAAAACAAAAAACCCTTTTCGTCGATATAGTGGACCATGAATCCGATTTCGTCACAGTGCCCTGCCAACATAATCCGCATGGGGCGCTGGGCATCACTGCTAACCGAGGTACTACGTTTGCACGCAATAACATTTCCCATCACATCAGTTTCAACCGAATCGGCACAGGCTTCAAGCTCGCGCCGGATAACCCGTTGTAGGGGTTGTTCAAAGCCTGATGGGCTTGGAGTGTTAGAAAATTCCTGCAATAACGAAAAATGTGCTGCGCTCATATGTTGCATAGTATTTCAAACCTGCCTTCCTGTGTTCAAATATGGATTTGCGGTATTAAGACATTCGTGGCGGCAAGCTCGCCAAGGTGTGAATTGTTCATGCTGCGGGTAATTTGCACCTGAACCATACGCCCTATAAGTTTTTCCGGGCCATTAAAATTGACAATCCGGTTCCATAGATTGCGCCCAAAGAGCTGACCCGACCCATGGCGACTTTTACCCTCTACCAAAACTTCCTGCGTGGTGCCTACATCTCCGCCCCAAACGCGCACACTTATCTGCCGCTGCCGGGCAAGCAACTCTTCGAACCAGCGATGTTTTTCCTCTTTTGAGATAGGATCATCGTACTGCGCCGCCTTAGTTTCAGGTCTAGGAGAGTATAAAAAAGTAAATACATCGCCAAAGCCTACTTCATCAAGTAGCGCAACGGTGTCGAGAAAGTCTTCCCTGGTTTCTCCAGGAAATCCGACAATTACGTCTGTACTGAAGCGTATCTGCGGGCAACTGCTCCGCAATTGATCTATGTTAGCCAAAAAATCTTCCCGCGTGTAACCACGGTTCATAGCCTGCAATATCCGGTTAGAGCCACTCTGCAGTGCCAGGTGCATTTGGGGACACACTTTAGGTAGAGTGCGGAAACACTCCATCAGTTCGAGGCTAAAATCTTTGGGATGGGATGAAAAGAAGCGAATGCGCTCCAAACCGTCGATCGCATGTACGGCATGGAGCAATTCGGTGAAGCTGCCGGTGGGGTTTGAGTTGGGATTGGCGTTGGTGTTGCCCGTAGCGTTTCCTTGACCGTAAGAATTGACGTTCTGCCCCAGCAAGGTGATCTCACGCACCCCTTGCTGCACCAGACTTTCGATCTCGGCAAGAATTTCGGCGCTGCCGCGACTGACCTCGCGCCCACGCACATACGGGACAATACAATAGGTGCAGTAGTTATCACACCCCTGCACAATAGTGACGAACTTGTTCACTGCCGAAGCGCCTGAACGCTGGGGGAACGTATCAAAGCGTGCAGCGCTGTGATTAAAGGCGGTTTCGCAGCGCCTTTGACGTGAAGCCTCCACCGAGCGCACCATGTGTCCGAGCTGGTGCACATTGTGGGTGCCAAACACGATATCCAGATAGGGGACTCTTTCCAGCAGACGCTCCTTCTCCTGCTGTGCAACACACCCCCCAACTGCAAGTATCAGTGCGGGGTTTTTATCTTTCAGAGGCTTGAAACTGCCCAGATGCCCGTACACCTTGCGCTCGGCTTTTTCCCGCACTGAGCAGGTATTGAGAATGATCAGATCCGCGTCTTGTGGAGCATCAATCTGCTGATATCCTAGATCGCCAATTAGAGTGGCAATCCATTCCGAATCCACCACGTTCATCTGACACCCGAACGTTTCCAGATAAAACCTTTTACAGGTCGTGTTTTTCATCTAAACTTGACTCATGAAAAATATGCCAATCTGCTTAAAATACTCAGTAAATCCAACAAATAGACCAAAAGGACCTTGAAAAGTCAACGTCTATTTTCACAACAGCGTTCTGCCGCAAAGCAAGGCAAAACCAGCTCCTATGCCTGGGCTAATAGATGGCTAAAACTACCCACAAAACTGTTTTCAATCTATATCGGCAGCAACATGCCGGCGTAGAAGTTCAAACAAACCTTCAGCATGCTCTATACAACACAGGACCACTGATCTGCTGCCGAACTCGAGATAAATCTTCCCAAGGCCAGTGTTTTCTAATTCCCCCTGTGGATTCTTGCCATTTTTGCCATTTTTATTATACAGATCAAGGCGCACGTAGGAAAGCTCAGCAAGATTAAAGCAGATGATATGCCGAGGCATGCCGCACTGAATCCGGAGCTTTTCTGCACTCAACACATAAAACACATGCTCCCACTCAAGGCGCGCACGCACGACACGCCCAATACTGAGACAAAGAGCCAGCACCAGCAGCGGAAGCGGGACGAAAGCCCAGGCCGTTTGCCCACTATCGGCATAAATCTCCCAACCAACCCACTGCCACACGCCGGCAACCACAAAAATAGCCAGCCAAAATAGACTACGACCCCAATGCCTGAAAGTAAAACACCTGGGTGCAGGACGCCCTTGCCACACCAGTAGCTCAGCTCCAATATCGACTACACTTTGCTCTTGCGTTGCTTGTGGCTCCACCGCCAGCGCTTGTCGATCCAGTGTAAGTTCGTCCAAAAGAAAACCCTTTCAACCAAGCTTGGTTACTTGGCACCACGCGTAGATTGTCCCACACAAAAAATACTGTAGCCATATCGATGACGATCGTGTATTATATCCCGTTTCTCAAACCTCAATCAGCCACACAAATTACATACCTGATAAGACAGGCCAAACCAGAGCAAGGAGAGCGTAAGTACATGTCAGAACCGATCAGAAACATCGCCATAATAGCACACGTTGACCACGGTAAAACCACACTTGTCGATGCCATGCTACAACAATCAGGGGTGTTTCGCGCCAATCAGGAAATTACCGAACGCATCATGGACAGCGGCGACCTAGAAAAGGAACGCGGCATCACCATTTTGGCGAAGAATCTTTCAGTAAACCATGGCGGCGTCAAAATAAACATTGTTGACACCCCCGGTCACGCTGACTTCGGCGGCGAGGTTGAACGAGTACTGAAAATGGTTGACTCCGTCCTCCTGCTTGTCGATGCGTTTGACGGCCCCATGCCGCAGACTCGTTTTGTATTGAAGAAGTCCCTCGACTTAGGCCTGCAGCCGATTGTAGTGATCAATAAAATTGACCGCCCCGGTGCCCGTCCGCAAGAAGTAGTAGACATGGTTTTCGATCTGTTCTGCGAGTTGGATGCAGACGAAAAGCAGCTCGACTTCCCCATTATTTTCTCCAGCGCAAAACAAGGCTATGCACTCAAAGAGCTCGGAGATACCAGCACCGATCTGGAGCCCCTATTCGACTGCATTAAGGAAAAAGTGCCGGCTCCCAACTGCGATCCAGATAAGCCATTTCAGTTTTTAGTCACCAGCATCGACTACAACGATTACATTGGGCGCATAGCCACCGGCAAAATATTCAACGGGCGCGTGCACGATGGACAAAATCTGGTCCGTATCGATAAAAACGGGAAAAAAATCCCTGGGCGAATCTCCAAGCTCATTGGCTACCAAGGAGTGCAGCAGGTCAGTATTGAATCTGCCGAAGCTGGCGATATTGTCACCATTGCTGGCTTTAACGACATCAGTATCAGCGAAACCTTGGCCACTCCTGAGGCGCCGATTGCCCTGCCATTTGCAGACATCGATGAACCCACCTTGTCGATGAACTTCATGGTCAACTCCTCCCCTTTTGCGGGGCTCGAGGGCAAATACGTAACTTCGCGCAACATCTACGAACGCCTACAGCGCGAACTACGCACCAATGTGTCCCTGCGGGTAGAAGAAACTGCCAACACCGACACCTTCAAGGTTTCCGGTCGTGGCGAACTCCACCTGTCTATACTCATTGAGAGTATGCGCCGCGAAGGCTTTGAGCTAGCGGTCTCCAAACCACAGGTTATCTTCCGCGAAGAAAACGGGCAAAAACTAGAACCGATGGAAAATCTCGCTATCGATGTGCCGGAAGAGCATCAAGGGACGGTTATTGAAAAGCTAGGACAACGCAAGGCAGAAATGTTGAGCATGAAACAGCACGATGGAATCAATCGGATCGAATTTTCCATCCCAGCCCGCGGTCTTATCGGATTCAGAACGGAGTTCATGACTGACACCCACGGCACCGGCACCATGGCTCACTCCTTTGATTCCTATGGTCCCTACAAAGGTGAGATCGGCGGACGTAAAAACGGCGCCCTTATAGCTATTGAGCCTGGGGAAACTTCAGCTTACGCCCTGTTCAACCTGCAGGAGCGGGGCATTCTGTTTGTACACCCAGTCACAAAAGTATACACTGGCATGATTGTGGGGCAACACGCCAAGGAAAACGATCTGGTGGTCAACACCAGCAAAGGGAAGAAACTCTCTAACGTGCGTGCATCCGGCACTGACGAAGCCATCCGTCTGACTCCGCCGCGCATTCTCACCCTGGAGCAGGCACTGGAGTATATCGACGATGACGAACTAGTTGAAATTACCCCTAAATCCATCCGCCTGCGCAAAAAAGTGCTTGATGCCAATCAGCGTAAGAAGGTAGATAAAAAGAAATAAATCTAATGGGCACCATCCTCTTGAATCTCAAGGAGGGCACGAGTGAGCAAAAAGGAGAGGTTTAATGGAAGACGAACTCAGTAGTGCTGAACAGAAAACACTACTTGAAATAGCACGCCAAGCCATTGAAAAAGAACTCAACGGGGAAGACAGTCCACTGCCGCCACGCGAAGAGCGGCTCCTGAACTTCAAGAATGGCTGCTTTGTAACCCTGAAAAACCAGCAGCAACTGCGTGGCTGCATCGGCAACTTCCAATCCAGCCTGCCGCTCTTCAAAGAGGTGGAAGAGATGGCCATAGCCGCTGCGTTCAAAGATCCGCGCTTTTACCCCCTTGAAGCTAATGAACTCAAGGATATAAACATCGAAATCTCAGTACTAAGTCCATTACATAAGATTGAGTCTATCGAAGAGATTGAGGTGGGGAAGCACGGATTATATCTGGAGAAAAACTACTCCCGCGGGGTATTACTCCCTCAGGTGGCAGTTGAGTACCATTGGGACAGAGACAAATTCTTGCAGCAGACCTGCCTTAAAGCCGGACTTCCTACCCAAGCTTGGCAGAATAGCGATACCGATATCTACATCTTCAGTGCACAGATCTTCTCCGAACGCGACATCGCATAAAAAAGCCGGCTCGGGTTCAACAGTGCTGAACCCGAGCCGGCTTAAGTCTCCCGAATTTTACCAAACCCACCTAGATGAGAATCATCCTTTTGCCACACTTTTCCCACTAGCCTCGGCACCAACCTTTGCTGCAGGGTGTTCCACTACCGGCAGCGGAGTCTGAATCGAGTAGCCACTATTCTCTAAAATGACCTGAATAGCGCGGTTACTGTGAGGCGCAAACAAAACAGGGGCAACCAAGTTCAGAGTAACTTTACGCTCCGTATCAACAGTTACCACCACCAGCGCATGACACTTATCTTCACCTTCCATACCCAGGGCTTTGCACTCATGTGCTTCTGGCTCTACCAAGTAAGTGGGGAAAAAGTTGGTCGGGTCTGTCAAGACTAAGGCAACCTGTGCATCCTCCACACTCTGAATCCAGAACAATGGCCCATCTTTTTCGTTGGGCATGACCACAAAATCCCGAAGATCTTCAAACCCAATAAGGCCTTGTGGGAAATGGAGCACGGTCTGCGGATCATACTCAACTTCTCCAAAACGACTCTGAATAATCTTCATTTGTTCTCCTCTGACTTGCGGGACATAGTGCCACTAAGCAGTGACAGGTCATCAAGCGACCAACCGGTAGAACTACGATTTTGTGCCATTATTTGAGCGTAGAGTTCCTGACGATATATTTTCTTTTCTCGCGGGGCATCGATGCCAATGCGCACCGTTCCCCCCTTTATCTCTACTACGGTGAGTTTAATATCATCTCCGATGATAATCCCCTCCCCGACTTTACGCGTCAGAACAAGCATGGCTTCCTTTCACCGCTTACCCACAGGACTACATGTAATCAAGAATAGAAAGTCTAGATACCTGCCCCGTAACCTTCAGAGCACCCTCAAAAGCAGTCTCCGTATTGACGATTTCGGTTAAGATATGCAGGATATCCACATCTTCATAACGCGATAAAATCTGCCTGAGATCGATGCGCACCCCCTCTAGATGAAACTTGGAGTTCTCTAGGCGCGCAGCGTTATTGCCCATCAAACCGCGTTTACTACGTACCTGGTCCGCACCATTTTCTAAATCAGTCAGCATAGTCTGCAGATCGGGCACGGTGCGCAGTTGGAGTGGGGAATCGTCAGAATTGAGCAGTGAAATCGCCGCAGGAGTACCATCATTAGCGGTATATGCCAAAATCGGTGTTCCGGCAGTATTAAACGCCGGTATATCTCCATTGGCATGCAAATACATTGGAGCGGTTGACATGGATATATCACTTCCACCGATATCATTGACCGTTATTGCATATTTCTGACTGTACTCCGCAATAGTCATGCGATCCCCATTATCTTTCAGCACCAACTGCATACTTATGGGCTTCCCTGCATGAACTAATGGCACGGAATCTCCATTATTATCAAGTATCTGACTTGGAGGGGCTCCGCCATCCATTAAGACTGGAGTATAATTATTACTAGCAGAATCCGCATAGCCAATGGTGGGGGTCGGCAGCACTTCGTTACCATTGTAGACCTGCCCAGCTTCACCGCGGATTGAACGCTCAAGATCGGTGAGCATGCTGAAGAGGTCATATCCGGTGGTTTGCATTACCCCATCGCCATCGAGGTCGGTCTGCCCCAAGAACAATTCATTGCCTGGCAAATTGGTCTGGACATACTCACCCGGCGAAGCTTCAAGACGCTTAATATTGCTGTCCCCTGCGTAGGCCATAACCTCACCATCCCGTACAAACGGGAGAGCATCTTCCTTATATCCGCCAAAAATATACTGCCCACCAACCTGAGCATTGGCGGCACCAAGCATCATAGTTTTTATATGCTTTATATCATCGGCAAGGGTGTGCAAATCCTGATCACTCAACGAACCGTTGATAGCATACAAAGTCACTTCTTTGGCCTGCACCATCAGGTTTTCCACCTCATCCAGATACGAATCCTGGTTGCTCAGGCGATCACCAGCATTAGCCAAAGAGGTAATAAACCTATCCGTCGCCCTGATCTGACTACGCGCTGAAAGCACAGGGCGGATAGCAGAGGGGTCATCCGAGGGCTTGATGAGCTTTTTACCCGTAGCCGCCTGATTGCGCAAATCCTCCAACCTGCCGGTAAGGCGACTCATTTCGCTATTGAGACTACGATATGTGGTAGACAGAGTAGATTTCATAGCCTTTTACCTCTTAATGGAGATGATTGTTTCCATCATCTCATCTACGATGGAAAGCATTCGGGCTGATGCTTCAAAGCCGCGCTGATACTTAATCAAGGCGATCATCTCTTCTTCAAGGGAGACGCCAGCGACACCATCACGCATGTTATTCAACTGAGTAAGAGCATCTTGTGCTCCAGCGCGCTCAAGCCGATTCTGACTCGCTTCAATCCCTACCCGCGCGGCCATCTTGGCATAAAATCCGACAAAGGTATCTTCCCCGTTAACCGCCTTCTTATCCTTCAAAGCAGTAATTTCCAGAGCCTTGGTGTTATCTCCAGGGGCGCTGCTGCTACCAGCGGCGACCTTGCTCGGATCTTTCAGCGCCATCGCAATGAGGTTAGACATGCTGGGCATAGAAAACTTGGGGGCTTCGTAGCTGTCCCGAATAGCTGACATATCCATGCTGATGCTAGAGTTGCCCTTTGTAGCGGGGTTGTAAGCAGGCAGAATATCCAGCACAAAGCCGCCATCACCTAACTCACGGGCGGAAGCGCTCCCGATACCTGGGATACCCGGAATAACTGGAGGCCCAGCACTTCCATCTCTTGCTACATTGATAGCACTTGCCACATCTTCCAAGCTAAATTGATCCGTAGCAAGCCCTAGATTTATGATATACTCTTCTCCATCAACCGTAATTTTGATATCACCGCCTTTAAACCCAGCGAAATCATTTGTCGGGTAGGCTTGCGACTCATGCCGTCCGGGATTCTGGAAAAATGGTCTCCCGGACAAGCCGTCGAGTCCTTCGCCTTGTTCATGGATACTGTTGACTTCCTGCACCATCTGATAAGCAGTATAATCTAAATCTTGCTTAAGCGTAGGTATTAGCTCATCACGTATTTCCATTAAGCCGGCAAACTTACCCCCAAGGTTTTTATCTTTTATCGCAAAGGTAGCCTCACCGATTTTAAGTTGGAGGCTGATATCAGCGCCTGTTTCTATTGCTTGGAGTTCCAGGGCTGATGAGCCTTGTATCAGAGGCAACCCGCCGGGCAACTGTACGTTGACCGCACCGCCCCTTTCTTCAAACGACTGCACCCCAAGAGTGAAGGTCAGCTCTTGCAACAGCACATCACGGGTATCGCGGAAACTGTTGGCCGATTGCCCAGTGCCGGTTTCAATGGCCTGAATCCGGTTATTGAGGTCGGCAATTTGCTGGAGCTTCAGGTTGATCGAATCGACCTCTGACTTTATGGTGGAGTTAATATTGGTGCTAACTGTATCCAGATCGCGAGCTATGGTGTTGAACTGTTTCGCCAGTATCTCGCCGCGCTGCAACACCATGTCGCGCTCTACCTGCCCACTAGGGTTAGCCGAAAGCTCCTGCCAAGAGTCAAAAAAACGATCTATTTCAGTGGCGAGGTTTTCCTCACCAACATTAAAAACGCGCTCCAACTCCGCCAACGGGGTCTGCTTGGCGTCTTCAGCGCCAAGGAGGCGACTTTTATCCAGCAGTTGTTCAGCAACGAAAATGTCGTACTCACGCGCAATCCCAGAAGCCTTTACCCCCTGACCAACAAACAAGTTGCCGAAGCTCAGAGAAGGAAAATCACTAAGCATGAGCTTTTGACGTGAATAACCTGGGGTATTCACATTAGAGATATTATTGCCGGTAATCTCTATCCCTTTTTGGTTAGTAAACAGGCTGGTCTTAGCAGCATTAAGTGCTCCAGATAAGCTCATCAGATCCTCCCGGACAAGAGGTGGCCGCCAGAAGCTCCATTCACTGTCGTGCCGCTGGGATTATAAGTATCAGGGGCAGACTTACGCCCAAAAAACGCCATAGACTCACGAATCCAGTTCAGCGCCGACCATAACAGATAAGCGTTGCACCGGTTTTCAAACCTGATCTTATTCGCTAACTCTTTTTGCTCCTCAGTTAATGAGACATCGTCATCAAAGCCCTGCAGCTGCTGCATCAGCGCTGCTTTATCTCTAACAACTTCCTCAAGCTCATCAATACGCAGTTCGCGCGCGCACTCACGCTCACGCACCACCAGCGCATAGAGTTCACTTAGTTGGTCACTCAAGTCAGGTTTCATACCTCACGCTCCTGGGCTAGAAAACGCACCAAGCTCCCAGCGACTTTACTCAGATCTGGCTGGTAAGAACCTTCAGCGACCTGCTGCTTTAATTCTGCAACTTTAGCGCTGCGCTGCACATCCGTACCAGTCATACTCGCGCTTGTAGCTTCAACAGCTATTAGATTCCCTAAAATCGGCGCACGTAACCCCTCAATCGTGGATGTCTCTGGAGGGGCGACAACTCCACCGGTTTTACCTGCCTGCTGGAGAACAGAGGAGAAACTTACTTTGTCCTTTCCCTGCCGGCTTTGGTCAGTAGCGGAACTCTTTTGGGTGCGCTTTACCTGATTGGTCTGCAGCATCCCCTTATCACCTTGAATTTTAATATCCATAACATCACCCTCTGCGTCATCTTGTTATATATAAATTTTACGTACGAAATTTACGTGTAAATAACTGTATTTAACCTCTTCACTAGTTATCTCATCGACGGCTGTGAGGAAAATATTTAGCTTAAAAAAGCAACCTGCGCCTCTTCAGATATTTCCGTCCTCACTTCGCTCAGACCTGAACAGCCTAGCTTGTCCACATATCAGTTGGCTTCAGCGTGAGGTGTTTGCGCTGGTTGGTGCTAACTGACGGTAAATCTGCTCCCCCACGCCAAGACTCTGGCGGTGAGCAAGCTCCTGAGCAATGCGCCCGTCAAGCAAATCCTGATAAATCATCTGCGCGTTACTACCCTCAATTGCTCCATCGGAGGGTTCATCAGAACGCATGGATTTGAACATCAGCTGTAGCATGATAGCTTCAAACTCTGCGCAAGTGCTGCGCATCGCCGCGCCGCTAGATTTTTTGGAGGAAGAATTAAACGTTTCGCTTTGATTCATATATACGCGCGGATCAACATGCAGATTCATCTTATCCCCTACTCTTTATTCTCAATGGTTGTTTACACCAGTTAGACTTAACCTTGCGTTGCAAGTTTTCCGTCTGCATGTATCGACACACCTTGCCTGAATCTTTACCTTCCACCCATACATAATCACGTTACTATCCAGCCAAAGGTTACACAGAAGAAATTAAAAGGCACATTGCCGCAAATTCTCCCCTCTGGGATAAAGTTGCGGCAATGCGCCTTATAAGTTGAGCATGTGGACTTAAAAATTCAGATTATAACCAACTCAGCATGCAGCGCACCAGCTGCCTTAATGGCCTGGAAAATAGCTATAAGATCTCGAGGGGTTGCGCCAATAGCATTCAGCGCCCGTGCGACATCACCAATGCTCACCCCCATAGGCATCACGACCAGATTACCCTTTTCCTCGGACATTTCTATCTGAGTCTGTGGAGCCACAACCGTTTCCCCTTCCGAAAAAGGACCAGGTTGCGATACCTGCATCCCCTCACTTATGACAAGGTTGAGGTTGGCATGCGATACAGCCACAGTGGAAAGGCGCACGTTCTCTCCCATCACCACGGTACCGCTACGCTCGCTGACCACGATCCGCGCTCCGGTATCTGGCTGAATTTCCAGATGCTCTACTGCTGCGATAAACTCTATCAGGGGCATCTGCGCTGATGGAGGAGCCTGCACATTCAGACTACTACTATCCACCGGAGCGGCAAGCATATCCCCAAAGTAATCGTTGATAGCCTGTGCCATGCGGGTAACCGTAGTAAAATCGGCATCTCGCAGTTGATAGCGCAGCATACGACTCTCCGGCAGGTTAAAAGCTATTTCCCGCTCTACACTGGCACCGCCAGGAATCCGCCCAACGGTGGGATGGTTTTTCTGTACCTTGGCCGCTTTCCCGCCAAAGGATAGAGCTCCCACAGCTAGGGGGCCTTGGGCGACGGCATACACTTGTCCGTCAGGCCCTTTCAGAGGGGTCATGAGCAAAGTTCCACCTACCAAGCTATCGGCATCACCTATGGAGGATGCGAGCACATCGATGGAAGAGCCAGCCTTGGCAAACGGGGGAAGCTCTGCAGTGACCATAACCGCTGCTACGTTGTCGACCTTTACGTCTTTGCGGTTTAGACGCATACCGAGGCGCTCCATCATGTTGACCAGTGACTGCACCGTAAACTCAGTCTTATTGCTGTCTCCGGTCCCATCTAGCCCCACTACGAGCCCGTAGCCAACCAATTGGTTGGTGCGCACCCCTGAGATATCCGCCAAATCCTTAATACGACTGGCGTGGACCTCATGCGGTGCTCCGCTTAAGATCAGCACCAGCATAGACAGCAATACAAGTGTTGCCTTCGGTGCAACCGTGCGTGCAATTATGGCCGTCATGCTTACATACAATATGTGCAACATGGGCGATTCTTTCTAAAAGGGGCTGATCACATCGTACAGGCGTATAAGCCACCCGGGGCGTTGTTTTTCATCTATGACCCCTTTGCCTGAATACACAATATTGGCATCAAGGATATAGCGTGAATCAATTTCGTTATCCGGAGTTATATCCTGTTGTCGGATAATACCACTGAGATTTATGAGTTGTTTTTCGTGATTGACCATCACGCTCTTGCTTCCCGAGATGCGCATATTGCCGTTGGGCAGCACATCTATCACTTGAGTACTAATGGTAGCGGTAAGGTCTTCTTGTCGCGTGGTGGAGCCAGTACCCTTGAAATCGTTCTTGTACCCGGCGCTAATAAGATTGGCAGGGTCAATGCTACTGTTGAGATTAGCTAGATTGCTCTCCAGTCCAAACAGGCTAGTTATATCAGCGCTCGCAGAAGTACTGCGCCCCGTGCTAGTGGTTGCTTCCTTACTCGCTCTGGATTTTTCATGAATGATAACCGTGACAATATCACCCACTGAAGTTGCACGGTTATCCACAAACAAGCTGCCACGCCCCGTAGTCCAAAGAGAGCCTGGTGTTTGCGGTTGAGGCGCTACAATCTCTGGCTTTTCTTGGATAATTTTTCTAATCTCGTCTTCTGCATTCTGACCTTTGTCCGCACACCCACTAAGCAAAAGCAGCATTCCAACCCATACGCACAAAAGTCGATTCAGTATTTTCATATCAGAACCTCACCTTGACTGTATTTCTATCCACCACTTCAGCCCTGATCTCCTGCAAAGATGAACTGTTCTGCACCCGGATAGTCTGCCCTAGACGTCCGTCCTCACGCGCTGTGCCCGTAGCCTCTAGCCGCATAGTTCCTCGCTCGGCAACAATCCGTACGAAGGCACCGCGTTCGACCATAACAGGGGTCTGCAAGTGGCGTCTATCGATGGGATCGCCGGCACGTGCACTGCGATTAAGCTCCATTCCCACAGCATCTTCACATGCAAAAATCGGCTCGGCGGTATCGGTAATTTCAGACATTATGCATTCAACGTCACCGGGCTGAATCGTGATCCCGCGCCGAATACGGTTAGCGGCAACCACAATTTCTGCCTTGGCCTCCATCTTGCCACGCACGGTTAAATTGTTTACTACTCGTCCGTCAACTCGGTAAACAAGGGTTAGACTTCTGCTGCTAAACAAATTATCAGCTGCAGGGATCACTTCCACCTGCAGTTTGCCCCGTGGAACCACAAACGCTTCCGGTTGTTGGTAGGGCTCAAAGCGAATATCTACTCCAGGCAGTCGTTTTTGTCGCTGGGCCATAAAACTTGCAATGGTTGCGTTGATAGCAGACGTGGTCACTTTCTGGCCAGCTCGTTCGACTCTCACCACCTCTGCGCCGCTCCAGACGATGCTATCCTGCGCTACTCCTGCACGCTGGAGCGCGCGACCGATAAAGCTTCGATTCAGCTCGCGCACTTCGCCAGCCGAGGGTGAGCGCCCGAGGCGCAACTGCAGAAGGGATTCCGCCGCAGGAGATAAGTGCACCACATCACGTAACCTGATCTCTTCCTCTTCAACGCTGGCGTAGGTCACAACATCAACCTTGAGCGCCAAGACTTCACCCGCACACAGCAGGGGTACCATCTGGCACCAAAGCAGCAGCAGGGCTAAGCGTGAAAGAAACCTAGGCAGATTCGTCATACCTAGAGGAGGTTATTGGTCATCTGCAACATTTCGTCAGAAGTCTTGACCGATTTGGAGTTGACTTCATACGCCCGTTGTCCGGCGATCATATTTACCATCTCTTCCATCACACTGACGTTGGAACCTTCAAGAAACTCCTGCGCTAGGGAGCCAAAACCATTTTCTGTGGGTATTCCGATAATCGGTGCCCCTGAAGAATCTGTCTCATTGTATAGATTTCGCCCCAAGCTGCGCAGACCTGCTTCATTGCTGAACATGGCCAGCTCAATAATGCCGATCTGATTAGGGGTAGTTTCCCCATCGAGGAACACATCTACAGAACCATCCTGCGCAATGGAAATACTGGTAGTGTTTTCCGGAATAACAATCTGAGGCTCGAGCACGTACCCTTCAGATGTAGTCAAACGCCCATCTCCATCTTTTTTCAGGGCGCCCGCACGAGTGTACGCTGTAGTGCCATCCGGCATATCAACTTGGAAAAAACCGCGCCCCTCAATGGCGACATCTAGGTCATTGCCGGTATGCATTAGATCGCCTATGCCGAATATCTTCTGCACTGCAGCGGTACGAGATCCCAATCCGACTTGAATTCCGGTGGGAGATACGGTGTCTGCTGAAGTGGCGCTACCTGGGGTTCTGCTGATTTGGTAGAGAAGCTCCTGAAAATCCGCACGGCTTTTTTTAAAACCGCTGGTATTTACGTTGGCAAGGTTATTGGCAATTACATCAATATTGGTCTGCTGGGTGCGCATACCGGTAGCGCCGGTCCACAATGATCTGATCATTCAACTATCCTTTCAATGGATTTATATAAATTAAAGTGTCGCTATTTCATTGCTCTTGGCATTTAAATCATAATAATTCTTCATAACTTTATTATATGACTCGAACGAACGCATATTGTTGATCATCAGCGCAGCTTCTTCCATCAAGTTTACATTGGAGCGCTCCAGGCTACCCTGCAGAATCTGACTATCGAGTGACGGGGTAACTGCAGCAGCAGCTCCATTAAACACAAAACGTCCTGCGGTGTCGTGGGTAAGATCCTCAAGCGGTAGATCAAATATCGGAATCTGTCCGATCTCCCCCTCATCGTTCAGGATCCGGCCTTCTTCATCGACGTGAAAGGGGCCGTCAGGAATAACCAAGGGCTGATTATCCGCTGACATGACTGCGTTACCCTCATTATCAACCAGAGTACCCTCAGCAGTAAGGCTGAAGGTGCCGGTGCGGGTATAAAACGTCTCTGCGCCGCGCTGAACCCGGAAAAAACCCGTGCCGATAATGGCGAAATCGAGATCTCGCCCCGTATCGGCGATGACCCCCTGCTCAAAATCTATCCTGGCGGCGCCGATGGTGTTGAAGTTATTTCCTCGGCTACTTGTGCTCTGCACTGCATCACTGAGCACTGATGAAAAACTCATGCGCTGCTTTTTAAATCCGTTGGAATTTATATTACTAAGATTGTTACTGATAATCTCAGTAGCATTCATCCGTGCCACGGCACCGCTTAAGGCTGTATATATGCCTGAACTCATAATTGTAACTCCAAGATTGCACCTAAGCCAAATCGCCTAAGACATATTGCATTTACCTGCCCCATATTTCGGCATGTATAGCGGATTACTTTAGGGAGATAGTCTAGGATGGGAACAACTTAGAAAATAAACCAAGAAGGCTACTGCAAGAAGGCTTCAACGCACAGAGCAAACATGCGGGATGCAATGTCCTGCCAATGTAGCTCGAACCAGTTTTCCAGGAGGTCAGCGCCGTGAATTATTCTGAGCAAGACGAATCAGTGACATCAGCTGTGAAGTCTCTGCCACCGAAATGTGGAGGATTTCGGCTATCTGCGCAGCATCCATTCCCTGCTGAGCCAACGCTGCAACATGGCGATAGCGACTTGGAGCATCACCGGCACGCGGTCTGGACTGCAAACGGGAAATCAACTCCTCTTCAGGCACCGCGGCACTGGGCATTCCGGTTCTTTGCGCTACAGGATGCGCTCGCATCTGCTGCTCTTCAAGCCTGTTTATACGCTGCAAAGCGTGGTTTAACTGCTGCTCCAACTCAAGGCGCCGAGCTTCGTGCCTCTGCATATGCCGCCTTAAACCACGTAAAATAAGCGCCATGCACAGAATCATTAACGAGAGCAGCAGCGTGCCCACATCTATGGAACCAAGCGCATCTACGACATCTGCAACATTTACCTTGTTTGGCATTAGAAATCCGTATCCCGCGCCAATTTAGCCCTCAGTTTCACCAACGCCTGACTATGCAGCTGCGAAATGCGCCCCTCAGTCAGCTCAAGCACCTCTGAAATCTCTTTCTGGGTCAACTCTTCGTAGTAGTACAGTGACACCACCTGACGTTCTTTTTCAGTTAGAGCTTCAAGATGACTGGCCAATTGCTGCGCTAGCGCACTGTGCTCTAGGCTTTCATGCGCACTGGGTGAGTCATCCTTGAGCAGATCCATAAAATTGCGGGTTTCATCCTGCTCATCAAGAACCTCATTCAAGCTCACACAGCCCAAGTGCCCCACCTGAGAGAGCATCTGAAGATACTCTTCTAGACTCAGTTCCAACTCCGCGGCTACCTCATCCTCTTCAGGTGAACGACCATAGCGATGTTCCAGGAGCTCGATTGCCCGCGATATCCTTGACTGCTTTCCTCTAAGAGAGCGAGAGAACCAGTCCATTTTACGTACTTCATCGTAAATAGCCCCGCGAATCCGGCGTTCAGCAAAGGTTTTAAACATTACCCCACGCTCAGGGTCAAAGCGTGATGCCGCATCCATAAGCCCTTCCATGGCGGCGCTCATCATATCATCACGCGTTACAAAACCCGGAACCTGTGTTTTCATGCGTTCCACCACCAAGCGCGCCAGAGGCATGTGATCTCTGGCAAGACTCACCTCAGGAGAGGCTGTGTTGGAATAGATTCCGTATGCTGAAGACATATCAGGCATTTCCCCCCAGAGACAACAGTCTTTTCCAGAAAAACTGGAGCGACCCCTTGGGCTGAGTATGGCCGTTTTCGGCGACAAGCTTCCTCCCCAATTGCTCAAAAGCCAGGCTAACTTTATTGTTCGGATACAATTCAACCATCACCTTCTGAGACCGCACCGCTTCATACATTTTGCGTTCGAAGGGGATTCCGCCTAAATAATCGATTGATATATCCAGGTATCGGTTGGATACCATTGTCAGCTTACGATACACATCTAGAGCTTCGTCGGTGTGGCGCACGGAGTTTACTATAAGGCTGAATGATTTTTCGTGGAACTGGGATGACAAGAGCTTCATAAGGGCGTAAGCGTCGGTAATCGCGGTTGGTTCTGGGCTGGTAACCACTAGGATGTCCTGCGCAGCCTGATTGAAATAGGTGACATTTTCCGATATTCCAGCCTCAGTATCTATCAGAACAATATCAAAGTCCCCCGGCAGCGTTTCAAGGTCTTCTAGCAGGCGCATCTTGTGACCTGAGTCGAGACGGGTAAATTTCTGCACTCCAGAACCTGCCGGCAGGATCTGAATACCGTAAGGCCCTTCAACCATAATTTCCGCCAGACTACGCTGACCTGAAAAGAAATGATTGAGGTTATATTGTGGAGCTAGACCAAAAACTACGTCAATATTAGCCAGCCCGAGGTCCGCATCAATTATGAGAACCTTCTTGCCCATTTTACCCAATACTACCGCAAGGTTCGAAACTACGGAGGTTTTCCCCACTCCACCCTTGCCGCTGGTCACCGACAGCACCCTGGCAGCCTGATTCGCCCCCGCACTCATACGCGGGCTTTCACTAAGCTGACCACTCAACGAACGTAGGGTACGTGCCTGGTCGGTATGTTCAGACGCTAGATTTGTCATAAATTTTGCCCTTCACTGCTTTTAAGAATCAGATCTCCAATATATTCCGGAGTAAGCAGAATAATGTCTTCGGGGACCTTCTGGCCGTTGGCGACATATGATAGAGGGCAGTTGTGGCGTACATGAATATTCAACAGGACACCAGCGCTGGCGCACTCATCGAGCTTGGTCAAAAGCAGGCTACGCGGCGAAAGAACGCTGAAACGTTTATATATTTCACTGAGATCTCGATCACGCGTGGTAGCAGAAAGAACCAGATGGGTTTCAATTTCCGGATCCACCGCCAAAAACGCCTCCAACTCGTCCAAACTGACAGAATCACGCGGACTGCGCCCTGCGGTATCGATAAGAATAAGGTCTTTATTCTGATGGCGTGCAAGCACCTGCTCAAGATGTTCAGGATGCACCACAACCTCCACCGGCAAATTCATAATTTCACCGTAGACCTTCAGTTGTTCCACTGCGGCAATTCGATAGGTGTCAATAGTAATTAAGGCCACCTTCTTCCCCCCGGCAAGCAAGTAAGCCGCCGCAAGCTTGGCGATAGTGGTGGTCTTTCCTACCCCGGTGGGACCAATAAGAGCAATACGCCGCTTCTCGCCCTCATGTTCCGGGAAAATAGAACCATAAGTTTGGACCAGATCGGCAATGGTGGCGCGCAAGAAAGCCTGTACCTGCTCATTATCAGCCAGCTGAGCTGCCGACAGCTGGCCGGCAACAAAATGGGCGATGGTCTGGGCAGTATCCCCTTCAATCCCATAATCTTCCAGCTTGCTCACCAAGTCTGGCGCTACTCCTTGCAATGCATTGGAGCGGCGAGTTGAGAATAACCCTGAGTTAGATGGCGGCGGCACGTTTATGCGGGGCCGAGCTAGGCGTTCAAGCTGCAGGGGAAGGTCATCAACCAGATCGCCTACCATTTTACGCAGCGAACCAATCTCTGCGCGCATCTGTGCTACATCATAGTCATCTCCACGACTGTGCACTCCGTGCCCAAATTCGGATAGACCCTCAGGGGAACGCTGTTCGGGCGGGTATGCATACGCTGCCTGTTGCTCTAATCTTCGCTCAGTCCCTCGGTGCGCTGATTTCGGCTCTAGTCTTCGATCTCCCTCACGTTCAGGCCTCCAGGCAGATTCGCGCTCTGGCTCTCGATAGGGGTCCCGCTCTGTATCCTGCCCAGACCAACGCTCTGAAGTCGGCGCAACATCTTCGGGCGAACTTATCACCCGCTGACGCCGCCATATCTGCGCGTAACTCAACTCATTTTCAGTCGCATCGATATGTTCCAAGAACGGCTTCTCAGTGCGCGTCATGCCAGAGTGATCGAAAGAGGCGGGCGCGTAAGCTGAGCTTGTGCCACTCTCCATTTCAGCAGCGTCGTCAATGGCAGCTGTCACTTCGAGCATCGGTTTACCGAACAGCCCCATTCCTCCTTTACGAATGGTACGCGAGGACAAAATCAGGGCATCTGGCCCCAATTCTTCTCTAATCATACGCAGCGCCGAAGGCATATCTTCTGATTCAAACACCTTAACTTGCATCTGTCCTCACGGTTCCGATGGAACGTACCTTCAGATGTGGGGCAATCTCATTGTGAGAAATTACCGCCAGACTTGGGAGGTAGCGTTCAGTCAGTTTTTTGACATGGGGTCGAATAGTTGGCGAACACAACAACACAGGGGTCATCCCTCCACTGAAATTCTGCACCTGTTGGGCGATGGCGTCAAGAATAGTCTGCGCCTGGCGTGGATCGAGTGCCAGATGGGAACCTCCGTGCTCAGTGCGTTGCAACGCCTGATTAAAGATTTCCTCTACACGCCGTTCTAGGGTCATCACCGCCAACGTCCCGTCTTGCGCATATGCTGAGCTTATCTGGCGCGCCAGCGCACTGCGCACCCGTTCTGTAAGCACATCAGGGTCATTGCTTCCAGAGCTATAGTCCGCCATTGTTTCAAGGATGGTGCGCAAGTCTCGGATTGAGACCCCTTCGCGCAGCAGATTCTGCAGCACCCGCATAATCAACCCCAAGCTCAAGGGGTCTGGTACCAGCTCTTCTACCAGTTTCGGGTAGAGCTTCTTCAGGTTGTCTAGCAAATTCTGTGCCTCTTGGCGCCCCAGCAACTCATGGGCATGGCGCTTGATCACCTCGCTGATATGCGTCGCCATTACCGTAGTGCAGTCTACCACAGTGTAGCCAGCAATTTGAGCACGCTCTTTCTTGTCCTCTGAGATCCAGATTGCTGGCAGACCGAACGCGGGCTCCTTGGTTTCAACCCCTTTGATGGTTTCCGTCGCCATGCCGGGATTCATGGCCATAAAGTGACCAGGAAGCATCTCGCCCCCAGCAACTTTCACCCCTTTGAGGATAAAGCTGTACTCATTCGGCTTTAGCTGCAGGTTGTCTTTGATATGTACGGGGGGAACAATAAAGCCGGAGTCAAGCGCAAATTGCTTGCGTATTGAACGGATCCTGCCGAGAAGCTCTCCCTCCTGAGCTGCATCCACCAGCGGGATAAGGCCATAGCCTACTTCGAGTTCGAGCAGATCAACATGCAACATCTTGTCATAGTCATCGTCTTGCGCTTCGGGGCGTTGCTGTGCTTGCCCGCGTGCCTCTTCCTGTTCTATGGCGGCTTCTATCTCACCGGTCTGCTGCAGCCTGAACGCAAGGAGCCCGAGAATAATTGACAGCGTGACAAAGGGGCCGAACGGCATCCCTGGAATAATCGCAAATACCAACAGAATCCCCGAAACTACCCACAGGGCTTCAGGATGGATGCTGAACTGCGACTTAAGATCGGAGCCAAAATCGCCGGTTCCAGCGGTGCGAGTCACCAGAATACCTGCTGCGGTAGAAATGACCAGAGCGGGGATCTGCCCCACCAAGCCATCACCTACGGTGAGGATGGTGTAGTTCTGTGCCGCTTCAACAGCGGGCATCCCTTTTTGCATAACCCCAATAACAAACCCGGCGCCGATATTTATCATGGTGATGATTATGCCTGCGATGGCGTCACCACGCACAAACTTACTCGCACCATCCATGGCACCAAAGAAGTCTGCCTCTTTGGCAATGTCGGCACGGCGTTGTTTGGCCTCCTGATCATTGATCAGCCCTGCATTTAAATCTGCGTCGATGGCCATCTGCTTACCTGGCATGGCATCTAGAGTAAAGCGGGCGGCAACCTCGGCGACGCGTCCAGCACCCTTGGTAATAACCATGAAATTTATTACTACTAGAATTATGAAGATTACTACGCCGACAACATAGTTGCCCCCAACCACAAACTGGCCGAATGACATAATAACCGAGCCTGCAGCGCTGGGACCTGTGTCGCCATACAGCAAGATTAGGCGGGTAGACGCAACATTAAGGGAAAGGCGGAACAGGGTTGTAGCCAGCAACACTGCTGGGAAAATAGCGAACTCAACGGAGCGCTTCATGTACAAGCTCATAACCAAAATAAGTAATGATATGGTTATGTTAAGCGACAGGAATATATCAAGGAGAATAGATGGTAACGGGATAATCATCAGCATCAAGATACTGACAAGACCCAGCGCCGCAACGACATCGCTGCGAACCAGCAGATTCACCCACTTATTATGCGTTATTACCTCAAGCATCTATCTTACACCACCAACTATCTACGCTTCAGTCCATAGACATAGGCCAGAATCTCAGCCACAGCCTTGAACATGGCCTCGGGGATTACGTCACCTAATTCAACACCATACAGAGCTCTGGCCACATGGACATTTTCAACCAGAGGGATGCCATTTTCCTCTGCAACCTTACGAATCCGGAAGGCGAGCTCATCAGCCCCCTTGGCCACCACCACGGGGGCATCCATCTTTTCATTGTCATAGCGGATCGCTATCGAAAGGTGGGTCGGGTTGGTGATAACCACGTCCGCTTTCGGAACTTCAGCCATCATGCGACCGCGCGCCATTTCCTGCTGTAAAGAACGAATCTTGGATTTAAGATGAGGATCTCCGTCGCTCTCTTTGGACTCTTCTTTCTGTTCTTGCTTGGTCATCTTCATTTTCTCTTCCATTTCCCAACGCACAAAGAGAAAATCAAGTAACGCCAGCAACAGCATAACGCCACAGGCTTTGAGCAGCACACTTAAAGCAACGTCACCCACATAGCCAAGAGTACTGATAACTTCCATATCCACGAGTTTAAGTGCGCGTTCAAACTCGCCCGCAAGGGTAGCGTAGGATATATATCCCACTAGCAGGACCTTGGCCAGAGACTTTAACATTTCCACCAAGGAACGTTTGGATACAAAGCGCGCTGCACCCTTTATAGGATCGAGCTTACTAAAATCAGGCATCAGCGGTTTGCCGGTAATCAACCAGCCAATCTGAACAAAACTGGACAGAAACCCTACCACAAGAACGAGAAAAAAAAGGGGCATAACCAGCCTAGCAACCTGCCACACTACAAATATCAGCAGTTGTACAACTGATTTCGGGGTTACGAAAAAAGTACCGGAATTATATAACAGATGCTCAATAAGATTGGTGAGATTGCCCCAGAAGGTTTCGGCATAAAAATACCAAAGTAAAATGGATGCAGCCAGCAGCAGTGCGGTGTTGACCTCTTTACTCTGAGCTACCTGCCCCTTTTTACGAAAATCGTCACGCCGTTTCGACGTGGCTTCTTCTGAACGTTCTTGCCCCTGCTCTTCCGCCATCAGCCCCGCAGCCCTTCAAGCAACAACCAGAAACGGTCCGGCAATATGGCAAATTCAGTTTGCAGCAACGATATTACGACGGACATGGTAAGCCCGGTTATGATGAAAGAGAGTCCGATATTGATGGGGAACGAGAGCAGAAACACATTCATTTGTGGGAAGATACGTGACATTATCCCTAGTATCAGGCCAGAAAGAAGCAACACTGCTAGCACTGGAGCACTGAAACGCACGGCCACAACCAGCATATGCCCCATTAGTTCAACAATGTATGGCACAGCCGGTCCAGACAGATCAAGTAATCCTGGCGGCAGAAGTTCATACGAAGCCACCATGGTACGCAAAAAAATGTGGTGCCCGTCAATGGCAAGAAATATCAGAATGGCAAACACATTCTGAAACTGCGACATCAGCGACACTTGCCGCTGGTTTTGCGGATCGTACACGTTGGCCGCCGCAAAACCCATCTGATACCCCACCACCGTCCCCCCAAACTCAACCGCGGTAAAGATAAGTCTGGAGATAAAGCCCAGCATCACCCCCAAGATGACCTCGTTGGCCATGAGTAAGCCCATGGAAACGGGAGAGAAATCGGTGATATTTATACTGGTTTTGACCGCAGGATAGACCAACAGCGTAAGCATGACCGCTAAAGCAATCTTGACCCGACCCGGAACCATATTGGTGCCGAAAACTGGCATACTAGCGAGAATTGCCGCTACACGAGACAGGCAGATAAGCATATGCTGCGCTGCGGCGACCGATATCAGGGAAAGCTCCACCTATCAGCCCCCTATGGTTGGGATAGCCTGAAATGTATTCTGCGTAAACGAGATCAATACCTGAATGATCCAGGGTGCGGCAATGATAAGAGATAGTAGCACCGCTACTATCTTGGGGATAAATGTCATGGTCTGTTCGTTAATCTGGGTAGCGGCCTGAAAGATACTAACCATTAACCCGACTAAAAGCCCTGACAGCAGCATGGGTGCAGAGATAAGAAGTACGGTACGCACTGCGTTCTGACCGAGATCTACTACAAATTCAGGTGTCATTATTCGCCCCTATTTCTGCTCACTTCATCTGCTATAGCATGAAATAAATTAGGCAAAACTGCGCACAAGCGAGCCCACAACAAGCCCCCATCCGTCCACAAGGACAAACAGCAACAGCTTAAACGGCAGTGAAATCATGGGTGGGGGCAACATCATCATCCCCATCGACATCAGCACTGAGGCCACCACCATGTCAATAACTAAAAAAGGCACATAAATCATGAAGCCAATCTGAAAAGCGCGGTTAAGTTCCGAGAGCATAAACGCCGGCACCAGGGTTACGGTTGAAACCTCTGTGTGATCAGCGGGTTGGTCGGCACCCGCGATATCAATAAGGAGCGCTAAATCTTTCTCTCTGGTCTGGGTGAACATAAATTCTCGCATGGGGGCAATAGCCTCATCCAAAGCAGTTTCCATCGCCATATTCCCACTTAGATACGGCTGGATCGCATTCTCATTCATGGTATTAAACACAGGAGTCATAATAAAAAAAGTCAGGAATAGTGCCAGGCCGATAATGATCTGGTTCGGCGGCATCTGCTGCGTAGCCATGGCTTGGCGCACAAAAGAAAGCACCACCACGACTCGGATAAATGCAGTGGTCATGAGAAGGATTGCCGGCGCTACAGACATGATGGTCAAGACCAACAGCACCTGGATAGCCGTAGATACCTCTGCCGGAGTAGTTGCGTCCGTCACCCCAAAGGATATGGTAGGGATTTCCAGCGCCATAGCAGTCTGCGGCGCTAGCAGCGCGATTCCAAGGGCTAGAAGAGCCGGAACCAAAAAGGGCAAAGCCAAAGCAACCAGAACTGGTATCGATTTAATGCTTCTGAACACGCTCACACCCACTCTCTTTAACTGCAGGGCCATCGCAATCCGCTACAGCATCTGTCATTTCCTGATGCATCAAGGTAGCAAAATCAGACTGAATATCCGATTTTGGCTCGGAGCCCGATGCGGGGGCGGAATCACGCGCGTTCCAACCTGACAACAACCGAATCTGCTCTCCGGCGGTGGAAAGAAAAAAACGTCTGCCATCAACATCAACAAGGTAAAGGGCTTTTTTAGGACCTAGGTGGCGCACTGCACGCACCTCAATCTGCTGCCCATCTGCTTTGCCGGGGATCCAGCTCCGCGATTTACGCACTAGGGCATACAGAAGCAGAAACAACCCCAGCACTAACATCAGCGCGGCAAGCATCTGCAGAGTCATGGAAAAAAGGGAAGGATCGCTTTTGTCTGCGACTGCAGCTAACAATGCAGGCGGAAAGACCAGAACGGACAGCACACACACAAGCAATATTTGAACAACAGCGCTGCGCATCTAAACTTAGGCCAAGTTTTCAATACGTTCTGCCGGACTCACCACATCCGTTAAGCGTAGTCCCAATTTGTCATCTATAAGAACTACCTCACCGCGAGCAATCAGGCGTGAATTAACATATACATCTAGCGGTTCATTGGCTTGCTTACCTAGCTCCACCACATATCCCTCATCCATCTGGAGCAGGTCGCGCACCAACATGCGCGACCGCCCTACCTCAACAGATACGTCTAAAGGGATATCAAGGAGTAAGTCTAAGTTTTTAATATTTTCCGCTCCAGTTTCAACAGTTTTAACCGCAGTATTTTCATTTTCAACCGGTGGCGCTTGCTCTTGTGTGGGTCGCTGTTCGTTTTCGGCCATTTAATTACCTCCTGTGGAGACGTTTTAAGATCCGCACTGCTTTTTTATTATCGCGCAAACCCGCATAAGCGCTGAATTTAGCCTGCCCCTCCACCAGCAGACGAACATTACTCTGCGGAGTGCAGTCAAGGGAAATTATATCACCGTTACGCAAATTAAGAATTTCACGCACGTTCAACTTTATCCGCGCCAACTCCGCTGTAACCACAACCTCCATCTGGCTAATTTCCTGCACCATATATTCCTGCCATTGCCCAGAAGGGCGCGACATCCCCAATTCAGTTTTTAGCTTTTCGCGGATAGAATCCAGCGAACTGTATGGGATCACTAAGCGGATGTTTCCTTCAATATTCTCAATTCTGGTTTTGAAGGTTGCTACCATCATATCTGCATCAGAGGTGACAATATTAACTAAACGGGGGTTGGTCTCTACGTGGATTAGGGATGAGTTGAGTTGCTCTATAACACTAAATGCCTTATTAAGCTCTGTGCACGTCTCCGAAAAAATATCCTTGGACAAATTAAGTTCTATCGCTGTCAGGTTGCGCTTTAACGTTGGTGTCTGCAGCCCTGACCCTCCACCGAGGATGATCTCGATCTGAGAAAAGGCTAGGTTTGAATCAAAGATAAGTAGGCCGTTTTTCTTTAGTGGGTCGATCCCGATAACTCCGAAGAGTTCGTGATTCACGCACCCCTCAATCAAGGTACCGAATTCCACATCTTGAATACTGTCGCGCACGACGGAAACAGTGCGTTCTACCCGACTTGAAATGGAAAACGCGAGGTTTCGCGCAAAAGAATCCAGCAGGATATCAAAATTAGGCAGCCGAATACCGCTCTGGCTGCGCGACTGCACCAAGCTGAAACTGCTTACCTTTTTCGGCCTAACCGTATAGTCCGCATCGTGCGTCTCAAGTTCGACGTCAAGTGTGCCTTCGCGAACCGCCGAAAGTAGTTCCGCTATCTCTTCTTTGGATAAAATGCGTTCCAACGCGAACCCCTATTGCACCACAAATTCAGTGAAGTAAATTCCCTTTATCTTACCCTTGGTCAATATTTTATTGAGTCGGGCGATAATTTCGGCACGCAGTTGTAACTTTCCCTGCAGATCACTCAATTCCGCAAAGGTCTTATTCCCTATAAGCAACAAAATAGCATCGCGTATCTGGGCCATCCGCTCGGTAACTTCAACGGCAGTTTCTGGGTTGTGCAGTTCAATGGTGATGGCCGCTTTCAAGTAGCGGGTCTCATTTTTATCCAAAATATTGATGATAAAATCATTTATATTCACCATTGGGCCAATGGTGGTATTCTCCCGATTTTGGGCCAGGCTGTCTGTAGCGCCAACCTCAACCCGCCCAGCAGACTTGTTCCCCACCAAGTAAGCGGCAACACCAACTGCAATGAGTAGTACTACCACCCCAAGAGCAAGGAGAATAAGCTTCATTTTTCCACCACTGCTATCTTTTTTTTCTTCATCGGCCATTTATTTGTCTCCTGCCTAAAATCTGCCGACTGAAATCAGCTGATAAAATTTTATGTCGCCCACGCGTGGAGTGCTCCCTTTTACTCTGCAATACATCCGCATATACTGCTACGCACAGGTTGAACTAAACCAATAAAACTAGAATGGTAACTGCTCGTTTGCATCGATAAGATAAGGTAACTGCGCGCGATAGTCGCCAACACTTTCTAGGACAAACTCCACCCGCCGATTTATAGCACGATTCTCAGGGGTGTCGTTTGGGGCTATCGGGTGTTGATCTCCATATCCCACCGCCGACAGGCGATCAAGAGGCAACAAACTCTGTTCTTGGAAGAATCTCAGCACCGCGATGGAGCGCATAACCGAAAGTTCCCAGTTGCTCATATCACTACGTACAAAAGGGATATTATCCGTATGCCCCTCTATCCTTGCCTGCAGCGGCAGGGGCTCGATCAAGCCAGCGACCTTGCGCAACACCGGGTAGGCTTCCTCTTTCAAGCGCTGCGATCCAGGGGCAAACAAAACAGCATCGTTAATGCGCAAGATAACCGCACCCCGATCTTTGACGAGTTCGATGGAGCGATCAAGGCGAAGGCGATTGATCTGGGTTTTAATCCGGGTGAAGGTGCGTTGCACCAGATCATCCTGAATGGGGGCGATTTCAACAATGGTAGGCTGAGAAATTTTTTGCTCATCCTGGCCACCAAAGACACCAAAGGCACCTTTCAGCGACCCGGAAGCTTTATCGAACTTGACTTGATCCATACTCGCCATAGAGAGGAGCAGCACAAAAAAAGTCAACAACAGCGTAACCATGTCACTGTAAGTGACCATCCATTCCGGGGCACCAGCTTTTCTTTTTTTCTCTCTTTTTGCCACTTAAAATCTACTCCGGAAGCACAATCTGCACATGCACATGCAACTGCTGCATAACAACTCTATTTTTTATTGAAATTGCTCTGGCGCTGATTTGGGGCCACAAAGGCATGGAGACGTTGTTCCATAACGCGGGGGTTTTCCCCAGCCAAAATGGAATTCATCCCTTCAGCGATTATGGTTTTACACAACATTTCTGACGCAGAGCGATATTTAAGTTTGCCAGCCATTGGGGAGAATAGGAGGTTAGCGGCTACTGCACCGTAGAAGGTTGTTAACAGCGCAACCGCCATAGCGGGGCCAATAGTGGAAGGGTCATCCATGGTCTGAAGCATCTGAACCAGACCTATCAAGGTTCCAATCATCCCAAGCGCCGGAGCATACGCGGCCATGGTATCAAATATCGCCGCCCCACTTTCATGGCGCTCTTGAATAAAGTCTAACTCATGTTCGAGCATCTGCTTGAGCGATTCCGGCTCCTGACCGTCCACCGCCATTTGCAACCCCTTGAGAAAAAACGGGTCCTCAATCTGAGACATCACGGATTGGAGGGACAAAATGCCCTCTTTACGTGCTTTGGTGGCAAATTCGATCAACTGCGAGATAATATCTGCCGGATTCTGCTCTTTGACAAACAAGGTCTTTTTAGCAACGCCTATGGCGCGAAGCAATTCCTTGAAGGGATAATGCACTAGGGTCGACCCCAGAGTACCCCCGCCGACGATCATCAGCGACGCCGAGTCTATAAATAATAAGACAGACCCGCCGGTCATAATAGCCGCAATCATGAGTCCGAAAGCGGCTACGACTCCGAAAATTGTAGATAAATCCATGTATTACACCCTGAAATCCAGCTTCATGATAGAAAATCCATTTTACAGGCTCAGCATACTATCAAAATTTCGCCCACTTTACTACGATGGCGCGGAAGATTAAACATCTAAAAACAAACCATAAAATCACAAACGGCGTCGGTTGCAAGTTAACCGACGCCGTTTGTGTAATTTCCTATCCGCTCCGATGATCTTACATCAAGGCATCAGCCCCTTTATGGACTTGGAGCGTGGGATGCCCAATGTCAAGAATCTGCTTAGCGTTTGAGGTTGATCAACTCGCCTAGAAGCTCATCGGTTGTAGTGATTATCTTCGAGTTGGCCTGAAAACCACGCTGGGTTGTGATCATCTTCACGAACTCCTGCGCTAGGTCAACGTTAGACATCTCGAGTGAGTTGGTAAATATCTTACCTACCCCAGAACCTACCGTACCTATAACCGGGGTCCCCGATGCATCACTGGATCCATACATATTATTCCCCACCTTGACCAAACCCAGCGGGTTGGAGAATTTCGCCAAGGCAATCCGAGCCAGCTTGCGCGGTTCTCCATTGGAGTAGTTGCCTAGAATATTGCCCTCAGTATCGATAGATAAACTCACCAGCATCCCGGTAGCAAAACCGTTCTGACTTTGGGAGATAACGTCTGATTCACTCGAATATTGGGTGGCGTCAAAATCAAAAGCAATAAGCTGCCCTGCATTAGACTCGTTGTTCCAAGCCATAGCTCCTTCAAGAGTAGAAACTCTTGGCTTCAGAGTTCCGCCTATCTTCTCCTGATCTGTTGTCAATGGATATCTATCAGGATCAGTAATAACGTCCTTAGGTGTCACGTAAAGATTCCCATTCACATCGAAATCTCTATCAGTAGCAACCAATGCCTGCCATTGCCCATCTATACTAGGGTCAGTGACAGCTGAAAAATCTGTGGTACCATATATGGTACCACTTATATCTTTCGTATTAACCAGACGCCCCCCTGTATCAAAGGTGAGGACACTGCGCCCAACCTCGGCCCAATCCTCTGGCCACGCCGTTCCATCCGCCAAGGTAATCTCGGCCCCAGCTACTACAGTATGCGCTTCCCACTGCATATATCCTTCCGGGTTCCCCGCCGGATCGAGTTTATTAAAGTAAGTGGTCACCAGATGTTCGCGCCCGAGGGAGTCAAAAACACGCACTGAGGAAGCATAGTTGCTGGTTTCGGAGGGATCTTTGATGCTAAATGGAGAAATAGGGAGATCCCCAGTCGTCGCATCAGGCTTGCCTAAAAAAGGAGAATTGGCATTAAGGTTGGTCATGAGGTTAATTTGGCTGGTTCCTCGAGCCGGGGAAAATGATCTAGTTTCGATCTTTAAACTGGCGACATCACCGATAGTCTCCCCAGTGTCTTCATTTAGATAGTAACCCTGAACGGCATAGCCTTCAGGGCTTACAAGGGTGCCATCTTCATCAAAATTAAATGCGCCAGCACGGGTGTAGTAGGTTGACCCCACGGTCGGATCACTCACCATGAAAAAACCGGGGCCCTCAATGGCTAAGTCGGTGTTCGACTCGGTGTTTTCGAAGGTCCCCTGACTAAAGATATTATCCACCGTGGATAATCCTACCCCTCGACCAACTTGGGAGGTACCGCCAGAACCTGAAATAGAGGCGGACATAAGATCGGAAAACACAGTGCGGCCAGACTTAAACCCGATGGTGTTACTGTTAGCGATGTTGTTACCGATTACGGTCAAGGCGTTGCCGTTGGCATTTAGGCCGCTGACGCCGCTGTATAATGCACTCTGAATTCCCATGTAAACCTCCTAAAAAAGCACGGCAGGCTATCCGTGATAATGTATGTTTTTGCACTCTGGGCCTGCCCGTGAATTTGCCCATAGTCATCGCCACAGGTGTGGCTATTAGAATATATGTATTGTCGCTATCAATGTATGTCTATGTGGACCGCACCTCAGCACTAACTAGGTAAATGTGCGGTTCTATTCGCAGATTAAATCAGCTAGACCTGACACTTTCAATCTCGGCTAGCTTATACTCCCCTGATTCAGTGACCAGAACATCCTTGCCGTCAATCAAATCAACCCCGATAACCAGACTACGGACCAACGGATGTGCCGCCACCGGATTTTCCCCATTAAAGGCGGAGATGGCCACGCTATATTTCCCCTGCGGCAGCACATTGCCACTATCTCCGGTACCATCCCATTCAACCATATGCTGCCCTGCGTGCATGCCAAGCAGTGGCTTGGTGGAAACGGTGTCCCCGGCCTCATTACGGATGTAAAGCACACCATATTCAGCCGCTTCACTCATATTATAGCCAAGCTTTACGGGCTCGCCGTTATAGGTAAACTTAGACCCTTTGGTTACCACTTCGGTGCCAATCATGGATAACGCTGATAAGCGCTGCACCTCAACAGAGGTATCCCCCATTTTACCTAGGTTGGCGTTTATATTCAGCAACTGCTCCAACGAGCTAAACTGCGCCAGCTGCGCAGTAAACTCTGTACTATCAACTGGAGCCATGGGATCTTGATTTTTAAGTTGCGCCACCATCAGGGCCAGGAAATCATCCTTACCCAGTTCATTGTGCTTGGGCGCGATGCTGCTACTTTTAAGATTACCGGAGGTCACTCCAGAGATGTCGGCCATAACTACCTCGTTTCTTTAGTGTTAAACATGCACACTTAAACCACCAGCGGTAACTGCGCGTTGAGGTGCAGCTATATCCACAGCGTCTGCTTCACACTCTGCCAGCAACCCACCACTCGCAGTTCTGCCACGCTGAGTAAATGCATCGTCAGACTGGCTGTGCGCCTGATCTTCGGCACCGTTGCTCCCTAGGCTTACCTGAAAATCTTCCACGGTTACCCCTTGATCTTCCATTGCGGTACGCAATCGCGGAAAATTCTGCTCCAAGACTTCGCGCACTTGTTGATTTTGCGCTTGAATCTGCAACTTGAGCTTATCGCCCTCCATCACCATTCGAATATTGAGCTCACCTAGTTCTTCTGGGTGGAGTCTGACCGTAACCACGCTGCTGTCCCCTCGCGAGTGCAGGTTCAGATGTTGAATGGTCTGATCTACAACGCGAGCCATGGGCACGGTAGTCCCGTTTTTTAGGGTTATTATACTAGGATCGTCACTAGGGGCGGTGCTGTTGCCATGTGCCCCTTCAGCCTTAACATTAGCGGAAAAATCTGGATTCGAAACTTCGGCTAAGCCTTCTGTTCCACTGCCTACAGACGATAGCGTTGGCGCGGCAGCAAAATTAGTAGCGGCAGACTGTGTTTCTGTGTTTTCGACCCCAAAGTTAATTCCAGTCTGCCCTTGCGGTGACGGTGTTTGTGTCTGCGGTGGTAAAAACTCGAAGATCAGAGCATCCGCGCCCTTACCATCTTGCGACTTCTGCTGCTCACGCAAACTCGAGTAGTCGACAGGCTTGTTCAACAATTCTGCGAAGCGCGGATCATCAACCTTTCCAGCAGTCTTGCTGCTCTTCGCATCATTGGAGTGCAACACGAAACCCTCAACCACTTCTGGTTGACTGACATGTGCCCTCCAATCGGAATTTACATTGGCTCCATTCTCGCCCTGGCGCATGACCTGCTCAAGCAGAGCCTGAACCTGCACTAGGGCTATTTTACCCTCTTGACTCAGATGCATGGGAGCAACATCAATCCTAGTGGTGGCAGCAGCGCTCTCTGGTGCGTTACCTAGTGCTACCGCCAACATCTCCTGCAGTTCCTGCAGCCCTTCGACTCCCACCCGGCTTTGCAGTTGGGATGCAAGAGTATCACCTTGTGGAGATTTGTTTTGCGCTGTCCCACCCTGCTCCAACAGTTGCAGAAACTGCTGCAGTCTTTCTGGCCTTACGCTGTTCTTCACCTGCGCAGCAAAGGATTCACCTTGCAATGCATCGCCGTGTTTATCCATGCTTGGCAGGTTTTGCAGCTCTTGCAACCCTTCGCTGCCCTGTGTCTGTGTTGCCAGGGTTTCGCCAAGGATGGCCTCGCCCTGCTCCAACAGTTGGAGCGTATTGCGAAGCGACGACTGCAGTTGCTCCCCAGCTTCGCTATTTAGCGCATTTCGCTCCACAGCCTGCAGCGCAACATACAGGGACTTTTTAAATTGAGTACCATCGACGGGTGTACCAGGCTGGTCGCCAACAGAAGTAGCAACCTGCCCCACCTCGGAGCGAGAAGTTTGAGCAGGGTCTTGAGATTGCGCCGTATCTTGGCCCTGAACTGAGGAAGACGGGGAGGAGACCTTACCGTTGGAGGCTGCTCCATTAACAGCTTTATCGGCAACATCCCTGTCGGAGGATGCCCCCGAAGATGCAACTGCTGCTCCTGCTAAATCCTCTGTACGTCCTCTGTGCTGATTTTCTTTTGCAGGGGCACTGACCTTATTCCTGTTTGTGGCATTGCGCATTGCGGGCTCAAACGATGAAGGCGATTTACTTTTGCCCATACCCGTGTCCGAACCGGAACGCACTATGTCAGCTGAATTTATCCCTTGCATGTGTTGCATAAATGCTAAGGTTTGCATGAATACCTCATTTATTTGATGCTAATAACTAAGATAGTAACTTTTCCACCTAGCTCATCTTACCGCTGTATAAATCAATTCTTTTTTAACGTCGCATATGCCGTACTTATCTGCGCTGCTTTTTCACCTTGCATGTTTTCCAGCACAGTTCCAGCGCTACGCGCCTTCATTCCTCCCAGAATCCCTACTGCGAGCTGTGTATCCAGCTCAAGCAAAATCTCTGCTGCCTGGGCAGGCTCCATACGGTTATACATCTGGCTAAGCTGATTGATACGTTCCAGCTCTTGTTCATCCTTTTGCGCCAGCATTTTTTCGACCTGCTCGCGTAAGCGTTCCAACTGGTCGAGCTTCTTATCGACCTCACCCTGCAGGATATTTAGCTCCAACTCGCGGTTTTGCAGTTCCCGCTCTTTTTCATCCAGCAAATATCGGTTTTGCTTGAGCTCGGCAAGCAATCTGCGCTCCTCGACCGATTCGATATTGGCGGTATCTTCCAGGGCGAAAACCCCAGCAGCACTTCCAGTCACAGCGAGGGCTACCCCACAGGCAAAAACAAAAATACGCAGTTTCATAGGTCTTCCTCGAATTGGCGCAGGATGGTCATTTCGTCGAGCTCGTTCATCTCTTTGTGTTTTAGTTCTTGCTCCTGCTCGGCGAGTCTTTTTTCTTTAAGTTTAGCTAGCAGATGTTTATTCTGACTTGCTGCTCCAAGCTCTTCTCGGCACTCCAGAACAAAATCTTGAGCTTTTTTACGCGCCCACTCTAACTGCATAATGTGATTGCGCTGATGCTCAATGCGGTTTTCATACAACATAAATTCGTGGCTTAACATTCCCTTGGCTTGGCGCTGCTCATATTCATCGCGCAGCTCTTCTAGTTGCTGTTGCGCTGATGCATGCTCTGTACTAAGGGCTTCTTCGACCATGCGCGCCTGCGATAGCTTTTGTTGTGCCATATCTTCTAGGCGTTGCCGATGATCTAGCACGACCTGTAGCTTAAAGGGTTTCATGTACTATTCCTCTGAAGATAAAATGAACCTGTGAAAACTATGATGAAATTGGCGGAGAGAACCGATGGTATTAATGTTTAGGCAAGTCTTCGGAACGGGGAGTGTTGCAAGAAGGAGTCTTGAATCAGGCGCGTTCTTCGCTGCGTCGGTCGAGTACCAGTTTTTTCATGCTGGCAATAGAATCTTCCAGCCGGTCCTGTTCATTCATCCCTTGGCGCAGGAACTGATTGACTGCATCGATCCGTGAGATAGCGTAGTCGATTTTAGGATTACTTCCTGCTACATAAGCTCCAATATTAATAAGGTCTTCGGCCTCTTTATAGGTAGCCAGGATTTCACGAATACGACTGCTACTACTTAGATGTTCTTCGTCTACGATGTCGCGCATGACACGGCTCGAAGAGTGAAGAATATCAATACAGGGATAGTGGTTTTTAGCGGCGAGGGCACGTGACAGGACAATATGCCCATCAAGAATGGAACGCACACTGTCGGCAATGGGTTCGTTCATGTCATCGCCTTCAACCAAAACGGTATAGAGTGCCGTTATGGTACCGGCCTGCTTAAAGCTACCAGCTCGTTCAAGTAATTTTGGCAGGGTGGCAAAAACCGAAGGGGTATACCCTTTTGTGGTGGGCGGCTCACCTATGGCAAGCCCTACTTCACGCATAGCCATGGCAAAACGGGTAACCGAGTCCATCATAAGTAAAACATCTTTACCTTTATTGCAGAAGTATTCCGCCAGGGTGGTAGCAACAAAGGCACCCCGCATTCGCAATAAAGGAGAACGATCTGACGTGGCAGCAAGTACTACTGAGCGTGCCAAGCCCTCCGTGCCTAGGTCGCGCTCGACAAACTCGCGCACTTCACGCCCACGCTCGCCGATAAGGGCGATGATATTGACATCTGCCCGCGCATGCTTAGCCATTGTGCCCAGCAGCACACTTTTTCCCACCCCAGAGCCGGCCATAATCCCCATGCGTTGCCCTTTGCCACAGGTGAGCATGGCATTGATTGAGCGCACACCAAGATCGAGCGGCTCGTTAATCTGCTTGCGCGCCATGGGTTCGGGAGGCAGAGCGTACAGGGGCATGTGTTTGTCAACCCGGGGCGGCTTCCCCCCATCAATGGGTAGCCCCATGGCATCGATTATCCGGCCCAGCAGAGCATCACTGCAACCCATAGTCGCGCTACTGCGCAACACACGTATCAGGCTCCCTGGGCCCAGCCCTCTAAGTTCACCCAAAGGCATGAGCAAGGTATAACCGTCACGAAATCCAACCACTTCGGCAGCTACGGCCTCACCAAAATTCAAAGGGAGTATTTCGCACAGTGTTCCAACCGTCGCCGATGTACAGTAACCTTCAACCACTAAGCCGACAATCTTGGTAACCTTGCCCCAGACCTTCATGGTCTGAACCTCTCCGAGACTAGCCGGTAACGTTCTCACTCTGAGTGCACCATGGTTTCTTGCAGGTGAGCAAATATCTCATCAAGTTGGGTTTCGAGCGTTGCATCAACTCGCCCTGAAGGGGATTCGAGAACGCACCCACCTCTGGTCAGGGAGCCGTCGCTGATAAATTGGATATTGCTTAAACCGCTGAGACTGGCAATAAACAGAGGCTTGTGCTCATTCAGAACTTGCATATCCTCCGGATTAACCCTGATATGAAACTCTTCTGCCTGAACCGCCGCATGTATGGTCTGCTGCACAATACGCACGATTATCTCTTTATGCTCACTTATTTCTACCTGGATGATGCGCCGCGCAATGGCCATGACCATGTTCAGCATATCCTCGGCGCTGCGCTGCATTATACTCTCACTCTGAGTATTGAGCTTTTGAGCCGCCTGCGTCAGCGCTGTGGTGACCAGCGCTAACTTAGCTTCCTCCTGTTTTCTCCCTGCGGCCACCCCATTCTGGTACGCTTTTTCTTCAATAGCGGCTATATCGACTGAATCAGCAGGGGTTGGGGTGTTTGAAGTTTTGGGAGCAGTCGCAGACGGCGACCCACCCTTCACATCATCCTTGGCACCTTTATTTTCTTTAACCGCAGCTCGTACAGGCTCAGCTGAAGGGACGAATGTCCCCGGCTCTTCAGGGCTGAGTTCTTCGAGATTACGCATGCTGACACGCACATAGGAGTCTGCTTCGAGTTCACGCCAAATCTTAGACAAGGGCATCCCCCGACCCGCGCCCTGGGATAACTATCTGACCCTCTTCTTCGAGTTTCAAGGCTAGCTTTACGATGCTCTGCTGCATAGCCTCTACATCGGTCAGCCGCACTGGTCCCATCGCTTCAAGGTCTTCTTGAATCATCTCAGCAGCACGATTGGAAATACAGGAGAAGATTTTGCCTTTCAAGTCATCCGGCGCGGTTTTAAGCGCCATGGTGAGGGTGTCGTTATTGACTTCGCGCAAGATCATCTGCATTGCTCGATTATCAATATTGATCATGTCACTGAAGGTAAACATCTTCTTACGAATTGCTTCGGCCAGTTCAGCATCCGCGGCATCAATGCCGTCGAGCACTTTCCGATCTGCACCTTTTTCCATCCGCCCAAGGATATCAACCACCTTGTCAACGCCACCCACCTCATGTTGCTCCCTACTAACTACGCCACCTATTTCACGCATCAGAGCCTCTTCGATCTGGCTCAAAACCTCGGGCGCAACTCGATCTATCTTGGCTATTCTAAGCGCGACCTCCGCAGTCAGATCATCGGTTAAATACTTCATAACTTTACTGGCATGCTCGGACTTCTGCGTCGACAGAATAAGTGCGATGGTCTGTGGGTGTTCATTTTCCAGAAGACTGGCCACCATGCGCGGCTGCATCGTGGCTATCGTCTCAAGGGGGCGGGTCTCAACACCGCTCATTAATTCCTGATATATCTGGTTGGCATTTTCATCACCGGATTCGTTCAAAGCAGTACGGATAAAGTCTTTGCTTTTCACGTATTTACCGGGATTTTTTTTCTGTATGGCGCGAAACTCCTCCATCACATCAGCAGCCAGATCAGCCGGAATATGTTCGATGTTTATCATGGCCTTGCTGATGGCCCGCACCTGCCCTGTAGGCAAATCTTTAAATATTGAAGCAGTAATAGACTCCCCTAGACACAACAGCAGGACTGCGGCCTTTTCAATCCCGGTCATACGCCCAAGTTGCATGCGTTCCACTCATCTACTCCTGTAATAATAAAGCAGGTAAACGTTATTCATTGTCAGAAATCCACGACCGAATCGCCTGCGCAGGCGAATTCTCCGCTTTAAGGATATCTTGCCTGATCTGCTCTGCAGGATCGAGCTGGGTCTTCTTACTTCTACCAGCCGCCATCTCTGCCTCAAGTTCTTTGACCGTCTTCATGTGCTGCGTAGTTGGTTCCCCTTGTAGCGTTTTCAAGGCAGGGCGTAACACCAATAGGTACAGCAATATGGCCCCCAAACCCATGGCGGCGTATTTTAACAATGGTGAATAAGGGGCAATACGATCCGGCCAAGTGGGTGCCATGATTTCAGGACTAGTGTAAAACTGGTTAGCCAACGCCATGGAAGTGACAGTGATTTGATCGCCTCTACTGGGGTCGATACCAATCGCACTCTGAACCATTTTTCTGATCTCTTCGATCTCCCTGTCAGTTCTGGGCGTGGCTGAACCACCTTCGCGCTGCACCTCGCTGCCAGAATCTGCGATCAACGATTCTCCCACCAAGACAGAAACAGACAGTGAACTGATAATCCCCACCGGAGATTTCATGCGGTTAATCACTTTGCTTATTTCGTAATTGGTGGTTTCTGCACTGCTTGAACCACTTGCTCCACTTGCTGAGTAGGCAATTTGAGGGTCACCCAGATTTGCTTCAACCCCAGGAACGCCCCCTACCCCACCCGTGTTCTGACTTTTCTGTTCGCTAATTTGCTCACTGCGCGGCACTACCGTTTTGGGGTCGTACAGCTCTTCTATCTTTTCCTTCTGGGCAAAATCAAGGGTTGCAGTCACCTTGACCAAGGAATTTGCCGGACCTAACGCACGATCAAGCATCTCTTGGGCTCGCTTTTCCAAGTGACGTTCCACGGAGCGCTGATATTCCAACATCCCCGGAGTCATGGGGCCATCGAGCCCTTCTTCGGGACGTTTGGATAACTCCTTACCGGTGGTATCCATCACGCTAACGTAGGCTGCGTCAAGACCTTCCACGCTGCCCGCCACCAGGTTTACAATCCCCTGTACCTGTTCATCTTTAAGATGTTGCCCAGGGACCATCCGCAATACAATGGAGGCTGTCGATTTTTGCTGCTGACTTTTAAATAAACGTTTTTCAGTTAGAGCCAAATGCACCCGTGCAGCCTCAACCGGAGCGAGTGATGCCACGGTACGAGATAACTCCCCCTGCAGGGCACGCTGGTAGTTTACTTTCTGCACAAAATCGGTAATGCCCAAGCTCTGCTTATCAAATATTTCAAAGCCCACCCCACCACCTTGCGGCAAGCCAGAGCTGGTCAGTTGCAGGCGCGTCTCGTATACCATCTCAGCTGGGATGTAAATGCTGTTGCCATTCCCGCGCAACTCATATGGAACCTTATTATCTTTGAGCCAGACAACGATAGCAGAGGCGTCAGATTCCGTCAGATTGGCAAACAGCATCTGATGGTTTACCTGCCTGGCCTGTAGAATCAGAATGGCAAACAACGTCAGAGAAAACAGAACCACTGCCGCAAGACTTATCTTGCGTGACAACGGCCAGTCCTTAATAACGTTGAACTGATTCCATTTTACTTCATCTGCCATAATTCCACCATTTGCGCACGTGATCTTCTCAACCCTCGGACGTTAGCGCCCAAGGTCAGCCGGCATACCAATAAATTTCATATAACTCATTATACCTGCATGCGCATTATTTCCTGATATGCATCCAGAGCCTTATTACGCATTTGTACCAGCAATCGCATGGAAATATCAGCCTCTTCCATACTCAGCATAACTTCATGCAGATTCTCCGCTTTCCCGGTCTGAAGTGCAACGGCGGCTTTGTCTGCATCCAACTGAGCTTGGTTGGTCTGTGACACCGCATCAGCAAGCATATCTGCAAACCCAGTATTGCTGGCGCTGTTTTGCGGCGCGGAGGTGGGGAACAGACTTTTAAGATGGGTATCAATTGAAATATCTTTTATCATCTTTTACCTCCCGATCTCAAGGGCCTTTAAGGCCATACGCTTACTTGCCTTTATGCTGGTTAAGTTCGCCTCATAGGCGCGGGTAGCCATCATCATATCGGCGGTCTCTTCAAGCAGATTGATATTGGGCATGGCCACATAACCGTTTTCATTTGCATCGGGGTGAGCGGGATCAAAATGCAGGCGGGGTTCTGCCGTATCTGTCACAATTCGACTCACGCGCACTCCCTGTGCCTGCATGGCACCGTTCAACTGCTGTTTAAAACCAGGCTGCTTGGTCTCAAACACAACCAGCTTACGCTGATAGGGCCCGCCCTGAGGCGTTCTGGTTGTTTCGATGTTGGCCATATTAGAGCTGATGGTGTCAAGACGGATTCGCTGCGCCTTCAGTGCTGATGAAGCTATATCAAACGAGTTGAATACATCCATAAAAACCTCCGTATAAAAATGTTCCCAGTTTATGCGCAACATCTATTAAGTCTACCGTTTGATTTACTGCCCCTGAATGGTGTACTTCAAAATGCCCATCTTCTTATTAAGCAGTTGAGTAGCCGCTTCAAAATATATCTGGTTTTTGGCCATCGCTAGCATTTCGCTGTCCATATCCACACTGTTACGATCACCCAGCCCACTAGTATCTGGATATTCAACAATCTGGCCATTAACCTTCTCTATGGCTACCCCCTGCCTGGGCATGTGCTGGGGATGGGTACGGCGTATATTAGAATCGTTGACCGCCACCGCAGCTCTGAGTTGATCTTCAAACTCAAAGCGCTTGGTTGCATAACCAGGAGTTTCCGCGTTAGCTACATTAGCCGCAATAACCTGTTGATTTTGCATACGTAAATCGAGGCTCTTTTTAAGCACTGCGGTTGTTGAGTCAAATATTCCGATACTACTCATATCCAATCCTCCATCTTACAAATTCCGTAGCAATTTCTCAATCGAATCGCTCGATTTCCAAGCTCTGCTGTGCTAGGCGTTTCCAGCGCGAGTTTATATCAGTTTCGGCAGATTCGGCCACCTGGCTTAGAAATAACCGCCCACGACTGCGCTCGCCCTGCTCGATAAGGATCGAGCCCATGCGATACATAGACGCCAAACCATACTCCGATGTATCAACTAAGCGTTGATAATATTCTAGCGCTGCAGCCAATTGTTTTTGCGCATAAAGAGATTCTGCATAAATATAGACATCTTCTGCCAGCGCGCCACCGTCTACTCCCAGAGCACTACCCTGTGCCTCTATATTTTCTGCTACTATACGCTGAAGTTGTTGCCCTGCGGCAATAATCTCGTTCTGTCGCCACAGACGCCTAGCAGCGAACCTGTCCAGCGCAGCACCCCGTGGTCGCTTCGGTGTGGACAGTAACGTATCAGCCTCGTTTTCGCGCCCCAATTTGAGCAAAGCCATGACATAATCGAGGTACACAGATGATGCGTGCATTTCGTCATACCAAATATCACCATCCCTGAATTGCTCTAGATAGCGACGTGCGTAGGTTACAACGTTGCGGTAATTACCCTGTTCGTACAGGGCCCTAATAAGTGGAGAATATACAGGTTCAAGCTTTTCCACCTGCTTGGTAGCATCCAACACATATTCATAGAGCTTCACCGCCCGCGCATAAAACTCCAACTCACTAAAAACTTTCCCCAAGTTGAGTAGAAACGCATAATTGCGCTGGGTCGACACCAATATCTCACGGTGCTGCTCTACCAGAAGCATGGCATCAAAATGTTGTTGTTCTGCTACGAGTTCTTCAATGTACGGTGGCAAAATTTCGGCCAGCAGCGCCTGCGCGTAGACTCGCAGCGGAGAAATCCGATCTATGGTCAGAAAATGTCTTAACGTAGCTACAGCCTCTTTTGCATGATGTAACAGATGATGCGTAAGTGCCTGCTTAAACTCAACCTCTGCCCTGCCCGCACGTGTAGGCATCTCGTTGAGCAATGTGGCGTAATCAGATAGGGCCTGCTCACGGCTTTCGATTCTGGGGCTTACAGCACTCAAATCGGCCAGCTTGAGCTTTGCAAGCTTGGCGGCATAACTGCCAGGCATGATTTTACCGAGCAAATTAAGGGCTGAATCGGTATTTTCGGCATGCAACATGCTCATGGCAATAAAATACCTGGCCATATCGCGCTGCTCCTGATCTTCAAGCAGATCATGCAGGTGCGAGAAAACTTCTTGCGCTTTCAGGTACTCCTTACGCGCATACAGAGTACTAGCATACGAACCAAGAGAGTAAGCAAAATCGCCCAACTCCTCAGCTGCATCAAGTTCGGCGTACAATTTCAGCGCTGCTTCAAAATCCCCGCGCTTATAGAGGGCATCGGCCCGGCGTCTTGTTACGACGCTTCCCATCTCTGACGTTGTCGCATCCAAGGTACCTAGCAACTGCAACGCCACCTCGCTGCGTCCAAGGGCCAACTCCGCTTCTGCCTGCAACAACGTCACATATGGCTGCTGCGCCAACGCTGTATGTGCAGCAACGGCCAACTCCAGTTCTGCCAACAGGACATGGGGCTGTTCCGCATAGAACTGCCCAGGACTACAAGTACGCAGATAGAGTTCCATCAGGGCTAGGCATTGTTCGAGTTCCGGAAAATCAAAACCGCCTACATTGCCCTGCCCTGTTACATCCGAAATAGCAGCTTTAATCCGCGCCAAAAAACCGTACGCATTGGAACAGCCCCTTTCGCGTAGCGCCATCTCGGCCAAAAGCAAATCTCGGGTAACTTTCTCGCGTAGCGAGAGCGAGGTGAACCCTACGCCAGTGTAAGCACTGCGAGCCACATCCCAGCGTTCCGCTTCCCCAGCTTCCAGAACCTCCAGCGGGACACACTCGTGCGCAGGTACACACAGCCCGATTAGTGGAAAAGGTGGCAGAGTGTACCCCAAAGGGATATTCAACTCAACAGCGCGTTCATAGTCGCGAAAAAACTGCTCCCAATGCCCTTGATATTTTGAGGCTATCGCCTTACGACTCACACCCCCAGTAGTGCTCACGTGTAATCCACCCGGCAGCGATCTGGAAATTGCAGGACGCGAACCACTGTCCTGCTCGCGCCAGTGCACGTCCAGCACAATCTGCTTCCCCCCATCAAGCTTGTGCGCATTAACAAAGCGCGGGGGGCGGCGTAGTAAAAAAGAAAGCAACAGCCTATCAGTTGCCTCCCCCACGAGAACCCTAGCGATAGAATCACTATCTCCGGGAGCAGGCATCTCCTCCCGCACGCGAGTGTCCAGCAATGTTATTTCAAGCTTTTGCCCCGATGTCGCCAGTGTATAAAGCGGGACGCGATCAAAACTGAGCACTATCTTGATCATATTAACATCCTGCTCGACCTGCAACTCCTGCAACTCTGCCTGAACTGCAGCATGCGAAAGCTGACAATGAAACAGAATGAGGGCAAAGACAAAGCACGTTGCCCCTATTGCCACGATTCGTCTGATAGCCCTTTTTTTTACTGTTCTCGTATGTGACAAAGAGAAAAAATTCAACTTTAACAACCTTTTTATTGCCAAAGAATCAAGCATCTTATAGCTGCTTGCTAAGACATTAGCGCAGTTTTTAATGCAAAACCACAAAGCATAATGAATTGCAGATGCACAAACACTCAAGCCTTAAGTGGCGCTATACTAAAGTAACAATCCACGAGAAAAATTCATTTAACTTGTTTACCTGCGCAGCTGAAAATACAATGAAAATTCGTATATAGCAAACTTCTGTTCAATCTAATTACTCAATTTCTCAGCCTATTCCGTCCACGTACTTGCAAAACAGAAGCCACTGTCTACCGACAAGTGCTTTCTACCCAAATTATTGGCAAAATACGGATAATACTCTACGCTCCTTGGCATAAACACCTTTACTTTGTTTGCGGCTGCACTTCCAACGAGATCTCAACATGCCAAGCGTGCTCCAGCACAGTCATAATTTTGACTTTTCCTATCAAACCAAAAACATATAACTTGTATTACCGACATGCATCATTTAAAGTGCCGAACATAAAACAAAGACGTAAAATTGGGGGACTATGTAGTCTTAAATACATTCTCAGACCCTAGAAAAAGTCGCTTGATGCGCTGGCTTGAGTTGCCTAACCTTTACACTTAAAATCGCGGTTATGCTACCAATCCAGGTAACTGTTATGGCCAAACCAACGCGCTAAGGTGTGCGCTTACGCCACACAGATCACCCCCCGGGATTTAGGCTACACGATGCGATAAAAAAATATATAATGAAAATCACGAAGACCCTTAAAGCGAAGACCCTTAAAGGCCGCCTAAAAGTCTCTACGTCTCTACCTGAAAAAAGGCTTTTTATTTCGCATTCGCCATTTTAGCTTACGATAGTCTGCCTCAGCTAAGAATCTAACCTGCTCGGCCCTGCTGGGCATGCCCAATTGTATTTCGCATAGATCCTTTGTTTGCAAAATACTAAGGCTAAAAATTTACTGATTTTCAGAAAAGCCCGACTTCACAGTCACTCTATCAAGCATAAAACGCACAGCTAGGAGAGTTTCAGCGCAACAGAGCTTTATCACGCGAACCCATGAAAAGAGCTAACCCATGACCGACAATTTGAGCAGCGATCAGATAGAGATCATAGTTGACTTCGTTCAAGAAAGTCAGGATATGATCGAACAACTCGAACCCACCATCATCGAACTCGGTCAGGATGCTGACCCTGAGACTATCAATGCTGTTTTCCGCCTGTTCCACTCCATGAAGGGCAGCGCCGGATTCCTTGAATTTAACCATATTACCAACGTAGCTCATTCGGCTGAAAACCTGCTCGACAATGTGCGCTCAGGCAAACTAAAACTCCAACCTGAGCATGTAAACCTCTTGTGCGAATCCTGCGATTTCTCCAAAGAAGCGCTGGAACACGTGTCAGAAACCTATTCTGACCACGCAATGGCAGACAAGGCCGCCGAGATGGTCGAAAAACTCAAAAACATCATGGATCCGGAGTACAAAGTAACCGACGAGCCCGATGAAGAGCCTTCTGTTGAGTCCGAGGTCGAGACAGAACCAGAGCCGGAACCCCACCATAATACCGCTGCGGTTATAAAAAATGAAGACGAGACTGATGATTACACTCTCGACATTACTGATGAAATGGTGGAGCGCTACATCCAAGAAGCAGAAGAACTCCTTGAAGGTGCCGAGGGAGGGTTACTTGAGTGGGAGAGTGCTCCGGACAACACCGAGACCTTAAATCTTGTTTTCCGCAACATCCATAGTTTCAAGGGAAACAGCGGTTTTTTTGGCTACGCGAACCTTGAACAACTCAGCCATAACATCGAAAACGTGCTCGACAATATCAAAAATGGTGGCTCTTTCAGGGTCGAGAATCCTTTCGAGATTCTTCTTAGTGCCATTGATGCCCTCAAAGACTGCGTAAGCAACCTTGCTAGCCACGGTGGCAAAGACCACATCGAAGGGTTGGAACACCACGTAGAGGCGCTACAGGAGCTCCCATCTCCTCGCCTAGGTGAACTTCTAGTGAAGCAGGGCCTCATCAAGGAAGAAGATGTGGAATCGGTCCTCTCAATTCAGCAGAAACCGCTGGGGGAACACCTGATACAGATGGGCAAGGTCTCACATGAACAAATAGCCGAAAGTGTGAAGCTCCAGCATTCTGAAAAAAAAACTATTAAACCGCCGGAGCGTAAACCAACCAAAGCCACTACACCGACTAAACGCCAAGATATCCGCGTTGACCTTACAAAGCTCGATAGCCTGATAAACCTTATCGGTGAAATGGTGATCGCTGAAAACATGCTGATTCATAACCCTGATATAGAGGGAATGGAGCTTGAAAACTTCAACAAAGCAGCTCAGCAGATGACCAAACTGGTGCGCGAACTCCAAGAGATGGCCATGGTTATCCGCATGATTCCGGTCTCGGGATTGTTTCGCCGCATGATCCGCCTCGTACACGATATATCAGCCAAAGCAGGCAAAAAAGTTGACCTGAAACTTTTTGGCGAAGGAACCGAGGTAGATAAAACTGTTATTGAAACCATCACTGACCCCTTAGTGCACCTACTGCGGAACTCCATGGACCATGGACTAGAGCCGCCTAAAGAGCGCGTGGAGACAGGCAAAAGCGAAACCGGAATCCTCAAACTTTCCGCGTGCCATGAGGAAGGCGAAGTATGGATAACCATCGAAGATGACGGGCGCGGGCTTAATCGAGAAAAAATTCTGTCGAAAGCGATCCAAAATGGCATGATTGAGGGCGATGGCTCAGACCTACCAGACAAATATGTGTACAACCTCATATTCCAGCCTGGATTTTCTACTGCTGATAAAATCACCGACATTTCAGGTCGTGGTGTAGGGATGGACGTAGTCAAGCAGAATTTGGAGAAGATTAAAGGCAAGATCGACGTCACCAGCGCCCCCGGCAAGGGAACCATCGTGAAACTGCGAATTCCCCTGACCCTGGCCATAATAGATGGGATGCTGGTTCGGGTCGGCGACGTCAACTGCATTGTGCCAGTACTGGCAATACGGGAAGCATTCCGTCCTCAAGCTGACAACATCACCATCACCCCTGACAACGAGGAGCTGGTGCGGGTGCGTGAAGCGTTCCTGCCGGTGGTCAAACTCCACGAACTTCTTAGCGTAGAACCTGACAGTCGCGAGCTGATAGAGGGTATCTTGATCGTACTTGAACATCAGGACCGCTTTGTTTGCCTACAGGTCGATGAAATCATGGGACAGCAGCAGACCGTTATTAAAGGTCTGTCGGAATATATCGGCAGTGTCAACGGCTGCTCCGGTTGCACAATTCTCGGCAATGGCGATATCTGCCTGATTCTGGATGTTGGCGGTCTCGTTGAAAGACAGTAACTTCGGGGTACCTTAGATATGAAAGCTGATCTTCGCGGCTCTGCCATAGCCAGCGGTAGCATGATGAGCATCAGCGACAGTGAGTTCGACTCTCTGCGCGAGATGATATATACCCGCTTCGGCATCAACCTGACAGAGCAGAAGCGTTCTCTACTGGTGGGTCGATTGCAGAAAATGCTGCGCACCCACAAGATAGAAACCTTTGAGGATTACTACCGCTATCTGGAGAAAGACACCAGTGGCAAAGCGGTAAGTGACCTCATCAACCTGATCTCCACCAACTACACCTATTTCAACCGCGAAAAGGATCACTTCGACTACTTTTTAAACACAGCTTTGCCCCATGTATGTGAAGAAATAAAAAAGCGAGGGGAAAAAAACCTACGCGTCTGGTGCGCCGGTTGCTCCAGCGGTGAAGAGGCGTACACCCTGCAGATGCTCATGCATGAGTACCTTGGCCCTGAATACAGTCGCTGGGATGCCGGTCTATTGGCAACGGACATTTCGCAGCGCGTGCTCGATACCGCACTTGAAGGGATTTATCCGGCAGACAAGGTTGCATCTCTGCCGGAAAATCTGCAGCGCAAGTACTTTACCCGCCTCCCCTCTGGACAGATGCAGGTAAACAGCAAAATACGTTCACAAGTTACATTCAGGCGCTTCAACCTTATGAACACTAAGTTCCCGTTCAAGCGCCCGTTTCATATAATCTTCTGCCGGAATGTAATGATCTATTTTGATCTGGCCACCCGCAATGCGTTAGTGCAAAGGTTTCATCAATTCCTGGAACCCAAAGGGTATTTCTTTATTGGACATTCTGAAACACTCGGGCGCGACAGCAAACTGTATAACTATATCTTACCCGCAGTGTACCAAAAGGGGAGCTAACCATCTATGTCCAGAAAAATTCGTGTCCTCGTAATTGACGACTCTGCCCTCATCCGCCAGATCCTCACCCAAGGTCTTTCTCTAGATCCGGAGATTGAGGTGGTTGGGTCTGCTATCGATCCGTATATTGCACGCGATAAAATCATCCAACTGCGTCCCGATGTCCTCACTCTAGACGTAGAGATGCCGCGCATGGATGGGGTAGAATTTCTGCGCAAGCTGATGCCGCAGTACCCCCTCCCCGTGGTTATGGTTAGCTCTCTGACCCAGCGCGGCAAACAGATAACCATGGAAGCCCTAGAGGCAGGTGCGGTGGATTTTGTATCCAAGCCCACCAGCAATGTCGCCCACGGGATGAACAGCATGCTCAGCGAATTGCGCAAGAAGGTTAAAAATGCAGCAGGTGCCAATGTCTCTCACTGGAAAAATAGAACTCCGTTGCAGCCAAACGCGCAAACCCTCCTGACAACAAGAGCTCTAGCCGAATCCACCGACAAGGTGATTGCCATCGGAGCCTCCACCGGGGGAACCGAAGCGATAAAGAAGGTGGTGTGTCAGTTCCCCGCCACCATGCCAGGAGTGGTGATTGTTCAGCACATGCCGCCAGGTTTCACCAAAATGTTTTCTGAGCGTCTAAATCAGCTCTGCGCTATGGAAGTCAAGGAAGCTGAGACCGGAGACCGTATCCGCAGTGGCAGAATTCTGGTTGCTCCGGGGGCAAAACAGCTTGAGGTTGTGCGATCGGGCGGAGTGTACCAGGTACGCTGTGAACCGGGCGAGAAGGTAAGTGGTCACTGCCCATCGGTAGATGTTATGATGCACTCGGTGGCTAAACACGTTGGAGCCAATGCCATCGGTGTCATGCTCACCGGTATGGGTTCAGACGGCGCCGATGGGATGTTGGCCATGAAAAATGCCGGAGCACGCAACATGGCCCAGGATGAGGCCAGCTGTGTAGTTTTTGGTATGCCCAAGGTAGCCTTCGAGAGAGGGGGAGCGGAAAAACTGGTTCCTCTGGATAAAATCGCCCCAAAAGTCATTTCCATGTTAACGGAGAAATAAAAGACCATGGGCAATATTATCCTCGGGGTGGGTGAACTTGGCGCCACCAACAACCCCGCTGACTGTGTCAAAACCTTTGCACTTGGATCATGCGTGGCGGTGATACTCATGTGTCCAAAAACCCGCACTGTCGGCATGGTTCACGTCGCGTTACCAGAATCTAGGATTAATCCAGAAAAAGTTAAAACCAGGCCAGGATACTTTGCCGACACTGGCATCCCCGCGCTACTGAAAAAAATGTCCACCTTCGGGTGTGACCCAAACGGCAGGGGTTTTATTGTAAAACTGGCTGGTGGCGCCAGAATCATGGACCCAAACAACACCTTCAATATCGGCAAACGCAATGCATTAGCTGTTAAAAAAACCCTATGGAAGTTTTCCCTCGGGGCTGTTGCAGAGGATTTGGGAGAAACATACAGCAGAACAGTTACCGTCTCCGTGGCATCAGGTGAAACCCTGATAACCTCGCCAGGACGCAAGGACTGGAAGATTTAAACTAATGGAGAAGACCATGGAACAACGTGCTACGCGCGCTGACATTCTCGCGGCAATAAAAGAGATTCCTCTGCTCTCTCCCAGTGCCTCGCGTCTGCTTCAGATAGCCTCTAGAGACGACTACAATATTGACGAAATAATTGAGGTAGTCAAATGCGACTCAGCTCTGACCGCCCGCTTGCTTAAAACAGTCAATTCAGTAGCTTACGGCTTGGTACATCAAGTGACCAGTATCGAGCGTGCAGTTAGCTACCTGGGTGAACGTCTTGTTGCCGGCATTGCTCTTGAAGACAGCGCGAAAGCGGTGTTTAACAAAAAACTCGAAGGCTACGAAAGCCCCGTTGGCGAGTTATGGGAGCATGATTTGCGCACTGCCGTAGCGGCGCGCGAAATAGCCCGCCATTCCAATACAGACCTTAGCAAGGATCTGGCCTTTACCGCAGGCATTCTACACGCCATAGGCAAAGCAGTCCTCAGTGATTTTCTGCACGAATCCGCCCCAGACCTGCTGGCCAATATAGACAGTCACGATATTAGAGACTACCTTGAGGGGGAGCGGAAGATACTGGGGATGGATCATGCCGAAGCCGGCTTTGAGCTTGCTAAAGCTTGGGAGCTGCCCGAGTCGCTACAAATGGCTATACGCCATCACCACACACCGCAGCAGGCTCCAGAACAATACCGGCCCTTGGTATACGCAGTCCATCTTGGATGTATTATAGCCATGATGTCAGGCAGTCAATCTTCAGATGCTCTGCAATATCACCTCGACAAAGATTATAGCGATTATTTTAATATCACCAATGAACACATTGCCATGATATTGCTTGAAGTGAATGAAAGTGTAGAAACGATCCAGGCTGCACTTACTGAAGGCAGGGAGCAAGCAGAATGAAGCGTATCATAATAGCCGATGACTCGGGTACAGCGCGCATGATGATAAGGCGCTGCCTTGAAATTATAGGTTTTAATGAAACTATATTTGAAGAGGCGAAAGACGGGCGTGAAGCCCTAGCCTTGATGAAGAAAAATCCGCCCGACCTTTTAGTCAGCGACCTTAACATGCCAAGCATGGATGGGGAAACCCTGCTGCAATGGGTCAAGGCCAGCCCCAAACTGGTCAACATTCCGGTCTTGATAATATCCAGCGTCACCAACCCGGCTAAAACCGCCGAACTTAAGAAAAAAGGTGCTTTTGCAGTTATCGGCAAGCCAATAAATCCGGCACTGCTCAATGAGGCTCTTGCCCCGCTCTTACCGGAATAGAAAGGCTATCACCATGGCTAAACTCCAAAAACTGCTGGCCGCAACACTCGCGAAAGTAATCGACGAGACGCTAGAGAACATGGCCTTTATTAGCACAGAAGAGGTGGACACCGAACAAGCGCCTCTTGAGCTTGAGAACATGCGCGCAGTGTGCCTCTTGATAACTGCACCCGTAGTGATGGAGATTCGCCTAGGTATGGCAGAAGAACTGCTGCACCAAATAGTCGAAACCATGTACACCATTGACGCTGATGATATCACGCAGGAGCAGATTGCTGATGTCCTAGCAGAAACCCTCAATACCCTGGCCGGATGCCTTATGACTGAATTGCTCCCAGCAGACCAGGCTTTTTCTTTAAGCCTACCGGAAGCAGTAACAGATGACCTGAGCACTGCGGACGACAACACCATCTTTGCGACACAGTACATGGCCGATGACTTACCCATAAGTGTCAAAATAAGCGCCGCTGCTACAGAAGAGCTTGAAAAGATACTCAAAATCTGAGCAACATATCCATTTAACCTGCTATCACAAGGAGAATCCCATGGGCAAGCGTGTATTAATCATAGATGATTCCAGCACTATGCGAAAAATTGTATCCCGTTCACTACGTCAGGCCGGACTGGACTTTGACGAAATTCTGGAAGCAGCTGACGGGCAGGAAGCCCTTGACCTGCTGAAAACAGAAAAGGTTGATCTAATCCTCAGTGATATAAATATGCCCAATATGGACGGGATGGAGTTTTTACGTCAAAAAAGGGAGATCGACGCCATTAAAGATATCCCCGTGGTGATGATAACAACCGAAGGTGGAGCTGACATTATTGGCGAAGCAAAAGAACTCGGTGCAGCTGGTAGCGTGAAGAAACCGTTTAAGCCAGAAACCATCAGTGATGTACTTGGCGCGTTGATTTAATCTGACCCGTCTGATTTCAGTCCGAAATTGGCCAAACCACAACAGTGACATTTCCCTGTACGCAATCAGACTTGAATCTATGACCGCAGGAGACCTCCAGTGGAACTACAAAAACACATTACCGATGCAACAACTGAAATATTTGAAACTATGATTATGTTGGAGATCTCCGCCGGCGATCCCGTGGTAGAGAAAATAAATAATTTTAAATGTTCAGTTTCTGGCGTTATTGGCTTAGCCGGCACCTGCAAGGGAATACTTGCCATCCACCTGCCCGATAAGGTCGCCATGTCCATTACCGGCAGCTTTCTGGGAATGGAAGTAACTGAAGTGGATGACGATGTAACTGATGCCATTGGTGAGCTAGCCAACATGGTGGCGGGCAACATAAAAATGATACTGGATGAAGCGGGAAAAGACGTAACCCTCTCCATCCCTTCCTGCGTACATGGGGCTGAATACACTTTGGACACCGCCGCAGACTGCGAACGGGTGGTAGTTCCTTTTAACCTCGAAAGCGGCCAGTTTCTCGTGGAACTCCAGGTAAAAAACTAATTAAGCGGTAAAACCCGCATAGATAGCCACGTCTCAGATGCATTAAGTAAAACAAGCGCCGCTTAATACAGGAGTCCATATTGGAAAACAACCTACAGCAACAGATTATCAATGCCACCCAGGCGGTATTCGATACCATGTTGATGTTGCCCGTGACATCCGGAGTGGCACTCCCGGATAAAGTGTACCTTTTCAATGACAGCATATCCGGAATGTTGGGTTTTTCCGGAGACGTGCAGGGGATGCTGACTATTCACTGCCCGCAGCAAATAGCCTTTTGCATTACCGGACAACTTCTAGGGATGGAAGTCGACGGTATGGATGAGGATGTTAAGGACACTATAGGCGAAATGGCCAACATGATCCTGGGAGGCATTAAAGATGCGTTCCTCGAACGGGGAACAGACATCAGTCTGGCTGTCCCCACCGTCATGTCTGGACGCTCATATCGAGTTAAAACAGTGGATTACGCCTCATGGACTACCGTTCCATTCTATCTTGACGATGGCGAATTTCTAGTTGAATTAAAACTCAAAACCTTGGACTAGCAGGTACTCTTGTGGCAGATAAAGCAGTCGTTGATCGTGTCTTCAACGCCATTATCGAACAAACATCTGAAGAAGTTGGCGCTTTGCTCGACGCCAATATTGTACTTGACGAGCACCAGACCAAGCTGCTGAACAAGAACCAGATTTTTGAAATAAAACGCAGCCGCTCCATCCTAAGCACCATGAAAATCAGTGGAGACCAAGAAGGTAATGCCTTTATAATTACCGCCCAAAAAGACTCCATCACTCTAGGAGGCACACTGATCATGCTGCCTCCCGATCAAATCGAAGAAAACCAGAAACAACGCATATTTGGAGGTGAAGCGGCAGACGCCTTTGGAGAAGTGGCTAACATTATTGCCGGCGTATACACCTCTGTATTTTTGGAGATGTATCCAAAAAAACTCCATTTTAAGCGTACTGATGTAAACGAGTTTATCCCGACCAAACTTGACCCAGAAGCCGACCTCCCCTTCCCTCCTGGGGTATACTTTTACTCCAGCTGTTCAGTAAAACTTGAGAACCGGAGCTTGGAAAAGCTGGAGGTAATTGTTCCGGCACATATCTTTGGGTTGGCCCCACCACCCGAAACAGCGGAAACGGTCCAGCTGGAAGGCGCAACAACAAAAGAAGAGGACGATGCAGAAGAGATTGTAGCTGCCCCCCCTAGTAGCAGTCCTCCGAGTGCAGAGGCTACTCCAGTTACCGAGAAGGGTCCCCAAGAACCAGAAGCTGAACCAGAAGCTGAAGAAACAAACTATATCGAACTGTCCGTAGTCGATCGAGTCCTCAAGGCCGCCATTACCCAGTGCGCCGAAGAGATCGGCACCATACTAGACATCGAAATAGAGTTAAGCACCATGAGCACCGGTTATGTTTCCAAGGAGGAGTACTTTGCTAGGCCCGGGCCTAAGTCTACCGTAACTGAAATGGAAGTAAGTGGAGATCGTGCGGGGATCTCCTACTTCATTGCCGACCTTAAAGATTCCATTTATTTTGGCGGTACCTTGGTGATGTTGCCCGAGGATGAACTCTCAAGCAGAATGACGTCCGGTGAGCTTGATGGTGAAATAGAGGATGCTTTTGGCGAAGTTGCCAACATAATCAGCGGCGGGATCGTACAGAATTTTGCTGAAATGTTCCCCCGCAAGTTTCATGTAAAAAAAGGCAACGTTGAAGCTTTTACCCCCACCAAGGTAATGATAGAAAGCCCCAAACCATTTCCAGACGCAGAATATTATAGCGTAAGTGTCAGCATGGACTGCGATACTCACGATCTGGGGCACTTAACCTACCTTGTTCCGGTAGAGTTGCTGCATCTCCCCCCAAGACCAGAACAAACTAGTTGGGGAGCATCCGCAGGTGACGAAACAACACAAAAACCGCAGACCCTTGAAACCCCAGGCAAACCACAGAGCGGCGCTGCAAGCAAAGAAAAGACCACGCTAGAATCCGCTACTACATCAGAAAAGACTACGCCGGGGAACTCCTCAGCTCAGACCCATACTTCTAAGAGCGCAGATGCTAAAACAGCGCCCAACGAAGAAGCCAAAGAAGAGGTCGTAGCCGTTGTGTACCAAGACATCTCTGCCGCAGAGCCATATACCGTGATTCTTGGAGAATTTGGGCATAAACCGGTGCCACTGGCAGCGCACGAAAGCTTCAACTCCCTACGCCAAAATAGAGTATGTGGATCCCTGCTGATCCTCAGCAAAATTGACGACGACGCCTTTGCCCTCATAATAAAGATTCGCTCCGAAACTCCAGCAAGCCAGCCACTTATAGTCGCCGGATCAGCCTGGACTCGAAGTGCAGTGTTAAAAGCCGTCAGATACGGAGTTAATGACATCATCCCAACTCCAGCCTCTGACGATGAAATCCGTGCCAAGTTACAGCACAATCTGAAAAATTCTTGCTAATAATTTAGTAAGCCGCCACAATGTTCCTTCAGTTCAAATAACCCGAATTAAATTCAAGATCCCTTTATAGAGTGAATAAACCTTGGCTGAATCTGTTCTGCTGAATATCAATAATGTTATTGAGCCTCAGTTGCTTGAGTTTTTAACTCAACAGCTTGGCGGCGCATTGCATCTAGCGCAGACTGCCGAACAAGCCCGCGATATTATACGCCGCCGCACAATAAAACTTTTCCTGTGCTCCCTTGGGGTAAACACACTCGAATACGCAGCTTTGCTTAAAGCGGTAAAAACCATATCGCCTGATACAGTTATCATCCTCATCGTGCCACAATCCTCCCAGGCCCCCATCAACGAGATCCTGCAAATCGGGGCACATTTTTATCTGCATGTGCCATGCAACAACGCCGAAGCTGCCGAAATCATTCAACGAGCTGAACTACATTGCAAAACCCTTAGGGCCACTAATCCTGAAAACCAGAGACCAGTAATCGATTTCCCAGGAATTATTGGCAAGAACCCGATGATGCAGCAGCTCTTTAATACAATCCGACTCCTAGCAGATGACAGCGACAGCACCATTCTGATTCATGGCGATAGTGGCACCGGCAAAGAATTGGTTGCGCGGGCAGTACACAGCAACAGTCCTAGAAAACATAACAACTTCGTCCCCATCAACTGTGCGGCTATCCCTGAAGAACTCCTAGAAAGTGAACTATTCGGACATGTAAAAGGTTCTTTTACCGGTGCCACCGCTAACAAAAAAGGCCGACTACACCACGCAGATGGGGGAACTTTATTTTTGGACGAAATTGGAGATATGAAACCACTGCTCCAAGCCAAAATTTTGCGCGTAATCCAGGAAAAAGAGTTTGAACCTGTAGGGAGTGTAAAAAGTGTAAAAATAGACGTCAGAATTGTTGCGGCCACCCATCGCAATCTAGAAGAGGCCATAAAAGATGGAACGTTCCGCGAAGATCTCTATTACCGCCTCAACGTTGTTCCGTTACATATTCCCGCACTGCATCAGCGTCGTGATGATATCGCTCTCTTGCTAGACACCTTTACCGAACGCTTTTGTCACAGCAAAAAAAGACCGGTGTTCAGCTTTGCCCAAAGTACTATAGAGTGCTTGCAGCAATATCCTTGGCCAGGAAACGTCAGAGAACTCGAAAATCTGGTACAACGTTTGTCCATTCTGCACACCGGTAAAATCGTATTCCCCGATGATCTACCGGAAAAATATCTGCACTCATCCAGCGACACTACACTTAACCCAGACAGCAAAAATGGCAAAACGGATTTCAACATTCAAGTGAGTGAATTCGAGGATCGCCTTATATTACAGGCTCTTATGAAGACCGGCGGCAACAAAAAAGAAGCCGCACAACTGCTGAACCTCAAACGCACGACCTTGCTAGAAAAAATCAAGAAAAAGCGCCTTGGCAAGAGCCATAACAAATAACGCCCCGCAAAGAAGCGCAAAAGGGAACCCGCCGCAAGACCACATAAACAAGCTGTTTGAATTTTTAATTGTCAGATGAGTGCTCTGATGAAGTGTATTTTGAGCAAAACCAACTGATCCCAGTAGTGTCCGGTTAGGATCTTGCAGATAACCGGCCATGAATACAACTCGTAGGTGCAACTCTAAAAACTAGGTTTGAAGGATAAGCTGCGGTAGGCTCACGGCTTCTTTCACCGACCAAAGTTAGAGGAGCACGATGAGTCACTACACGCAGCTTACCCGAGAGGAACGATGCCAGATTTCTGTTTTTCAAACAGCCGGTTAATCGAAGACTCAAATTGCTAATCTCCTTGGCCGTCATAAGTCCACCATTGACCGGGAAATGGCACGCAATTGTGGCCAGAGAGGCTATCGCCCAAACCAAGCTGATAATTGCCGGCGCCAAAGCAAAGTGACTCAACGCATTAATCGCCAGAACTGGTAACGCGTTGAGCATTTACTCCGCGAGTATTGGAGCCCAGAACAAATCAGTTACTGGCTGCGACAAGAAGAAAGCATCCACGTCAGTCCAGAGTGGAGCGTAAGACCCGCTGGAGTATAATCGACAAAGCTTGCAACCGAACAGCAAAAGAGGTCAAGGCCGTCATTGTGCGGAAGTTATTGCCGTTGGCCTCATATGTGGAGACGCTCACCTACGACAACGGCAAAGAATTTGCGCTGCATCAGGATATTGACAAAGAACTTCAGTCCAATGGTTACTTCGCACATCCCTACCATTCGTGGGAGCGCGGTCTGAATGAGAACACCAACGGGCTTATTCGCCAATTCTTTCCGAAAGGAAAAGTTCTTACTGAAGTGACTGACGAAGAAATCCAGGGAGTGATGGATAAAATCAACAATCGCTCCAGGAAATGTCTTGGCTTCAAAACGCCTAATCAGGTATTTTTTGGAATCAACCCAACGGTTGCACTTACGACTTGAATCCGCGTTCTTCAAGGTTCAGGTGCTTGTAGCTCATAGCTAACCTCCGCAAATAGTGTGGTAACTGCTTGCGTAGTTTACACCTGAGCCTTCTTTATTGTCTCATATGTAATACTTGCATTGACCACCTGCGGGGCTATGCACTTATTATACGAATTCAGGAGATATATTTCAGAGGAGAACTCATGCTGAAACGTTTGGATCACATCAATATTGTAGTCACCGATATTAACAAAGCTAAGGAATTCTTCTTCAATCTTGGCTTTAAGAAGGGGGATTCATCCGTACTTTCTGGTGAATGGATTTCAGCGATCGTAGGTCTAGACGAGGTAGATGCGTCATACGTTTCTCTACATTTGCCTGGTTCGGAAATAGCGATTGAGCTCCTCGAATATCGCCACCCCTCCTCGAATAGAGATCCCGATATGACTAAGGCAAACCAACTCGGATTTCGCCATATAGCATTTGCCGTGAGCGATATTGAAGCGACGGTCAAGAAACTTCGACAGATGAAAGTGGAATTCCTGAGCGACATCCAAACATATGAAAAAACTGGAAAACGCCTGGTGTACTTTTATGGGCCGGACGGGATTCTCTTAGAACTTGCCCAATATAGTTCGTGAAAAATATAACCAGAGGCAAAACAGTCAGGATTGATTGTTGCCAGAAGAAAGGGGTCAAGTCTGCCTTTGACCAATTTTAAGTTTTGAACAAATTTTCTTGTATAGTTTTTGCACCTTCGCCTCACTATCCAACGCTTTTTTCATGCGCTCAATTGCAGAACTAACGGTGCTATAGTTCTCGCATCCGATTACATTGCCAATTTCAGCAAGCGTTCTTTGGCTATGTGCTCTGAGTGTATAAACAGCTAAGTCTCTTGAAAGGTTGGTAACGCCCCGTCTGGCGGTGGTTAACTCCTCTTCAGTGACCTGACACACCTCACAAACTGCTTTGATCACTGCAGTAGCATCGACAGCGAAAACCTCTCTCCCTGCAATCTCTTTATCCTTAAGTAAAAATTCGCACCTGTTTCTTACCTTTTTTATAAATCCTTCAGAACCAAATATCGACGGAAGATTTTTACGTGAAAAAAATTGCTGCACCTCTTCAGAATCCTGCTGATTCACAAAGGAGAGATAATTTATAAAAGCTGTTTTTCTTGTTGATGAAAACATATTCAACAGTGGCTCGCGCTGCAACCACTGCCATCGTCTTTCGTCAGCAAGATAACCTAGATGACTACTCCATTTATACGCTTCCAACTCTGAAACTATACAGGCCTCGATAGGGTTCCGGTGGATATAGCGTAATAGTTCCAACAAATGGCTATCCTCTTCGACCAACACAGCTTTGTGGCGGCCACGGAACAATTGGCCGTCAGTGCTGTGTCTGCGATTATAACGCTGGGTGTAAACTCCGTTAAGATGGCGCATACAACGAGACAGGTTACCGTCCGGTGTTTGCACTAATAAATGATAATGATTTGACACCAGACAATAGGCAGAGACGTTTAAGTTCCACATCTTTGCTGTGTCTTGTAATACGTTCAGGAACAGTAAGTAATCCTCTTCGTCCTGACAAATGTCCTCTCGCCGTCGCCCACGATTCATTACGTGATACCAGGCACCGGGATATTCTATGCGTAATGGTCTCGACATGGAAACAGCTTACCTCGCTTCAGGCTTTAGTCAACGGCAGATTTGACCCCCTGACCTCGGGCTTTTCCTACAGCCTCAACGGTTCATGATAACCGGCGGCGACGCGAATTTGCGTGACCCACCGCAATTTGGTTTTGCTTTACAATTTTGTGCAGTCGTATTTTCCGTCCGGTTGATTTATTTGTTAGCTGCTTTTTCTTTTTGATACTGATGAGTTTCAAAAAAAAAGTTAGCCAATGTTTTCGCAGTATTTACTGCCAACGAAGCATGGTGCTTGCTCGGCTTGTAAGACCTTACATGCCTATCGCCCATTTTATTACTTAAGCCAGCAATACCACTGACGATGCTGCTTAACCCTGAAAGGACCTGTTTTAAAGGGCCTTCGATGTCGGGCCTCCCAGGTCCTAAATTCAGAAGCTTTTGTACTCGTTTATAAAGTTTGATTAGGTCTCCGTCGTATTGTGGAGCCTCTTCATCAAGTGCTTTTTCAAGCTCAGTCAACACAGCTTCAAGTAACGACCTAGCATTTGTTATTGCGCCGTCATAGTCACCTTCTTTAATTTTGGTTTCTGCCTTTTTGATTTGCTCATCAATGAAAAGGTGCCCTTCTTTTTCAGAACCTTGAAACGGGTGCTCGCACGTTACGGCAATGCCAGCCAAGTCTCGGATTTTGGCTAAACAATTATCAATGACTACCTCATATCCGTCATACTTGAGTCTCGCATTGATGTATTGTACTGCATCGTTACCGCTGAACTCGGTGTCCATGAATTCTCTTGGGTCGAGTATTTGGCACAATAAGGCACCGATTGCTTCTGTGCTGTTTAAAGAACGAATCTTGTCTTCCGCGTATTGCCAGCGGGATGGAAACCCCTGGCCGTATACGTCATTGGCCCCGAAATCATTGAAGAGGCGAACTAATTGTGGGCCGCTACGATACAGGGACATTTGTTCGTCTCCTGTAGCAATTTTTCCTATTGCACTAATTGTTCGTTCAGTAAGTTTCATAATTTATTCTTGCAGCTAACGTCAGTCATAAACTCGGACGCCAAAAATCGGAGCGCAGCTTAGATTCTTGGCGTCCGAGTTTATGACTTTGTTATGCAATTTTCTTATTTAATTTCTTTATGAGAAAGGCAAACATAACCAAAATTGTAAACAGAATTCCAGCAGTCCACCATCCGAGATAATTACTAACGTAAATCAAGCCAGCGACAGTTGAAATTACATACATAACACTAGCTACATCTAAGACCAGAATATTTTTATTCCATGGATATAGCAGATATAAATGCAAGATAATAACTGGGATCACAAACAACAAAATTAAGAGTGAGAGCCCTATAAACTGGGTTGCATTTATCGCTAGCTCACCATCTTTTTCACCAAGCGTTATAAACCAAAGCGCAACACCCATTCCAAACAACATCCCAGATACAATTGCCCCTGCCGATAATCCAGCTCGTGAAAATGCAAGTACCCATTTTTCTATAAATGCATGTCTAATAGCCTCCTCTCCTCTAAATAAGGCAGCAAGAGACATCACGACCAGTCCAAACATGCTCAACAACGCGGAAGTATTAATTGAAAGCGGCTCTTGGACAATTTTAGAGTACTGGCCTGGGAGGTCTTTACTTAGATCAAACGCAATACCACCAAAGATTATCAGTCCTGCGCCAAACAACGAGAAGACAAAAAAACTCTCTCGAATGCCTCTGAAACTAATCAACTCTAGCGGGTCATTGGAGCTTGCCACGTATTTATCCTTCTGTTGCATAACGGTTCATGATAACCGGCGGCGACGCGAGTTTGCGTGACCCACCGCAATTTGGTTTTGCTTTTCAATTTAGCGCAGACGTATTTTCCGTCCGGTTGATTAGGTTGTTAGGCATTTTGACTTCAACACAAACAAGTTTTAGCCGATTCAACTAAACCCCTTATTTCATCAACGGGTATGAAGCCCTGTGCCTTTATTGTATTGCTATTGATATTTTTTATGAAAATGCATTTTATTTTATTTTTTTGCCTCATTTGAAAGTTTCCGTGGGCAAAGCAATTGCGTAAATGCCTTAAAATGTCCTTTGGGACAGTGTCGGATCTTACGAACCAAAGAACTCCGTTGAATGAATTTTCTATATTTTGGTATTCGTGCGTTAGGGCATATTTCAATTTCTCTGCTGATGCAAACGACTTAATACTTATGTTCTTATTTTTGCAATATGAATCAAGAGAACCTTTTTTCTTTATAAACTTCTCTTGCGACCATTCCAGTTCCCACGGCAGAATAACGAATCTGTAATAGTAATACAGGTAATCCTTGCCAGCGTTGTACTGAATGATTTTCTTGCTCATATAAATTCAGATGCCTAACGATAGAGATAACCGGATTGCGGAGGAAGAGATGGTAATGATTCGAGATGGTAAAATAGTAGGTCCGGAACCGAACTGTTTGAAACCCGCCGAGAGTAGCAATTCCGCGTTAATTGACGGGTTAAACCTCAAACCACAGGAGTCAAAAATGACAGACGAAAAATGGGTAATGCACATTATCGGCCCCGATGACGTGATTCCGTTCACAGATGAGCTTTCGGCACTTCGGGCGGCAAACACACACAATAAGGCTTTTGCAAAACTGATGGCAACAGACGTTTCGCCGAATGATCCTTATTGCGTTGCCCTGGCAAAAAACGCGGCGGTCGAAGAGGTTTAACTATAAATAGACAGTCTGTATAAAACTGTAAACACAGAAAGTCCAAGCTGTATAAAACTACCCGCTGAATTACTTATAAATACATTTTTTGCCATATATTTAGAGAGTTACATCCGAATCGTATTTTACGTTTTCCGGTATATACGGACTGTATAAACCGGCTTACAGACCATCCATCGGGCTTTTCACTCCCTTTCCACCTTTGTTGAGAACATGCGTATAAATCATGGTGGTACTGACATCCTTATGCCCCAATAGTTCCTGTATGGTGCGGATGTCATACCCTGCTTCAAGCAGATGGGTTGCAAAGCAGTGGCGAAAGGTGTGGCAGCCGACACGCTTAACCACTCCAGCCCTTGTAACTGCTTCTCGAACTGCCCGCTGCAAAATTGTTTCATGTATATGATGCCGCCCCTCTTCTCCTGTTGTTCTGTTTTTCCAGCGGTTTTCTTGTGGGAAAACCCACTGCCAACGCCACTCTGTTGGCGCGTTAGGATACTTACGATCCAAAGCGCCTGGCAGCACAACCTGACCCCAGCCATCGGTGAGGTCTTTTTCATGGATCATTTTTACATGTGCCAAATGTTTCTGCAACACTGGGATCAGGGACTGCGGCAACATTGTTCGTCTATCCTTACCCCCTTTACCGTCACGCACCAAAATCTCTTTGTTAGAGAAGTCAAGATCCTGAACGCGCAGACGCAAACATTCCATCAGGCGCAATCCCGAGCCATAGAGCAAACTGGCCATCGCCCATTTATCGTCACTAAGTTGATCAAGTACGGACTTGACCTCTTCGCGGGTCATAACTACCGGCAGCCGTTTTGGTTTGCGCGCGCGAATCACATTGCCTAAGTCACCAACATCCCGGCCAATAACATGGCGATACAGATAAAGAATTGCGCTCAATGCCTGATTCTGGGTCGAGGCACTGACATTTTCCTTGACAGCCAGATGGGTTAGAAAAGCGTTGATTTCGACCTCTCCCATCTCTTTGGGATGCCGTTTTTGATGAAATAAGATATAACGCCGTATCCACTGGCAGTAGGTTTCTTCCGTACGGGGACTATAATGCCGGACGCGCATTGATTCTCGCATTTGATCAAGCAGTTTTGGTGGTTGTCGCGCTTTATCCGTCTGGACTGGCATGCTGCTGCCCCCTGTATTCGCTATATCTCCCTTTGGCAACTGCCCCCAAGGGCCAATTCCGAGAAAGTGAGGGATGAAATCGAATTGGAAGTGCAATACTTCTGACCTCATCGTTTACTTTCCAGCGAATCCGGCAAAAGCGACACTTAGATGCACATTAATATCAAAAAAGATTCTACAACAACCAGGCTTACGCTTTCAATAATTTTAATAAAAATCACAGCTCAGATAAAGTTGACTCATGCAGCTCTGCTTAATACCTATTCCCTCTTGAGTCAGGTAGTTTGTAAACCCGATCTGCACTTTCATTTTCTGACGTCATCCTGAACTCGATTCAGGATCTCTGGGGCAAAGGGACAAGTTGCCTGTAAGTTGTTGCAAGTTGTTCCCGCCCCTGAAATACTTAGAACCTTGCCAGCGTAACTCGGCAAGGTAGAATGTTTATTAGTCGTTGCGCACCCCGAACACACCCTTCAAATGAAGGGCTTAAGAAATATGCCTTCCACACAACCGCCCCGCTCTTTTGCGTAGTTTTCCCCTGACGTAAGCGCATGCTATTTCGCTTAATGCGAAGTTCAACGGCACGACGGCTTTTATCCTTTAAATAATTACCCTCAGACAGTCTTCGATTTTGGTTTTAATTGAAGTTTTAAGGGCACTACGGACTTTTTAGATAAAAAATGTTAAGCTAGCGGATAAATTACAACCCCTCGAAAATATAAGCTTAATATTTTATATAGACGACAGATTCTATGAAGTTGATTGCAGGTTCGTTTGTTTTTTTGCAAAAGCAAAGAGCCCGTTCACTAATTAACAGCGCACTAGTCGGTGTTTGTATAGATTCTCTGCTACTTGTAGCTCATCATCTGAGTTAAATTCCAATGACAAACACGGAATCGCTCTTCAACACGAAATACTTAGTCCCTTGCCAGCGTAACTCGGCAAGGTAGACTGTTTATTAGTCGCTACGCATTACTTCAGCGCACATCGCGAAAACAACCAAAAAACCAAAGAGCACTTCTGCAGACTCCGTCTGAGCGCGATGTGTATGCCTGACGCGACCATGCACTAAGGTCTGTGTTTGCGCAGTTTTCGCAAAACTAATTGAATTGGTGATACCCGACAACCTTGCAGCGCTTAGAATGAAGGGGATGGATGTGTCTTAAATTGTTCGCTTGATATCAACATGTTCGTTCAAGGCCATTCCGCTGATTGAATAATGTCGGCACC
>Ga0265295_1000377_pt1 | contig 90853 bp, 94 predicted proteins | sample Munlansysbiofilm_FD_192503 | JGI IMG/M metagenome (GOLD analysis project Ga0265295, IMG submission 192503) | Leachate microbial communities from a municipal landfill in Southern Ontario, Canada - Methane capture system biofilm | ecosystem: Engineered > Solid waste > Landfill > Unclassified ... | reverse complement strand
GATCCAGGCCGCAACGGCGGAGACTTCGACAAAGTTGAGGTAGTAGATAGTTGTTAATTTTTTTTAACTCAGGTGGGTCAAATTTCGGTTGCAAAGAGGGGTCATTTTTCGGTTGCAAAAAACAATCCTGGTCTCGTTACAAGAGCTATCTTTCCGTTTCCTTCTATAAACCTCATCAATGTCAGGAATCCCATTATTTACTATATGGATTTTTCCTTGAAAAAAATCTTTAACATCATATGTAAGAAAATGGGAAAGACAAATAATATCTTCCCCTTTAAAAACGCACTTATATATTTTCCTTTTCCAAGGTTGATTAGCACAATGTTCACTTATGCCTTTGACATGAATATGATAAACAATTTTTGTTTTAAATAATTTAATGAGCAGGACGAACAATAAATCCCTGTAAAAACCCAACTGTAAAGGTGATATTTGAAAGTATATAAAATTGGGTTTATGGAATAGAAGTTCTTTTAAAAGCGACAAAAAAACCAACTTGATTTTTAATATCTTTTTTAAACTTAGATGACCCATTTGAAGCAAGTTCTCAGAATAACTTATACATATTGACCGAATACAAAAATGTTTTTGAAGCAATCTGCTATCATAAACACGCTTGTTCATGAGTGTTGCACCGGTTGTAGGAGGAGGTACTTTGATAAACAAGAGAATAGAAGGTTTATCTTTCATTTTTTTACAACACTCCTGGTATTTTTTTGTTTGTGCCTAGCTGTCAAAATAGTTTGATCTACAATTCTCATGAGAGATCCCAGAAATAAAAAAAGAGTAGTACGAAAAGTAATGCTTAATATACTCCCGGAAAATGTTACCAAAATCAAGATGGAAGTTAAAATAGTGGTCATGATTGAAAGATCATTTTTCAGTCCACAAAATTTGACACATTGGATGGTCTTACACAAAATAGATATCAGAAGAAAAAAATATAATGTAATACCGACAAAACCAGACCCATGTAAAACAACCGCATAATCAGAATGTAGGGGTCTGGAAGACAAAACTGGAAACCGTGATGAATAATAAGTCCCTTCAGAATTTAAGAACTCCATCCCGAAAAAAAAATATTTAAGCTCATTTGCATTAAGTATTCTTTCAGTAATAAGTGTTACTTCTTTGAATCTGGTTTCAGATTGTATCCCATATTCGAAGTTAGCTCGTGTACCCCTGGCTTTGAAATAATTAGTGACATATTCATTATATAATGGATAGGTTGTGATAAGTAGAATCATTCCGGGAATAACATATTTGAATAAATTTTGTTTTTTGGACATGGTTATGAAAATTATGCAGCTAACCATTAAAAGAATGATGGCCGTTCTTCTGTAAGAAAGAAGAATCAAAATTGCCATTGTTGTAATAAGAATTGTATCCCTCAACTTATCTTCGCTATATTTTCTCAAAACAAAATATATTGATATGATTAATATTCCAGTATATATGGTATTATGATGTAACCCGGGTCCCATATTTACAATTTGATACTCACCATAAATTGGATTGCTTAGGTTGAAAAATGAAAAAATAACAGCACTAAAAATATAGATGAAAGGCATTGTCCAAAAAAGGACTTTGAATCTATAAAATTGCGAATAATTGCTTATTGTACTGTAGGATATAATATAAAATGAGAACGAAACACATATTGATGTGTAGCTCAATAAGGTCTTTAATATATTAGTAGATTCAAATGATAAAAAAAACGTATATGTCAAAAAAACAATAATTGCCTTACTAACAAGATCTAATTTAAGTTTATAATATAAAAAGAAAACTAAAATCATCAAAATCAACAAAGTGCCTCTAACGTATGAAAGATAGCCTCCGATTGTTTCATCAAAAGCTTGAACTACTAGCAGGATGGCTGGCAAAATAAATAAAATTTTTTTCATGACATTTATATGCTCTTTCTAAATATTAGACGTTTTTCATATAGGATTTTTATGCTGTATTCCTGACCAAATTGAAATTTTTACATTTCATGAGTACTAACAACACAAATAGAAAATACATAACTGCACCAGAAGCACTAAAAAGCGCTATTGCAATAATGTCGTCCTTATATAAAAAAAAACCTATAATTAACGAAGATAATTGCACAATTATTGAAACACATGAAAAAAACAAATGAAATTTTAAACCCTGTATTACCGGTAAAACTCTTGCACAAGGGACACTCAACAAAAAAAAGAATAACCATACTGACAGCCATCGGGCGTATTCGCCGGCATCTTGCCATCCAGTACCAAAAACAAATTCAAAAGCCATTGGACCAAACAATATTAATAGTCCATATGGTATCAGACCAAGACAACCCATTAAAATTGTTGCCTTCATTACCAATCCATAAATATTTTGACCTTGTTGTGCAGCTTTGGTTATTTTAGGATAAAATACATCTCCTATCGAATTGCCAATTAGTGTAGAAGGTATCCCCAAGACTTTTCTACTAAGTGCATAATAGCCGGCAGACAGCGGTCCGAAAAAAGAGGCCACAAGTATAACTGGAAGACTTTCAGAGGCAGTTCTAATTAATAATTGCGGCATCCGATAGAAGGGAAAATCACTATAGCGTTTTGCATTGTCAAACAAACCCATAAAATCATTGATTTTTGGTGCATTGAAAGAACACCTGGCTTTAGTTGACCCATAATAAAGCATCCCAGCATGTAACCCTAAGCCTAAAGTAGATATAAAGATTAGTGTTGACGCCTGTGGTATAAAAAGTCCTGTTCCCACCTTCACTAAACTTATAATTATCGCATTTATAATTGCAAAGGTTGCGATTATACGGAAAAGATTATTACGAATAAGCCATTGTTCTGTGGTTAAATAGCACCCTGAAAAAAACATTCTTAAAGGGATAAACAGCATGAAAGAAGATATGGCCTCAGAATTAGTTAATGCAAGTAATTGTTTGCCACCAAGCAATAAAAGGATACCGACAGTTACCGTTGTTACAATACAAATATAAATTGAAATCCATACCAAGTGGTTGGCATTTTCTTGGGAAGGTGGCAGCACAATAGCAGAAGAGTATGCCAAGGTTGCAATAGGGGTGAGCAATCCAGCAAAAGCGATGAAAACGCCTAACAAGCCCAAGGGTTCAGGCCCATATATTCTTGTAACAAAGGGAGAGAAAGCTATAAGAACAGCCTGTGCTCCTGCCGTACCAGATGCTGCAATAGCAACATTACGAACAAAAGGACTATTAAAAACTTTAGAAATAATTAACAAAAAATTTATTCTTTTAATTTTAAAAATGTAAAAACGATTAAAACCAATATCACAAATTGCGAAATCAAGCTTTTCTTGAAATGTTTATATAATATTTTGTTCATAGTATCATTTGGCTTTATACTTATTGGTAAATTGTAAATGTTATCTTTTTTGTCATAAATTGGCTGATCACTAAAAAGATCTTTCTTTTTTTCATTGCAATGCAGCCCGCTTCCATCATGACCCAAGTTTCTCACTCGACTAATAGTTGGAAATATTGAATACATATTATTCGTAAATTGGTGAAAACACATATGACCATCACCATGAACCTTTTGTAACCGAAGCATCCACAATAAACTACGAACATAGTGGTTAGCAACTCTATTATAGTTCAATATCTTTCGATAAGATTTTAAGAATTTTTTTATGTTTGACAGTACAATCTCATCATTTGATTCTAATTCTTCCCATTTCTCTTTCCATATACCAAAACCCCAGGCAGACATCCCTTGCCAAAGATAAACATCATCCTTATAATCAGCAGGAACTTCAATGGGATAATTATACCCATTTATTGCAAAAATATCATGCCGATGTTTATACTTTTCCAAGCCGATATTAACAAATCTTAAAAAATCTTTAGAAAAGATGTTATCATCTTCAGATATAATCAATCTATCGTAATTTTCAAAAATCATGCTGCGAGCATCTCTTATGTTTTCTCTAGCACCGAAATTTTGATTTCTTTTAATTATTATTACACGCCTGAACCCTTCAATTTTTTCTATAAATTTTACTATTTTATTGTAGCCTTCCCAATGCTCAATTTTAAAAGGATAGTCAAGGGCAATAAACAGATCAGTATCTTCAGCATGGATACACGAAGAAAGAGAACAAATACAGTTTTTTAAATGACTATACCGATTCAAAGTTGGTATCAAAACCGGGGCATAGTTTGTAATTTCAAAAGGGCTGTTTTTTAGTAGCATTGTGTTGTCTTTTGGCATGTTGGGTGTAGGGGTTTAGGATTAGACACTATAAATATTTTTTCAATTTAGAATTTTGTAAATCTTCAAGGATTGCTTTTGCAATGTCTTTATTTAAAGTTTTTTCCCATTCACTATCTTCTTCAATATTTTTAAAGACTGAATATGGATCATCAATATGTTTTTTTTCTTTTTTTGATAAAAAATCAAGAGTTTGATCTTCTAATTCAATACCACAAAAATCAAATAATCTTTGCGCTTCTGACAATGTGTTTTTTAACAAATTTTTATATTCAACAATACAAACAGAGTTTGGATGCTTTTTTTCTAACCATTCAAATATATTCGCTGTCTCTTTCCATTTTTCATATCCATTAAACTCTTCCGGCAAATTGTGGTTTTTTTTCTCGGCAAATTTCCATTCATCTATCTCCTTCCACCCTAAATCCCTCCTAAACTCTAAGGGTGTTTTTAACCAATCATCAATAACTGATAAAGGACTTCTAATCAAACAAACCAATTTAATATCTGGAGCCTTTTCTATCATGTTTTTTAAAATATGATGATATCTCACTTCCTTATAGGCAACAAAGGTACATAGCTGTTTGTTAAATTTAGGATAAAACCCTAAACCTATATTTTTATTTTGCAATAAAAAGTCATCATTGGAGACAGCAATCTGTGAAAAAAAATCATTAATTTGTTTTTTTGATGAATTTTCATTCAAAAATGATTTGAACGCATAAGAAAAAAGTGGTTGGAAAACAAATTTGACCAAAGGCGAACTATTAAAAATTTGGCCCAACCATGAAGAACCTGACCTTGGAACACTATGAATAGCAAGTTTTGAAAGAGGTTTTATCATTTTTCCCCTTTAACCAACTTAAAATCATGAAGATTCAATTTTATCTGGTGGAGTGAATTAAACATCAGCACGTCCATTATTGAAAGATTTTTTTCAAAAGCGCCTGAGAATTGTTGATATTCAAAATCAAGCGGTTTTAAAAAGTAAAGATCAATGTTGTTTTTTTTGAAAACGTCCGAATCATAAAGCGCCATGCCACCCAATGCATTCACATAGGTATCCGCACCTAATTTTGAGCAAATTTCAAGCACCTTATCCTGTCCTTTCAAAGCATTATTTTTGTCTATTTCACTTGACAAGACTATTTTGGTTTTAATTTTCAGAAACTCTACTATTTTTTGGATTGAGTTAAGCAGGAACAATGCTAAGTTTTGTTCCTTGGTTGAAAAAATATCTTCTATCAATGGACAAACCGAATTAAAATAAGGTGCTTTTGAATAGGATTGAAAAAGGGTTTTTAAAATCTTTTTCTGATTCTTACCAATATCGATTTCATTGATATGTTTATTGGGGCTTGCCTGTTTTAAATTCAATATCAAAAGTAATTTGTCGCCATTGGATAGAATATAATTTCTGTTAATCCAGCCACCCTTTATGAAGTTGACATCATCATAAACCACATAGGTATCCACGTAATTTAAAAGCTGCCAATATCCGATGTAAGGGAAGAAATATGGCTGCATGATACCAAGTTTCATTTTAATTCTTACCTATTCCAACTATAATATCACAAATCTGATGCACACTATCCTCCTGCAGATCCGCATAGATTGGAAGCGTGATAATCCGCTCTGAAACTTTTACCGCCACAGAAAGAGGTTTTGAAACCGGTACAGACTGATAGCATGCAAAATCATTCAACAAGGGATAAAAATACCGCCTTGCAAAAACATTGTATTCTTTGAGCTTTGTGTATAAGGCATCCCGGCTCATTCCAAACTCTTTCTCATCTATCTGAATTGGGAGATACGCATAGTTGTATCTTACATGCGATTCAGGTTTAGGACTGAAAGAGATACCCGGGACTTCACTCAGTCGCTCGTCATATGTTTCATATATCTGCCTTTGTTTTTCCACCAAATCATCCATATATTTTAGCATCAAAGATCCCATCAAGGCCTGCATCTCGTTCATCTTGGCGTTGGTGCCGGGCATTACTACCTCTGTTTCGTTTTTGAATCCAAAGTTTTTCAGGTATTTAAAGGTCTTGCCAAGACCCGGATCTTTAAATGCAAGCATACCGCCTTCAATGGAATGATAAAGCTTGGTTGCATGAAAGCTAAACATGCTCAAATCTCCATAATGACTGATGGGTCTATCATTGACACGAACACCAAAAGCATGGGCTGCATCATAGATCAAAGCCAGGTTGTGCCGCCTGGCAATATCTGCCAGTTCCTTCATCAGACAGGGTCTTCCAAAAACATGGACGGCCAGGATCGCTTTGGTCCAGGGGGTAATCAGCTCTTCTACCTTTGCCGGGTCCAGGGTGAAGGTGTCCGGTTCAATATCGCAGAAAACCGGACGGATTTTATTCCAGTATAGTGCGTGGGTGGTGGCCACAAAGGTGAAAGGCGTAGTAATAACCTCGCCGGTGATGCCCATTCCCTGTAAGGCAATCTGCAGGGCAAGCGTACCATTGTTGAACAAACAGATATTTTCTGTTTCAATATAACTTTTCAGTTTCTCCCGGTACCGTTGCAATACCGGGCCGTTATTGGTCAGCCACTGGTTGTCCCATATCTCTTTTAATCCCTCACAATACTCTTCCAGCGGAGGCAAAAAAGGCCTGGTAACAAGTATCGGCTTTTCAAATTTTTCCATTCTAATAATCCTAAATAAATCGGGCCCTGATCCCGATTTGCCGATAGCTCACACCTGAAAAACAACCATCCATGGATTGTTTGGACTCCTGCTGAGGTCGGTGAAAATTTTCAGACAAAACTAAAAAAATAAAAGCCATATGCTATCAAAGGTAGACAATTATATGGGTCCATATTTGATCTTACGGATATAGCTCCGCTCCGTAAGTTACAAATCTTTTATTAACAGCCAATTTATATAGAGAGGCTATATAATAGTCAACAATAGTTTCGGTGTTTTTTAAGCTATATAGTAAGACTTAAATATTAATTTCTGTTAATAAAGGGCCTTTATTTGTAGGCCATCCTGAACTATAAACCCTGTCAACATAGAATTTAAACTTTTCTTTATCAGGTAAATAGCTTTTAGTTACAGGAATTAATTGATTCATTGAACAAGGCCTTTTAAGTACTTTCCATAATCATTTTTTCCCAGCTGTTTTGATAATTCAAGTATTTGCTCTTTTGACATCCATTTGTTTAACAAAGCAATTTCTTCAAGACAGGCAATTTTTAATCCTTGTCTTTTTTCTATGGTTTCAACAAATTGGGCAGCCTCAAGCAAACTTTCATGGGTACCTGTATCAAGCCAGGCAAATCCACGTCCTAAAAGCTCAACATTAAGTTCTCCCATATCAAGATAAGTCTGATTAATACTTGTTATTTCAAGCTCGCCTCTATTGGAAGGTTTTACAGATTTGGCAATTTCAACAATCTTATTGTCATAAAAATAAAGCCCTGTTACAGCATAGTTTGATTTTGGTTTTTTTGGTTTTTCTTCTATTGAAATTGCACGCTTTTTTTCATCAAATTCCACTACTCCAAAACGTTCCGGGTCTTTTACCTGATAACCAAAAACAGTTGCACCTTTTTGTCTTGATGCTGCTTCTTTAAGCTTGGGAGTAAAACCCTGGCCATAAAAAACATTGTCTCCAAGAACAAGACATACTCTTGAATTTCCAATAAATTTTTCACCTATGATAAAAGCCTGGGCAAGGCCATCCGGGCTTGGTTGAACTTCATAGGAAAAATTTACTCCAAAATCATTTCCATTTCCAAGCAGTCTTTTGTAAGAGCTTAAATCTTCAGGGGAAGTTATAATAAGAATATCTTTTATTCCTGCAAGCATGAGAACTGAAATTGGATAATAAATCATTGGCTTGTCATAAATTGGAAGTAGCTGTTTTGATACTCCTCTTGTTATGGGATAAAGCCTTGTTCCGCTTCCTCCGGCAAGAACTATTCCTTTAATATTGTTAGTATTATTATCCATTACCAAGCCTTTCTCTCATATATGAGCCATCCTGAACATTTTGGCACCATTTAAGATTTTCAAGATACCATTTTACAGTTTTTTCAATTCCTGATTCAAAGGTTTCTTCCGGTTCCCAGCCCAGTTCATTTTCAATTTTTGTGGCATTTATTGCATATCTTAAATCATGGCCTGGTCTGTCTTTAACAAAGGTAATTAAATCTTTATATTTATTTATATTTGAAGGTTTTTTTAAATTAGAATTTTCAAGAATTTCACAAATAATATTTACTACTTCAAGGTTCTTTTTTTCATTTTTTCCGCCAATATTATATGTATGGCCAAGTTTTCCTTTTCTAGCTGAAAGATAAAGGGCTTTTGCATGGTCATCTACATAAAGCCAGTCTCTTACCTGAGTGCCGTTTCCATAAATTGGAAGAGGTTTTCCTTCAATTGCATTTAAAATTACAAGGGGAATTAATTTTTCAGGGAATTGATAAGGCCCGTAATTATTGGAACAATTTGTAATAACAATTGGAAATCCATAGGTTCTGTGCCAGGCTCTTACAAGATGATCTGAGCTTGCCTTGGATGCTGAATATGGAGAACTTGGAGCGTATGGAGTTTCTTCTGTGAAAAATTCATTATCATTTTCCAAATCTCCGTATACTTCATCTGTGGAAATATGATGGAATCTGAATTTTGATTTTTCAGTATGGTTTAAATTTTTCCAATAATTAAAAGCCTGGTCAAGCAAAACATAGGTTCCGACAATATTGGTATTTATAAATTCTGATGGCCCGTCTATTGATCTGTCTACATGGGATTCTGCAGCCAGATGCATTATAAGGGTTGGATTGTATTTATCAAAAATTCTTTTAACTTCTTTAGCATTGCAAATATCTGCTTTTTCAAAGAAATAATTCGGGCTTTCTTTTATTTCATCTAAAGAGCTTAAATTACCTGCATAAGTTAGTTTATCCAGGTTTATTATTTTATGGTCTGTTGATTTAATCAGATATCTTATCAGTGCTGAACCTATGAATCCTGCTCCGCCTGTTACTAAAATTGTCATTATGTTCTTGGCCTTTATTAAAGTTTCTTAATAGATTTATGCCTTGGTCTGTGACATAAAAACTTTATATTTTTTACTGGAATATCCCTAAATAAAAGATCTGAGTAATGAGCAGAACTAAAGCTTAAGAAAAAGTCTGGGAAAAAACATTTCCAAACAAGAGGCCAGGAACCAGTAAAAAAGGACGGATAAATCCGTCCTTTACAAAAAAACATATAAAACTATCAATTAATTTTATGAAAAATAATCAACAGCATTTTTAAAAATTTTAAGACCTTTTGGAAGATCTGAATTAAAAAGATCCTTATTGTTTTTTTCCATTTCCTTACTTATAAAATCCCACTGGGGATGATGAGTCCAATGAACAAAACCTTCAGGATGGGGCATAAGTCCAAAAATACGTCCTGTTGAATCAGAAATTCCTGCTATATCATTTAATGAGCCGTCAGGATTTTGGGGAAATTTGTTTTCTGCTCTTTTACCCTCATTTGTTGAATATCTTAAAACAACCTGATTGTTTTTTTCTATTTTTTTAAGAGTTTCTTCATCAGTATAAAATTTTCCCTGTGAATGTCTTATGGGAAGCTCAAAATTATCAAGACCTTTTGTAAAAACACAATTGGAAGAGAATTCTTTAGTTAAATAAACCCAATCATTGATAAAATTTCCATTTTCATTATTTATAAGAGCAACTTTTCTTTCCATGGAGTTTAAATCAAATCCAGGTAAAAGACCCAAGTTTACAAGGGTTTGAAAGCCATTACCAATCCCAATTACAAGGTTGTCCTCCAAGGCAAAACTTTGAAGCTCTTCACCAAAATGGGTTTTCATTCTTATTGCCTGTAAAACTCCTGCTCCATGCTCGTCTCCCCAGCTTGAGCCTCCGCTTAATGCAAAAATTTTATAGTCTTTTAGTAAAACATTTTTACTTATAATATCGTTAATATGCACTTTATCTGCCACAGCTCCTGCAAGTTCTAATGCATGGGCTGTTTCATTGTCACAATTAATACCAAATCCAGTAAGTACAAGGGCTTTGACTTTCATCATATAAGGTCTCCAAATCTTTTTTCAAAAGCTGATTCAAGGTCATCAACATTAAGATTGATTATTTGATTGCCCGCTGAATTTACAATAAAGTTTTTATCTTTCCTTACAAAACCTATTTCACAGCAGTTTGATTTCCCAATTATTTCTTCAAATTTTGAAGCGTTTTCTTCAGACACGCTTGCAAGAATTCTTCCTGAAGATTCTGAAAAAAGAGTTTTGAAATCTTCAAGTTTTTCATCAGCAAGGACTTTATCAAGTTCTATCTGAACTCCAAATCCACCTGCCATTGAAGAAAATGCCAGGGCTGTAAAAAGACCTCCGTTTCCAAGTGATTTACCTGAGTTTATAAGGCCCTTTGTATTTGAGTCATAATATTTTTTATAAATTTCAAGGTTTGTTTTTTGATTTACAAAAGGAATATTTACTCCCTTTTCATTTAAAAGGCTGTAAAACTCAGAGCCTCCAAGCTCATCAAAGGTTTTTCCAAGAAGATAAATTTTATCCCCTGAGAATTTAAATCCTGAGGTAATAGCTTTTTTACAGTCATCAATTACTCCTGATGCTGAAAACTGCAAAGATTCAGGGGCAGAAACTTTTCTTGTTTCACCGTAAGGCCCTTTTAAATGTCCGTCAACATACATACTGTCCTTACCTGACAAAAGAGGGACTTTATATTCAAGGCAAATGTCTTTTAGAGCAAGACAAGATCTTACAAGTTTTGCAGCTTTTAGTTTACCATCTGGGTTTGTTTTTTCATCAAAGCTTATTCCAGGCCAGCAGAAATTGTCCACCCCGCCTATTTTAAAAGGATCAGCACCTGTTACCACAAGTCTTCTAAATGCCTCATCAACAACAAGCCTTGTCATATTATCAGTGTCAATGTCTGAATATCCCGGATTGATTGCCTGGGTAAACACAAGACCTTTATCAGTTTTTAAGTTTGGTCTTATTACTGAAGCATCTGAAGGAATGTTTTTATTAACTCCTGTAAGAGGCTTTATAACACTTGTTCCCTGAGCTTCATGATCATATTGCCTTGTGATCCATTTTTTGGAACAAATATTTGGAGAAGAAAGAAGTTTGAGACCCAAAAGATTATAATCTGAAGGCGGAGTAATTACAGGTTCATTCATTCCCCTTGATTTTGGAGATGACCATTCTGCTTCAAAATTCCACTGGGGAAATCCTTTTTCGGGAAGATCTATATCAACGTAGGCAATTGTTTTATTATTCCATTTTACATGGAGCATTCCTGAATCTGTATATTCACCTACTATAGTTGATTCAACTTCATGTTTGGCTGAAAGAGAAAGAAATTTATCAATATTTTCCTTTTTAACAGCAGCTGTCATTCTTTCCTGTGATTCTGAAATCCAAATTTCCCAAGGATCAAGTCCTTCATATTTAAGAGGAACTTTTTCCAGATCTACCACACATCCATTACTTAATCTTGCTGACTCGCCTATGGAAGATGAAAGCCCGCCTCCGCCATTGTCTGTGATAAAAGTCATCAACCCAAGATCCCTTGCTTCTAAAAGAAAATCGTGCATTTTCTTTTGGCTGTAAGGGTCTCCTATCTGAACATGGCCAGCTGGAGTGCTTTCTGAAAAAGTTTCTGAAGATGCTGTAACACCGTGAATTCCGTCTTTTCCTACCCGCCCTCCGCAAATTACTATTAATTCACCTGGAGATGTGGTTTTTTCATGGCAGGGTTTTCCATTTACTTCTTTTGGCATAAGACCAAGAGCTGTAACATAAACAAGGCACTTACCTATATATCTATTGTCAAAATATACTTGCCCAAAAGTGGTTGGAACTCCGCTTTTATTTCCACCCTCTTTGGCACCTTCTATAGCTCCGTCAAGCAGTCTTCTTGGGTGAAGTTTGGGTTTTAATTCTCCGTTATAATCTCTTAAACCAGTGCAAAACCCATAACTTCCCATTATAAGTTTGGAGCCAAGGCCTGTTCCCATTATATCTCTGAAAATACCAAGAATCCCAGTCATGGCTCCTCCATATGCTTCCATATTTGAAGGAGAATTATGGGTTTCACCTGTAATTGTATAATTATAGTTTTCATCAAAAACAGCAGCACCTGCATTATCCCACAAAACTGAAACTACCCAGTCAAGCTCATTTTTAAGCTTAATTGTTGGATCTTTAATGCATACCTTGAAAAGATTGTCTATTTCAAACTTTTCTCCTGTGTCTTTGTCAGTATATAAAAATTTTCCCTGGAATGTATTATGATTGCAATGATCACTTCTTGCCTGTGCAATGAATTCAAGCTCTAAATCAGTTGGGTTTGAAAGGCCCAATCCTTTTCTTTTAGAAATTACTTTTTCATCAAAAAAATACTCTCGAATTACAGGGACATCATTGGGATTTAAGGCAAGATTTCTTTCATCGCTTATTTTATTCAATTCATCATCAGTGGAAAAAATAATTTCTTTTACTTCAGGCTGATGATTTAAAACTGCTTTTGGAACCAAATCTTCAGGAAAACCATTTTTAGATACAAAGTCTTTTGAGTAAACCTTCCATGACTGAATTGTCTCATTTGCAAGAAGTTCCCCTGCAATAAGCTCAACTTGTTCATTTGAAAGGTTCTTGCCTTTGATGCAATATCTTTTTCCTGAATAAACTCCATATTCTTTTGGGAACTTTTTTGATAAAATATCTGAAATTGCCTCAACTGCTGTTTTTCCTGGATTATCGCAAACTCCAGGCCTAAAGCCTATATTTATACAAAAATCAAATTCTTCTTCAATCTGTGAAAAAGAATAAATTTCACTAACAGGATTAAAAAAAATCTCTTTTGAAACAAATTCAAATTCTTTTTCAGAGATTGGAAGATCAAAAAGTAAAACATTTATTGTTCTTACTTTTTCAAGTTCCAGATTGAAATATTCCCTTGCCTTTTTTCTTAAACTTTCTCCCTGGGGATCTTTAAGAGAACTTTTAAGGGCTGTTTCCAGCTTGTAGATCATTGGCCCTGCTCCTGTTTATTAGTTAGTGAAACAAAATCTGTCTTTTAACCGACTTTTAAATCTGAGTCTAACTTTTAATCTTTAGTAAAAAAATAAAATTTCAAGTTTTCAATCAATTCTAACTTTAATTTGAAAACAACCTTAAGATATCATTATAAAAAGCAAAAACCATCAGCGTGAGAAGAAGAAAAAGTCCAATCTGCTGGGCAGTTTCTCTTACTTTTATGCTTACTGGCTTTCTTGTCACCATTTCTATTAAAAAAAACATAAGATGTCCACCATCAAGGACAGGCACAGGTAAAAGATTCAAAAGACCAAGATTTATACTTATAAGCGAAATAAAAACCAAAAAACTTGTCAGTCCCTGCTTAGCCTGATCTCCTGCCATTTGAGCAATCATAATAGGACCGCCAAGGTTATCCTTTGAAATTGAGCCGTTTATTAATTTTACTATACCAACAAAAGTAAGCTCAATTACCTTCCATGTCTGGCTTAAACTTTCGGCCATGGCTGAAACAGGTCCTAATTTTTTATTTATTGTTATATTTTTTGCTCCAACTCCAATCAGCCTTCTTTCAAAAGGTTTTCCTAAATGATCTTTTAATTCCTTTATTTCAGGCTCAATTGTTTTTCTTATTCTTTCCCCGTTTCTTTCAAAAACAATTTCAATTGCCGAGTCTGAATCAGAAATTGCTTTAGAAACATCATACCAGGTAAATATTTTTTTTGAATTTATCTCAACAATCCTGTCTTCAGGATTGACACCAGCCTTTGAAGCAGGTGAATCAGGAGCAACTCTTCCAATAATAGAAGGAAGATAGGGTTTTACTCCCAGGGAATATTTTTTTTCCTTTTCTCCAAATAAAGATTCAGAATCAAGAAGAACAGGTTTTAAAACTATTTCTTTTAAATCATTTCCCCTTTTTGCCTTTAAAAGAATATCTTTTCCATTTGATTTTTCAATATTTTTTTCTAGTTCAGTCCATGAGCTTATTTTTTTATCATTAACTGACAAAATCTCATCTCCAGTCAAAAGTTTTCCATAGGAAGGAGTATTTGGTGTAACTTCACCTATTACAGGGGGATAAAAATAGCTTCCGTAAAACATAAAAAGCCCAAAATATAAAATTATGGCAAGAAAAAAATTAAAAAAAGGACCGGCTGCTACAATTATAAACTTTTTCCATACTTCCTTATGGGTAAATGAATATTTTTTTTCTTCTTCACTTAATTCAGTGTCTGGCTCTTCTCCAACCATTTTTACATAACCGCCAAGGGGGATTGCTGAAATCATATAGTGGGTTTCCCCGCTTTTCCATCCAATCACTTTAGGGCCAAACCCTATTGAAAATTTTTCAACACCAACCCCGCATAATCTTGCTGCTATAAAATGTCCGAATTCATGTACAAAAATTAAAATACCAAGAACTATTACAAAAGAAATAATTGTAACCATTATTTAGTCTCCGCTAAACCAGGATTTAAGTTTTAAGTTAGATTGAGTTGATGTATTCAAAAGCCTTGGTTCTTGCAGATTTATCTGCATAAAAGACGTCTTCAATAGATGAAAAAACAAAGACTTCATGGGCTTCCATTACTTTTTCTACAATATAAGGAATTTGATCAAACCTGATTTTTTTGTTTAAAAAGGCACAAACAGCCTCTTCATTTGCCGCATTCATCACACAAGGCATTGACTTTCTAATTAATGCTGATTCAAAAGCAAGCTTGAGTGATTTGAATTTTTCAAAGTCAGGTTTTTCAAAATTTAAGTCAAGCTTGGAAAAATCAGGAAATCCAAAATCTGTTTTAAATCTTTCAGGCCATGAAAGTGAATATAAAATTGCCTCTCTCATATCAGGCTTTCCCAGCTGAGCAATTATGCTTCCGTCAACATAGCCAACCATTGAATGAACAATTGATTGAGGATGGACAACAACTTCTATCATTTCAGGAGAAATGTCAAAAAGAAAACAAGCCTCAATAACTTCCAGTCCCTTGTTCATTAAGGTAGCAGAATCTATTGAAATTTTTGCCCCCATTGACCAGGTTGGATGATTCAAAGCTTCTGATGGAGTTATGTTTTTAAATTCTGAAATATCCTTTGTTCTGAAAGGCCCTCCTGAAGCCGTAAGAAATATTTTTGCAACCTCTTGTTTCTGATTGCCTTCCAAACATTGAAAAATTGCACTGTGTTCACTGTCAATGGGAAGTATTTTAAGATTTCTTTTTTTTGCTTCATTTATAACAATGTCTCCTGCAGCAACAAGAGACTCCTTATTTGCAAGGGCAATATCTTTATTTGAATAAATTGCTTGAATTGTGGGCTTTAATCCTGCACTTCCAACTATTGCTGAAACCACAACATCAATTTCACTTTGAGATACAGATTCACAATAGCCTTGATCTCCAAAAACAATTTTTGTGTCAAACCTGCTTCCCAGCCTTGATTTTAGCTCATCTGCGTCTTTTTTTTCAAAAATCGATGCAATCTTTGGCCTGAATTCTTTTATCTGCTCGATTAAAAGGTCAATGTTTGATTTACAGCAAAGAGAAATTATCTCAAACTTATCAGGAAATCTCCTGACAATATCAAGAGTATTAACACCAATGGAACCAGTTGAGCCAAGAACTGCAATTTTTTTCATTACAAACCCTTAAAAAATATAAAGAATATAAAACACAGGCACAGCAAATAAAAGACCGTCAACTCTATCAAGGATTCCTCCATGACCGGGCAGAATATTACCAGAATCTTTAATTCCAAACACTCTTTTTGTCATTGATTCAAAGAGATCTCCAAGAGGAACAATAGCTCCTGCACAAAGACCGCAAAATAAAGCATTAACAAAAGGCAGCTCCTGGAAAAAAAGAAATCTGCAAATTACTGCTGCCAAAACTGACAAGAAAAAACCACCGACAAAACCTTCAATTGTTTTTTTGGGGCTTACATTTTCCATAAGCTTATTTTTACCAAATTTTCTGCCAGCGTAAAAAGCACCTGTATCAGATGCAAAAACTGCAATCAAAAGAAAAAACACTCCTCTTGGTCCTGTTTCTATCATTATTCTTGAGGCAAAAGATAAAAAAAACGATGTATAAATAAATCCGCTTAAAGTATAAAGACTTCCTTTAAAATGAGCTTCTGTTCCGTCAAAGCTTTTTAAAAGAAAAAAAAGAACAATTCCGATTGAAAAGATTGCGAAAAGGATATGAACAGATATTGAAAAAAAAGATGAAAAGTAAAGAACCGGAATTAAGAAAAAAGGGATATTTCTAAATTTTTCAAGGGAATAATGTTTGCTATCAGTGATTTTCTGCCATTCATAAAAACCTATAGCTGAAACAAAAAAAAGAAAAATACTAAATAAAAAAGCCCCTCCTTTTAAAATCAGCAATACCAGGAGAGGCAGGGCAAATAAAGCAGTGATCCAACGATTTTTGTGCGAACTTTCCACAATTTATCCTTTTGTTTTTTAAACTTTTCCAAATCTTCTGTCTCTTGTCTGAAACTGTCTTATTATTTCAATGAATTCTTCCTTTGAAAAGTCAGGCCAAAGTGTTTTTGTAAAAAAAAGCTCTGAGTAAGAAAGCTGCCACATCATAAAATTGCTAAGCCTCATTTCTCCGCTGGTTCTTATAAGAAGGTCAGGATCTGGAAAGCCTTTTGTGTATAAATTTTCTGAAATTGTTTCATCGGTTATTTCTTCAGGCTTTAAAAGTTTATTTTCAACTTTTTCTGCAATTTTTCTTACAGAATGAACAATCTCGTTCCTTCCTCCATAGCTCAAGCAAAGATTAAGACACATGGTTGAATTTGAACTGGTTTCTTCCATCAAAGCCTTGAGATTGTTCAATACTTTTTTGGGTAACTTTTCAAGTTCGCCAAAGGCATTGAGCCTTATGTCATTTTCTAAAAAATTACTTCTTTCATTTTTTATAAACCTGTCAAGAAGGTTCATGAGAGCAGATACTTCAGTTTTAGGCCTATTCCAATTTTCTGTGGAAAAAGCATAAAGGCTTAGATTTTTAACACCGATTTCCCTGGAAAGCTCAACTATTCCCCGGATCGCATCTGCACCTTTTTCATGCCCCTTGACTCTGTTCATCAGCCTTTTTTTGGCCCACCTTCCGTTACCGTCCATTATCACAGCAATATGGACAGGGAAGTTTTCCTTTGAAAGGGAGTATTTTTTTAAAAAATTTTCTCTTTTAGAATTCAAGAATTTCCTTTTCCTTGGCTTTGTTCACCTCATCAATTTCTTTGATATGGGAATCTGTAAGCTTTTGAACTTCATCCTGACCTCTAAACATCTCATCTTCTGAAATGTCACCATCACTTTTAAAAGTTTTTAAACTTTCATTTGAGTCTCTTCTCACATTTCTTACACCAACTTTATAATCTTCACAGATCTTGTTTACCTGTCTTACAATTTCTTTTCTTCTTTCTTCTGTAAGAGGAGGAATTGAAAGCCTGACAAGCTTTCCGTCGCTTGAAGGTGTAATACCAATATTTGCCTTTAATATAGCTTTTTCAATTTCTTTAATGGCAGTGGCATCCCAGGGCTGGATAACAACAAGTCTACTTTCTGGAACAGTTATTGAAGCAAGCTGATTTAGAGGAGTTCTTGCTCCATAATATTCTACAACAACTGAATCAACAAGACCTGTTGAAGCTCTTCCTGTTCTTACTTTAAGAAGTTCCTGGTTAAGAGTTTCAAGAGTTTTTTTCATTTTGTCTTTTGTATCTTTTAGAACTTCGTTAATCATAGTCTTATCCTTTGCTGTTATTTCTTATGATAGTGCCCACCTGAGTTCCCGAAATTATACTGTCAATGGCACCTTTTTGTCTCAATTTAAAAACACATAGAGGAAGATCATGATCCATGGCAAGTGAAATTGCTGTCATATCCATAACTTTAAGCTGTTTTTCAAGCACATCCATATAGGTAAGGTTTTTATACATTACAGCATCAGGATTTTCTTCAGGATCCTTATCGTAAACTCCGTCAACCTTTGTAGCTTTTAAAAGAATCTGGGCATGAATTTCATGGGCCCTTAATACTGCTGCTGTATCTGTTGTAAAATATGGACTCCCTGTTCCTGCACCAAAAATCACTATTCTTTTCTTTTCCAAATGCCTAACAGCTCTTCTTAAAATAAAGGGTTCTGCAACCTCATCCATAAAAATTGCACTTTGAACTCTTGTGGGAATCCCTCTTCTTTCCAAGGCGTTCTGCAATGCCAGGCTATTCATCACAGTTGCAAGCATTCCCATATAATCAGCAGGAGCTCTGTCCATTCCGTAGGTTCCTGCTGCAATCCCTCTAAATATGTTTCCTCCGCCTACAACCACTGCAACTTCAACATTTTTATTGTAAAGTTCTTCCAGCTCGGAAGCAACATATTTAAGGGTGTCAGGGCATAAACCATAGCCCTTGTCACCCATAAGTGCCTCACCGCTTAATTTGAGAAGAACTCTTCCAAATTTTGGTTCAGCCAATTATCAGCCTCCAATCTGGAATCTGGAAAAATTTTTGACAACTATATTTTCACCCATTTTTGCAATAAGTTCAGTAAGTACATCTTGTACTGAAACCTTAGGATCTTTTACATAGGGCTGAGTTAGAAGGCAGGCATCTTTGTAGAATTTTTCCATTTTACCGTCTACAATTTTGGAAATAATATTTTCAGGCTTGCCCATTTCCCTTACCTGCTCTTCATAAACTTTTCTTTCTCTATCGCACAAATCTTTAGAAAGATCTTCAGGAACTATTGCTTCAGGTGCACTTGCTGCAATATGCATTGCCAAATTTTTACAAAACTCAATAAAATCATCATTTTTTGCAACAAAATCAGTTTCACAATTTACTTCCACAAGAACCCCGATTTTACCGCCCATATGGATATATGATTCAATTCTTCCTTCTGAAGCATCTCTTCCAGCTTTTTTCTGAGCTGTTGCAAGCCCTTTTGTCCGAAGGAAATCAACTGATTTTTCTATATCTCCTCCACATTCCTTCAAGGCCTGCTTACAGTCCATTATTCCTGCACCGCTTTTATCACGTAGCTCTTTAACCATCTGAGCACTAATTTCTGCCATATTAAAATCTCCTTAATTATATTTATATGCTGAACAAGTATTTTTTTCTATCTATCTAAATAAGAATTAAAATTTACACTAAAAGCCTGATAAAAACAATTTTTAGCAAATTAAACCTTATACCGATCAGGCTTATAAAACGAATCCAGATCTGTTGTAAAACATATCCGGATTCTTTATTTAATTCTTTAATTATATATAAATTATGCTTCAGAAGCTTCTGGAGAGCTCTTTTTCTTTACAACCTCTATAACGGGGCCATCTTCGCCTTCTGAAATAACTTTTCTTTCCCCAGGCTTAAGATTGGCAGATCTTTCAGATTTCACCTCTTGGTTTTTATCTGATTCAGACTGAACTCTTTCCTCATATCTTCTTCTGCCCTCTATACAAGCATCGGCAATTTGTGAAGTAATAAGAGAAATAGAACGGATAGCATCATCATTACCCGGAATTATATAATCAATTCCATCAGGATCACAATTGGTATCAACAAGGGCCACCACAGGAATATTCAGTTTGTTTGCCTCTTTCACTGCAATTGATTCATTTTTTGGATCAATTACAAAAACTGCTCCTGGAAGGTTTCTCATATTCTGAATACCGCCAATATTTGAATCAAGCTTAGCTCTTTCCTTTAAAAGTAAAATTTTTTCTTTATTTGGGAAAAGCTCAATTCTTCCGTCATTTTCAATTTCATGAAGATACTTAAGTCTTTCAACACTTTTTCTCATTGTCTTGAAGTTTGTAAGCATACCCCCAAGCCATCTGTTCTGAACATAGAACATTTCACAACGGTTTGCTTCTTCATAAATCACATCTCTTGATTGTCTTTTTGTTCCTACAAATAAAACACTTTGACCTTCTTCACATACTTCCTCAATAAAACTGTATGCTTTTTTAAACATTTCTAAAGTTTGCTGAAGATCAACAATATATATTCCGTTTCTTGCACCGAATATATAGGGTTTCATCTTGGGATTCCATCGTCTTGTCTGATGTCCGAAATGCACTCCTGCTTCAAGCAGATCTCTCATTGATACGTAAGCCATAATTTTCTCCTGAGTTTGGTTGTTCACCCGCACCCATCGTCTTTTATCCCGACCATTACGGCACCGGGGATAAAAATCAAGATGCGTGTTTTATGTAAAACAGCTTTTAATAACAAATATTGTATTTATTTTCAAGAGACTAGTGAAACTTAAAGTCTTTTTATCACTGCCACCCTGTCCCTATTACCGTAATCTTTAACCATTTCAACAAAACTTAAATTTTTATTTTCCCCTGAAAGAGCTTGAATTCCCTGTTTTTGATCAAAACCTGCCTCCATCACCAAAAAACCGTCTTTTTTCAGAAAAAGATCGGCTTTTTTTATAATTTCACCAACACATAAAAGGCCGTTTTCGCCTCCGTCAAGAGCAGAAACAGGCTCATAAAGTCTTATTTCAGGCTGGAGAAAATCAATATCAGAAGTTTTAATATAAGGTGGATTTGAAACAATAAGATCAAAACCATGCTTAAAGCTGATACCTGAAAACCAGTTTGTATTAAGAAAAAAAATTCTTGATAAAACCTTGTTTTTTTCTGAGTTAGTTCTGGCTCTTTTTAAAGCTTCCAAAAATATATCAACAGCTATAATCTTTGAATTTTTAAAATAATTAGCCAGGGAAACAGCTATTATCCCGCTTCCTGTGCCAAGCTCAAGGATTTTAAGATTTTCATCTTTTTTCTCCGAATAAAGCTCAATTACAACTTCAATAAGTTTTTCAGTATCAGGACGGGGGATTAAAACATTGGAATCAACATAAAAATCAAGATCAAAAAAGGACTTTTCATTTGTTATGTATGATACAGGTTCAAAATCTGCTCTTCTTTTGATAAAGGACTTGAACAATTTAAGTTCATTGTTTGACAAGGGCTTTTCAAAATTAGTGTAAAGATCAATTCTAGAGCATTTAAGAGCGGAACAAAGCAAAAGCTCAGCCCCAAGCCTTGGAGACTCAATATCTTTTGACTTAAAATATGATTCAGTCCAGCTTAAAATTTTTGAAATTGTCCAGACCTCTGATGTTTTCACCTTATGATTGCTGCTCATCTTGCAAAGCCTTTGCATTATAATGAGCTAAAAGTGCATCTGTCAAAGGGTCAAGCTCCCCTTCCATTATCTGTTCAATTTTATAAAGTGTAAGATTTATCCTGTGATCAGTAACTCTTCCCTGGGGGAAATTATAAGTACGGATTCTCCCGCTCCTGTCACCTGTTCCTACCTGTTCTTTTCTATCAAGAGATCTTTTTTCGTTTTGTTCTGAAATCATTACATCAAGAATTCTGGCCTTCAAAACCTTCATGGCCTTTTCTTTATTCTTATGCTGTGATTTTTGATCCTGACAGGTGGAAACAACTCCTGTGGGCAAATGAGTGATGCGAACTGCAGAGTCTGTTGTATTTACAGACTGCCCTCCAGGACCTGTTGCCCTGAAATAATCAACTCTTAAATCTGAAGGATCTATCCGCAGATCAACATCCTCAGCTTCGGGCAAAACAGCCACAGTAACAGCAGAGGTATGAATTCTTCCCTGGGTTTCAGTTGTGGGAACTCTTTGAACTCTATGGGTACCGCTTTCATACTTGAAAGTTCTATAGGCATTTTTCCCTTTAACATGGGCAATAACTTCCTTAAAACCACCTGCACCTGAAAAACTGGAGTCCATTATTTCAATTTTCATATTTTTGGATTCTGAATACTTTGTATACATCTTAAAAAGATCAGCCGCAAAAAGACCGGCCTCATCTCCCCCAGTTCCTGCCCTTATTTCAAGAATAACGTCTTTTGAATCATTGGGATCTGTTGGAACCAAAAGTATTTTCAGCTCTTTAGCAATTTTTTCCTTTTCTTCCTCAAGATCAGGAAGTCCTTCATAGGCAAGCTCCCGAATTTCGAGATCTTCATCTTTTGTAAGCTCTTTGTGTTCAGCTATTTCAGAATCAATCTCCTTATACTCTTTGTACTTATCAACAAGAGATATAAGCTCTCCATGCTCTTTCATATATTTCTGGTAGCTGTCCCTGTCTTTAATAACATCAGGATCACTCAATAACTGCTCGAGCTTCTCGAACCTGTCCAAAACACCTTCAAGTTTTTCATACATAATTTAGATACCCATAAAAAAACAAAAGCGTTCTTTTATAAAAAAAGGAAACGCTTTTTCTGAAATTTAGCAAAAAAGTTTACTTCTTACCTAGCTTCTCCTTGTAATCGCCGAATTTCTTTCTAAATCTATCCACACGCCCTTCGGTATCAACAAGTTTCTGCTTTCCTGTAAAAAAAGGATGACATTTTGAGCAAATCTCAACGTTCATATCTTTTTTTGTTGCTCCCACTTCAAAAACATGGCCACAGGCACATGTTATAGATGTTTTTTCATATTCAGGATGAATTCCCTGCTTCATTTTCTCTCTCCTGTATCACTTTATTTTTTAAAAGAGTAATTGAACAAATACAATTGTTTGAACAATCACTAAGCGTTCATTGACTCCAAAAATTCTTCATTACTTGAAGTGCCGCCCATTTTATCAATCAAAAATTCCATGCTGTCAACACTATTTAGGTTGGCAAGCAATTTTCTTAATATCCATACCCTGTTAAGTATATTCTTATCAAGGAGAAGATCTTCTTTTCGTGTTCCTGACTTTTTAATATCAATTGCAGGGTACACTCTTCTGTCTGCAAGCTTTCTATCAAGAACTATTTCCATATTACCTGTTCCCTTGAATTCTTCAAAAATAACCTCATCCATCCTGCTGCCTGTATCAATCAGAGCAGTGGCTATAATTGTGAGGCTGCCGCCTTCTTCAACATTTCTTGCGGCACCAAAAAATCTTTTAGGTCTGTGCAGAGCATTGGAATCAACCCCTCCAGATAATACTTTTCCGCTTGGTGGTATCACAGAGTTGTAAGCCCTGGCAAGCCTTGTGACTGAATCTAAAAGAATAACAACATCTTTTTTGTGCTCAACAAGCCTTTTTGCTTTTTCAATAACCATCTCGGCTACCTGAACATGTCTTTCTGCAGGCTCATCAAAAGTGGAGCTTATAACCTCAGCTTTAACATTCCTGGCCATATCTGTTACTTCCTCGGGCCTTTCATCAATAAGAAGAACCATTGGGATCACATTCTTGTGATGGGCGATTATACTATTTGCTATATTCTGTAGAAGAACAGTCTTTCCAGCTCTTGGAGGAGAAACTATAAGGCCTCTTTGCCCAAAACCAATCGGGGCTAAAAGATCCATTATTCTCATTGAATAATTGTCTTTTCTTGATTCAAGGTTGATTTTTACATCTGGATAAAGGGGAGTGAGATTATCAAAAAGTGTTTTTTCTCTTGCTATATTAGGATCTTCATAATTTATTGCTTCTACTTTTAAAAGGGCGAAATATCTTTCAGTATCCTTTGGCTGCCTAATCTGCCCAGAAACTGTATCCCCGGTTCTTAAGTTAAATTTTCTGATCTGGGACGGGGAAACATAAATGTCGTCAGGTCCGGGGAGATAGTTGTAGTCCGGAGCCCTTAAAAAGCCGAAACCGTCAGGAAGGACTTCCAAAGTCCCCTCTCCGTATATTGCTCCGTTTTTATCAATATGATGCTGAAGGAGAGCAAAGATAAGCTCCTGCTTAAGCATTCCTGCAGGACAGTCTATTCCGTAGTTTTTAGCCATGGAGGCAAGATCTGCCACAGTCATTTTCTTAAGAGAGGAAAGATTCACTGAGTCTATTTTTTTTAAAGACTGCTTCTTTTGCCCGTTGGTTTTAGTAGATTTCATTTAATCACCTAATAAGATTAATAATATATTTTTTTAATAATTTAATTGCGGATTGTTTCAACACAAGGATGTTTCTTTATAATACCATTTGCTTTTCTGATGAATTTAATTGTCAGGAAGAGCCTATTGTACGGCAGGTTATCCAATATAATTAAATTAGTTACTAAACAAAGTCAAGGGTTTAATTCAGCTCTTTTAGAATAATTGCAACTTGTTTTTCAAGCTCTTCAATTCCCAATTCATTATAAATAACAAAATCAGAATCACTTGCTTTTTTATCAAGAGGAATTTGTGAATTAACAAGACCTTTTGCACTTTGATATGACTGGCCATCCCTTTCCATTACTCGCTTAATCTGTAATTTTTTGGAGCAGTATACAGTAACAATAAAGTCAAAAAAATCTTGCATTCCTGCTTCAAAAAGCAAAGGAGCTTCCACGCAAAAAAACTTTTCCCCTGCCTTAAGGTGTTTTTCTTCTTCATAAGAAAGAAGCCTAAATACCTCAGGGTGAATCAAGTCTTCCAAAATTTTTTTATCCCCTGGATTTTTTATCAGCCTGTCTCTCAAAAAAGCCCTGTCAAGCCCCCCTGATTTACTGACTGAAGATTTTCCAAAGTGTTCAACTATTTTGTTAAATGCAGGCCGGCCGGGTTCTACAGCAACCCTGGAAAGATAATCCAGATCTGAAAATGCTATGTTTTTACTCTTGAAAATTTTAGCAACAGTAGACTTCCCGCTGCCGGGTCCGCCGGTCAATCCTATGCGAACCAAAAAAATCCTCCCTGATGCAGCTTATTAAAGTTAACAGGTTTTAATACTATAATTTCGCTCCATTGCAAGAATTTTTTTATTTTTTTATTCGAACTGACTTAACAAAAGCATACAAAAGGATTTTAAAAAGACTGTGTTTTTGAAAAATTAAGGTAAGAATAACCAAAAATTAAAACAAACACAACATATTCATAATTATTCAGATAAAAATGAAACTGTCAATAATACATTTACAAGATTATTAAAACCTAATATATGTTACTAGTTAAATCTTAGTTGACAAAAAAACTTATCCTATTAGTTTTTTTAACCTGAGCTCTAAATGTTTTCTGGCAAAACTTTTAGCAAAAAAATGACAACAAGGGCTATTTTGGATAATAAGTTTAAATTATCAGCTCAAAAACTAAATTAATTTTAAAACAATTTGTAAGTATAAAACATTATATTCAAAAAAGGAGAAATTATGAACATTCTTATTTTTGCACCAAACGGTGGGGGTAAAGGAACCCAGGCTTCACTTATCAAAGACAAATACAAAGTTTCACACATTGAATCAGGCGGTATTTTCCGTGAAAACATCAAAGGCGGTACAGAACTTGGGAAAAAAGCCAAAGAATTCATTGATAAAGGTGACCTTGTTCCTGATGATATAACCATTCCCATGATCCTTGACACCCTTAAAAAGCCAGAAAATGCAGGCGGATGGCTTCTTGACGGATTCCCCAGAAACAAGGTGCAGGCTGAAAAACTTGATGAGGCTCTTAAAGCAGAAAATATGAAGGTTGATTATGTTGTTGAAATCAAACTTGACAGAGAAATTGCCAAGGGAAGAATCATGGGCAGAAGACTTTGTGAAAATGACAACGGACATCCAAACAATGTAAACATTGATGCAATCAAGCCCAACGGCGATAAGTGCAGAGTTTGCGGAGGTGCTCTTTCAACACGTGCCGATGACCAGGATGAATCAGCAATCAACAAGCGTCATGATATTTACTATGATGAAACAACCGGTACTCTTGCTTCAGCATACTATTTCAAGGATCTTGCTGAAAAAGGCGAAACAAATTATGTTGTTCTTGAAGGTGATGCACCAATCGATACTGTTAAAGAAGCACTTATGAAAGCTCTTGACTAATTTTAAATATACCGCAGATTTTTTCTGCGGTTTTTTATTGCATAGTTCAAAAATTTATAGTATATCCTTAAAGTTTTTAAAAATCTAAGTAAAGGGGTGATCTACTTGAAGGATATCGAAGTCAAAGTTCACGATGAAGATCTGGAAAAAGCGCTTAAAGTGCTTAAGAAAAAAATCCAGAACGACGGACTTTTCAAGCGTCTTCGTCTTAAAAAATATTTTGAAAAGCCAAATGAGCTTAAAAGACGTAAAATGCGAGAAGCAAGAAGACGTCAGCGTATTGCAGATTCAAAACGCAGAAGTTTTAGAAAATAATTTAAAATATCCTTTGTCCAAGTTTTAAAGCCCGGTCTTAAGGCCGGGTTTTTTTATTTATTAAATCAATATTTTGAATTTAATTTTTATTCTATTTATATAAAAACCAGTTAAATTTATTTTTATGGACATTAATTCTAAACTAAACTTACTTTTTTCAAAAACAGCCTCTGGAATTAAACCAGGACTTGAGGTAACCAAAAATCTCCTCCAAAATTTAAACAATCCCCAAACCAGCTTTATAAGTATTCATATTTCAGGTACCAACGGCAAAGGTTCCACAGCTTCATATATTGCAAAAGTTTTAGAAGAATACGGCTTAAAAACAGGTCTTTACACCTCTCCTCATCTTTATGATTTCAAAGAAAGAATTAAAATTTGCGGAAAGATGATAGAAAACAAATCTTTAGTCAGGCTTTTTGATCTAATAGAAAAAAATGATACAGGAAAAAGAAAATCGACTTTTTTTGAATTTACCACAGCTCTTGCTTTTAAATATTTTGAAGAAAACAAGGTTGAAGCAGCAGTAATTGAAACAGGAATGGGGGGAAAGTTTGACTCAACTAATCTTATCATTCCCCACTTGTCAATAATTACCAATGTAACTATGGATCATCTGGATTTTCTTGGAAATAAAATTGAACTTATCGCTTATGAAAAGTCAGGTATAATAAAAAAAAACATCCCTGTAATTACAGGAGAAACCAACCCAAAAGTTCTTAAAATCATAAGTGAAAAAGCCATAAAAAACAATTCTGACCTATTTGCAATAAACAAAGACTTTAAAATTGAAAAACTCAATGGAAGTTTTTTTCTTAATCATATTAATAACTTAGAACTCAAGCCTCATCTTCCAGGAATGCATCAAATAATAAACTCAGGTCTTGCCGCATTTGCCTGTCTTAAATTAAATGAATTTTATCCTGAAATATTTAAGATAAAAAAACACCAGATTGAAGATGGAATTAAAAAAACCAAATGGAGAGGAAGGCTTGAAAAAATTTTAAACTCACCTGAGTTTATTGTAGATTGTGCACATAATCCCGATTCATCAAGAGCTTTAAGAAACTTTCTTAGGGATAAAAATAAAAAGATAATTTTTGTTTTTGGATCTTTAAATGACAAGGATTATTTGAAAAACCTAAAAATTCTTGAGCCTTTAGCCAAAACCTTTATATTTACAAAACCCGATTCTCCAAGAGCATTGAATCCAATTGAGCTTAAAAACTTAACAAAAATCAATTCTTTTCTTGAACCTGACCCCGTAAAAGCCTGTTTAAAAGCAATAAAAATTGCATCAAAAGACGATCTTATTTGTGCGGCCGGCTCAATTTACCTTTCTGGAAAAATAATTGAGGCTTTTGATAAAAATAATATTTTTGTTTAAAGCTCTAATTTTTTATTTTTTTTATACACTCATAAATCCCAATAGCTGCTGCAGAAGATGCATTAAGTGAGGTAACCGGCCCTTTTTGTTCAATTTTAAAAACAAAATCAAGGTTTTTTTTAACAAGAGGTCGAATTCCCTTACCTTCACTTCCAACAACAAGCCCAAAAGGCGAGCTTAGACTAGACTTTTCAATTATATCTTTCCCGCTTCCATCAAGACCGCCGATCCAAAAACCGGCAGCTTTAAGATCTTTTATTGAATTTACAATATTTGTCTGGACAATAAGGGGAATATACTCCAGGGCTCCTGCAGAAACTTTTGAAGCAAAGGGAGTAGGACGAACTGATCTGTCTTTGGGTATTATAAGGACATCAGCACCAAGGCACAAGGCTGAACGTGCTATTGAACCAAGATTCAAAGGGTCCTCAAGGTTATCTAAAATAACTGCAAAAGGGTTTTTAAACTTATTGGAATTTAAAAATTCATTAAAATCATAAAAAGGAATCATAGTTGCCTCTGCAGCAATTCCCTGATGGTTTTTAGCCTTTGAAAGCTCTGAAATTTTTTCCTTATCTGTTGGAACAATCTTTATTTTTCTTTTTTCTGCTTCTTGTCTAATTTCATCTGAAAAACTGTTTTTTTCAGTTAAATAAATCTTATTTATTTTCCTTTTACCTGCTTTTACAGCTGAAATTACACTATGATTACCAAATAGAATTTCTGTTTTTGACATATTCCGCCTTCAGGAAATTTCTTTTTCAATTAAATTTTTAAGTTCATTTGAAGCTTTTTTAAAATCATCATTTACAATTATATGGTCAAAGATTTCTGAAGCCTTAATTTCAGTTTCAGCGGCAACAAGTCTTTTTTTAATTATCTCTTTACTGTCAGTCCCCCTTTTTTCAAGTCTTTTTCCAAGCTCTTCAATGGAAGGAGGATTGATAAAAATTAAAACAGCAGGATTAAACTTTTTTTTAATTGCTTTTGCTCCCTGAATATCTATTTCCAAAAGAATATTTTTTCCAGCCTGAATTGATTTATAAAGATAATCCTTTGAGGTACCATAGTAGTTTCCATAAACAAGAGCATATTCAGCAAACTTGTCTTCTTTTATCCAGGACTCAAAAGTTTTTTTATCTGTAAACAAATAATCTTTTCCATCAATTTCACCTTTTCTTGGTTCACGGGTTGTGTATGAAACAGAAAAACAAAGATCTTTAATCTCTTTTAAAAGATAATTGCAAAGACTGGATTTACCTGCACCAGAAGGTGCTGAAATTACAAAAATTTTGCCTCTTTCCATATTTTAAAAAATCTCCTCATCATCCAAAGGAAGACTGCCTTCCTTTTCCCGGCCCAAAGAAACAAACCTGTTTGAAATTGTTTCAGCCTGAATTGCAGACAAAACAATATGATTGCTATCTAAAACAATAATGGATCTTGTTCTTCTGCCATGGGTAGCATCCACAAGCCTCCTATCGTCTTTTGCATTATCTTTCAGCCTTTTCATTGGTGCTGAATTTGGAGAAAGAACAGCAACCACTCTTTCAGCCGCCACTGTGCTTCCAAAACCTATATTTAAAAGAAGCTGCTGATTTAATTTAAACTTAGAAGATAAACTTTTCCCCATGGAAGAGTTTTTAGTCATTATGCTAAACCTTTTAATTTTAGAAATTAACAAAACTAAACAAATATTTTTAAGTTATGATAAAAGTATGACTTAAACTTTCAACACTTTCTAAATAAACTCTTTTTTTATTCCTGAATTAAGCGATTTTACCTTATTCAGGTTATTCAATATTTTGAACCTGCTCTCTTAGTTTCTCAAGCTCAGATTTAATCTCAACACAATTTTTTGAAATTTTTACACTCCCTTGTTTAACCCCGAGAGTATTGATCTCACGATGAAGCTCCTGGAGCAAAAAGTTAAGATTCCTTCCAGGAGAAGAATCAGAATCCATGTATTTTTTAAACTGAATAAGATGGGTTTTAAATCTTAAAATTTCTTCTGAAACATCAGTTTTATCAGCAAGAAAAGCTGCTTCCTGGGCAAATCTTGACTCATCTATTTCCAGCTCTGCTGAGGAAACCAGATCTTTTATTTTCAATTGGAGCTTATTAAAATATTCCTTTGCAGCATTTTCAGATTCAGCTTCAATTTCCTTTATCAAAGAATCAATCAAAGAAAGTCTTTCGCAAAAATCATTATAAATAACTTCGCCTTCCAGCTTTCTTGCTTTTATTAAGGCTGAAAGCATTTCATCCATTACTTCATTTAAAAGACCAAGATATTTTGTATTATCTTTTTTCTCATTTTTCTTTATCACCCCATCGGATTTTAAAATCTGCTCAATTTTAATTTCCTCTTTGATCCCAAGCTCATTCCTAAGTTTTTCATAAATATTGAAATATGCTTTTGCCTTGTCAGAATCTATGGAAATCAAAGCATCATTTTCACCCAAATCTTCAAAGTAACACTTGATTTCCACCCTGCCCCTTGAAATTACTGAAGAAATCTTTTTTTTTATAATTTCCTCAAGATCTGCAAAATCTGATGAAACTTTTAATGCAATGTCTAAAAATCTGCTATTGTAAGTTCTTGCTTCAACAGATATTTTAAGATCTTCCTTTGTTTTTTCAGCTCTTGAATACGAGGTCATGCTTAATATCATGGAAACTCACTTTCATTAACTAGCATCTTTAATATTTTTTTGCCTGCCAAAATCAGGCTTTAATTGAATTAAAAAGCAATAGATATCTTCTTGAAGTTAAAAAAAAATCACAAACTTCTTTTTCCCTGTAATCAGAATAGGTCCAATCATAAAAAATAATTTGATTTTTTGTAAAGGAAAACTCAACTTCTGCAAAAACACTATTCCCAAGATAAATTCTATGGGGAAAATTTTTGAATGTAGACAATACATAGTTGTCAGGAGTTAAAATTCCGGGATCTAAATTTATAGTTCTTTTATTTTCTTCAAGATATTTATTTTCTATTTCATAGGTCTTATGCTTGATATTCAAAAGACTGTCCTGATTAACAGGATTTTTAAAACAAACAAACCTTTTACTTAATTTTTTCCCCATTTCGTTTTCATAATAATCTGAAAAGGAAAAATCTAACCAGGCACTGACTAGAAAACAACTTCCAAATTCTTTTTCAAGCTCTTTTAATGCAAAAGCAAAAAGCCTTTTATCGTTTGTCATTATAGCTATAACAACAAGTCCTTTGCCCGGGGAAAAAGGCTTACTCATAAGTTTTACTCATTGTCCAGAGAAACAGCTTCTTCAGGAAGCATTACAGGAATACCTTCCTTTACCGGAAACTTTATTTTGCATTTCTCACATATTAAAAAATTTTGATCAGCTGACTCCACAACATCACCCTTGCACACAGGACATGCAAGAATATCCAGCAATTGTTTGTCCAATCCCATTTTATTTCCTTTCAGATTAATAAATTCCGCCATTTATACCAATAACCTGCCCTGTAATATAGGAAGCTTCTTCAGAGCATAAAAAACCTGCTACAGCTGCAACTTCAACTGCAGTTCCAAATCTTTGTAAAGGTATTGTTTTAACAATTTCTTCTTTGTCAAGGGAATCGGTCATTTCAGTTTCAATAAAACCCGGACTTAAAGCATTTACTGTTATATTTCTTGGCCCAATTTCTTTGGAAAGAGATTTTATTGCCCCTATAAGACCAGCCTTTGAAGCTGAATAATTTATTTGACCGGGAACTCCTGCCTGACCTGAGGTTGAAGAAATCCCCAAAATTCTTCCCCATTTATTTTTAAGCATCAATTTTACAGCAGGTTTTGCCAGATTAAAAAAAGCTGTAAGATTTACATCAATTACCCGATCCCAGTTCTCATCTTTCATTCTAACTGCAAGACCGTCTTTTCTTATTCCTGCACTATGAACAAGAATATCAAGCCTTTTTTCTATTTCAGTTATTTTTTTAAACTCATCTTTGCATGCTTTTCTATCAGTTACATCAAAACAGGCAAGTCTTCCTTCTCCTCCAAAATTTTCAATCTGCTCAAGAACTTGCTTTGCCTGATTTTCAGAAGAAGAATAATTGATTATCACTTTAAAACCCATTTCTGCAAGCTTTAAGGCTACAGCTTTTCCAATCCCCCTTGAAGCCCCTGATACAAAGGCTGTTCTTTTTTCTATTCCCATTTGATATCTCCTTAAAGTAATGAGGTAACTTCATTTACACAATCATACAAAACCTCAAGTTCTTCTTTTGTAATGCAATAGGGAGGAAGAAAATACAATACATTGCCAAGGGGTCGTAAAAGAAATCCTTTTTTTAAAAACTCTTTTTTCAAAAAAGAGCCCACCTTGTCAAGGTATCCTCCGCCTGGTGTTTTTATATCAAAAGCCATTATTGTTCCGCAAATTCTTATTTTTTCAACATTTTTATTGTTTTCAAACTTTTTTATGCCTTCCCTGTGCCAGGCTTCAATTTTTTCATAATTTTTATTTTCCATCAATAATTTTAAAGAGGCAACTCCTGCAGCACATCCTATGGGATTTGCAGTATATGAGTGTCCATGAAAAAAAGTTTTTAAAGGATCATCAGAATAAAATGACTGATAGATTTCATCTGTACAAAATGTTCCGGCAAGAGGCATAAAACCCCCTGTAATTCCTTTTGAAACGCAGATAATATCAGGATTTGTCTTTGCTTTTAAACAGGCAAACAAATCCCCTGTCCGCCCAAATCCTGTCATTACCTCATCATAGATAACAGGAATTTCAAATTCTTTCATTGTTTCTTCAATTTTTCTTAAAAAAACAGGCCTTGCCATATTCATCCCACCTGCTCCCTGAACAAGAGGTTCTATGATCAAGCCAGCAATTTCTGAACCTTGATTTTTAAGAATTTTCTTTAAACTTTCAATAACCAAGTTTTCTTTTATTTCTGCTTTTTTATCACCTTCAAAAGTGGAGGGATATTCAAGATAAATTGTATCAAACAAAAGTTCTTTAAATTGATCTGTAAAAATAGACCTGCCTCCAACAGACATGGCTCCCAAAGTGTCGCCATGATAGGCATTTTCAAAGGCAATAAATTTTCTTCTGTTTTTATCCCCCTTGTTTTTCCAATATTGAAAAACCATTTTTAAACCTACTTCAACAGCAGTTGAACCATTGTCTGAATAAAACATTTTGGAAATTTTTAAAGGAAGAAGTTCAACAAGATTTTTAGAAAGAACCTCAGCATTTAAGTGGGTAAATCCCGCACAAATAACCTGTTCTAAAGTTTTTGCCTGATCTCCGATTGCTTTTGCAACAACCTTATTTCCATGGCCGTGGATAGTTACCCACCAGCTTGAAATTGCATCTAAAATTTTTCTTCCATCTTTTGTAAAAAGATAAGAACCCTCTCCTTTTACTATTTCTATAACTTCACCAACTTCTTTCATCTGAGTGAAAGGAAGCCAGAAATTTGAATTTTTGTTTTTCATAAAATCCCCTAAATTTAATTTGTAAATTTATCTTATTTCAAAAGAAAATTTTTCTTCAAACATTTCAAAAATATTTATTTTTTTAGAAAAATCCAGATAACCAAATGAAAAAACAGGGATTTCACTTATATCCTCAATTGTTTTTTCGTTATCTTCATTGATTTCACCATTTAAAATTATACAGGCTATGTCAATGTTTTTGCTTTTCAAATGCTCAATTGTAAGAAGAGTATGATTTATTGTTCCAAGCCCTGATCTTGCAGCAATAACCGCTGAAAACCCAATATCTTTTATAAGATCAGAAATAAAATATTTTCTTTGCACAGGAACCATTACTCCTCCTGCACCTTCGCAGATAATTTTATGATCTTTTATTTGATCAAGCTTTTTTAAAATATAATTGATGTTTATTTCTTTGTTTTCCTTTAATGAAGCCAGATAAGGTGACAAAGGATATTTAAGTTTATAGGCTTCATCTATTATTTTATCCTCGGAAAGAGTGGTAGTACTTTTTACAAATTCTTTGTCAGAATCATTTCCTGTCTGAATTATTTTCCAATACGAAGCCTTCATTTTTTCTGAAAGAACAGATGATACAAAAGTCTTTCCAATTCCTGTATCTGTACCTGTAACAAAAACTTTAGAAGGAAGACTGATTTTTCTCATTATTTTTGACCTTTTACAAAATAAACCACATAGGTTATTTCAACTTTATTATTTGTTTTTTTATCCCAGTGTTTAATAAGATTTATAAATTCTTTTTTTGAATAAGATTTACTATTTGTTTTATGACCTGCCCCAATTTTTTGCAAGGATCTGAAAAAATCAATGGAGGAATTATAATTGACTTTTATTTCTTTTTTAAAAACTTCACTGGAGCTGAATTTGTTTATTATGGTTTTAATTTTTTTTGGATCAGGCATTAAATTTCCTGTAAAAGGAAGGTTTAATTCCAATGCTGTTTGCTTCCATTCAGGGAAAGATTCAGGACCTTGAAAAGCCAGGTATAAAAACCCGTTTTTCTTTAATGATAATAAATAATTATTCAAGGCATTTCCATAATCTTCAAACCATTGGAGAGTAAAAGAAGAAACAATTAAGTCAAAACGATTTTCTTTTTTATAATTTTCTCCATTTACTAAAAGAAAATGTCTTTGCCGCGAGGTTTTTATTTTCTTTTTACACTCTAAGATCATTTGAGAAGAAATATCAGAAAAATAAATTTGAGAATTTTTAAAAAAATCATCTAGATAAACGCTTAAAATTCCAGTTCCACAGCCAATTTCTATGATTTTTTCAATGTTTTTTTCACAAATTCCATCTTTTAAAATCTCTTCTTTTAAAAGAAAAGCTGCTTTTTTTTGAGCAATTGCATAATCATCATAGGTAATTGAATGTTTGGAAAAGCTTTTTCTTATTAAATTTTTCATTGATTTGTAAAACCTAAAAACTCAAAGATTTTTTCAATTACTTGGTTTTCATATACAAAAGGAAGCGCATGATCTCCATCTTCAAACTCAACCATTTCAGCCTGAAAAAGGTTGTCTTTTAAATAAGCTGCCCTTGATAAAGGCACCACCATATCTTTTGCCCCATGTATAATTAAAATGTTTTTTATTTTTTTTATTGATTCAATATCTGGAGTTTGGGTGTTAATTTGTTCAAGATCCTTTGCTAAAAGAAAAACATCTGGGTTTGAATCCAAATTTCCCCTTAAATCATGGCCATTATAAAAATCTATTAAGAGTTTTTCAGGCTCCAATTTAAGTTTTTTCTGCATGAATTTCATAAGAAGCCTTGTTCGCCTGACCTCCCTTTTTTCCTCTGGATGAAACTTTGTAAATCCGCTTATTATTATAAGTGAATCAGCTTTTTCTAAAAGCGACTTTTCAAAAAGAAAAAGTCCAAAAGAATGGGATACAAGAATTTTTTCAGAGCTTGTCTTAAAATCCTTAATTATTTTTTCATCTCCAAAATATCCCCTATCAGGAATGGAAACTATAAAGTTTTTACCAAGCTTATTTTTCCATCCCTCCCAGCATGAAGATGAAAGTCCCCACCCGTGTTGAAGAACAAATTCAGCCCTATTTTTTTTTGTACTCATCAAACACACCTAAAATATAATCAATATCTTTTTTATTATGAGCTGCAGATAAACTAAGTCTTATTCTTGACATATTTTCTGGAACTGTGGGAGGTCTAATGGGAACACAAAGAATCTTTCTTTTTTTTAAAAACTCTGAAAGCCTGATTGCACTTTTTTCACTTCCTGTAATTACTGGAATAATCTGGGTAATTCCCTTTGGAAGATCAAATCCAATTTCTTTTAAACCTTTACGCAAAGCATTTGAATTATTTAAAAGCTTAGCCCTTTTATCATCAAGTTTAGGAATAAGATCTAGAAAAGCTGAAATTGCACCAATATTAAAGGGAGGAAGAGAGGTTGAAAAAATAAGAGCCTCACAAAAATTTACAAAATACTCATAAATTTCTTCAGAACATGAAACATAGGCCCCAAAAGAACCTCCGCCTTTTCCAAAGGTTCCTATGGAAATATCAGCTCTTTTTGCAAGTCCCATTGAGTTTTCACCAAAAATCCCAGTTGAATGGGCCTCATCTGCAAGGAAAATACAGCCATATTCCTCACTTAAATCTGCAATTTTTTCAAGATCCGGGATATCTCCGTCCATACTGAAAACTGATTCTGTTACAATGATTTTTGAAGAATATTTTTTGTCTTTTGTTTTTTTAAGCATTTCTTCAAGATGATTTAAATCATTATGCCTAAACCTTCTAAGTTCAGCCCTGCTTAAAAGAGCACCTTTTATAATACTATTGTGATTTAAATAATCTGAAAAAATTATACTTTTTCTTGACGCAAGAGAAGAAATCACCCCAATATTTGCCTGGTAGCCCGAGTTTAAAACAATTGATTTATCTTTATTTTTAAGTTTTGAAATCTTTTCCTCAACCTCAAAAAAAATCTTTGAACTTCCTGTAACAAGTCTTGAAGCTCCGGTGCCAGCTCCAAATTTTCTTGCATACTCACACCCTTTTTCAATGATTTTTTCATTAAAAGAAAGCCCTAGATAATCATTTGAACTTAAATTTAAAAAAACTTCCCCATTTTTTTCAACTCTCCCGTTTTTTAAGGGAAGATAAGAAACAAGAGATCTTTTCTGATTTTTCTTTTTTCTTGATTCAAGCTTTCTTGTATAAAAATCAAACTTTTCCATTAATATTTTTTTTCTCTTGCCGTAAATCTTGGTTTTCTTTCTTTTTCAGCAAAAACATTAAGATCAAGAGGTTTTACCCAAACCTTTTCTTTTCCTGCAAACTCTCTTAATTCTTCAACCAGCTCTTTTGTAATATTAACATTTAAAATATCTGGAAGTTCCATTAAAAGCTGGGCCCCTGACTTAGTAAATACATCTATATAAATTTTTTTGGTACCAGGATGCCTTCTTAAAATTTCCTGAAGTTTTAACACATCTTCAGGGGTGTGAGATACGGATTCCATTGTTATATAAATACATCCGCTAAGATTTTCTTCAGCCAGATCCGCAGGATAAATTTTAATTGCAATAAGGCTCAGGCCTTTTTCATTTTTTTGAACTTTACCTGCCACCATAAGAACACTGTCTTCATAAAAATAATCAGAAGTTTGGACATAAAGATCTGAAAAAACAACAATCTCCAGAAAATCCTTAAAATCTTCAATTGTTACAAAAGCCATTTTATCGTTCTTTTTTGTATAAATGACCTTGATTTTACTTAAAATTCCTCCAACAATTACAATATCTCCATCTTTTAATTCACCAAGACTTAATGAATCAGCATTGGAATAAGTTGTAATTACATCTTTATAGGCATTTAAAGGGTGCCCTGAAATATAAAATCCAAGGGCTTCTTTTTCCTGGAGAAGAAGCTCTTTTTCATCCCATTCTTCAATGTCTGGAACAACTGGTTTATCAAACATTGCTGAAAAGCTTTCATCTGAATCAAAAAAACCCATTTGAGGACTTGCTTTGTCTTTTTTTACTCTCTGCCCATATTCAGTAGCCTCTTCAATAACAGAAACAAGCTGAGCTCTTTTTATACCTGTGCCATCAAAAGCTCCGCATTTAATCAAGGCTTCAACCACTCTTTTGTTCACTTTTCTCAAATCACAGCGTTCGCAAAAATCGAAAATATCTTTAAATTCATCGTTTTTTTGTCTTTCCTCAACAATATGATCAACTACAGATTCTCCTACGTTTTTTGCAGCTGCAAGACCAAAACGGATTTTATTATCCTCAACCTTAAAATAAGTATCAGACTTATTTATATTGGGTTTTAAAATTTCTATTTTCTGCAATTTGCACTCATCAATAAATTTTACCACCCCATCTATTGAATTTATTTCACTATTTAAAAGAGCAGCCATAAAAGCAACTGGAAAATGAGCTTTTAAATAGGCAGTCTGGTATGAAATAAGTGCATAAGCTGCACTATGGGATTTGTTAAAACCATATCCTGCAAATTTTTCCATTAGATCAAAAATATATTCAGCCTTGTCTTTAGCAATCTTATTTTCCTTTGCTCCTTCTAAAAACTTAGCCCTGTGTTCATCCATCATGGATTTAATTTTTTTACCCATTGCTTTTCTTAAGCCATCAGCATCTGCCATTGAATAATTTGCAAGAACACTTGCAATTTTCATTACCTGTTCCTGATATAAAATCACTCCATAAGTTTCTTTTAAAATAGGCTCAAGCTGGGCAATGGGATAAGAAATTTTTTCTTCCCCATGTTTTCTTTTTACAAAATCATTTACCATTCCACTTTCAAGGGGGCCCGGCCTGTATAAAGCCACAAGAGCAATTATATCATTAAAACTTTCGGGCTTAAGACGTTTTAACAAATCTTTCATTCCCGAACTTTCAAGCTGAAAAACTCCAGTGGTATCTCCTTTTTTAAGAAGCTCAAAAGTAGCCTGATCTTCAAAATCAAGGTTTTTTAAATCAGGAGGAAGAAGACCCTGCTTTTCTATAAGCCTTAAAGCCTCTGCAATAACTGTAAGGTTTCTCAATCCTAAAAAGTCAAATTTTACAAGACCGATTTTTTCAACATATTCCATATCAAACTGGGTAATTGTTTCATCTTGCTTTCCTGAATAAAGGGGAAGATAATCTGAAAGAGGTTTGTCTCCTATAACTACACCTGCTGCGTGGGTTGAAGCATGTCTTGTAAGACCTTCAAGAACTTTGGAAACCTTAATAAGCTCCATAAGATCATCTCTTCCCTCAACAGTCCTCATTATTTCCGGCTCCTGCTCAATTGACTCATCAAGGCTTATTCCAATTTTATCTGGAATAAGCTTGGCAATATAGTCAACTTCTTTCAAAGGAATCCCAAGGGCTCTTCCAACATCTCTTAAAACCCCCCTTGATTTCATTGTTCCATAGGTAATAATGTGGGAAACTTTATCTTTGCCGTATTTTTCAACCACATAATTAAAAACTTTTTCCCTGCCGTTTATGCAAAAATCTACATCAATATCAGGCATGCTTATTCTTTCAGGATTTAAAAATCTTTCAAAAATAAGATTATGCTCAATGGGATCAAGGTCAGTTATTCCCATTGAATAAGCAACCATACTTCCCGCAGCTGAACCTCTTCCAGGTCCTACCGGAATATTACTGTTTTTGCTAAATCTTATAAAATCGGCAACAATGATAAAATAGGCTGAAAAACCCATGTTTTGTATTGTATCAATTTCATATTGGAGTCTTTTTTGGTATTCTTCCTCATTTATTTTGGGATTTCTTTTTTTAACCTCTTCAAGTCTTTTTTTAAACCCTTCAAGAGCTTCTCTTTCAAACATTTCATCTTCAGATTCACCGGGCTGAAGCTCGATTGCCGGGAAATGATAAGTATTGAAATCAAATTCAACCTGACACCTTTGGGCAATTTCCCAGGTATTAGAAACAGCTCCTTCATATTTTCCAAGATCACTTTGCATTTCTTCTGGGGTTTTTACATAAAGGGAGTTGGTTCCAAATTTGAATCTTGTGGGATCATCTATGGTTTTACCTGTTTGAACACATAAAAGAATTTCATGGGCTCTTGAATCTTCCTTATTAAGATAATGACAATCATTGGTTGCCACCATTGGAATTGAAAGCTCTTTTGAAAGTTTTTCAATTCCCAAGTTTACAATTTCCTGCTCCTGAATCCCGTTTTTCTGAACTTCAAGAAAAAAATTGTTCTGTCCAAACATTTCATTGTAAAAAAGTGCCTTTTTTTTGGCACCTTCAAAATCTTTTTTTAAAATTAGCTGGGGAATTTCCCCTTTTAAACAAGCAGAAAGTGCAATAAGGCCTTTAGAATATTTTTTTAAAACCTCATCATCAATTCTGGGCTTATAGTAAAACCCTTCAAGCTTTGCAATGGAGGCAAGCTTGCACAAATTTTGATAACCAAGGTTGTTTTCAGCAAGAAGAACAAGGTGAGCAGAACTTTTATCCTGGGGTGTTTTATCTTTAAGACTTCTTTTAGCCATATAGCATTCACAACCTATTACAGGGTGAATCCCTTCTTGTTTTGCAAGGTCATAAAATTCTGCAGCTCCAAACATAGTTCCATGATCAGTTAAAGCCACAGAATCCATATTGTTTTCTTTAAGTTTTTTAAAAAGCTGCTTAAACCTTATGGCCCCGTCAAGAAGACTGTATTCTGAATGAAGATGAAGATGCGCAAATTTTAAACCAGACATTATTACCCCTTATAGATTTGTATACAAAACCTCAGCATATAAAAACCTGAAGTAAATGATTTTTAATTTTGCCTTAAACAAAGACAGTTTTTTAGATTTTGTTTTTTCAATAAAATTTTACCTGAAAGAGTCCAACTTTGAAAATCCCTCAAGTTTTATATAAAATCATGAACCAATAATCTTAGAACAAAATAAAAATCCGGACAAATGTTTTTACAAACTTTATCCGGACTTTTATAATTTTTAAATCTTATCTTAAAAACCAAAACAAAAAATTACTGGGTAAAAAACCTTATTCAACTCTGTAATTTGGTGCTTCCTGGGTTATAATAACATTATGAACATGGCTTTCTCTTAAACCAGCAGGGCTTATTCTGACAAACCTTGATCTTTCTCTTACCTCTTCAATTGTTCTTGCTCCTATATATCCCATCCCTGCTTTTACACCGCCTACAAGCTGAAGAACATTTTCAGAGATTGTTCCTTTGTATGGAACCCTTCCAACTATACCTTCTGGAACAAGACCTTCATCAGACTGCTTATCTCCAAGATAATATCTGTCCTTGCTTCCAGATTTCATTGCTTCAATTGAGCCCATGCCTCTGTATGCTTTGTATGTTCTCCCCTGGTATAAAATTGTGTCTCCAGGACTTTCCTCTGTACCGGCAAGAAGCCCTCCAAGCATTACACAATGTGCCCCTGCTCCTAAAGCCTTGATTATATCTCCTGAATATTTGATACCTCCGTCAGCTATAAGAGGAACTCCTGTTTTATTGGAGACTGACTTACAATTCATTATGGCTGTCAGCTGAGGAACACCAACTCCTGCAACAATTCTTGTGGTGCATATTGAACCTGGACCAATCCCTACTTTAATTGCATCAACTCCGGCTTCTACAAGAGCTTCTGCGCCTTTTCCAGTTGCAACATTTCCTGCAATAACCTGAAGGGAAGGAAAAGCCGCCTTGATATTTTTTATTGAATCAAGAACGTTTTGGGAATGTCCGTGGGAAGTGTCTATACATAAAACATCGATTCCTGCATTAACAAGGGCTTCAGTTCTTTCCATCATATCAGGACCAACACCTACAGCAGCTCCAACCCTTAATCTTCCCATTTCATCCTTACAGGCAAAAGGATATTTTCTTATTTTTTCAATATCTTTTATAGTTATCATTCCTGTAAGGGTGCCTGTTGAGTCTACAACTAAAAGCTTTTCAATTCTATGTTCATGAAGTTTTGCCTTGGATTCTTCAAGGGTGATTCCTTCTTTTACTGTAACAAGATTTTCCTTGGTCATCACTTCACTTATGGACTTTGAAAAGTCTTGCTCAAACCTCAAATCCCTGTTTGTTACAATACCAACAAGCTTTTTGCCGTCTACCACAGGAACACCTGAAATTCTATATGTTGACATAAGCTGAAGAACCTCAGAAACAGGCTTGTCTGGAGAAATTGTCACAGGATCTACAATCATTCCGCTTTCAGATTTTTTTACCTTGTCAACCTCAATCGCCTGTTGTTCAGGGGTCATGTTTCTGTGTATTATACCGATTCCGCCAACTCTTGCCATGCTGATGGCTGCATCCGACTCTGTAACTGTATCCATTGCAGCACTTATAATCGGCACATTGAGCTTGATTTCCCGAGTAAGCTGTGTTCTTGTATCACAGTCTGAGGGAAGAACATCAGAATAATTCGGGACAAGCAAGACATCATCAAATGAATAGGCTAATTCCGGCGGGATATTTGTCATTATTGACCTCCAAAGATTCGTTTATTATAAACGTTTGAATATAAACAAAAAATTATTTAGTTTATTTATTTAAAGTTGGACTATCTACTAACAAAACTGAAAAATTTTGGCAATCTAAAAAAAACCAATCTTATTGCCAATTTACAACAAGGGCTAAAAAGGGTATTTTATCAAAACTGAACTCCAAGAATTATTGGTTTTACAAAAATACATTTACATAAGCCTTAAGGACAAATTAAAAAAATGATACTGAAAATTTACCCCGAAAATCCACAAAAACGGCTCATTAACAAAATCTGCTCCTGCCTTAAAGACGGAGGGGTGATAATTTATCCAACAGACACATATTACGGAATAGGCTGTGATATTAAAAACAAAAAAGCCATTGCAAGGGTTAATTTAATTAAAAAAAGAACAAAAAAAACACCTTTCAGCTTTATCTGTTCAGACTTAAACCATATAAGTGAATATGCAAAAGTTTCAAACATTTCATACAGGGTACTAAGAAGACTTCTCCCTGGCCCTTATACATTTATTCTTGAAGGTTCCAAGCAAGTACCGAAAATGATGCTTACCAAAAGAAAAACAGCAGGTATAAGAGTGCCTGACAATACAATATGCACAAAAATTGTAAGAATGCTTGAAAACCCTATAATTTCCACAACTGCTTCTGATGAAAAAGGAATACCTTTTGAAACTTTTGCAGAAATGTCCGATTACTACGAAAAACTTGTAGACATAATAATTGATGGGGGAAATGTTCCAAACGGCCCCTCAAGTGTTATCTCTCTTATCAATGATCAACCTGAAATTTTAAGAAAAGGAATTGGGCCTATTGAAGAATTTGAATAACCCCATTCAAAGATTAAAGCTTAATCTTAATTTTCTTATTTTTTTACCTTTATATAAAACAAAGTTTTAATTGCTGATAAATTACTATTTAAGACTGAAAGTGCTTGTATTTTCAAAAACAACCTCGGTAAACCTGGAAATTGACTCGTTTAAAATCTCCTTTAAAAATGAAAACTTTGCTTTTGGAGGATATACAAGATTATAGTCATTGTTTTTTATTCCTGCCTCTTTTGCAGTATAATCTAAGGCAGATTCAAAATTTCCTGTCATATCCGCAAGTCCGTATAAAACAGCGTCAGCTCCTGAAATAATTCTTCCATCAGCATATTTCATAAGTTTTTCTTTATCCATATTTCTGCCTAAGGCAACATCTTCTACGAATTTAAGGTGAATTTTATCAATAAAATTTTGAAGAAACTCTTTTTCTTCTTCTCTTAAGCTGCGGGTTGGAGATCCTGTATCCTTAAATTTTCCACTTTTTATAACCACAGGAGATATTCCTATTTTATCCAGCACTTCTTGAATATTGGTGTATTCCATTATTACACCTATACTTCCTGTGATTGTACCCGGATTTGTTATTATTTTATCAGCTGCAGATGCAATATAATATCCTCCTGAAGCAGCAACGCTTCCAAGGGAGGCGATTACCTTTTTTTTCTCTGAAAGTCTTTTCACTGATTCATAAATTTCCTGGGAAGGGGCAACTCCGCCTCCGGGAGAATTAATTCTTAATAAAACCGCCTCAATATCTTTTCTTTCCCTAAAATTTTTAAGATTTTTTAATACAGATTCAGACTCAAAAATTATTCCGCTTATTTCGATAACGCCTATATTGTGTTTACCTGTTTTTTTGGAAGTAAGTTTGGATGCTCCCGAAATAAGGGAAATAATTATGGATGCTGAACATATTATTAAAGTAAAGGTCAAAAGAAAAAAAAGATAGGGATGTCTTCTTGAAAACATTTATAAATCTCCTTAAAAAAAACGGATACCTTAGAAGCTAAAGTACCCGTATATTAATTTTAATCATTCAAAGATTAGAAGACTATTTCTTGCTATTTCTTGCTTCTTCTTTTTCCTTGATTTTTTCCTCAATATTTTCCCTGAGGATTTCACCAAATGTAGAAGTAGGAACATCTTCAATCTTTTTGATATAATCCTTTAGAATAGCTTCATCATCATCCATTCCAAGGCGCTTGACTGAAAGACCTATTCTTCTTTCCTCAGTATTGACATTCATTACTTTAGCTTCAAGCTCTGAGCCTGTTTCATATTCTTTGGAAAGATCTTTTTTCTCATTTTCAACTTCAGAAATATGAACAAGACCTTCAACCCCTTCTTCAAGCTCAACAAAAATACCAAAATCAGTGATATTTGTTATTTTACCGCTGATCTTTGAACCCACTTTATAGGTCTCAGGAGCACTTTCCCACGGATCAGGCTGGGTCTGCTTGATTCCCAGTGAGAATCTTTCATTTTCCTTGTCAATATCAAGAACAACTGCCTGAACAGTATCACCTTTTTTGTATACTTCGCCAGGATGCTTGATTCTTTTTGTCCAGGAAATATCAGATATATGGACAAGTCCGTCAATATCGTCTTCAATTCCTATGAAAAGACCAAAGTCTGTAATGTTTTTGATTTTGCCTTCAATGATTGTTCCAACAGGATACTTGTCACTGATAAGATCCCAGGGGTTTGGCTCAACCTGCTTCATTCCAAGTGAAATTCTGCGGCTTTCCGGCTTAAGGTCAAGAACAATAGCCTCAACTTCTTCACCAACTGAAACCATTTTAGAAGGATGCTTTACTTTTTTTGTCCATGACATTTCTGAAACATGGATAAGACCTTCAATTCCTTCTTCAAGTTCTACAAAAGCACCGTAATCTGTAAGACTTACAACCCTTCCATTAACTTTGCTTTCTACAGGATAATGTTCTGCAGCAGTTTCCCATGGATCAGGGGTAAGTTGCTTCATACCAAGAGAAACTCTTTCTTTCTCAAGGTCATAGGAAAGAATCTTAACTTCAATTTCATCACCAAGAGCAAAAAGCTCTGAAGGATGCTTGACTCTTCCCCAGGAAATATCTGTGATATGCAAAAGTCCGTCAACTCCGCCAAGATCGATAAAAACACCATATTCGGTGATATTCTTGACTGTACCGGGCATTACTTTTCCAACTTCTAGCTCTTCAAGAGTAGCAGCTCTTTGTTCCTGTCTCTGGGATTCAAGAATTACTCTTCTTGAAAGAACAATATTACTTCTGCGTTTATTGAATTTAAGAACCTTGAACTTGAATTTTTTGCCTACCATAACGTCCATGTTCTTGATAGGACGAAGATCAGCCTGTGAACCTGGAAGGAATGCCTGTACTCCGATGTCAACAGAAAAACCGCCTTTAACTCTGTTAATTATAATACCTTCAACAACTCCGTCCTGTTCATGAATTTCTGCAATTTCATCCCAGACTTTTTGCTTTTCGGCTTTTTCTTTGGAAAGGACAACCTCTTCTTCGTCCTCATCCCAGAATTCAATCATTACTTCGACTTTATCACCTTTTTCAACAGTAATTTCGCCGTTTTCATCTTTGAATTCCTCAGCAGGAACCACACCCTCAGATTTGTAGCCAATATCAACGACTACAGAATCCCTGCCAACTGAGATAACCTTACCGGTTACCACTTCGCCTTCTTGAAACCTGCTGAAGCTGTCTTCATACAGTTCAAGAAGCTCTTCCATTGTTTCTACTTCTTCAAATTTGTCTTGCGTTTCTAAATTGTCATTTGCCATTATTATCAATTCTCCCTGGATATATTTTATATTTTCTTTCGGCTAAGAAAACATAATCTTGTTTCTTTAACAAATCAGAATGAATACATCAAGAAAAAACAAATTAGTTTTGTATTTTCAATGAATTAGTTTAGCAATCGGTCTAAATTTATGAAATCGACGACCTTATGACTTTGAGCATTTTTTCACAGACTTGATCAAGATCAATTGAAGTAGAATCTATAACCACTGAATCAGGAGCGGGTTTCAGCGGAGAATGTTTCCTTGTCATATCCTGAAGATCACGTTTTTTAAGATCATTGTAAATAGTTTCGTAAACTGAGTTTTCATCTATTTCCTTAAGTTGAGAAAACCTTCTCCTGGCCCTGATTTCCAGATCTGCGTCAAGATAAAACTTAAATTCAGCTTCAGGAAAAACCCTTGTTCCCATATCCCTTCCTTCAAAAACACAATCGAATTCTAAGCTTATATATCTTTGGACATTTAGAAGATAGCTTCTGACTTTTTCATAGGAAGAAATTATGGATGCTCCCATGGATATTTCTTCAGTTCGGATAAATGATGAAACATCTTTGTTATCTAAAAAAACTTTTTCACCTTTTGGCCTTATCTTAGCAAAAAGATTTTCTTCTACCTTTGTTTTATCCTCAAAATCTATCATCTTGTTTTTCATGAACAAGGCAAGAGCTCTATATATGGCACCTGTATCAACATACAAAAAACCAAGCTCTTTTGAAATAGACCTGCTTATTGTAGTTTTTCCTGCCGCAGCAGGACCGTCAATGGTTATTATGTGTTTTTTCAACTAATTAAAACCTCTTTAAGGGAATTGACCAATAAAAGATTTTCGTCTTCAAGACCTATTGTCACCCTTAAATACTGGGGATAACCATAAGAACTCATGGATCTTGTAATTACTCCTTTTTGCAAAAGCTTTTCATAAACATCATCTGCTGACCTTCCAAGATCAACCAAAATAAAATTTGCATCTGTTTTAAAAGAAAGAAGTCCCATTTTTTGAAATTCTTCTGAAAGTTTTTTTCTTTCACTAAAAACAAGATTTCTTGTTTTTAAAAGAAACTCATCATCATCTAAGGCTGCCAAAGCGGCCTTTTGAGCAATAAGGCTTGTATTAAAAGGCTGTCTTATCTTATTTAAAATCCCGGAAATAAAAGGATTCATAACTCCATACCCAATTCTTAAACCAGCCAAACCATATGCCTTTGAAAAAGTTCTCATGGATACAAGATTTTCATGTTTTTCTATCAGTTCCCAAGAAAAATAAGATAACTCAGAAAACTCCATATAAGCTTCATCTGAAGCAACAATTACATTTGGGGGAATTTTATTTAAAAACTCTTCAAACTTTTCCTTTGAAATAAAGCTTCCGGTTGGATTGTTGGGATTTGTTATAAAAACAATAGCTGTATTTTCATTGCAAAGATCTGCCATTTTATCAAGATCAAGACAAAGGTTTTTCAAAGGTACCTTAACTGGAGTTCCCCCTTCTGATCTTGTGGAGATTTCATACATTAAAAATCCAGGGTCAGGCATGATAACATTTTTGGTTTCATTGACAAAAGCTTTGCACAAAAGAGCAATTATATCATCTGAACCGTTTCCTAAAACTATATTTTCAAAGGGAAGATTAAATTTTGAAGAAATTTTGGCTGAAAGTTCATATCCAGAGCTGTCAGGATATCTATTGAGTTGGAAAGCAAATTCTTTAACTGCCTTTACCGCCATTGGAGAAGGGCCAAGAGGGTTTTCATTTGAAGCAAGCTTTACTGCATTTTTAATTCCATATTCTCTTTCAAGCTCTTCAATTGGTTTTCCTGCCTTATAGGGTTTTATTTTTTTAATATATTCTGGTGGATCTATCTTCATAAAAATCTCCGGCTGATTTAAATTTATCTTTCATCTCTAATTTCATAATTTATATTTTTCAAGTCAAAATAGCTGGTTACTTTTGAAATTGTATATTCTGTAAACAAATTATCGTTTTTATAATTTTTTAAAGGGAGGATTCGTATAAGAACTGTTTTTGCTGAATGATTTTTATGTATTTTATTCAAAACATTATCTAACTCAGTAGTTTGGTTAATCACATCGTAATAAGGTCCATAAATTGTCATTTTAACTTCCCTGCCTTTTATAACAATTACCGCAGAATACTTAAGTTCCGGCTTGCCCTGGCAAGAAGCAAAAAATATCAAACAAAAAAACAATACAACCTTGGCTGGATTGAGATTATAATTAAGTTTTATTAAAAACATTTACAAAACAACTCAGCCAACAACAAAATCATCAACTATTTTAAAAAGATCTGAAATAGAAAAAGGAATGGACAAAAAAGCATCGCCACCATCTTTTTGTACTCTTTCCTTATCATTTTCAGCATCAGATGAAAAAACAAAAATCGATTTTTTATTTTTGGCTTTTATATAACCTACAATTTTTCCCGGACTCACCCCTTGATTTTTATACCTGGAAATAACAAGGTCTGGGACAATTCCGGAGCTTTGCATATATCTTATTGCTTCATCATCACTAGAAAATGACATTATCTCCCTATTGACACAAAACATCATCACATCTTTTATCAGAGAATTAACCATAGGATTGTTTTCCACAACCATGATCTTTACATTTTCCATCCGCAACTTTCTCCGTCAGGCTACCTTGAATGACAAACAGTCCAGCAAATCTTCATCCTGATTCAGTTTCAGAGCCTTTTCTATTTCCTCGATTGTATCTTCAGCGGCTTTAACCCTGAAATATCCAGTGGGATTACCTTCAGCAAAACTTTTCGCCATAAGAGCAAGGAGCTTTACTCGCTGATAAAAGTAATTATCCGGTTTGAGCCCTTTTATATATAAATCCTTTTCCCTTACATTCAAATATTGGCCGCCCCAGTCAGCTGTTTCAAAAAAAACCTGCTCAGCATTGTTCAGCACAGCTTCTTTTCTGTAACCGTCAAGAGGATAACCTTTGATAAAGGCTTTACTCATAACAATAAGGAGCTTGACTCTTTCAATAAAAAATTCTTCCCTTTTCATTCCGTTATCTGAAGATAAATACAAATTAGAGTCCTGCATAAAATTTCCCTGAAGTTTAAAATTTAATTTTGACTGGACTGGCTAAAAGAAAATTTGTTTTTTTTAGTAATTAGCAATATACAAACTATAACTACAATCATCAAGAAGAATTTGAATCAGCCCAGGTAAGAAAACCGCTGATAAAAACATTGCAAAAAAACTAAAACCCTATAAGTATATTAACCAATGTCAATTTGATTAAAATTACAAATCATAAAATCTGAGGTAGAAATTGGGAAATATAAAGTTTTATTTAAAAAAACCAAGCTTGATTTTAAGTGTTTTCTTTCTTTTCTTTGGAATTTTTTCCTTAATCAAAACCTACTCTTTGGAAAATCCGTTTTTTTTTATAATTTTATTTTTTTCTTCAAGCTTTATAATTCTTTTAAGCCTTGCAATTTTGACTGCGTCAATATTTCTTTTGAAAAAACAACCTTAAACAAAACAGGCTTTATTTTTCAGCCTACCACCAAAAACTTGTAAGATATCGAATTTCATCATTAAGATTGAAAAAAACATTCCAGGAACTCCTCCCGCTATATTCTCCAATAATTGTATCAAGAAAAAACTCACCATTTTCATCGGTTAAAGTCCAAAAAATTTCCCCTGAATTGGAGTTTTGGATAATTATTTCCCCTTGGGCAGGAAAGACTTCAATTTGGTTTTCGCACTTTTTTTTCATTCCTGTGGGTTTATATCCCAGAAGTTCTTTTTTCAAACTGTTTTCAGAAATCATATAAGATAACACCCAGTCCGCCAGTCCAAGGCCCCAGATAGGAGTTTCTATTACAATGAAAACAATTCCTCTATGCTGTTTTTGACTGACCTTATAAACAGACTCCTTTTCAAGACAATAAGGCACTCCAACAACAAAAAAACGTTTATCCCTGGTTTCAAGACTATAATCATAACTGGATTTTTCATCAACAATTGTGGTTTCACCAACAACTTCTCTTTCAACAGGAGGCCAGGCAGCTGTTGTAAAAGAAGCACATCCTGAAAAGATAAGCACAAAAACAGCCAATAATATTAAATTTACTTTCATATTCATTCCCTTATGTTTATTGGCCTGTAAAAATTGGAACCATCCCTTTTTGCTTCATAATTTCCTGCCCTGATTTAGAAAGAGCCACATCAATAAGTTCCTTTGAGGCTTCGGAAGGCCTACCCTTTGTTACAAAGGTAAAAGTCTGAAAATAATCATATTTACCACTCAAGGCTGACTTTTTATCTATATTAAGGATTTTAATTTTATCTGATTTTACAGCGGCTCCATGGGAGATAAAAGAGATGCCTCCCTCAATTGAGCCAACACCTTTGATTGTATCAACTGAAGAATAGCTCATAAAATCATAGGCAACCGGCTTCAAACCCATAAAAAGTCTTTCAAAGTTTTTGAAAGCACCTGTGTCCTTGCAGGGGATAATTTTTGTAATTTCAAAATCATCACCGCCCAGTTCTTTCCAGTTTGAAATATTGCCTGAAAAAATCTTTCTAACCTGAACTGATTTAACCGAGTCAGCAGGACAAGATTTATTGACTATTATAACAAGAGGATCTTTACAAAAAGGTATTGAAACATATCCTTTTTCCAGCATTTCAAAAGAAATGGGCAGGGTAACTGCAGCTATTTCTGAAAAGCCGTTCTCAAGCCTGTTTAAGGCAGTAGCAGAAGAAACTATTCTCAAGTCAAAAACTATTCCTCTTTTGTCTTTCAAAATTTCAAGGACATCTTTGCCAAGGGCTTCAGCTATCTGGGCAGAACAGCTAAACTTTAATTTGTTCTCGGCATAAAGATTTGATAAAAAAACTGAAAAAATAAAAAAAATCGTAAAAAAGAAAAACCGGCGAAAAGCTCTTTTGTACATTTAAAATCTCCTTCTTTTTCATTTAAATTCAGACCAAATATCTTTTTATATAAAGGCCCATCCCACGCAAATAAACAAAAATTAACCAACTTGAAAAGCTGAATTATTTATAGAGTAAACAAGTCTGAAAATACCAGCCAAAGACAAAGAGCCTGGATATTTAAAAATTTTAAAGGGTTGAGCAAATCAACTATAATCTTGACCCGGTAAAAAATAAAGAAATTTATTTAACAACCAAGCAAAACCCGGCTTTTTAACAAAAAACTCTGAAAGACTTTATGGAATTTAAGACAAAAGATTGATTTTTCATAAATTTTTACTTTAAAAATACAAATCCATCCAGTTATTTTTTTGTTTTTTTATCATTTGTATTAAAAAAATCCATAAACGGCTTAAAAGGAGTCATTCCATCCATGGTTTTTTTAGCCATCCCTGAAATATCCATACCCAGATCAAGCATTTTGCCAAATTGTTCATCAAACATTGATTTTTGATGAAGATAATTATTAATTACCTTTTGAAGATACCTTTCAAAAAAATCACTCAAAACATTATCCCCATAACAAATAATAAGATGAAGAAGAGATTCGGGTAAAAGGGCATTTTTCTTTTTTGCCTCTTCCAAAAGGATTTGAGTGAGAATAAAAGCTGTAACATCCTCTTCAGTGTTTACATCTATAACCCTGACCATTTTACCTGACTTTATGATCTCTCTTAACTCCTGAATAATCACATATTTACTTTGAACTGTGTCATAGAGTCTTCTATTGGCATATTTTTTTACAAGAACAGTTTCCATTTCCCACCTTTTTTTGCATTGCAAAATAAAATATTTTATATTAAAATTGAAGCAAAATTGACAAACAAGCAATCATAGTTAAATTTAATGGTGCAACACAACATAAATTTAATTTAAAAAACCAAACGGAGATAGTTACCATGAATAAAAGCTTTTTAAAAGAATGTCTTAAGTTTAACCAGGACAATTTAAACCATGCACACTTAACATTTGAAAAATACCAGGAGTACAGCGAAAAATTTACAAAAAATATCCTTAGCCTTCCCTTTGCCAAAGATTTTGGCGGCCAGGGAATAGAAATCCTTGAGCAATGGAAAGATGCCTACAAGGAAGGTCAGATAAATTTTAAAAAAATGATTGACGAAGGTTTTCAAAATATTAAAAAAATAATAGAATAGAAATATAAAATATGCGGCCTTAACTGATAATAACAGAAGGATCCCCCGTACTTTAATCCAACTTTTATCAGTTAGGCCGCAAACTTAAATCTTGTATTTTCCAAACTCATCATCAGAAAGATTTTTTAGATACTCAGCCCACTTTTTGCCTTCTTCGCTTTTATCAACAGGCTCTGAACCATCAAAATCATCACTATGTTCAAGACTAAAACTTTCACCAGCCTTTGCTATAACTTTTTCATCCATAAAAACAGGAGCCTTAAATCTTAAGGCAAGAGCTACAGCATCACTTGGCCTTGAATCTGTCTGGAGTCTAAAATCAGGAGCTTTTTTACTTTTATAATAAATATTTGAATAATACACCCCGTTTTTGAAATCATAAATTGTAATTTTTTCTACATACATTCCCAGATCTTTTATAAAATTACAAAAAAGATCATGGGTCATGGGACGCTGGGGAATCTCATCTTTTAAAGCCATTACAATTGAGGCCGCCTCAAAAAGACCGATCAAAATAGGAACAGGATCTCCCCCGCTGATTTGCCTGAGAAGAAGAACAGGCGATTGAGATTCAGAATCAATTCCCATTCCCGCTACTTCCATTTCATATATCATATACAAATACCACTTTAGTTATTGTTTTTAATATCAATTTAAAATCTAAATTCATTTACACAACAAACAAATTATACACCAAAAAACTTTTAATTGCATATTTTATAAAAAAACAAAAAATCTAGAAAGTTTCCAAAAGCTCTCCCTTAAGAGAATGTCCAAGGGTTTTTTTAATTTTAACATCAACAATTTTGCCTTTGAACAATTTAATTTCATCCAAAGACCCCAAATCTTCTTGAAGATGAACTATTCTGTTTCCAAAGGTTCTTCCTGATAGAGAAAGTTTATTTTCCTGACAGCTTTGCCTTTCAACCAAAACACTGACAATTTTATCCTGGAAATCCATATTTTTCTTTTTTGTAATTTCCTTTTGAATATCTAAAAGCTTGTTAAGCCTTTCTTTTTTTATTTTAAGCTCAATTTTATCTTCAAAGGAAGAAGCTTTTGTTCCAGGCCTGTCAGAATAAGCAAAGGCAAAAACATTATCATAAGAAACTTCTTTTAAAAGATTTAAGGTCTGATTAAACTCAGCTTCTGTTTCTCCGGGAAACCCCACTATTATATCTGTGCTGAGCTCAATTCCAGGACATGCTTTTCTTAGGGCAGCTATTTTTTCAAGATAATCCTTTACACTGTATTTTCTATTCATGGCAGAAAGTATTTTGTCTGAGCCTGCCTGAACCGGTATATGAAAATGTCTGCAAAGTTTTTCTATATTTTTAAAACAATCAACAAGCTTGGAAGAAAGATCTTTTGGATGTGAAGTGGCAAACCGGATTCTTTCTATTTCTTCAATTTCACTTACCAAATATAAAAGATCAGGAAAATCAGGCATACCTCCAGACTTTCCATAACTATTGACATTTTGTCCAAGAAGAGTAATTTCCTTCATCCCTTTAAGGGCTCTGCGTTTTATTTCAGATATTATTTCATCAGGGTTTCTGCTTTTTTCCCGTCCCCTTACAAAAGGCACAATACAATAAGTGCAAAAATTATTGCATCCCCTCATTATGGAAACAAAACCTGAAGGAGTTAATTCATCAGGAAGATTGGGATTGCTTCCAGTTTCAATAATTTCCTCTTTTTCTGAAATATCTGAAACTTTTTCCCCTTGTTCTGCTCTTTTTACAATTTGAGGAAGCCTGTGAATTGATGAGGTCCCAAATACAAAATCAACATAGGGAGCTCTTTTAATAATTTTTTCACCTTCCTGCTGGGCAACACATCCCCCAACTCCAATTAAAACATGATCACCAAGCTTTTTTCTTTTCTTCACCCTTCCAAGAAAACTAAATCCCTTATCAAAAGCTTTTTGTCTTATTGAACAGGTATTTAAAATAACAAGATCCGCTTTTTCAGGATCATCTACATAAGAATATCCAAGGGGATGAAGAAGACGAAGAATCTGCTCAGAATCATAAACATTCATCTGGCATCCCAAAGTAAAAATATAAACTGATTTCATAAAACTCCAAATCACACTATTTTAAAATTTATTGTATTTTTTAAAGAATGTAAAATCTCAAAAACTTCTTCTCTAAAGCCCGGAGGAGTAATCACAGCAACTTTACCCAAAGATGCATCAAGGGTGGTTGTAAGCCCGGCTCCTTCGTAGGCCTCAAATATAAACTTTAAAAGAGCTATATCTTTTTTTTCAATTTTAAGTTCAACCAACTCACAATTACCCATTTAAACCCGCTTGTTGCTATTTTAATAAAATTAAACTAAAACCAAACTAAACTTTTTATCCCACTTGAGATCTTTTCAAGGTTGACCTTAAAAAGCTCAATTTGGTAATATATAATTTTTTTTAAAAAAAGCCAACTCTGAAATCATGATGAGACCTATGCAAAAATCTTTATGGAATACATTAAAGCCCCCTGCAGATCAGATAAATAAAATTCAAAAGACCACAGGGCTTAGCTTTCTTGCTTCAACACTTCTTGCAAATAGAAATATATCTTCACTAAAAGATTTAAAATCATTTCTTTATCCTGATATTAAAAAAATCACTCCCCCCTGGGAAATAAAAGACATAGAAAAAGCCTGTTCCAGAATATTAAAAGCCATAATCAACAATGAAAATATTTTAATTTACGGAGATTATGATGCTGACGGGATAACTTCAATTGCTATTTTATACAAATTTTTAAAACCCTATGTTAAAAATCTTTTTTACTTTATTCCCCACAGGGAAAAAGACGGGTACGGGTTTAAATCAAAATTTGTTGATTCTTTTAAAAAAAAGCAGGTAAGTCTTATAATAACAGTTGACTGCGGCTCTTCAGACAAAGAGGCCATAGACTATGCAAAAAGTCAGGGAATTGACACAATAGTAACCGATCACCACCAAATCCCTGAAATTCCTGAAAATGCCCATTCAGTAGTAAATCCATGGAGAAAAGACTGCAGCTCCGGGCTCACCCATCTTGCAGGAGCAGGAGTGGCTTTTTATCTTTTAATTCAGCTTAGAAAAACCATGAGGGAAAACAATTTCTTTAACAAAAAAAAAGAACCTTCTTTAAACTCCTACCTATGGCTGTGTGCAATAGGAACCATTGCAGACGTTGTTCCCCTTATAAAAGAAAACAGAATCTTTGCTAAATACGGGCTTGATTATTTAAAAACCACCAATGACAAACTTCCAAAACTGATTTTACAATCATGGAACCTTGACAAAAACTCTATTTCTTCCCAGGATATTGCTTTTTATTTTGCACCAAGACTTAACTCTGCAGGAAGACTGTCTGATGCAAAAATCTGTGTTGAGCTTTTTTTATCATCTGATTCAAATGAAATAATTTCTATCTGCAACAATCTTGACAGGCTTAACGAAGAAAGAAAAAAACAGGAAAATTTAATTGTAGAAGATATAGAAAAACAAATGACTCCAAAAGATTTGAAAAATAAAATTCTTTTATTTATCTCAGAAAAATGGGCACCCGGAGTCCTTGGAACAGCAGCATCAAAAATAACAAGAAAATACAATAGACCATCTATACTTTTGAGCAAAAAAGATTCTTTTGTTAAGGGGTCGGCAAGAAGTATAAAAAACATTTCAATTTATGATCTTATAGTTTCACAAAACAATTACCTTGAAAACTTTGGAGGCCATTCTCAGGCAGCAGGTCTTTCACTGGATTTTAAAAACTACAATGAATTTTCAAAATCCTTGATAGATTATTCAAACAAAAACATTTTACCAGCCAGTCTTACCCCGGTTCATCAGGCAGAAGATGTAATTACTTTTGATCAACTCCTGCCAAATTTTTTAAAAGAACTGGATATTCTTGAGCCCTTTGGACAATCAAACCCCTATCCACTTTTTATTGCAAAAAACTTAATAATCCAATCAAGAACAAAAATAAAAGAAATCCATTCAAGACTTGAGCTTTTTCAGCCAGGATGTGTTAATCAAAACAAAATGACAGGGTTTATCTTCAACTCTAAAGAAAACCCTCCGTCTCATTTAAATCAGGTTTTAATAAAAGCTGTAGAAGATAGATATACAAAAAACAAATTCAATCTTTTAATTGAAGCCTGGGAATAATTAGAATAATAAATGTAAAATTTTACTTGCTTTTAGTTTTTTATTTAATATATGTAAAATCGAAATATTTTCCCGCCCACTAAAATAGAAAGGGAATATAATGGCGAAAAATTTCAGACCAAGTTCACGTGAATCCCAAATTCTTTCAAGAATTGAATCTTCAAGGGAAAGAGAAAGACAACAGATTCTTTATCAGCTTAAAGAAAAAGCAGATCCGTTAAGCAACTCCATCTCAATGAAATTAATTGAAAAAGAGTTAATTGAAACAAACAATAAAAACGGACTTCAAAAGCAGATATTTTCCTGTCTTGAAGAGCTTTCAAAAGCCGAAGACTTTGACATTGACTACAAAGTGGCACCAATAAGAGGGCTTGTACCAAACCCTAACTTTGTATCTTTGTATTTAACTGCATTTATAATTGAAGATTTGATAAACCACAGGGATATCATAGATATTTACGGAGATGATCGTGAAATTTATTCCTGTATTAATTCTGAAGTAAAAAAACATCTTCTTAAATCAAGGTCTTGATTAAAAGCTGAATTTTTTTAGTAATTTGTTTGTTTTTTAATTTGAAATTTTATAAAATTTTTATTTTTTAACTTACTCCCGGGCAAAACCCGGGAATAAGCTAGAAAAATATTTTCATTATTTTAAAATCCAGGATTAATATTTAAACCCCGCAGCCTCCAGAACAGCCGGAACACCCCAGATCTGCTTTTAAAGAAGAGCTTATTTTAAACCCTGTTTCCAAATAATCTATTTCCACAGGATTTACATCTTTAAGAAGTTTTTCTTCAATAACAAACTCTATTCCATTAATTTTAAAACTTTTATCCCCTTCTTTTTTTTCATCAATAGACATTAAAAGCTCAGGCCCTGCACAGCTTCCAGGGTGCAAAAAAACCCTTAGAGGTTTAAGTTCTTTATCTGCAAAATAAGCCGCTATTTCAGTTTGTGCTGGATTGGTAACTTTAAACATGGAATTCTCCTATTTATTTTGTAAAAAATGTATTCATGAATTTAAAAAATTTAAATACCCATGAACATTTTTGTTGCTTATAAAGTAATTTAAGAGTTTCTCAGGATCTGTCAAATTCAAATTTCAAATCTAAGTTTAAAAATCAATAGTTTTTTATAATACAAAAGGCTAAAAGCTTATCAATGTTTCTAGATTTGTTTTTTTATTATCCAGCTGTTTATCCACTCCAAGCTTGCCTTATAAATTTCTTTAAAAATTGAGCTAGTATATTTTTTGTCAATTCCAAGCCCATGATCTGCATTTTTTATTAAATAAATTTTTGAATTAATTTTAAGTTCAGCCAAACCCCTTGAAAGAAGTTCTTTTTTACAAAGAGGATCAAATTCTCCTGTAAAAAAAATTGAAGGAACAAAAATATTTTTTAAAGGATCAAGCTTTAAGTTTAAAAAACAGCTTTTGGAATGAAGAGGATATCCAAAGGAAATAAATCCATGGGGAAAAATAAGCTTTGAAGAAATAAGCTCTGCTCCAACTTTTGCCCCAAGGGATTTTCCACAGGCAAAAACAAAGTCATTTTTAGAAGCAAGCCTTGATTTTGCATATTCAAAGACTTTTAAATAGGTTAAAGAATTATCCTTTTTTATATCCCCTGAAAACTTATTTTCTTCTCTAAACAAAAAATTAAACCTAATTGTTTTTGCTCCGTTTAAAGAATAAATTTCAGAAACCCCTTTAATAAGCTCATGATTTTTATCATTACTTGAGCCATGGGCAATTACAAATACAAATCCTGAAAAACAGCCCTTTGACAAAGGCAGATTTATAATTGCAGAAGTATTTCTATTTTTATCAATGTTTATAAAAACTTTTTTTTCCATAGCTAGTTTTTCAGGTTTTTAATTCACTTATTATTTTTTTCATATCTTCAAAAAAATCTGCTTCAAAACTTACTTTTTCTTTTGTATAGGGATGATTAAAGGAAAGAAAAGCAGAATGAAGCATTTGACGGGAAAGATGTTTTTTTACAATTGCCCTGCTCTTATCACTTAAATGTTTCATTGGATGTTTGTATCCATAAAGCTCATCACCTAAAACAGGAAAACCCTCTGACGATAAATGAACTCTAATCTGATGGGTTCGCCCTGTGATTATATCAGCTTCTAAAAGGGAAATATCCCCAAAACAATTGATAACCTTAAAATAACTTAAGGCATCTCTTCCATTTTCAAAAGATACAGACATTTTTTTTCTTTTGGTCAAATGCCTGCCAATTGGCTTTTCCACAATAAATTTTTCAGGGGGATTTCCATGGACAAGGACAAAATATTTTTTTACAACTTCCCTATTTTTAAAGCTTTGCTCCAGCTCTTTTTGTATTTTTTGAGTTTTTGCTATAACAATAGCACCGCTGGTATCTTTATCAAGCCTGTGAACAATTCCAGGTCTTAGGGAGTTAAAAGAAAAATCCATATTTTCAAATTCATATAAAATCCCGTTTACAAGGGTGGATGACAAATGTCCCGGAGCTGGGTGAACAACCATTTTAGGGGGCTTATTAATTATTGAAATGTATTTATCATCATAAATAATATCAAGTGAAAGATTTTCAGGTTTGGGAATAATTGGCCGGATTTTGGGAACCCGGCCAGAAATTTTATCGTTTATTTTTATCTTGTAGGAAGCCTTGACATTTTCACCATTTACAAAAACTTTTTTATCTGAAACAAGATTTGAAGCAAAGTTTCTTGAGCAGTCTAAGTTTGTACAAAGAAAAACATCAATTCTTTTTCTTTCATCTTCGGGAGTTACTAAAAGCTCAAACACTGAGCCTTGTGAGGCTTTTGGGTTTTCAAATGTATTCATATCGGGAACAGGATCGGTTTGAGCTAAAATCAAACTTTAAAAGATTTGTTTATGATTCTTTTGGCTCTTCTGCCAGTTCATCTGCAAAAAGATTTTCAATTTCTGCCATCATTGTTTCTTCATCTGAATTTCTTGCCAGACAAAGTTCTTTAAGAAGAAGACTTTGGGCTGTATCAAGAAGCTTTCTTTCTCCAAAAGATAAATCCTTGGTAATTCTTAAGAGAAAGAGATCTCTGAAAACTTCGGCCACATCATAGATAGAGCCGGTCTTAAGTTTATCCATATACTCTCTATAACGTCTATTCCATGTCTGAGTTTCCCCTGTCATTGAATCAGTGTCTTGCATAACTTCATAAATTTTAGCAATGTCACTTTCCTCAATAACATCTCTTAATCCAACTGAATCCACATTTACAGTGGGGATCATTATAACCATTCCATTTTCAAGAATTTTTAATATATAAAAATCCTGTTTGGTTCCGCCTATCTCCTTGGTTTCTATGGACTCAATTCGTCCAACACCATGAGCAGGGTAAACAGCAAGCTCCCCTACGGAAAAAGTTTTTGATGAAGCTTGAACCATCTCTTTTTCTTCCATTTTGCCACCATTTCTTTGAGATTAATGCCAATTTACCAAAAAGTATATATACCATATCTATTAAGAAATATCAAGCAGCTAAAAAAATAAGTTTCTGTTTTTTATATATATTTACAATTCAGGCATTGGCAGCCCAGACAATAAAAGTGCCGATTAACATAAAAGTTATCCCCATGGTTCTAATTTGTTTTTCTTCCATGGATAACACCATTATAACAATTTTTTTAAGTCCTGAAGGAAACAAAGAATAAACAAGACCTTCAACCACAAGAACCATTCCTAATAAACTGATAAAATATTCCATTTAAATTCCTAAATAAATTTTATTATTGGCTGCTTACTTGAAAATTAATCAATTCGGGTTTAAGTAACAATAAAACTAGGCTTTTGTATTGACACCTCTTTTTTAAAATAATACTTGAAATCAGGAACAACCTTTTTTAAATTAATAGATTGCCAGTCTGTTGGCAATTCTAAGATTTCAGATTTTGTATACTTTAACCACAAAATAATAAATAATTTAAGGATTAAAAATGGAATTTGAACCTGTAATAGGTCTTGAAGTTCATGTTCAACTTAAAACCAACACCAAAATTTTTTGCAGCTGTCCTGCTGAATTTGGAAGCAAACCAAACGAGTTTACCTGTCCAATCTGCCTTGCAATGCCAGGAACCCTTCCTGTACTAAACAAAAAAGCTGTGGAATTTGCAATAATGGCTTCCCTAGCAACAAACTGCCAGGTCCAGGCCAAAGCTGTATTTGCAAGAAAAAACTATTTTTACCCTGACCTTCCCAAGGGATATCAGATTTCACAGCTGGATCTTCCCCTGGCACTTTCAGGTTATCTTGAAATTGATTCTGACTTAACAAATGAGAAAAAGAAAATAGGAATCACAAGAATTCATATGGAAGAAGATGCAGGCAAACTTATCCATGATCCATCAAATCCTGTAAGCTATGTAGATTTAAACAGGGCTGGAACTCCGCTGATTGAAATAGTAAGCGAACCTGAAATAGGCTCAGCTAAAGAAGCTGGAAATTATTTAAGACAACTCCATTCAATAGTTAAGTACCTTCAGATTACAGACGGAAATATGGAAGAAGGAAGTTTTAGGTGTGATGCCAATGTGTCTGTCAGGCCAAAGGGAACTACAAAGCTTGGAACAAGAACAGAAATTAAAAATTTAAACTCTTTTCGCCATGTTGAAAATGGAATTGAGCATGAAATAGCAAGACATATTGCTCTTATAGAAGACGGACAAAGCATTGTTCAGGAAACAAGGCTTTGGAACCCTGAAAAATTTAAAACCTTTTCAATGAGGGGAAAAGAAGAAGCCAATGATTATAGATATTTTCCAGATCCTGATCTTATGCCAATTGAAATAAGTGAAGAATGGAAAAACGAAATTAAACAAACAATTCCAGAACTTCCAGAAGAAAAGAAAAAAAGATTTATAGAAAAATTAAATCTTTCAGATCAGCAGGCAGAAACCCTTACTTCTTCAAGGGAACTTTCAGAGTTTTTTGAAAAATCCAACAAATCTGTTAATGATTCAAAGCTTTCAGCAAACTGGATTCTTGGAACATTTTTATCTTATCTTAAAGAAAAAAACATTGAAGCTGATAAATCAGAAATTTCACCAAAATTTATGGCTGAAATTATTCTGGCAGTTAAAGATGGAAAAATTAATGATAAAACAGGGAAAGAAATTTTTAATGACTGTATATCTTCTCAAAAATCTCCCAATGAAATTATAAAGAAAAAAGGACTTGAGCAGGTTTCTGATGAAGGTGAGCTTGAAGCTGTGGTTGATAAAATTCTTGCCCAAAACCCTGAAGAAGTGGAAAAATATAAATCAGGGAATAAAAAGCTGATAAGCTTTTTCATGGGACAGGTTATGAAGGAAACCAAAGGAAAAGCAAATCCTAAACTTGTAAATCCAATGATTACTAAAAAGCTTGGCTAAATAAATTTATCTTTCTGATGTTTAAATAAAATCTAATCTTTAAAATTATTTAACTAGTTTACCAATAAAAAAAGGCTCCTTAAAATAAGGAGCCTTAATTTATTTATCTAATCTAACTAACAACAATCTTAAGTTGTTTTATTAGAATGAGAATGAAAGCTGAGCTGCTAACTGATATGGATCTTTATCATTCTCTGAACCTTTCTTTCCATCTGATGTTGCATCACCAGCAAACAGATAAGCTGCTACAACGTCAAAAACAAGATTATCCATTAACTGATAAGATGCAGAAAGGTCTAGTTCTGTTCCAAGATAATTTTCTTTGTTTTCGTCATCTTCTGCAAGCCAGGCTGCCCAGACATCAGCACCAACAGTAAGTTTTTCCATTGGAGACATTGAAGCACCAAGGTTAAAAGCCATTATATTTGAAATTTTATCTCCACAAGAACCTGCTGACCATTGGTTATCAACCATTCCATAACCCATGATTTCTGCCCAATAGTAGGACTGTCCCTGGGTAAGGTCTAGGAAGTTATCTTTGTCTCTATCTTCACCATTATCGTCACCAGAAGCATAGAAAAACTGTCCATGAAGATCAATTCCTTCAACATCAAGATTACCACCAAAAGCAATTAGGTATGCAGAAATGTCATGACCTTTATATTCATCATTTTTTATAACGTCAAACTCACCCCACTGGTAAATACCTGTGAACCAAAGATTAGAATTATCACTTAAAGCAAAATCAAAATCAACACCAAGGTTTACTGCATGTAAATTTTTTGTATCCCTGCCTTCACCAAGAACATCATAATGATACTTTGTTACATTATTTTCATCTTTATATGAAGAGTTCTTATTCATATAAGTATATGAAATAAAAGGATTGATTCTCATATTGTCAATTTTGATTTCTGGAGCAATTACGATAGTGTCAGCGTCAAAATCATTATAATCTTTACCAATCCCACCTTCAATATTTTTGATCCAGTAAAAAGGAACAGATACATTACCAAAGTTTCCTGTAATTACTGCACCAGCAAAATCTTCGTCCATTATAAGACCGCGGGCAAGATAACCAGGCTGGGCACCGATTTTAAAATTGAAATTTTCAAGATTAAAATCAACATAGGAATGTTTGATTTGCACATTTACACCATCGGTACCTACGCGTCCATAACTCTTTTTTGTATTATCAAGACCATCATACCCACCCCAAACAGCGTCCATTTCAAATCCATTTACAAACTTGAAATCTTCAGAAAACTTTGCTGTATACCAAAGACGGGTTCTTGTATCAACAGCTTGAACGTCTTGGTTTTCAGCTTTGTCCTTATTACCAGAAAAATTTTTCTGAGTATAAGCTCTGGTTCTCCAATAACCACTGAACTCATGCTCAATAGCACTTGCAGGAACAGAAATTGCAACTGCAAGAACTGCAACAAGAGCTACAATAAAAAACTTCTTCATTTCTTTTCTCCCTAGTTAAAATTAATATTATAAAAAAATTGCTTTTAATTTCAGATGACCCTTCCGAAATTAAAAAATATCTTAATATATATCAAAAACAAAGGCTAAATGTCAAATCGTTTAAACCTTTCTTTGATTTGTTGATTTATCCAGTTATTATTATTTTTGCATTAAATTTTTAAACCCTTAATTTATCACCATGGACAAGTGTTTACTCATTTGTTTTTGGTTTTAATAAAATTAATTTACAAATAAAACAAAAGGCCCCTTAATTTTAAGGAGCCTTAGTTTGTTTAAACAAAAACTATTGTGATTTTATTAGAATGAGAATGAAAGCTGAGCTGCTAACTGATATGGGTCTTTGTCATTTTTAGCTTTCTCAGTTGTTGCATCACCTGCAAAAAGGTAAGCTGCTACAAGGTCTAGATCAAGATTGTCCATTATCTTATAAGATGCAGAAAGGTCTAGTTCTGTTCCAAGATAGTTTTCTTTTGAACCATCAGCTAGGACAACATCTTCTGCAAGCCAGGCAGCCCAGATATCAGCACCAACAGTAAGTTTTTCCATTGGAGACATGGAAGCACCAAAGTTAAAAGCCATTATATCTGAAATTTTATCTCCACAAGAACCTGCTGACCATTGGTTGTCAACCATTCCATAACCCATAATTTCCGCCCAATAATAGGACTGTCCCTGGGTAAGGTCTCCAAATGCCTTATAATCGCCGTCTAGATCTTTATCATCACCTGATGCATAGAAAAACTGACCATGAAGATCTATTCCTTCAACATCCATGTTTCCACCAAATGCAATCAAGAATGCAGAAATATCAATTTCTTTACTACTATACTTTTTATTATCAAGATCAAAAGTTGCTGATCTTACATCAGCTTTTCCAAACTGGTAAATACCTGTGAACCACAAATTAATATCTTCATTCAAAGCAAAATCAACATCAACACCAAGGTTAGCTACGTTAAAATCTTTGAATTTTTGCTCTGTAAAATTATTTAAATAATCATATTCACCATCATTCATATAACTCCAAACAAAATAAGGGTTGATCCTCATATTGTCTATTTTGAACTCAGGAGCAATTACTATGGTATCAAGGTCACCATCATTTTTATCTTTACCGATTCCGCCTTCAATATTTTTAATCCAGTAAAAAGGAACTGTGATATTGCCGTAATTTCCTGTAATTACTGCACCTGCAAAATCTTCATCCATTATAAAACCACGGCCAATATATCCAGGCTGTGCACCAATTTTAAAATTGAAATTTTCAAAGTTAAAATCAACATAGGAATGTTTGATTTGCACATTTACACCGTCGGTACCCACGCGACCATAACTCTTATTTGCATCTTTATCAAAGTAGTTATCATCCCCACCCCAAACAGCATCCATTTCAAATCCATTTACAAACTTGAAATCATCGGAAAACTTTGCTGTATACCAAAGACGGGTTCTTGTATCAACAGCTTGAACGTCTTTATTCCCAATGGTGTCTTTACTCCCAGAAAAATTTTTCTGAGTATAAGCTCTGGTTCTCCAATAACCGCTGAATTCATGTTCAATAGCACTTGCAGGAACAGAAATTGCCACTGCAAGGACTGCAGCAATGGCTGCAAAAAAGAACTTCTTCATTTTTTTCTCCTTAAAGTTAAATTTAACAAAAAAATATTTTTATTTGGAATGACCCTTACTGACAAAAAAACTTCCTTATTAATATCAAAAACAAAAGCCCTGTGTCAAAGTTTTAAACTTTTTTTATATTTTTATTTTATTAAAATATTAATCGATTTTTATCCTGGCTTCTGAAAACCTTAATTTATCTGCACAAAAAATATTTAATTGACAGGTTCTTTTACTTAATTTTTTAACCTGAAAAAGTCAAATTAAACCCTATTTTTTTAGATAAATTTTAAATTTGAATATTAGCCCAAAAGATAAAAATTGACAACAAACAAATCAGGTGATAGTTAAATTTGGTTTGTTTGTTCAGTATTCCTTGCTCCAATAATTCAATTGGGGCTTTAAAAGCCAAAAGGAGGTTTTATGAAACGTTATGAAACTATTATTGTCATGGATCCTGACACAGGTAAAGAAACCTGGGAGGAAATTTATGGCAGAATGATTTCACAAATTGAAACAAGTGGCGGAATTCACTTAAAAACTGACGAATGGGGCTCGCTTAAGCTTGCCTATGAAATCAGAAAGAAAACCAGGGGGAATTATTTCAGGATAGAATATTGTACTCCTGCCGCACTTATAGCAGAAATTGAAAGATATTTTAGACTTGATGAAAGAATAACAAGATATCTTACTGTTCTTATTGATGATAATCCTGATATTGAGCAGATAAAAGCTGAGATGCTCGAAAAAGAAACTGATTCTGAAGCCGCTAAAGAAGCTGTTGAAGAAACAACAGAAACAGTAGTAGAAGAAACAGTCAGTGATTCAGCTGAAGAAGCATCCACAGAAACAAAAACAGAGGAGGACCTTTAAAAAATGGCTTATGTAAAAAGAAGAAAAAAAAAGGTCTATAGAAGAAAAAAAGTTTGTAAATTCTGCGTTGATAAAAACATTTCTATTGATTACAAAGACCCAAAAACCTTAAAGCATTTCATAACTGAAAGAGGAAAAATTATTCCAAGAAGAATAACAGGTACATGTGCAAAACATCAAAGAGAGCTGAGTACTGCAATTAAAAGGTCAAGACATCTTGCACTTCTGCCTTACGTTGGAAGAGTAGATTAAAAAATTACACCTTAAATTATATAGGCTCAATTTGATTGTTATTTACATGGAGGACTGATGAAAATTATACTTAAAGAAACAATAAGTTCACTTGGAATTATAGGTTCTGAAGTGGAAGTTGCAGATGGATACGCAAGAAACTACCTGCTTCCCCATAAAAAAGCCGTGTTGGCAACCGATGCCAATAGAAAACTCATGGCACAGGAAGCCAAAAAAGTAGAAGCTCAAATTGCCAAAGAAATTGAAATTGCTAAAGAAATGGCAAAGCGTCTTGAAGGCGTAAGATGTGAAATCCGTGCTAAAGTTGCTGAAGATAAAAAACTTTACGGTTCTGTTAAAGCTCAGGATATTGTTGATGAGCTGGCAAAACAGGATATTTCAATTGAAAAAAGAATGCTTCTTCTTGCAAAACCTATAAAGGAAACAGGAGAATATTCTGTTCCTGTTAGAATTTATACGGATGTTGAACCTGAAATTATCATTTCTATTCTTCCTGAGGAATAATTAAAACAAATTATTCTTAGTTAAGCATAAGTATAAATATAATTTCCAGCCGGATTGTTCCGGTTGGAAACTGAATTAAAAGATTTCAAATTTGTCTGATTTAAAGGCAGGTTTAGTCAGGTTTTACTTATGCTATACCTGATTCAATTTAATAAGTTTTATACTTAAATTGGAAGTTTTTTGGTTCAGCTTAAAAACTGAGCGTAAAATGTCAAAAAAAACCAATGTTTCAAAAATTTTTGAAGCAAAAATTCCGCCCCAGAACTATGAGGCGGAATCGTCGTTATTGGCAACCATACTTTTAGATAATGACACCCTTCTTGATGTGGCAGACCTTGTAAGTTCTGAAGATTTTTACAAGCATTCCCACAGCCTTATCTATGTATCAATGCTTAATCTTTTCAGCAATAATAAACCAATAGATCTTGTAACCCTTGCAAACCATCTCACAGAAAGAGGAGAACTTGAAAACGCAGGAGGAAAACAAGAGCTTGCATCAATAATTGAACTTTCCCCTATTGCACCAAACCCCATTGATTATGCAATGATAATAAGGGACAAGGCACATTTAAGAAGGCTAATCAACTCTGCTTCCCAAATTATTACAAAATGCTATGGCGAAGCTGGAAGTGCTTCTGAAATTCTTGATTTTGCAGAAAAAACCATATTTGAAATTACAGAAAAAAAACAAAAACCAAATTTTTCTCCATTACACTCTCTTATTGACATCAATATAAATACCCTTGATGAAAGACAGGGAAATGACAGCAAAATTACAGGACTGCCCACAGGATACCCAAGTCTTGACAAAATAACCTCGGGTCTTCAGGGTTCTGATCTTATAATTATTGCTGCAAGACCTGCCATGGGTAAAACAGCGTTTGCCCTAAATCTTGCAAGAAATATTGCAGTGGGTTCAAACATTCCAGTTGGGATTTTTTCCCTTGAAATGTCAAAAGAACAGCTCTCAATGAGACTTTTAACAGCTGAAGCAAGGGTGGATTCCTCAAAAATAAGAGGTGGATATCTTGATAAAGAAGACTGGGACAGGGTTCATAATGCAGCTTCTATTTTATATGATTCACCTATTTATATAGATGACTCGCCTGATATAAGGCCCCTTGAAATAAGAACTAAAGCAAGAAGACTTAAAATGGACAAAGGCCTTGGATTATTAATAATTGATTATCTTCAGCTTATGAATGCCCAGACAAAATCTGACAGAAGAGACCTTGAAATAGCAGAAATTTCAAGATCCCTTAAAATGCTTGCCAAAGAACTAAACATTCCTGTAGTTGCTCTTTCACAGCTTAACAGGACACTTGAACAAAGAAGCGACAAAAGACCAATGCTTTCAGACTTAAGAGAATCAGGAGCTCTTGAGCAGGATGCTGATATTGTTTCATTTATTTACAGGGATGAGGTATATAATAAGGATGAAAACAACCCAAACAAAGGTCTTGCTGAAATAATAATAGCAAAACACAGAAACGGAGCGGTTGGAACCATTAATATGAGCTTTATGGGCAAATACACAAGATTTGAAGAACTTGCCCTAAATTACTCATGATCGGGCTATAAATGAAAAAAATTTTTGGTAACACAGATGGAATAAGAGCTTCCACCTTAAAAGAGATTGAATCTCTTTATTTTGAAAGTACATCCCCAGATAATATTGTTGATCCTGAAATTGCCTTTAAATTATCTGCATTGTCCAGCCAGGTTAAAAGACAAATAGGACTTTTAATTGATAGAAAAGGCAAGATAGAAAATGTGATCATAGGCACAAGTCAGCAAATATCTATTCCCGATTTATCCGGATATAGAGGAGGATCTGGCAGGCTCAAAGGCCTTAGATTTGTTCACACCCATTTAAAGCCAAACGAAGCCCTTTCTCAAGAAGACATTAACGATCTTGTTCTTTTAAGACTTGATCTTGTCTGTGCTGTTACAATTAATCCTGATGGAAGTCCTGATGGAATATTTACTGCCCATCTTATTTTTGATGAAAAAAACAGCACTCCTTATTTTGTAAGCGAAAAAAATCCAATTTCAAGCTTAAACAACGATTGCTTTGAACTTATATCTTCAATAGAAGATGAAATTTCTAGAAAAAGTCCAACTTCAAAAAAAACCAGTGCCAAGGAAAAGGCTGTTTTAATAAATGTATCAGCTCAACCAAAATATGAAGTTGAATCATCACTTGAAGAACTTGAAGAACTTGCTAAAACTGCAGGGATTGAAGTTGTGGAAACAATGCATCAGTCAAGAAGAAGACCTGATCCAAAATTTGCTATTGGAAAAGGAAAAATAAACGAACTTTCCATAACCTGCTTAAGTAAAGATGTTTCAATGATTGTTTTTGATCAGGAGCTCAGTCCTTCACAAATAAACTCTATTTCCGAAGTTCTTGATGTTAAAGTAATAGACAGAACTCAACTTATTCTTGATATATTTGCTTCACGGGCAAAAACAAGGGAAGGAAAACTTCAAGTAGCCCTTGCCCAGCAAAAATATCTTCTTCCAAGGCTTATGATGCAGCAAAACACTGCTTTGTCGAGACTTGCAGGAGGAATAGGAGGAAGAGGTCCTGGTGAAACCAAGCTTGAAACAGACAGAAGAAGGGCCAGAGACCGAATTAACAAACTTGAAAAAGATTTAAAAAAAGTACAAAAAAACAGGAAAAAACAAAGGGCTAAGCGCGAAAAAAACAATATTCCTATTATTTCCATAATTGGATATACCAATGCTGGCAAATCAACCCTTTTAAATACACTTACCAAAAGTGAGGTTATGTCTGCCAATAAACTTTTTGCAACTCTTGATCCAACTTCAAGAAGACTCAGGTTTCCAAGGGAGCGTGAAGTTATAATAACAGATACAGTGGGATTTATAAGAGATCTTCCAGAAGATCTTAAAACTGCTTTCAAGGCAACCCTTGAAGAACTTGAATCGGCAGATATTCTTTTACATGTAGCTGATATTTCAAATCCTTTAATGGAAAACCAGATAGAAGCTGTAAATAAAATAGTACAAGATCTTAAACTCAACCACCTTCCTGTGGTGATTGCCTTAAACAAGGCAGATCTTGTTAATAAAGACACAGCTGCTGCCCTGGAAAAAAAATATGGGGGAATTTCAATTACTGCAAAAAAAGCAGACAGTCTTGAAACCCTCTACAATGTCCTTGACAAAAAACTTGATGAGGTTTTTGACTTTGTTTAGGTTGTTTAAGCTTTGTTGCTCAAAACAAATAAATGTTTGAAGTTTTATAGAAACCAAGGGCAATTATTTAATTAATTTAAAATTCCATCCAAATTCAGGATGTAAAATGGAGATAAAATGACTAAAAAAAAGCTTTTAAAGCAAATAATTGACAGCCACCTTGACTGCTTTGGAGAGTTTGATTCTAAAGACTCGATCTGCCGTACAAAATGTGCGTTGTGCATTAAATGCTATCTTGAAAAACACGAAACCCAAAGCCTTCTTTTTTCCGATGAAATTTTTGGAACTGAAGATAATAGTTTGATTATTCAGTGATTTTTATAAAAATAACAGTTTGTGGCTTTAAAACTTAGAAGTAACTATTTTTTAATTCAATACTTGACTATTCGTCTGATAATCTTGGTCTTGGATTATCATAAAACTTAAATATTCTTTCTATAATTTTTCAAATAATGGCTGGATTTTACATTGCAAATGGAAAAAAATTGATTTTTCAAAAAAAGACTAAATTAGTTTTTAACAACATATAGCAAAGCAACTGTTTATTTGCCTTATGAAGGAAATGAATATGTTTAGAAGAATAAAACTATATTGGAAGATTAGCAAATTAAAAGGAATCTTTTGCTGTTTTCGAGCAAAAACAACAAAAAAAACTATTCTTTTAACAGTTAATAGAAATGATTGTAAACACCCATTCACATTGCGGGCTTCATCATCTGATATATCAACATTTAAGCAAATATTCTTAAAAGAAGAATATAACTTTTCTACAGAAAAGCATCCACAAGTTATTGTTGATGCAGGTGCAAATATAGGTCTTGCAGCCATATACTTTGCCAATAAATTTCCTGGAGCAAAAATTTATTCTATAGAGCCTGAAAAAAAGAATTTTGAACTTTTAAAAAACAACGTTGCTCCTTACCCTAACATTATTCCAATACACGCTGCCTTATGGAATAAAAATGAAGAAATAAATGTAATTGACCCAGGTCTAGGCAACTGGGGATTCATGACATCTAAAAAACAATCAGAGCAAGATGCTAAAAAACCTTCCAATTCAATTGTACCAGGAATTACAATTGACAAACTAATACTTGAATACAACCTTGAAGAAATTGATATCTTAAAAATTGATATCGAGGGAGCAGAAAAAGAAGTTTTTAGCGAAACACTTGCTTGGATAAACAATGTAAATTCTATTATCATAGAGCTTCATGAAAGAATGAAACAAGGATGTAACAGAAGTTTTTACTGTGGATCTAGTGGTTTTGATGCTGAGTGGAAGCAAGGAGAAAATGTATACTTGTCACGTAAAAACTTTATAAAACCTAATCTTTTTAGGTTATTGTGATGAAAAAAGCTTTAATTATAAACACTTCAAATTTAGGTGATGTAATATCAGGTATTTATGTTTCAAACCCCTTACTTAAGGCTGGCTATGAAGTAAGTTACCTTATAAAAGACACATTTAGCTCTTTATTTTCTGACACTGACTATATTGAGTATACAACTAAAAGCATTCCTTCATCCTTCTTTGATCTAACAATTGATCTTACCTCAGATAATGGCAGCAGAAAAATCATTAAGAAAATTAAGTCAAAAAATAAAATTGGTAGAAATAAAAATTTTTTTTCAAAAATTAAACACTCGTATGTCTACACTAAACAAGTGAATAAATATACTAAATCTAATCATATAGTATATAATTTCAAACCTGTTCTTGAATTATTAAACATTGAACCAATAAACAATACCTATTTAAATACATCTATAAATAAAAAGCCAGGCAATGAAGTTTGCATTCACATAGGAGCAAAGAGCCGAATAAGATGCATACCTTTAAATCTTATTATAGATATTTGTAATTTTTTTAAATCTAAAAATATTCCAGTTCGTTTAATTGGACATGAAACAGATATCGCTGAAAAAATTTTAGAAAAAACAAATGGTTTCCCTGTGTTTAAATTCAGCTCATTAAAAAACACCAAAAAATGGTTGTATAATGCCAGACTGGTAATTGCTTCTGACAGCGGAATTTTTCATTTAGCATCTGCACTAAAAACAAAAACAATCGGTATTTACGGCCCAAACACCTATAATCGTAGCGGAAGTATTAATCACAATACTTCCTATATTGAACTAGACTTACCTTGCAGGCCTTGCAACCAAAATATTAAATGCCCTTATGATATTAAATGCCTATATAACATTAAATTTGAGGATGTGGAAAAAGTTATTATGCAAAATATATAAAAAACAATTTTAATAAGGTAACAAATTCAATTACATAGTTATTTTCTGTTTATTATGATAAACTTCAACCAATATTTTAAATTATGAACTAGTCTAAAAAAAAGTTCTTTAGCAGCAAAGGTTTCTCTCCTGACTCTTGTTAAAAAATTTTTTTTAATTACTCGAGTATTATCTGTAATATTTGAACCATAAATTTCAACACCATGTTCTAGACAAATTGGTGTAACACCATAACACTCAACTTTATTGGTCCAAAACCTATCCATAAAAATATCAACTGGGAGAATCCATGTTTTAGAACTTTCCAAAAATTTTTTTGCACCTGAAGGAGTTAAATAATAACCAACTGCATAACTAGGCCCTTTAAAAAACTTAACAATATCAAAAGCCCCAAAGGTTTCTATTTTTAAAAACTTAGGTTTTCGCTTTTCACAATAAAAAAGCCTTATACATTCATAATCTGTTTTTAAATTTTTTATATTATTATAAAAATCTGAAAAATTATCGGGGATAATTATAGCATCATCCTCTAAAACAATAATAGGTTCATTCAAAGAAACACATTTTTCCCACAACAAATAATGACTTGAATAACAACCTAGCTCAGGCCCTCTAAGAAGATTCCCTTTTATGAGCATCCTTTTTTTTTTATCATGCCTGTTGAAAAGAGAATGCTTCTTATTTTCTCTTCCGTCAACCGCCTGAAAAAATTCACACTCTAAACCAATTTTTTCCAAATTTCGACTTAAGTTTTCAAATCTTTTGGAAAACCTATCTAAACTTATAGCAAAAATTTTAGTTTCATTCATTTCGAGATTTATCAACCCCCTTGATACTTTTTATCAACATTCATTAAAAAATATGCCATAATAAAAAAATAATATAAAATTGGCCCATGGTTTAAAGGAACATCTGTTAATCCTGCTATGAACAAAATTGAACAAATAGAAATCAACATATAATCAGATGGTTTTTTATATTTTAAAGCTCTAATCAATGGATAGAGAATAAGGCTTAATAAAGATAAAAATCCTAATATCCCTGTTTTTACAAATTTATCAATATATTGGTTGTGGAAATGACTTAAAGGATACTCGATAAGTGCTCCATCAACTTGCTTATTATTGTATTGATTTTTTATTTTCTCAGAAAAATTATCGCCAACACCAAATAAAAGATTGTCTTCTATTATGATAAAACCACTTTTAAACATTTGTAATCTTAAACCAACACTGTTTTTAAAGTCACCTTTTTTTATTTGAGAAAACTCAAATGATGTGTTTGTTACAGCTCTATCCCAAATAATATCTTTATTAACTGCAATGACCCCTAAAATAATAACTAAAAGAAATAACATAGCTTTCTTATGGTTTAAATAATTATTTTTTATATTTAAAAAAAACAAAAAACAAAAAACAAATATCAAAGCTAACCAAACTCCTCTTGAAAGATGGTATACTGTTGAAGCTAAAAGCAATGAAAAACAAATAAAAAAAACAAACTTTTCTGTTTTTTCCTTACTTGCAAACATCAAGAGAAGGCTTATACAGCAAACTAAAGCAACTACTGAACCAAAAACAATTGGGTTAATATAACCATGAACTCTTGGTGTATTTAAAATAAAATACTGATAAAAAGAGATAACAAAGAAACCAGTCGCTGATAAAACAATAGTTAATTTAAAAGGAAGTTTTTTCAGGTCTTTTTTGGGAAGAAACAATAAATAGAGAAAACTATAGCCAATTGCTTTTATCTGCCTTGAACTATAGCCATTTAAAAAATATACAATAACACAGATAATTAGATAAATTATCAAAAGTTTTAAAAACAGGTCTTGTTTTTTATCAATTAAATTGTCTTTTAAATCTTTTCTAAAAACAACTGAGTATATCAAGGTAAAAATAAGAATTATTGCAGGAGTATAGCTGACTCCTTTTTCAAACCAAAACATACCTGTATTAATCCAGATAAAAGGAACGAAAACAATCCAAATCAAGTTGTTTTTTATCGTTTTTAGCATTCTTTTTTTTCGTTTTTAGAATTCTCATGAATCTCATTTAAAATAGTATATTTCATATAAGCCCTAAACATAGTAGTTAATGTAACAGTAAAACCGTCAACTCCCTGAAATATTCCACCTTTTACAATAAACTTTTGAAAAAAAGCACCAATAGCACTTAAAACAGGTTTATATTTACCAACTTTTCTTCCATCCTGATAATATCCCCAGGCATCATTAGTACAAAACCAGCTTAGTCTTTCAACCCAGTGGGAGTAACTTTCATAAGTATAATGAGTAATATGGCCCTTAATTTTTTTTATTTTAGGAGCTTCTACTTTTGAATGGGCTTTTTTGTCAAGATAACCTGAAGTTTTTCTATTATAAAGTCTTGTTACATAATCAGGGTAAAACCCCGCGGCTTTAATCCAGTGATTGCCAACAAAATTTCTTCTCCTAAAAGCATAGGCAATATCTTCGTTTTTAAGTTCAAGGGAAGAAACTTTTTCTATTAAATCGTCTTCAAGTCTTTCATCTGCATCAATACTTAAAATCCAGTCGTTTTTGGCATATTTTACTCCAAAAGCTTTTTGAGGACCATCACCAAGATATTTCTGTAAATAAACTACAGCTCCCAAATCCTTGGCTATTTCAACAGTATTATCTTTGCTTAAAGAATCTACAACAATGATTTCATGGCAAAGTTTTTTAAGGGATAAAATACAATCTTTTATATTTTTTTCTTCATTTAAGGTAATTATTATACCGGTTATTTTATTCATTTTAATCCTTTATTAAAGAATTTTACCCGGATTTAAAATCCCCCCGGGATCAAAGGCATTTTTAATTCTTCTCATAAGATCCCTTTGGTTTCTATCAATTTCCAGACTTAAATATTCTTTCTTAGTTATTCCTATTCCGTGTTCACCTGATAAGGTGCCTCCAAGAGCAATTACGTATTCAAAAAGCTCTTTAACCGAACTTACTGCCTTTTCATGCAATATTTCATCTGTTTTATCAAGGATTATATTAAAATGAATATTTCCGTCTCCTGCATGACCAAAAGATACCATGGAAAGATTGGTTTGATTTTTAAGTTCTTCAATTTTTGAAACTACCTGGGGAATTTTACTTCTTGGAACAACAATATCTTCGTTGATTTTATCAGGCCCATATTTAAACAAAGATGAAGAAAGGGTTTTTCTCACATCCCAAATCCTTGTTTTAACCTCTTGATCTTCGGCAATAATTGAAGTTAGTGAATTGTTTTTTTTGCAGATTTTTTCTATTTCTTCAATTTCAGCATCTATAAATTCTTTTTTACCGTCAGATTCAATAATTAAAAGGGCTTTTGCATTTTCAGGAAGTTCAAAGTTCACATCTTCCCTTATGCATTCAATGGATAAATGATCCATATATTCAAGCACTCTGGGAATAAGGCCATTTTGAATTATTTTAGAAACTGTTTTTGCAGCATCATTCATTGACGGAAAAAATGAAATCATTGTTTTAACAAACTCAGGAGCAGGAAGAAGTTTTAAAGTTGCCTCTGTAACAATTGCAAGAGTTCCTTCTGATCCTATGATAAGTTTTGTTAAATCATAACCTGTAACTCCCTTGGCAGTTTTAACCCCTGTATTAATAATTTCTCCCGTGGGTAAAACCACTTCAAGACCAATTACATAGTCTTTGGTAACTCCGTATTTTACAGCTTTTGGTCCCCCTGCACATTCGGCAATATTTCCTCCTATTGTACAATAATCAGAACTTGCAGGATCTGGGGGATAAAACATATTAAACTTCATTACTTCACGCTGAAGTTCTCCTGTAAAAACACCAGGCTGAACCCTGGCATAAAAATCAGAATTGTTTACTTCTAAAATTTCATTCATTTTAGAAAGACAGATAACCACCCCGCCTTTAACAGGAACACTTCCTCCTGTTGTGCCTGTGCCTGCACCTCTTGGAACTGCATAAATTCTTTTTTGACAGCAAAACTTCAACACCTGGGAAACCTGAATTGCTGAATTTGGAAAAACCACAAAATCAGGCAAATAATTGCCTTCCTTTGAATCATACCCATAGCAAAACAAATCTTCTTTTTTCCACAGGATATTTTCTTTGGAAAAAATTTTAAATAAGCTTTCCAGTATTTTTTTATTTTTCATGAATTTTTTAAGAGAATTTGCTTTCCAGCTTTTTTTCTAAAACCTCAACTTGTTTAAAAAATGCATTCCTGGACTTAATTCCCTGCTCCACTGTTTTGATTGAATGAATAGCAGTTGCATGATACCTGTTAAAACTTTTTCCAATAAACTGCAAAGGCTGATCAGTATATTTCCTTGAAAGAAAAATTGCAATCTGTCTTGGACGAACAATTGCCTGTTTTCTTGATTTGGAAACAAGATTGTCAACAGTGACTCCAAATTCATCACAAACAAGTTTTTTAATGGAATCTATTGTGATTTCCCTTTTTGTTTCTGTAATTTCAGCCATTATCTCTTCAGCCAGTCCAAGAGTTAAGGGAACCCCTAAAAGAGAACTTCTTATCCCTACAGAATTAACTCCACTTTCAAGCTGTCTGATACTGTCTGTAAGCTCACTTGCAAGATACTCGATTATATTGTCTGAAATATTAAACCCTGAAGCAGCAGCTTTTTTTCTGGCTATTTTCTTTCTCGTTGCAAAATCAGGTTTGTCAATTATGGACAAAAGGCTGGAGGAAAGTCTTGATTTGAGCTGATTGTCAAGCTTTGGAATTTCAAGTGGAGAAAGACTTCCTGAAAAAATTATTTTTTTGTCAGCTTCCATAAGATAATCAAGAATCATTGAAAGTTCCTGCTGAGTTCTTGCCTTCCCTGAAAGGAACTGAACATCATCCATAAGAAGAACATCACATTTTTTTCTATATCTTTCCTTAAAGCTGTTTATATTATCACTTTTCAGGCTCATTACCATCTCGTTTGTAAAATCTTCAGCAGTTACATAGTAAACAGCCTCTTGGGGAAAATCAGTCAATATATGATGGCCTACGGCCTGGCTGAGGTGACTTTTACCAAGGCCTGTGTCTGACTGAATATAAACTGAGTTATATGGAGTTCTTCTTTTAGGAGAAGCAAGGGAAAGAGCTGCAGAATAAGCAAACTCTGAATTTTTCCCCACAATAAAATTATCAAGAGTATACCCTGCCCTTAGAAATCTTCCGTTTTGAAATTTAAACCTGTCTCCAAAAAAACTCATTTGTTTATTATCAGAAAACAAATGCTTTTCTCTTTGTGTAGGCTTTACAATATTTTTGGATAATTGCTTTTTTTTGGGTTTCTTTTTTAAATTTAAAGTTGAAGACTCGGTAAAATCAACTACAAGATCAGTTTTTTCTGTATCTTCAGCCAAAACTTTTTTAATAATTTCTGAGTAGTTTTCCAAAATTCTTTTTTTGAAAAAACTGTTTTTACACTCAACTATAACCTTATTACCATTTTCCAAATTAATTGACAAAGGGTCAATCCACATATTGAAAGAATGGGCCGGCATTTTTTCTTTTAATTTTTCTTTAATCCTTGAACAAAAATTATCCATAACAACACTTTTTTTTAAAAATACTAATTCCTGGAAATTAAAAATTCCCAAAATTTATACATTAGCGATGATTTGTGTGATTTTTTTTAAAAAAACTAAACTTGAACTTTATAGACAAGATACTTAATCCAGATATTGATTAAGGTCAATCATACTTAAATCCAGTTACAGCTGTTTTTAGTCCTTTACCCTTAAAAACTCTAACATCCTGAATTTATCTATATTAACCAGATAATATCTTTTAAAGCACTCATTATACAAGGTTTTTTTCATCTAAGGAGTTTTGTCAAATATTCTGGTAGGTTTCAGAGGTTTATCAAATATTTTAAAAAACATCTTTTTTAAAAAAGCTCCGTTTTTTGAAGATTTACTCTGCTTTACTTCGGTTTTCATCTAACAATCTGCAATCTTGGACAATTTTTTTTAAAAACATTTTGTCTATTCTTTCAATTTTAAGCTTGAATTCTTTTAACTTCCTGAAATCAAATGATTTTAGAACATGATTGTAAAAGATTTTGTTCTTTTTTAAAAACACTGTTCTGCCCAGTTTCAAGCAAAGTTTGCAGGCTAAATTGTTTTTTAGCTTTTACAAAGATTCCATGATAAACAAAATTAGTGTATTTTATATTTCGCCAAACTTAAACCCGCTAAATTAAATTTTAACTCAGACAACTTATTAAATAAAAAGGATTTTAAGAAATGATAAAACCAGTAATACTGATCACAATGGGCGACCCAAGCGGAATAGGCCCTGAAATAGTTCTTAAATCACTTAAAGAAAAATCTATCCACGAGATCTGCTGTCCTGTAATGGTAGGAAATACCAATCTAATCCAAAAGGCTGCCAAAGATTTTTCAATAAATTTTAATTTAAACAATTACAATCCCAAAAAACCATTTCATGATACTAATAATTTTTTGATTATTGAATCAGGAAAACCTATTAAAGATTTTAAATATTCATCCCCTCCTCCAGATACTGGAGAAAATGTTTTTACCTATATAATAGATTCGGTAAAATTATGCATGGAAAACAAAGCTCAGGCAATAGCTACAGCTCCCATAAGCAAAACCACCCTGAAAAATTCTAAAATAAATTTTCAGGGTCATACTGAAATTCTTGCCCACTATTCAAACACAAAAGAATATGCAATGATGATGTATGGAAAAAGTCTTTCTGTTGTTCTTGCAACTATTCATATTCCTTTAAAAGAAGTACCTTTTGCCATTACAAAAGAAAATATCTTAAACAAAATTATTCTTTCAGATATTTCACTTAAACAAAGGTTTGGAATAAAAAATCCAAAAATTGCTGTTTGCGGTCTTAATCCCCATGCAGGAGAAGATTCTCTTTTTGGAGATGAAGAAGAAAAAATCATTATTCCGGCTGTAAAAAAAGCCCTTGAAAAAGGAATTAATGTTTTAGGCCCCCTTCCTCCTGACACCTTGTTTTTTAAAGCAAAAAACAAAACCTATGATGCAGTTTTAGCCATCTACCATGATCAAGGACTTATCCCTTTTAAACTTCTTCACTTTGAAGACGGAGTTAATACAACTCTTGGGCTTCCTTTCCCAAGAACATCTGTTGATCATGGAACAGCTTATGACATAGCCGGAAAAAACATTGCCAATCCCCAAAGCATGATAGAGGCAATAAAACTTGCAGCCCTTCAGGCGGTAAATATGAAAAACTTTGGCAATTAGCTTTATTTTTTTTAAATCCAGCTTAGATTACAAGTCTTAGGACTTTTAATTCAACCTGAGCAGATAAATTTTACATCCAACTCAGACTCTAAGTATAAAAAATAAAGAGGTTAAATGAAAAAAAGAATTTTATCCATCAAAGGTGCAAGGGAGCACAACTTAAAAAACATTGATGTAGACATACCCAAAGATAAATTTATTGTAGTAACAGGACTTTCAGGCTCTGGAAAATCCTCTCTTGCCTTTGATACTTTATATGCAGAAGGCCAAAGAAGATATGTTGAATCACTTTCAACCTATGCCAGACAATTTTTAGGCCAGATGGAAAAACCAGATATTGACTCTATTGACGGTCTTTCTCCTTCAATTGCCATAGAACAAAAATCTGCCAGCCATAACCCCAGATCAACTATTGGAACAGTTACTGAAATTTATGATTATTTAAGGCTTTTATTTGCCCGCACAGGAACCCCTTATTGCTGGTCCTGCGGAGATAAAATTGAAGCTCAAAGTGTGGATCAAATAATTGATCAAGTAATCAATTTCCCCAAATCTTCAAAACTAATTATTTTGTCTCCTATTTTTATTGAGAAAAAAGGAGCCCATGAAAAAACTTTTGAAAGCCTTAAAAAGGAAGGTTTTGCAAGGGTAAGAATAAACAATGAAATTTATGATCTTGATGAATTGCCTAAAATGAACAAAAACAAAAAATACAATATAGACGTTGTAATTGACAGGCTTGTCAATAAAGAGGGAATAGAAAAAAGGCTTTCCGACAGTGTTGAGCTTGCACTTAAAATGTCAAATGGAAATCTAATAGTAAACCTTGATCTTGAAAAAGATATTTTGTTCAGTGAAAACCTTGCCTGTACCAAATGCCAAATCAACTATCCAGAACTTAAGCCTTCAAGTTTTTCATTTAACTCTCCCCAGGGGGCATGTCCTGAATGTGACGGTCTTGGAAACACCACAGAACTTGATCCTGAAATGATAATACCAGATAAAAAACTTTCCATAAGACAGGGGGCAATAAGACCCTGGGCAAACAGAACTTCGTTTTATTTTTTAGATTTTATAGAATCTATTCTTAATTTTTATGATGCTGATATTTACACTCCATTTGAAAATCTGCCAAAAAAATGCCAGGAAACAATTCTTTATGGTTCAAAAGATATGATCCCTTTTAAATACCAGGTCAAAGGCAGAAAAAAAGTTAAAAATAAAAAATACGAAGGCATAGTCGAAAACCTTAAAAGAAAATACCTAGATTCAGACAAATCTTCAGCATCCCGTGAAGAAATAAAAGAATATATGAACTTTATTCCCTGCTCTTCATGTAAAGGCACAAGACTTAATATTGTAAGCAGGTCAGTAAAAATTGAAGGAAAAACACTGCCAAAAATCTGTGATATGGCAATCAGGGATTCAAAAAAGTTTTTATCCCAAATAAAACTTCCAGGAAAAAAAGGTGAAATTTCAAAGCCTATTTTAAAAGAAATCAATGACAGAATGGAGTTTTTATCCAGTGTAGGTCTTTCATATCTTACCCTTTCAAGAACAGCTTCAACTCTTTCAGGAGGGGAAAGCCAACGAATAAGACTGGCAACCCAAATAGGATCAAAGCTTTCAGGAGTTTTATATGTACTTGATGAGCCAAGTATTGGCCTTCACCAAAGGGATAATCTAAAGCTGATAAACACTTTAAAACAAATGAGAGACCTTGGAAATACAGTCCTTGTTGTTGAACATGACGAAGATACAATTCTTCATTCAGATCAAATAATTGACATGGGCCCGGGAGCTGGAGTTTTAGGAGGGGAAATAACTTTTCAAGGAACTCCTAAAGAAATACTAAAATCAAATTCACTTACAGGACAATATCTTTCAGGAAGAAAAAAAATAGAAATCCCGGCCAAAAGAAGAAAAGCAAAAGAATTTCTTGAATTAAAAGGAGCAAAAAAAAACAATCTTAAAAACATTAATGTAAAATTCCCGGTTAATTCTTTTACCTGTATTACAGGAGTTTCAGGTTCAGGAAAATCAACCCTTGTAATTGAAACTCTTTATAAGGCTCTTTTAAATAAATTTAATGGAAAAAACCTTTTCAGACCCGGAGAATATGATTCAATAGAAGGAAGTGAAAACATAAGAAAAATCATAAACATTGATCAATCTCCAATAGGAAGAACTCCTAGATCAAATCCTGGAACATATACAGGAATATTTACCTATATAAGAGAGCTGTTTGCCAAAACAGAAGAATCAAAGGCAAGAGGCTACAAGCCGGGAAGATTTAGCTTCAATGTTAAAGGCGGCCGCTGCGAGGCCTGTTCTGGAGATGGGGTAATAAAAATTGAAATGCATTTTCTGGCTGATATTTATGTTAAATGCGACCTTTGTTCAGGGAAAAGATATAACAGAGAAACCCTTGACATAAAATTCAAAGGAAAAAATATAGCTGATGTCCTTAATATGACGATTAATCAGGCCTCAGAATTTTTCACCAATATACCATTGATAAAAAGCAAACTTCAGACATTAAAAGATGTTGGACTAGGATATATAAAACTTGGCCAGCAAGCAACCACTCTTTCAGGAGGGGAAGCCCAGAGAATAAAACTTTCAAGGGAACTTTCAAAAAAAACCGGAACAAACACCTTGTATATTCTAGATGAACCCACCACAGGACTTCATGTTGACGATATAAAAAAACTTCTTGAAGTATTGGACAAGCTGGTAAAGGCAGATAACACAATAATAGTAATTGAACACAATCTTGATGTGATTAAATTTTCAGACTATATAATTGATCTTGGCCCTGAGGGAGGAGATGAAGGGGGAGAAATTGTTGCAGCCGGAACCCCTGAAGAAATTGCAAAAAACAAAAAATCACATACAGGAAAATTTTTAAAACAAATTTTAAAAAACTAAATAAAGACTTAGAGGTTTAAAATAAAAAAAGCCGGAGAAAATGTCCCCGACTTTTTTATTTTTCACTTACCTGATAATTTAAGCAGTTAATTACCCAAGAAGAGCTGCAATTACTTCTGCCTGAGGGTGTGCATAAATAAGGATAAGAGAAATAACAAGGGCATAAATACAAAGTGATTCAATCATCGCAAGACCGATAAGCAAGGTAACAGTAACCTTACCTGAAGACTCAGGGTTACGTGCGATACCTTCAACAGCTGCTTTAAGACCCATACCCTGGCTTAATCCGCAAAATGCTGCTGCAATTGCAAGACCAAAGCTGGCTCCTATAACCGATGCGATAAAAAAACTAAGTGCCTGTGTTTCCATTAAAAAATCCTCCTTAAAAAGTTAATTAATTACGCTTCTTCACAAATTACCCGAAAATATATAAAACTGATTACGCTTCCAAAATTAATGACTTTCTTCCACTTCCATGGCACCTGCAAAATACATAACAGCTAAAAGAAAAAAGATAAAAGCCTGAACAAAGGCAATAAAAATTCCAAGAGCCATTATGGGCAATGGAGCAAGATAAAGCCCTGCAAGTGTAAGAAGAATAGTTACAACAAGCTCATGTCCCATCATATTACCGAAAAGACGAAAGGAAAGAGACAATACCCTGGCAAGATGACCAATTATTTCAATGGGCATAATAATTGGGATAAGCCACCATACAGGCCCTGTAAAATGATTTACATACTTAATACCATGATACTTGATTCCTATATAATGTGTCATAAAAAAAACTACAAGGGCACATGATGCAGTTGTATTAAGACTTGCAGTGGGCGGAAAAAAACCTGGGATAAGACCAAAAAGGTTGCATATAAAAATATAAACAAAAAGAGTGGCTACAATTGGGAAAAACCATCTTCCTTCTTCACCTGCGGTATCAACCATAAAATTTTCAATCTCTGAAATAATAGCTTCAAAAACATTCTGAGCTTTACCAGGAATCATTTGAACATTTCTTGCTCCAAGGTAGCCAAGCCCTATAAGAAGAAGCATTATAAACCAAGTATAAATAACGTGGATGTTGGCATGGGCAAAATCCCCCAGCCCTATAATTTCAAAAAAATTTACCAAAAACAAATATGGATGTTCCATTCTTACACAGCCTCCTTAAAAATTATTTTCTTAATTTCAAGAATACTGGCAAGAAAAAAACTTGCAACCACAACAGATACACCAAGAATAAGACCTGGTGGAGCAACAATATTGTTTGCCAGCAATAAAAATATAATCACCCCGCTTATGAATAAGCGGATATAATACTTTACTATTACGCTTTGATGACTTTTAAGCTTTTCTGGAACAAAAGCTTTTTTTAAAGTCCTGGAAAGGAGATGAAAATTTACACATACTATAAGTCCTCCAAGAATTATTCCCGAGGTAAAATTATACGATTTTAAAGGGAATGAAGCCAAACTGAAAACAAGAAGAAGAACCCAGTTGGAAATTGTAACAAATTTTATTATTCTTACCTGGGGAACTTTGTCCATAGAGTTGCTCATCAGAGTTTATTTATCCTTTTAATCAATTTAATAATGCCATTGTATCCAGCACATATTCCTAAAAAAAGTCCTGCAAAGGTACAAATAGGAGACAAAGAGAAAACTTTGTCAAGCCAAATCCCAAAAAAGAGTCCTATAAATATGGATAAAGCAAAACTAAGCCCCACACTTCCAAACAAGGAAATCTCTTTAAACCACTTCATTTGACCCATTCATAAATCTCCATTTAAAACGTCGCCTACCATAATTAAAAAACCCAGTCAACGAAAAACCCCCTTACAAGGCCCCTTTGGTTAAAAAACCTCAACAATACCGTTTTTATCGTCATCCACAACTTCACCGATAATTTCAGCCCTAACATTTGAATTTCGTATTTTTCCCAAAATATCTTTAGAAAACTTTTTATCACAAGTAACTAAAAGCCCTCCTGAAGTCTGGGGATCAAAAATTATATCTTCAAGAGCTTTATTTATTTTTGATTTAATCAGAAGATGGTCCTTGCAATACTTCCTGTTTCTATATGCTCCTGCAGGAATCAGTCCCATTTCTGCATAATCTAAGGCCATAGGCAGCAATGGAAGTTTTTCTGAATAAAGAAAAACTTTTTTTTGGGAGGCAACAGCCATTTCCATAAGGTGACCTCCAAGCCCAAAACCTGTAACATCTGTAACTCCGCCGATTTCATAATTTTCAATAATTTCAATTATAAATTTATTAAGACAGATCATAACTTCAATCATTTTATTTATTGACAGTTCATCAGCTACTCCGCCTTTTAAAGCTGTTGCAATTATTCCGGTTCCAAGAGCTTTGGTTAAAATTATATCCTGGCCTTTAGTTGAATCAGAATTTCTTTTTACATTTTTTGGATCAATTGTACCTGTAACAGAAAGACCATATTTAAATTCATCGTCTTCAACACTATGGCCTCCAAGAAGAACTGCCCCAGATTCATCAATTTTACTTCTGCCTCCATCAAGAACTTCTTTTAAAACATCAGGAGGATAAATTGAAGAAGGAAAACACACAATATTCATTGCAGTAAGAGGCTTTCCTCCCATTGCATAAACATCACTCAAAGAATTTGCCGCTGCAATCTGTCCAAAAACAAAGGGATCATCTACTATAGGAGTCAAAAAATCCAGGGTCTGAACAAGAGCAAACTTATCAGAAATCTTATAAACACCAGCATCTTCAGAGTTTTCAAAGCCTGCAATAACATTTTTATTATTAGTTTTGGGAAACCCTTTGACTATCTCGGCCAGAACCTCCGGCCCTATTTTAGCCGCTCAGCCCGAAGCTTTTACTGTTTCAGTAAGCCTTGGAGGATTTTTATAAGATTTACAACCACTCATTTATAATCGTTCCTATAATTTTTTTTTGCATATAAAGGAAAAAGCCTTTTTGCCTCATTAAATGGCATAAAACCCATAAAAGCCCTTTTTTTCATCATTCTAATTCTTCCTGGAAAAGTTAATATACCCTTATAAAAGGGAACAGAAAAAATAGAACTGTCTTTTGACCAAAGCTTGTTATTTACTCCAAAGTGCCTTGTACCCAAACCAAGGTGAAAAATAAATAAAAAATTTTTTAATACAAAAATCATTTTATGCATTTTCTAAATCCCAACTAAAGTTTCCACCCTATAACAGATGCCTGCCTGCCAGTGACTTTATTGTTTCTATAGGAAAAATAAAAATCCTCCCTGCATTTGGTGCAATTTTGATCAATCCAAATGTTTCTGTCTTCAACCCCTAATTTAAGAAAATATTGTTTTGAAATTTCCCTTAAATCAAAATTATAGTCTCCTATCCTGAATTCCCAAAGTGATTCAGGAATCTCTTTTTTATAATTAACAAACTCAGCACAGCAGGGACCAAGGGAAGGACCTATTGCAACTGACAAATCTTTTGGTAAAGATCCGTATTTTTCCATCATTATATCAAGTGTTTTCACTATTATATTTGAAACAAGCCCTTTCCATCCGCAATGAACTGCTGCACAAACTCTTTTTTTAGAATCTACAATTAAAATAGGCTGGCAATCTGCTGTTTTTATCAAAAGAAGCTGCCCTGGATTATCTGTTATTAAAATGTCTGCATCTTCTTTTTTTAAAAAATGTTCACCATAAGCACCTTCAAGGGGATTTGGAATATAATGTGAAATTCCATGAACCTGATTAACAGAGATCATTTTATCAAACCCAAGTTCATTTAGAATAAATTTACGATTCCTTACTACATCAGATTCTTTATCACCTACGTCAAAGGAAACATTTAAAGAATCAAAAGGAGAAACACTTTTTCCTCCAGTTCTGAAAAAAAAACCATGATAAAGATTTTTTATATTTTCAAAAACCGGAGCTTTTGCATAATCAACCATAATAAAAACCTCAATCAGGATTTATAAGCTTCTGGCACTCTTTCTTCAAGAGAAGGGATCTGGGATCTGTACTCTATCATTTCCATAAATTCAAGCTTTGCAAAACCTGCCTCAAATTTGTTTTCTGCTTTGTACAAAAGCCTGCCTTTAGGAGAAACAATCAAAGAACCTCCACCATATTCCCTGGTATCACTTCCTGTTCTATTACATCCTATGATAAACAACTGGTTTTCAATTGCTCTGGCCTGGAGAAGAATTTCCCAGTGAGACTGCCTGGCAAGAGGCCATTGAGCACTTACAGCAATTATATCAGCATCCATATCAGTAATTGTTCTTGAAAGCTCAGGAAACCTTAAATCATAGCAGATTAAAAGACCAAGCTTTCCTATTGAAGTCTGTGCAACCACTGCCTTTTCACCTCTAGAAAATCTCTTATGCTCTCCTGCAAGTGAAAAAAGATGAACCTTTCTATATGAGCTGTTTATTGTTCCATCTTTTTCAATCACATAGGCTGTGTTGTAAATTTTATTTTCATCCAGTTCAGGAAGGGATCCAGTAATAACCATGGAATATTTTTTTGCAAAACCGCATAGTCTTTCAATTATTTCCGGAGTTTTAAGACAATGCTCCCTAAGAGAATTATAATCAAATCCACAGCTCCACATTTCAGGAAGAACTACAAGCTCTGTTTCTTTTTTATTTAAGATTTCAAGACCTTTTTCAACTTCACTAAAATTGTGTTCATAATTTCCGTAAACAACATCAAACTGAACAAACCCTGATTTAACCTGATTTAATTCAAGCATTTTATTTACTCCTTATATTAAACAGCTCTTGCAAAGGTTATTGCATCCACGCATTGGGCACCGGACTTTACAAGTGTTTTTGCACATTCTTCAAGTGTAGAGCCTGTTGTACAAACATCATCTATGATTAAGACTTTTTTTCCCTTAACAAGAAAAGAATTTTTTACTTTAAAAACATTGGAAATATTTTTTCTTCTTTCCTCTTTTTTTAATCCTGCCTGGGATCTTGTGTTTTTTATTTTTATTAAAACATTTTTATTAATTTCAGGAAAATCAACTCTGTATTTTTTTGCAAGATTTTGTGTTTCTATAGCAATCAGATAGGTTTGATTAAATCCCCTTTTCCTAAAAGCTTTTTTATGCATGGGAACAAACACCGCCAGATCATGGACCTGATTTTTATAAAATTCCAGATATGTTTTTAAAATGAACCATGAAATTTTTTCAGCAAAAAATGTTTTATAATTGTACTTTAACAAATGTACTATGTCCACAATAGAATCCTGATAAATAAAAGGTGAATTAATTGAAGATAAAAACTTTTTATCAGCAAACAAATCTTTTATTCTACCCTGAACAAAAAAAACTTTGCTTAAACACTCAGGACATAAAACATCGCAAAACACTTCGTTAAAATCTCCTGGAAATTTAAACTTTTCTTCTTTTAACCCTTTGTATTCAAAAAAATTTTTACAAATAAAGCAAATATCAGGATAAATCAGATTTTTCATGGTCTGTTCTTTTTTTTGGTATATAATGCCAATTTAAATAATAAAACTGCAACCATTTACACTACGGAGCTCCACACAAATGATAGACATCAACAAAATGAACGTTCTTATTGTAGATGATATGGAAAACATGTGCAAATCAATCCGTAATATGATGAAAATCCTAAAATACGGAAGTTCATTCACCCTGTGTTATAGCGGAGAGCTTGCACTTAAAGCCATGAGCCAAAGAGACTTTGATCTTGCAATAATAGACTGGAATATGCCAAAAATGAAAGGCATAGAAGTTTTGGAGCATATAAGAAACAACAAAAAACTCAGGGATATGCCTGTGATTATGATCACAGCCGAATCAAACAAAGAAATTGTTGCAGAAGCTGCAGAATCAGACATTGACGCCTATATTTTAAAACCGCTCACAGTCAAATCCCTTGAAAACAAAATTAAGGGAGTAATAGAAAAATACAATACCCCCCCAAAATTCATGGTTTTACTCAAAGAAGCAAGAGAGCTTGCCGAGTCAGGAGAATTGGACAAAGCCATAGAAATTTCCAAAAAAGCAATAATTGCTGAACCAAAATCTTCTCGTCCAATAAGGGTTTTAGGTTCTCTTTTTTATAAAAAAAACGAAATGACAAATGCTGAAAAATGCTTTTTAAGAGCAGCAAAAATGAACAGGCTTGATGTTTATGCATACCACCATCTTGGGGAAATCTATCTTAAAAAAAATGATATTGAAAAAGCTGGCAAGTTCTTTGAAAGAGCTATGAAAATAAGCCCAAGACATTATGAAAGAGCATTTAATTTTGCAAAAATTCTTCTTGCCAACAACAATATAGCAAAAGCAAAACCTTTGTTTAACAAAGTGTTTGAACTTGCAGAAGACCCTCTTGTTCAAAAAGAAGAAGTTGCTTTTTTATACCTTAAACACAAACATTATGAAGATTCCCTGGAACTTCTTGAAGAGCTTCAAACTTTTTATCCAGAACGAACAGATGTTTTGCTTACCATTGCAAGAATTTACAACAACTTTAAACAGCCTGGAAAAGTAATTGATTATTGTACAAAAATCACCAAGACTGAACCTGAAAATTTTGAAGCAAATTTAATGCTTGCCAAATCATTCATGGCAATGAAACAGGCCTTAAGAGCTGATGAAATATTAAGAAAGCTTGAAAAAATCATGCCCACAAATGAAGAGGTAAAAAAACTTCTTAAACTTAATACTTAACAATTGACTGCCAATAAACAGAACTTAAAACTTTTATAAAGAACTCTTCCAATGGAGATTAAGATGAGCAAGTCTATGGATATTTTGGGTTTCATAAAAAAGATAATTAAAATCTCAAACAATCAATCTAAGTCAAATTCAGAAAAATTAATGGAGCTAATTTACTTTCTCACCCTTATAACAGAAACTTCCAAAGGCTCAATAATGATTAAAAAAAACAGGCTGAGCATGGAAGTTGCAGCTTCAACAAACCCTGAACTTGTAGGAATTAAACAACCGCTTAACTCTGAAAGCCCCTCATGCTGGGTTTTTAAAAACAAAAAACCTTTATATGTAAATGACCCTCAAGACTTTGATGGTGAACGTCGGCAAAAAGGGAAATACAAGACAAGGGCATTTCTTGTAATCCCCATAATAATTAAGGATGAAGTTATAGGAGTAATCAACCTTACTGGAAAAAAAGGTCAGGACTGTTTTTCAGACGAAGAAAGGGAAATCCTTCTTGATCTTGCAGGAATAATAATCGGCCAGATAGAAACCCTTCGACTGACTCAAAAGCTTGAAGAAAATCAAAAAACACTTTCAATAAAAAACATAAAGCTTAAAAAGCTTGAAAAAATGAGGACTGAATTCTTTCAAATGATGGTTCATGATCTTAAAGGCCCTGTTTCTGAAGTTATTGCAAATCTTGATATAATGTCCTACACCATTGATAATGAAAACATTGAGTATGTAAAAGCTGCCCAGTCCGGCTGTGACACTATGTATACAATGATTTCAAATCTGCTGGATATAACAAGACTTCAGGATGGCTCTCTTAATCTGATATTGGAAAAAATTTCTGTGCCCGAAATTTTAACTGAAGCTTCATCAAGACTTTTTGCCGTTGCAAAAAACAAAGGACTTGAAATCACTCACCAATACAAGGAAAATGATGGACCTTTTATCTGGGGTGACAGAGGAGTTCTTTTAAGAGTTCTTCAAAACATTATTATGAATGCAATAACTCACAGCGGCTCTAAATCAATTTCAACAGGATTTGAAATCGAAGATAATTGTATTGTTTTTTATGTAAAAGATCTGGGTAAAGGAATCCCCCTTGAAAATCAAAAACTTATTTTTGATAAATACTTTCACCTTGAATCAAACAAATCATCTTCAGGACTTGGGCTGTCCTTTTGCAAATTAGCAATTAAAGCTCATAAAGGGGAAATCTGGGTAGAAAGCGAAGAAAACAAAGGCTCATGTTTTAAATTTAAAATACCTGAGCTTAAAAATACAGAGGAGGAACTTATTTTTGAAATCAAAGATTAATACTCACAAACTAATTAACGAAAAACTTTGCGGAACTCCTGTTTTATGTACAAAAAACCAAGCCAAGGTAGAATTAAAACTTACCAAAGAAATGGCAGCGGATGAAAAAGGACTTATTCACGGAGGATTTATTTTTGGGCTTGCTGATTATGCTGCAATGCTATGTGTTAATCATCCCCTTGTAGTACTTTCAGCATCCTCATCTAAGTTTTTAAAGCCGCTTAAAATAGGAGACCTTATCATTGCAGATGCTGTAGTCTTAAAAACCGACAAAAATAAAATCTTTGTCAAAGTAAATGTTTATTCTAAAGATTTGCTTGTATTTACAGGAGAATTCACAACTATAATCCCAAAACAACATGTGCTTGATTAAAAAATTTACTCTTATTTTTTTCTTCTAACCCTTCTGACAATCCTTTTCTTTTTTTTGGGTTTTGCAAATAGGCCTGGATTTCCCAGGCCCTCTTGGCGATAATCGCAGGTTGCCCTTTGACATTTAAGCCCTTTTGAGCCATTAGTTGAAACCTCTTCTATTAAAAACGGATTACTACACAAAGGGCAGGTGAAATGATAAGGTTTTGCCCAGCTTATAAAATGGCATAAATTATTGGTGCACTCATAAAAAACTTTTCCTTTTTCTGTTTCATTTTCAACAATTTTACCCTCATTGCAAACAGGACAAATCATGGCAAGTTCATTTTGAAATACTGATATTCTTTGTGCTATTTCTTCTTCTGAAAGAGCTGTTTCTTTCTGGACTTCTTCTTTCTGGACTTCTTCTTTCTGGATTTCTTCTTTCTGGATTTCTTCTTTCTGGATTTCTTCTTTCTGGACTTCTTCTTTCTGGACTTCTTCTTTCTGGACTTCTTCTTTCTGGACTTCTTCTTCCTGGATTTCTTCTTTCTGGATTTCTTCTTTCTGGATTTCTTCTTTCTGGACTTCTTCTTTCTGGATTTCTTCTTTCTGGATTTCTTCTTTCTGGATTTCTTCTTTCTGGACTTCTTCTTTCTGGACTTCTTCTTTCTGGACTTCTTCTTCCTGGATTTCTTCTTTCTGGACTTCTTCTTTCTGGACTTCTTCTTTCTGGACTTCTTCTTTCTGGACTTCTTCTTTCTGGACTTCTTCTTTCTGGACTTCTTCTTTCTGGACTTCTTCTTTCTGGACTTCTT